>ENA-UPSY01001885-UPSY01001885.1-human-gut-metagenome-genome-assembly--contig:-NODE-1885-length-20036-cov-3.356932_pt1 | contig 20036 bp, 18 predicted proteins | sample MGYA00250044_ERZ773365 | MGnify/ENA primary metagenome ERZ773365 (study PRJEB29103, sample SAMN06111932) | human gut metagenome | biome: human gut; feature: ankylosing spondylitis patient; material... | reverse complement strand
AGGAGAGCATGATCCTCGCCGACATCGGCGTGGAGACGTCGTGCAAGGCCGTCGAGCAGCTCCGCACCGTCGTGAAGGAGCGGAAGCTCCGCACGGCGGAAGAAATTCACGATGCCCTGAAGGATATCCTTGTGGACATGCTGAACGTCGGCGACACGAGCCTGAAGCTCGGCACGCGCCCGTCCGTCGTGCTTGTCATCGGCGTCAACGGCGTCGGCAAGACGACGACCATCGGCAAGCTGGCCCATCGCCTCTCCGGCGAGGGCAAGCGTGTGCTGCTGTGCGCGGCCGATACGTTCCGCGCCGCGGCTGCCGATCAGCTCGAAATTTGGGCCGGACGCGCCAATGTGGACATCGTCCGCCAGCACGAGGGCGCGGACCCCGCCGCCGTGGTGTTCGACGCCATTTCCGCCGCCAAGGCGCGAGGCAGCGACGTCATCCTGTGCGACACGGCAGGACGCCTGCACAACAAGGCCAACCTGATGAACGAGCTCGGCAAAATTTCCCGCATCATTGACCGCGAGCTGCCGAATGCGGATAAAGAGGTCCTGCTCGTGCTCGACGGCACGACGGGCCAGAACGGCCTGCTGCAGGCCAAGCAGTTCAAGGAGATCGCCGGTGTTACGGCCATCGCCCTGACAAAACTCGACGGCACGGCCAAGGGCGGCATCGTCATCGCCGTGGCGGACGCGCTGCAGATCCCTGTGAAGCTCATCGGTGTCGGCGAACAGATGGACGACCTGATGCCGTTTGAGCCGCGCGCGTTCGTCGACGCGCTGATCTGAGGAGGCACGCACATGAAGGTCGTTATGGCAAGCAACAACGCCCACAAGATCGCCGAGCTGCGCGCGATCCTGTCTGCCTACGGGCTGGACGTCGTCTCGCAGCGTGAGGCGGGGGTGCATGTCGAGCCGGAGGAGACCGGCACAACGTTTGAGGAGAATTCCCGCATCAAGGCTGTGGCTGTGATGCAGGCCTGCGGTCTGCCCGCCGTGGCGGACGACTCCGGCCTGATGGTCGACGCGCTGAACGGGGAGCCGGGCGTTTATTCCGCGCGCTACGGCGGACCGGACTGCATCAGCGATTCCGACCGCATCAACTATCTGCTGAAAAAGCTCGAAAACGTTCCGGAGGGGAAGCGGACGGCAAAATTCGTCAGCGTCATCACGCTCGTCACGCCGGACGGCAAGGAGATCGTCGCGCGCGGCGAGTGTCCGGGGCACATCCTGTTCGAGCGCCACGGAAACGGCGGCTTCGGCTATGATCCGGTGTTCTTTGCGGAGGATGCCGGGTGCACGTTCGCAGAACTGGCCCCGGAGCAGAAAAATCAGGTATCCCACCGCGCCCGGGCGCTGCGCGCCTTTGTGGAGAAGGCGTTCGGTACGAAAAAGGAGAAGGAATTATGCTGACCAGCAAACAGCGCGCCGATCTGCGCGCACAGGCAAATGATCTGGACACCACCCTGATGGTGGGCAAGGGCGGCGTGACGGAGAACGTTCTGTCCGAGGCCGCCCGGCAGCTTGAGGCTCGTGAGCTTGTCAAGGGCCGCGTGCTCGAGGCGGCGCTCCTGTCCGCACGCGAGGTCTGCGATGCGCTGTGCGAAGCGCTCGGTGCAGACGGCGTGCAGTGCGTCGGCTCGAAATTCGTGATCTACCGCCGCTCGGAGAAGAAGGCACAGGAGGCCGCACGGCAGGCGCGCGAGCTGAAAAAGCGCAAGTCGAACCCCGTCCGGCGCGGGGCGCAGGAGCGCCGCCGGCAGGCACGCGAGGAACGCGAGCGCCGCAATGAGTATTTCCGGCAGGCTGCCATTCAGGCCGCCATCGAGCGCCGGAAGAGCCGCGAGGAATAACATAAATTATCGGAAAGGGGAGCGCCGCACATGGCAAATATCGGTATATTCGGCGGGAGCTTCAACCCGCCGCATCGCGGCCATCTGCTGGCTGCAGCGGAGTTCCAGCGCAGACTTGGGCTGGACCGCGTCATTCTGATGCCGGCGGCGCTGCCGCCCCATAAGGCGCTGGCCGCCGGATCGCCGGATGCCCGCACGCGTCTGGAGCTGACAAGGCTGGCTGCGCAGGACCTCCCGTTTGCGGAGGTCAGCGATCTGGAGCTGCACCGCAGCGGCGCAAGCTACACGGCCGATACACTCGAGGAGCTGCACCGGCAGTATCCCAACGACCACCTCTGGTTTCTGATGGGGACGGATATGCTTCTGACCTTTGCGCAATGGCATGCGCCGGAGCGCATTGCAAAGCTTGCCTCGCTGGCGGTCGCGCACCGCGGAAGGGATGACGGCAAAACGCTTCGGGAAGCGGCGCAGCAGCTGCGCGACCGCTTCGGGGCGGACGTCGTGCTGGTGGAAAATGACTTTCTGCCCTATTCCTCCACCATCGCCCGCGCCATGCTGGCCTTCCGCTGCGGGGAGGACTATCTCGAGCCTGCGGTCTATGACGCCGTTTGCATGCAGGGGCTTTATCACACGCGCAGAGACCTGCGCGCCCTGCCGCTCGATGCGCTGGCCCGCATCGCCCTGCCGCTGCACGACCCGAAGCGCGTGCCGCATGTGCTTGGCTGCAGTCATACGGCGGCGGAGCTTGCCGCCCGCTTTGGTGAGGATCCCGGCCCAGCCCGCCGGGCAGGCCTGCTGCACGATGTCACAAAGGCGCTCCCCGGTCCGGAGCAGTTGAAATTATCCGATAAATATGGTATGATGTTGGATACATTCGAACGCAGTCACCCGAAGCTGCTGCACGCCAAAAGCGGCGCGGCGGTCGCGGGGGCCGTGTTCGGGGAATCTGCTGCGGTGCAGTCGGCCATCTGCTGGCACACGACCGGCAAGCCGGACATGACGCTGCTGCAGAAGATCCTGTATCTTGCCGATTACATGGAGCCGAACCGGGATTTCCCCGGCGTGGAACGGCTCCGCGCTCTGGCGCAGCATGATCTGGATGAAGCGGTCCTTCTGGGCCTTGAAATGTCGCTCGATCTGCTGACGGAAACCGGTCAGCCCATTGACGTGAATTCCAGAGCGGCCAGAGATTTTTTGAAAAGCGAAAGGACGAAGTCGGAATGAGGAAACTATTCGGCAACAGCAGCCGCGGCGCTTCCGGCGGGCGCTATGTCGCCGGGAAGCAGGCCGAGCGCCGCAGTGCGCCGGTGCAGCCCGATGTGCAGCGCCCCGAGGCGGATGACGAGGAGATCCCGCTCCTGCGTGATTATGCCAACCGCGAGGCGGCACAGCACCGTGCGGAGACGGAAGAGAATGATATCCCGCTTCTGCAGCAATATCTGAAGCGCCCGCCGCTGGCGCAGGTCATGCCGCAGGAGCGGCATCAGGCTCCGGCGCAGCCGCAGCAAAGACCTGCGCAGCAGGCGCGCCCGGCGGCACAGCAGCCCCAGAGTCGGCCGGCCCCGCAGCCGGCGCAGAGCGTTCCCGTACCCCGTGCGCCGCGTGCCGAAGCGCCGCGGCCCCGCCGGGAGGAAGTCAGGGACGAGGACCTGACGCGTGATCTGCCTCGCACGGATGCCGAAGCGCCGCGCAGCGGCATGAACGGCAAAACGCGCGGCCTGATCCTGCTGCTGGCCTCCATCGCGCTGTTCCTCGGCTCTGTCGCCATGTGTCTGGCGCTGCTCGGCCGCACGACGGCCGTCGCTCCGTCCGGCGGGGATAACAAGTCCGGCGGCGGCACGAGCGTCCGCGTTGAGACGGACGCACAGACTGGCCAGAGCATCGAAATGGATGTGCCGGACGCCTCCGGCCATGAGGGAATCTACAACATCCTGCTTGTTGGCACGGATGGCGACAGCACCCGCACGGATACGCTCCTGATCGCAAATCTCAACACAAAGGAGCACACCGTCAGCCTGATGAGCATCCCGCGCGACACTTATATCACCGGCAATTACGTCATTCCGAAGATTAATTCCGTCTACAGCGCGGCGGGCCAGGGTGACCGCGGCATCCGTGCGCTGACCGATAAGATCCGCGAGACGCTTGCCATTGCAGTCGACGGTTATGTGCTGGTCGATCTGCAGGGCTTTGAGAAGACGATCGACATGGTCGGCGGCGTGGAATTCGATATCCCGACCGACCTGCAGTATGACGATGACGACGAAAACATCCACGTCGACCTGAAGGCGGGCCGTCAGCTGCTTGACGGCGCGCATGCGCTGCAGCTGTGCCGCTACCGCAGCGGCGCTGCCGATATGGACATTGAGCGTGCGGCTACGCAGCAGGAATTCCTGCGAGCGTTGGCACGGAAGCTGGCTTTGTCCGCGACGCTGGCAAAGGTGAAGGACTATGCCGAGCTGTTTGCGACCTATGTCCGCACCGACCTGACGGTCGGCAACCTGATCTATCTCGGCTCCGAGCTGATGCAGTGCGATTTCAACGCTATGTACACCGTGACCCTGCCCGGCGAGGCCGTGGAGATCAAGGGCGGCGACTATTATCAGCTCGACCCGGACGGCGTGCTGAAGATCCTGAACGAGCACTTCAACCCCACGTCCGAGGAATATGGAAAATATGACATCAACATCCGCCAGAAGACGGATATTCAGCGCGGGGATGGAACCGTGACCCGTGATACCACGGCGACAACGCCGACAAAGAGCACGCAGCCGCGCCAGGAGCCGACAGAGCCCACGCAGGATACGGCGACGGAACCGACGGGAGATCCCACGGAGCCGACGGAGGGCCCAACCGACGAAACGCAGGACCCGACGGAGGGGCCGACCGAGGGCCCGACGGAAGCGCCGACGGAGGCTCCGACCGAGGCACCCACGGAAGCGCCGACCGCTGCGCCGGAGACGGCAGAATAAGGAGGAACACCCCATGTATACACCCAAGGAGCTGGCGCTGCGCGCCGCAAAGGCACTCGACGACCGCAAGGGCCTGAAGATCCGCCTGCTGCAGGTTACGGACGTCACGTCCATCGCCGACTATTTTCTGATCTGTACCGGCACGTCCAACACGCATGTCAAGACGCTGTGCGACAGCGTGGAGGCGGCCGTCGCCGATGAGCTGGGCGAGCCGTTGCTGCACCGGGAGGGCCACCGCGGCGGAACGTGGGTCCTGCTGGACTTCGGCTGCCTCGTCGTGCATGTCTTCACAGAAGAGACGCGCGCCTTCTATGATCTCGAACGCCTGTGGAACGACGCAACGCCGGTTCCCATTGATTTTGCAGAATAAAGAGGGAGAAACATGAAGTACGATTTTACCGCCATCGAGGCCAAATGGCATAAGATCTGGGATGAAAAGCAGCTCTATGCCGCCAGGACCGGCAGCGACGCGAAGAAATTCTATGCGCTGGCCGAATTCCCGTACCCGTCCGGTGCCGGTCTGCACGTCGGCCATGCCCGCCCCTATACGGCCATGGACGTCATTGCGCGCAAGCACCGCATGCAGGGCGAGAACGTGCTGTTCCCCATGGGCTACGATGCCTTCGGCCTGCCGACGGAGAACTACGCCATCAAGAACCACATCCATCCTGCCGTCGTGACGAAGAACAATATCGCCACGTTCCGCGGCCAGCTGCAGGCGCTCGGCTACAGCTTCGACTGGGACCGCGAGATCAACACGACGGACCCAAAGTATTTCAAGTGGACGCAGTGGATCTTCCTGCAGCTCTATAAGAACGGCCTTGCCTACAAGGCCAAGATGCCCGTGAACTGGTGCACGTCCTGTAAGTGCGTGCTGGCAAACGAGGAAGTCGTAGAGAACGTCTGTGAGCGCTGCGGCAGCCCGGTCGTCCGCAAGGAAAAGAGCCAGTGGATGCTGCGCATTACGCGCTATGCCCAGCGCCTGCTCGACGATCTGGACGACGTCGACTTCATCGAGCGCGTCAAAATTCAGCAGCGTAACTGGATCGGACGCTCCACCGGCGCGGAGGTCCGCTTCGGCTCGACGTTCGGCGATGAGATCACCGTGTTCACCACCCGCCCGGACACGCTGTTCGGCGCGACGTACATGGTCCTTTCGCCGGAGCATCCGCTGCTCGAGCGCTGGATGGACCGCCTGACGAATGCCGACGAGGTCAAGGCCTATCAGGAGGCAGCCGCCGCGAAGTCCGACTTTGAGCGCACGGAGCTCACGAAGGAGAAGACCGGCGTGCAGCTCGGCGGCGTGAAGGGCATCAACCCCGTGAACGGCAAGGAGATCCCCATCTTCATTTCGGACTATGTCCTCTCCACCTACGGAACCGGTGCGATCATGGCCGTCCCGGCCCATGACGACCGCGACTGGGAATTCGCGAAGAAGTTCGGCTGCGAGATCATCGAGGTCGTCAAGGGCGGCAACGTGCAGGAGGCGGCCTTTACGGACTGCGCCACCGGCGTGATGGTCAATTCCGGCTTCCTTGACGGCATGAGCGTCGCCGACGCCAAGAAGGCCATCACGGAATACCTGACGGAGAAGCACATCGGCGAGGCGAAGGTCAACTTCAAGCTCCGCGACTGGGTCTTCTCCCGCCAGCGTTACTGGGGCGAGCCGATCCCGCTCGTCAACTGCCCGAAGTGCGGCTGGGTGCCGATCCCGGAGGATCAGCTCCCGCTCGTGCTCCCGCAGGTGGACAGCTATGAGCCCACCGACGACGGCGAGAGTCCGCTCAGCAAGATGACCGACTGGGTCAACACCACCTGCCCGCAGTGCGGCGGCCCTGCCAAGCGCGAGACCGACACCATGCCGCAGTGGGCCGGCTCGAGCTGGTACTTCCTGCGCTACATGGATCCGCACAACGACAAGGAGCTCGCCTCCAAGGAGGCTCTGGACTACTGGAGCCCGGTTGACTGGTATAACGGCGGCATGGAGCACACGACGCTCCACCTGCTCTATAGCCGCTTCTGGCACAAGTTCCTGTATGACATCGGCGTCGTGCCGACCAAGGAGCCGTATCAGAAGCGCACCAGCCACGGTATGATCCTCGGCGAGGGCGGCGAGAAGATGTCGAAGTCCCGCGGCAACGTCGTCAACCCCAATGATATCGTCGATCAGTACGGCGCAGATACCATGCGCCTGCACATCATGTTCATCGGCGACTTTGAGAAGGCCGTCTCCTGGTCCAACGAGGCCGTCAAGGGCTCGAAGCGCTTCCTCGACCGCGTCTGGAATCTCAGCGAGAGCTGCACGGACGACCCCGGGATCTCGGCCAAGAACGAGCCGATCATCCATAAGACCGTCAAGAAGGTCACCGAGGACATCGACGAGCTGAAGATGAACACCGCCATTGCGGCCATGATGAGCATGGCCAATGAGTTTGCGGCCAACGGCTGCACGAAGGGCGACATGGAGCAGCTGCTGCTTCTGCTCAGCCCGTTTGCGCCGCACATCGTCGAGGAGATCTGGGAGCGGCTCGGCTTTGCCGCCAAGTACGGCAAAATGTGCTGCCAGTGCGCCTGGCCGACGTATGACGAGACCAAGACCGTCGACACGACCGTTACCATGGCCGTGCAGGTGCTCGGCAAGCTCAAGGGCACCGTCACCGTGCCGAAGGACAGCGACCAGCAGGCCGTCGTCGACGCTGCCATGGCGCTCGACAAGGTGAAGCGCCAGATGGACGGCATGCAGATCGTCAAAGTCATTCACGTTCCGAACAAACTGGTCAATTTGATTTTGAAGCCGAAGGCATAACTTCATCTTGACATTCGGCGTGATAGCAATTATAATGTTAACGCTAAAGCCATGCATGATGGCCCTTGAAGCGCCGCAAGGCGTATTTGGAGGGAGGGAATAAAATGTCTGAAATCTACGTCAAGGAGAATGAGTCTCTGGACAATGCGCTCAAGAGATTTAAGCGCAGCTGTGCCAAGGCCGGCGTCATGTCCGATCTGCGCCGCAAGGAGTACTACCAGAGCCCCAGCGTGCGTCGCCGCAAAAAGTCGGAGGCCGCTCGTAAGAACAAGAACAAGCGCTACTACTAAGTCATAAAAAATCCTGCATCCTCGGATGCAGGATTTTTTCTTTTTTGGTCTCAGGCTTCCGGTGCGCAGACCGGCAGGTCGACATACGTCGGCGCGTGCGCCAGCGCCGGGATGAGCACGTCGACGGCGTCCGCCATACGCAGCTTGAGCGTGGACGTGTTGATGCACGGGTGGCAGCAGAGGTACGCGTCGTCCAGCAGGTCACGGTCGATGAGCAGCCGCACGTGCGCGTCGCGGTCGTTCATCAGACCCAGCACGCTCACAGAGCCGGGCGTGATATCCAGCAGCTCGAGCATATGCTCCGGGGAGGCAAACGACAGCCGCGCGCTGCCGATCTGGTGCGAGAGATCCTTTGTGCGAAACGGCTTGTGCCCCGGCATCAGCAGCAGGTAAAACGCCGTCTGCTGCCGGTTTGTGAGAAAGAGGTTCTTGCAGATCCCCGCACCCAGCACCTGCTCCACGGCGGCGCAGGCCTCGATCGTGTCGGCAGCATCGTGATCGACGCGATCATAGCTCAGCCCCAGACGGTCGAGCAGGTCGTAGCAGCGCAGCTCCTTGTCGAGCCGGTTCGTGTCCTCGGCCCGGCCGTGATATACGGTTTGGTCAACAAACATGGTGTCACTCCTTGAAAAGCAGTCTGCCGCTATTATAGCGGCTTTGCACTGCAGGTTCAAGTCCCGCGCAGACGGTTGACACATCGGGTCAAAATGAGTACAATATATGCTGTGAAATTGTGCAGAAAGGGATTTTTCATGGCCTATCAGCTCATCGCCGTCGATATGGATGGTACGTTGCTCAACTCAAAAAAGGAGATCACGCCGCGCACGGCTGCCGCCGTGACGCAGGCGCTTGCGCGCGGATACCATGTCGTTATGGCGACCGGGCGCTGCTACCGGCAGATCGCGCCGTATATGCGCCGGTTCCCGGCCATGCGCTATGCCATCACGTCCAGCGGCGCGGCCGTGGCTGACTGTATGGAAAACCGCATCATCTCATCACAGAACATCGCTGCCGATACGGCGGCGGGCGTTATGCGCGCGTTTGTCGGGCTCGATGGCTTTCCGATCATCTTTTCCAACGGTGAGGCGCTCTATCGTCCGGAGCTGCTCAATGACCCGCAGCATTTCGGCATGGACGCCTATGTGGATAATTTCAAGGCCAACGGCACGGCTGCCGAGGAGATGGAGCGCAGCTTTCTCGCTGCACCTTATCCGGTAGAGAAGCTTGACTTTTACTTTACGGACGCGGACGAGCGCGCCAAGTTTCTCGCGCGCGTGCAGGGTGCGCCCGCATGGGTCGTCCCGTGTGAGAGCGCGGGCGTGGAGGTCAACGCCACCGGTGTTGACAAGGGCAGCGGCCTGCAGGCGCTGTGCCGGTGTCTGAACATCCCGGTCAGCGCGGCGATCGCCATCGGCGACTCGGAAAACGACCGCTCGATGCTGCGCGACGCGGGGCTGCCGCTCGCTATGGGCAACGCCATTGACGATGTGAAGGCGGCGTCGGAGTATATCATGCCCGACTGCGACCATGACGGTGTGGCCGAGGCCGTTGAACGCTTTCTGCTCGCGCAGCGTTGACCCGCCGCGCGAAGCGTTGTATGATAAAGCGTGGCCGTTTACGGCCGGATTTTATAGGAGGCGGAGTTCATGGATAACATTCAGCAGCTCAAACAGTGGATCGACGGCAGTGACCGGATCGTGTTTTTCGGCGGCGCCGGTGTCTCGACCGAGAGCGGCATTCCGGATTTTCGCAGTGTGGACGGCCTCTATAACCAGAAGTATGACTATCCGCCCGAGACGATCCTGAGCCACTCGTTTTTCATGGCGCATCCGGAAGAATACTATAAATTCCATCGGGACAAGCTCGTTGTGGACGGCGCCAAGCCCAACCGTGCGCATCTGCGCCTTGCCGAGCTGGAGCGCGAGGGGAAGCTGCAGGCCGTCATCACGCAGAATATCGACGGGCTGCATCAGGCGGCCGGGAGCAAGAATGTGCTCGAGCTGCACGGCAGCATCCACCGCTGCTACTGTATGCGCTGCGGCCGGCCGTATCCGGCGGAGCGCGTCAACCACGGCACCGGCGTGCCGCACTGTGACTGCGGCGGCATCATCCGGCCGGACATCGTGTTTTACGAGGAATGTCTGGATGAGGACGTTTTGTCCAAGTCCATCCGCTATATCCGCGAGGCGGAGGTGCTCATCGTCGGCGGTACGTCGCTGGCCGTGTACCCCGCGGCGGGACTTTTGAATTACTATTCCGGGCATAAGCTGGTGCTCATCAACCGCAGCGCCACGCCGTATGACGCGCAGGCGGATCTCATCATCCATGAGAAGATCGGCGAAGTCTTTGCTCAGGTATAACGGAGGAAACAGGTTTTCATGCGAATTGATGTAATGGGCGTCGGGTTTGACAGCCTGACGATGGATGAAGCGGTCGCGCGTGCGCGTGACCTGATGGCGGAGCGGCGCGCGGCCTATGTCGTTACGCCGAACCCCGAGATCGTGATGCTCTGCCGTGAGGATGCGGCAGCCATGCAGGCCGTGCAGAATGCGGATCTCGTGCTGGCCGACGGTATCGGCGTGATCTACGGCGCGAAGATCCTCGGCACACCGCTGCGCGCGAAGCTGCCGGGCATCGACTTTGCTGCGGCGCTGATGACGCAGATGGGCCGCGAGGGCAAGCGCGTGTTTTTGCTCGGCGCGAAGCCCGGCGTCGCCGACGCTGCGGGCGAGAAGCTGCGCGAGCGGTTTCCCGGCCTTGTCATCGCCGGCACGAACGACGGCTATTTTCAGGACGATGATCCCGTTGTGGAGAAGATCAATGCCGTGCAGCCGGATCTGCTGCTCGTATGCCTCGGCGCACCGAAGCAGGAGCTGTGGATGCAGCGCAACGCCCCGCGTCTGCGCGTTGGTCTTATGGCGGGGCTCGGCGGCAGCCTGGACGTGTTTGCCGGCAACGTCAAGCGCGCACCGAAGTTTTTCCAGAAGCTCGGTCTCGAGTGGTTTTACCGGCTCATCAAAGAGCCGAAGCGCATCGGCCGCATGATGAAATTGCCGAAATTCCTGTTTGCGGCCATCGGCCGCAGGCTGCGGGGGAAGAAACACCATGGCGAAGGGTAAACTGATCGTATTGGAGGGCATCGACGGCAGCGGAAAGTCCGCGCAGTACCGTCGCCTGTGCGCGCGTTTTGACGAGGCGGGCATGGCCTACCATCATATTGTGTTCCCGCGCTACGACCAGGAATCGTCGGCACTGATCCGGATGTACCTCAACGGCGCGTTCGGTACGCATCCGTCGGACGTCAACGCTTATGCCGCGTCCACGTTCTTCGCGGTCGACCGCTATGCGTCCTACCGCACCGACTGGGGCGAGATCTATGAAAACGGCGGCCTGATCCTCTCCGACCGCTACACGACCTCCAACGCCATCCATCAGGGCTCGAAGCTGCCCGAGGCGGAGCTGCCGGCCTTCTTTGACTGGCTGTACGATCTCGAGTACGGCAAGATGGGTCTGCCGCGCCCGGATCTGGTGCTCTATCTGGACGTGGACCTGCCGACCTCGCTCAAGCGGATGCAGCACCGGCAGGAAAAACTCAACACCAAGGCCGACATCCATGAGCAGGATGAGGCGTATCTGGAAAACTGTCTGCGCATCGGCCGTCTTGCCGCTGCGCATTACGGCTGGACGGTCGTGCCGTTCATGAAAGACGGCGCAGAGCGTGCGCTCGAGGAAAAGCACGAGGAGATCTTCTCGATCGTCCGCAGCGCCCTATGAGCATTTCCGAGGAAAAGTCCGCCCTGCGTGAAGCGCTGCGCCGGCGGCTTGCGCAGAGCGATCCCGCAGACAATGCCGCGTGCGACGTTGCGATTACGATGCAGGTGCTCGCACTGCCGGAGTTTCAGGCAGCGGAGCGGATCTTTGCCTACTGCAGCGTCGTGCCGGAGGTGGACACGCACGCCATTCTCGCGCAGGCGCGTCGCCGCGGGAAAACGGTGGCGCTTCCGGTCCCGGAGGCCGGCGGGCAGATGTACTTCGCGCGCTATGACGGCGCGCTCGTGCCCGGACGCTACGGCATCCCGCAGCCGCCGCGCAGCGCACCAGTGCTGCAGCCGCAGCCCGGCGATCTGATGCTTGTCCCGGCGCTCGCCTATGACCGCGCGGGGCGGCGTCTCGGCCGCGGCGGCGGGTACTATGACCGCTGTCTCGCGCAGCTTGACTGCTGCGCCGTGGGGCTCATCCGTGCGGAATTTTTGCTCGACGCGCTGCCGACGGCGTGGAACGATATGCCGGTCGCGGCCGTCGTAACTGAGCAGGGCATTTTGCGCCCGCAGGAAAAACCGGGGCTCCCGGAGGAGCCCCGATCCCTCACCGGCTGTTAGCAGCCGCAGCCGCAGCTGTTGTTGTTCTCGCAGCCGCAGTTGCCCCAGCTGCCGCCGCAGCAGAAGAGCAGGATCAGAATGAGGATGATCCACAGACAGCTGTTGTTATTATTTGCGCAGCACATAACCAAAACCCTTTCTCCGCGCAACGGATTTTTGCGCAGCCAGACCCCGCGCGGTGCATGGATCTGACGCGAAGTTTTCCGGCGGGACCGGACAAACGGCGCCGTTTCCGTCCGTCGCCTTATCTTATGCCCCAAGGGGAAAGGGGGTTCCTGCGCCGAGAGGCCGCAGGGACGCATTCCAAGTTGACAGGGAGATCAAGCCATGGCCGATCATTTTAAGAACTTTGATGAGCTGTTTCGTGACGAACGAGAGCCATCCCGCCCGCAGCGCCCGGCGCAGCCCGTCCGCCGCCGTCCGCAGCAGCAGCAGCAGCACGCGGCGCGCCCGCATCCGGAGCAGCCGCATGTCCAGCACCGTACGGAGCGGCCTGCCCGCCCGCAGCCGGAGCAGCAGCATGTCCAGCACCGCACGGAGCGCCCCGCCCGTCCGCAGCCGGAACAGACGCACGCCGTGCGCCGCCAGCCGGCGCCCCGCCATGAGCCAACGCAGGAGCCGGAAGTGCAGCAGCGCGCCGGGCGCAGCGGCTGTCTCGGCGGCCTGATCTATTTTGCCTTCGTCGTCAGCGTCAGCATTATCCTCGCCTGTGTCGGCTGGATGGCGGCGTCGGACGTGCTCGCGCTCAACAAAGAGCCGGTCACGGCGACGGTCACACTCGACAAGGCGGAGTTTCAGGATGTCACCATCTCCTACACGGACTCAGAGGGCAACGCCAAGGAGCGTGCCGGCCATCAGGTCAGCGTCGGCTACGTGGCAAAGCAGCTCAAGGACGCCGGTATCATCAAGTACAAGGGCCTCTTCCAGCTCTACTGCAGCGTCTCACACGCAAAGACAAAGATCGATCCCGGCACGTATGAGCTGAGCACGAACTACGACTACCGCGCGCTCGTCAAGAAGATGCAGGTCGGTTCGGGCGCAATGGTCACGACCAAGGTCACCATCCCCGAGGGCTATACGATGGAGCAGATCTTCCGCAAGCTCGAGGACGAAAACGTCTGCTCGTACGATGACCTCATGGACGCCGCCGCGAACTATTCCTACAACTACTCGTTCCTCGACCAGAGCATGCAGGGGGACGCCAAGCGCCTGGAGGGCTTCCTGTTCCCGGATACGTATGAGTTCTATCAGGGGATGCAGGCCTCGAGCGCCATCAACAAATTCCTTGAGAACTTCCACAACCGCATCACGGCCGAAATGCTCGAAAAGGCGGATGAGCGCGGCATGTCTATGCAGGAGGTCGTCACGGTCGCGTCCATGATCGAAAAGGAAGCCGCCAACGACGATGAGCGTGCGATGATCGCCGCCGTCATCTATAACCGCATCGCGGCGGGCATGCCGCTGCAGATCGACTCGACGATCATGTACGTCCTGCCGGAGCATAAGGATGTGCTCACTGTGGAGGACACAAAGATCGACAGTCCCTACAACACCTATCAGAACACCGGCCTGCCGCCGACGCCGATCGCAAACCCCGGCCTTGCGTCCATCAAGGCGACGCTCTCGCCGGCAAGCACGAAGGCGCTGTACTATGCGCTCGATTCGGAGTCCGGCACGCATAAGTTCTTCACGAGCTACGGCGAATTCCAGGCGTTCGTGGCCAAACAGAGTTATTCACAATAAGCGGAGGGGTGGCATGAACAAACCGGAATTGTTGTGCCCCGCCGGAGATTTGGAGCGCCTGCAAATGGCGCTCCATTTCGGCGCGGACGCAGTGTATCTCGCCGGGGCGCAGTTCGGCATGCGCGCCGGTGCGGAAAACTTTACGCCGGACGGCATCCGCGCCGCCGTGCAGCTTGCGCACGCACAGGGCGCTGCCGTGCACGTGACGTGCAATACCCTGCCGCGTGATGACGAGATGGCGCAGCTGCCTGCGTACCTCGAGCTGCTCGACGATGCGGGCGTGGACGCGATCATCGCGGCCGATCTCGGCGTGATCACGCTGGCCAAGCGCTATGCGCCCCACGTGGCGCTGCACGTGAGCACGCAGTTCGGCGTGGTCAATTCGGCCGCCGCCGCAGCGCTGTACGATCTCGGCGCGCAGCGGGTCGTGCTCGCGCGTGAGCTGTCGCTTGCCGAGATCCGCACCATCCGCGCCAACACGCCGCCGGAGCTGGAGCTTGAGGCGTTCGTCCATGGGGCGATGTGCGTGTCGTTTTCCGGCCGCTGCCTGCTGTCGAACTACCTCACCGGGCGCGATGCCAACCGCGGCCGCTGTGCGCAGCCCTGCCGCTGGCAGTACGGTCTCACGGAGGCCAAGCGCCCCGGCCAGGTGTTCGATATTACAGAGGACGAACGGGGGACATATATCTTTAACTCCCGCGATATGTGCATGATCGACCATCTGCCCGCGCTGCTCGATGCCGGCATCACGAGCCTGAAGATCGAGGGACGCACAAAGAGCGCCTACTATGTCGGCGCGGTCACGAATGCCTACCGCCACGCGCTCGACGATGCCGTCGCCGGGCGGCCGCTCGACCCGGTCTGGCAGCGCGAGGTGCTGCAGATCAGCCACCGCCCGTACAGCACCGGCTTTTACTTCGGTGAGCCGGGACAGTATACGGCGAACTCCGCCTACTTTGCCGGGGCCGAGGTCTGCGCTGTCGTGGAGGGCACCGCGCCGGACGGACGCGCCGTGCTGACGCAGCGCAACAAGTTCTGCGCCGGTGATACGCTCGAGCTCATCACAAACGACGCGCCGCCTGTGACCTTCACGGCCGAGGCCCTGCGCGACGCCGACGGTCTGCCGCTCGAGACCGTGCCGCACCCGATGCAGCGCTTTACCATGCCGCTGCCGTGTGCGGCTGCGCCGCTGTCGCTCATCCGCCGGAAATTGCCCGCAGAAACGGTTGACATCCGGCTCGAATGTGGTAAAATATAAAAATCCAGACGATAACGCTGTGATGGAGAAAAGCTGTGCAGCACCCGGTCATCAGAGAGAAGGGGATGGTGGAAGCCCTTCGGCCGGCGGCATGGCGGCCGCTTCGGAGCGGCCCGGGACGACCGGGACGTGTGTCCGCGTTAAGGACGACTTGAGACGCCGCGTGAGCGGCAATCAGGGTGGTACCGTGAAAGCAGATTGCCTTCGCCCCTGTGTATGGGGCGGAGGCATCTTTTTTTGAGGAGGTATAGTATGAAATGTCTGCGTTGTAACGGCGAGATGGAGCATCTGGGCCATGAATCCCTGCAGCTTGGGCAATACGGCTTTTTTACCGGCCACCTGTCCAACCTCTTTTCCGGCGCGCTCGAGGTCGATATTTATGCCTGCAAGTCCTGCGGCAAGCTGGAGTTTTATCGCGCGGACGCACCCAGCCTGTCCGAGCGGCTGAAAAACGAATGAAGCAAACACAATTGGAGGATAGATGATATGAAATCTTATGGTCTGAATGAACTGCGCGAGATGTTCCTGCGCTTTTTCGAGACGAAGGAACACCTGCGTCTGCCGAGCTTTTCGCTCATCCCGCAGGACGATGCAAGCCTGCTGCTCATCAACTCCGGCATGGCGCCGATGAAGCCCTACTTCAAGGGGGACAAGGAGCCGCCGCGCCACCGCATCTGTACCTGCCAGAAGTGCATCCGCACCGGCGACATTGAGAACATCGGCAAGACGGCGCGCCACGGCACGTATTTTGAGATGCTCGGCAACTTCTCCTTCGGCGACTATTTCAAGCACGAGGCTATCGCATGGTCGTGGGAGTTTCTGACAAGCCCGGAGTGGGTCGGCCTCGATCCCGAGCGGCTCTATCCGTCGGTGTATGAAAAGGACGACGAGGCGTTCAACATCTGGCGCGATGAGATCGGCATCCCCGAGAGCCGCATCACCCGCCTCGGCAAGGAGGATAACTTCTGGGAGCATGGCTCCGGCCCGTGCGGCCCCTGCTCGGAGATCTATTTTGACCGCGGCGAAGCCTACGGCTGCGGCAAGCCGGACTGCGCGCCCGGCTGCGACTGCGACCGCTATATGGAGGTCTGGAACAACGTCTTTTCCCAGTTTGACAATGACGGCAACGGCAACTACTCCGATCTCGTTCAGAAAAACATTGACACCGGCATGGGCCTTGAGCGTCTGGCCGTTGTCTGCCAGGGCGTGGATTCGCTCTTCGACGTCGATACCGTCATGAACATCACCCACAAGGTCAGCGAGATCACCGGCGCGCACTATGGTGACAGCCACCAGACCGACGTGTCCCTGCGCGTCATCACCGACCATATCCGCGCCTCCGTCATGATGATCTCGGACGGTATCCTGCCGTCGAACGAGGGCCGCGGCTACGTGCTGCGCCGTCTGCTGCGCCGTGCGGCGCGCCACGGCAAGCTCCTCGGCGTCAACGAACCGTTCCTGTATCAGGTCGTGGACATGGTCGTGCACGAAAACGAGTGCCAGTACCCCGAGCTGCGCGAGAAGCAGGCGTATATCACCCGCGTCATCCGCAACGAGGAGGAGAATTTCGCCAAGACCATCGATGCCGGCATGCACATCTTCTCTGACCTGCTCGCCGAGCATCAGGCCAAGGGCGAGCGGGTGTTCTCCGGCGCGGATGCGTTCAAGCTCTATGACACCTACGGCTTCCCGATCGACCTGACCCGCGAGATGGTGCAGGAGCAGGACATGACCGTGGATGAGGATGCGTTCCAGGAGCTGATGGAGCAGCAGCGCGTGCGCGCGAGAAAGGCGCGCGAGGCACTCGGCGACCTGGCATGGGCCGGTGTGGACCTCGGCCTGGACACGACGCCGACGAAATTCACCGGCTATGACCACACGGTCGATCAGGGCACGATCCTGGCCATCGTCTGCGACGGTGAGGTCTGTTCGGAGATCGATGAGGGCAAGCAGGGCGTGCTCGTGCTCGACTGCACGCCGTTTTATGCCGAGATGGGCGGCCAGGTGGCCGACAACGGCGTCATTGAGACGGACGGCGCGCTCTTCCAGGTGACGGACGTCCAGAAGGACAAGGCCGGCAAATTCCTGCACCACGGTGTGATGCACTCCGGCCGCCTGCAGGTCGAGCAGACCGTCACGGCGCGCATCGATACCGACCGCCGCAAGGCGATCATGCGTGCGCACTCGGCCACGCACCTGCTCCAGGCTGCGCTGCGCGAGGTGCTGGGCGATCACGTGCATCAGGCGGGCTCGCTCGTGGAGCCAGATCGCCTGCGCTTTGACCTGACGCATTTCTCGGCCATCACGCCCGAGGAGCTGGAGCGGGTCAATGAGATCGTCGGCGACTGGATCCTTGACGGCATGGACGTCACCGTGTCCGAGATGTCGATGGCGCAGGCCAAGGCCAGCGGCGCGACGGCGCTCTTCAGCGAGAAGTACGGCGATCTCGTGCGTGTGGTGAACATGGGCGGCAAGTCCGTTGAGCTCTGCGGCGGCACGCATGTGGACAACACCGCCAAGATCGGCCCGTTCCGCATCACGGGCGAGAGCTCGGTCGCGTCCGGCGTGCGCCGCGTGGAGGCGATCACCGGCAAGGCCTACCTGCGCGAGATGGAGGCCGTCAACCGCCGCATGTACGCGGCGGCCGAGGTGCTGCACGCAAAGCCCGCCGACCTCATTGCCAAGGCAAAGGGCTTCACGGCGGAGCTCAAGGAGGCGCGCCAGAACGTTGAGCGCATGAAAGAGAAGATCCTGCACAGCGACGTCGACCGTTTCCTCTATGCCTCGAAGAACATCGGCGGCATCAAGGTCATCACGACGACGCGCACCGACCTCGAGGCCAGCGACCTGCGCAAGCTCGGCGACTTCCTGCGCGATAAGGATCCGGACACGGTCGCGGTGCTTGCGACGGCGACGGAGAGCAAGGTCACGTTCGTGGCCGTCTGCGGCAAGAACGCCGTGGCCAGGGGCATCCGCGCGGGCGATCTTGTGCGCGCCGTGTCGGCGGTTACCGGCGGCAAGGGCGGCGGCAAGCCGGACTCCGCTATGGGCGGCGGCAGCGAGGTGCTGCAGATCGACGACGCGCTGGCCATCGTGGACGATTTCGTGGCGGAAGAGCTGGGACTATAAGGAGGTTTCATTATGGACGACTGCCTGTTTTGTAAGATCGCGGCGGGGGGGATCCCTTCCACCTGCCTGTACAACGATGATGATGTTTATGCGTTCCGCGACATCAATCCTCAGATGCCGGTGCACTTTCTCGTGATCCCGAAGCAGCACATCGACTCGGTCGCGGCCATCACGGTGGAAAACTCCGCTGTGGTCGCCAAGTGCTTTGAGGTCATTGCGAAGCTCGCCGTGCAGGAGGGACTGACTGGCGGCTACCGCGTCATCTCCAACTGCGGCGACGATGCCGGCCAGACCGTGCATCACCTGCACTTCCACGTCCTCGGCGGCGCGCCGATGGGCGAGAAGCTGCTGTAAAGGCAACGAAATTCGGCGGCGGGACTTGTTCCGGCCGCCGTTTTTGTTTATAATGTCCCCAGAGATAGAGGGGGGGAGCGGGCGTGCGAAAGCTGGCATACTGCGCAGGCGGATTTTCGGCTGCGATCTTTCTGGCACATTTTCTGCTGCCGGCGCGCTGGGTGCTGCCCGGTGCGCTCGCGGCAGTCGTGCTCGCGCTCGTGATGCTGCTGCTCCCGGGGCAGACGCGCCGCAGGGTCATGGCCGCGCTGTTGTCGGCAGCCATTGGCTTCGGGTGGTACGCTGCGGCGTCGGCCCTGCGCCTGACGCCTGTGCAGAACGTTTCCGGCGATGTGCAGACGGTCACGGCGCGCGTGACGGAGTATCCTGTCGCATATGCGCGCAGCTATGGGCTGACCGCCCTGCTCACAAGCCCGGACGTGCCCAACTGCAAGGCGCGGCTCTACGTCTCCGATGCGGACGCCGCTGCGCTGCGCCCCGGCGACGAGATCACGGCGGACGTGAAGTTCCGCCCATCCACGCTGCGCTACGGGGAGGAGACGGACGCCTACATTTCCAAGGGCATATACCTCATCGGCAGTGTGCGGGACAAAACGCTTGCGCGCACCGGCGTCTGGAGCCGCAGCTGGCTCTACTGGCCGAAAACCGTCGCCCAGTCGCTCAAAACGAGCGCGCAGGCCGCCTTCCCGGCGGATGTGCTGCCGTTTGCGCAGGCACTCATGCTCGGCGATAAATCCGCGCTCTACGCGCAGGATCTGGACATTCCGCTCAGCACGACCGGTATCATGCACACGGTCGCGGTTTCCGGCTTGCATCTGGCGTTCCTGCTGGGCTTTTTGCGTCTGTTCACCGGCAACCGGCGCATGACGGCCATCATCGGCCTGCCGATGATGGTTGTGTTTGTCATCATGGCCGGATGCAGCCCGTCGGTGCTGCGCGCGGCGTTCATGACGGCGCTGGTGCTTTTTGCGCCGCTGCTCGGGCGGGAGAACGACCCGCCGACGTCGCTGCTGACAGCATTGGCCATATTGCTCGCGGCCAATCCGTTTGCCGCGGCGAGCATCAGTCTGCAGCTCTCGTTTGCGTCCATGGCGGGCCTGTTTTGTGTCTCTGGTGCGCTGTACCGCGCGCTCGATGCGCGCCTGCTGCCCGCCGATGTGAAGCTCTCGCGTCCGCGGCGGAAGAGATCGGAAGAGCACACGTCTGAACTCCAGTCACGGCTACATCTCGTATGCCGTCTTCTGCTTGAAAAAAAA
>ENA-UPSY01001877-UPSY01001877.1-human-gut-metagenome-genome-assembly--contig:-NODE-1877-length-20147-cov-3.984305_pt1 | contig 20147 bp, 16 predicted proteins | sample MGYA00250044_ERZ773365 | MGnify/ENA primary metagenome ERZ773365 (study PRJEB29103, sample SAMN06111932) | human gut metagenome | biome: human gut; feature: ankylosing spondylitis patient; material... | reverse complement strand
GCGCCGACACGATCGGGATGCCGCGCGCGTGCGCGGTGCGGATCAGATCCACCTTGCACGACACGAGGTCGATGCAGTCGGCAATATAATCATACTCCGTGTCGAAAAACCGCTCCCGCGTCGCCGCCTCGTAGCGCTCGGCGCGCGCGTCGACGGCGATGCTGGGGTCAATATCGTGCACGCGCGCGGCCATGACGGCCGCCTTCGGCTGGCCGATCGTGGAGTGCAGCGCGCAGCACTGGCGGTTGAGGTTACTCTCGCTGACGGTGTCCTCGTCCACGAGCGTGAGCGCGCCGACGCCGGCGCGGGCCAGCGCCTCGGCGCACCAGCTGCCCACGCCGCCGAGGCCGAGCACGGCGACGCGGCTGCTGCGCAGGCGCGCGAGCGCGGCCTCGCCGAGGAGCATCTGCGTGCGGATGGTCTGCTCGGTCATCGCGCGTCCTCCCGCTCGAAGGTCACGACGAAGTCCGTGCCGTCATAGCCCGCCTCCGCGACCTCCCAGCCGGCCTTCTCCTCGATCTCGAGCGCGTCGGCAAGGGCGCGCGCGTCGAGCACGGTCGTGTCATAGCGCTGCGTTTTTGTCTTGATCATGGTGATCCCTCCGTGGAAACATGGAAACGTTGAAGCCCTGCTTTCAGATAGACGCAGAGCCGCCCGTTGGGCGGCGCCCGGCTTGCTCAGAGTGCAAGCCGTCGCCATCCGGCATTTTGCACGGCAAAAATGCCGGATGCATGAAATCTCATTCGAGGCGGGCACTTCGCCCCCTCGAGCTCCCCTGCTGCTCTGTCGACATGGAGCAGCCGCGCTTTCAGATAGACGCAGAGCCGCCCGTCGGGCGGCTCTGTCGCATATCTTTCGCGTGTCTGATTTATCCGACGTACTTCATGCCCTTGAGCTCGGTGCTGGTCCAGCCGTCAAAGAACGTGCCCTCCCAGGCGTTGAAATCATCCGTGCGCAGCGCCTGATCGCCAAGGTAGTCGCAGTAGCGCTCGCCCTGGCCGACGTAATACACAAGGTGATAGCCGCAGTAGGAATCGCTCTCGTTAAAGACGATGCCCACATCGCCCGGCTTGCGCGCGGGATCGAAGCAGAAATCGTTGAACTCCTGCACCATCTGGCCCTTGTAGACGTTCTCGTACAGGCCGCCCTTCGTGTTCGAGCCGCTGTCCTGGCTGAAGGAGTTGGCCAGCTGCGCGAAGTCGTCCTCGGTCTGGTCGCTCTGCTCCCAGCGGGCGTAAACATCGTCGATCGCGGCCTTGGCTTTCTGCTTTTCCTCGTCGGAATACGTGCCGTCGCCGTCGCTGTCCTCCGCCTTGATGAGGATGTGGCGGACGTTGACGGTGTTGTAGGTATTATCATCGCGGCTCTCGAAGAGCACGACATAGTAGCCGCTGTTTTCCTGCTCCACGACGGTCACGTCGTTGGCAGTGCGGTCGGCGCTGTAGAGCCAGTCGGCGTACACGGCGGAGCTGAAGTTCGAGCCCTTGGTATCGGCGTTGTCCGTGACGCTCGGCGCGGTGCTCGTGCCGTCCTCGGACGTCTTGGCGGGAACATTGGCCGTAACGGCGGCAGTGAAGCTCTCCGCGTCATGCGTGGCGGCGGCGATCTTGTCGGCCGTGGCCTTGGCAGCCGCCATCGTGGCGTCCGTGGTCTTGGAGGTCGCGTTGCCGTCGTCGTCCGTGCTGTCCTCGGTATCCGCCTGGACGAAATAGTACTGATAGTTGAATGTATCGCAGCTGTTCTTATTCTCGGCGTAGCTGGCCGCGATCTCCTCGGGCGTATAGGTGTAGCTGTCATACTGCTGCTGCGAGTACTTCGTGGCGAGCTCGCTGCGCTCGAGCATATGGCGCACGACCTTTTTGGTCACGCCGTTGCCATAGGCCGCCTGCAGATACTTGCTGACGGAGTTGTACTTATACTGCTTGGCAGTGAGCTCGAGGTAGGAAAACTGCTCGTCGATCTCATGCTGATCGTCCTCGTCGAGCGTGACGCCGGCCTTCTGCGCGGCATCGCACAGCGCCGTGACCTGCACCAGATTCTTTTCGGCAGCATCCTTGAAATAATCGTCCCAGGTGTCGAAATCATCGCTGATGCGGCACTCCTGCTCATCGAGCGCCTTGCTGGTGTCGAGGCCAACGTAGCTCAGATAGCTGCCGTACTGGTTGCAGAACGTGAGGTAGGCGGAGCGGTAGGCATAATTGACCTCCGCCGAAGAATACTTCACATCGCCGACCTGCAGCGCGGGGCGCGCGGTGTAAAAAAGACTGGAGTTGCCGATCAGGATGGCGGCAACGAGCAGCACGACGATGATCGAACCGACCGTCCACTTGATCTTGCTTTGCTTGCGCTCTTTGGCTTCCTTCTGCGAGGCGACCTGGCGGCGCTCCGTACCCAGCGCACGCTCGTCTGTGCGGCGCTTTTTGTCCTGGGATGCACTCATTCGTGATTCACCTTATCCTTTAAAAATAGTGTTGCCCGCGGAGACAGGCTCCGATTACGGAAAATATGCATAGATTATAGCGCAATCGGCCAATGGTTTCAAGTTCTTTCTATTTCCACGGCGCGGGTTCGTGCATTTTTTCGCACCGCAGCGCATAGAATGGCCATATGCGAATTCAACGGGAGGTGAAAACACATGGGCCAGGACCTGGACGACTGGATCTTCGGCGGTCAGAGCGCCGCTCCGAGCGACCGCTGAACCGAAGCTGCTGCCGCTGTGCGCCGACGGACACGCACGGCGGTTTTCCTTTTGCGCGCCGCCGCAGAGAATCTGCCAGCGCCCCGCGTTGCAGGGGGCGTTGGCGCGAGGCAGGAAAATTCGGCGTTTTTGCCGAACATTCTGCCTGATTTTTGTTTATTAAATCATTGACAAAAAGAAAACGAACTGCTATACTGTAGCCAGAACCAGAGAAGAGCAGCAGCCCCTCACGAGGGGCAGCGCCTTTAGAATACAGGTTCAGCGGAATCGACGGAGGTGAGTCCGATGTACTGAATCGTCCGGAAGCAGACAGGGTTCTGTGACTCCGGAGTCGGCACGCAGTGGTGCGGAATCTTGCATACGCATTTCCCTTCACAGCGGTCGGAGTCCGCGTGCAGCACAAAGGCCTCTGCACACGGCGGGAAAACGAAACAAAAAGGAGGTTCGGGTGATGGAACCGAACACGGCAGGATAGCCCCTTGTTCCGAGGTCGGAGCAAGGGGCTATCTATTATTCTGCGCAAAGCGCAGAATAATAGATAGCCTCATTTTCGATCAGGCGTCCTTGTCTTCACGCTTAATAGTTTACATAATTCTAATTTACATAATATTAGAAATGCCTTTGCGAAACAACAACTTACCTATCCTGTCACTGTGCACTACAAAGCGTTTTCTGTAAAAAATGATTTGCTTTTGTATCCAAACGGTTTACATAATTCGGTTCACATAATCACAATTCTTCGCACAGCAGTGCGATCACTGCTGTGGTGCAGCCGGTCAGGATGCTCAGGTCGGCCGCGTTCCAGATGATGCGCCGGAAAAACGGGATGACCGCCCGCGGCAGGTACACATAGTCCGTGACCGACCCGCGCGCCCAGCGCTCGATGAGATTGGCCAGCGCGCCGCCGAGCATCAGGCCCATGCCGATCTGCAGCGCCGTGCCGCCCCGGCGGCAGGCGCACACGGCCGCCACCGCCGCGAGCGCTGCGGCGGACGCAGTCTGCAGCGCGGCGGCCGCTCGCGGCTTTCGTGCAAACTTGCTGCACAGCAGGCCGCGGTTATGCGCCCGGCGCAGCTGCACGCGCTGCCCGATGCGCAGCGGGAAGGTCTCGGCCGGCAGGGCGTTGATCTTCCGGCGGATGACCGCCTCAGCCGCCAGCACCGCCGCCGCCGGCACAATGGTTTTCCACATGGCGCTCCCCTCCTTGGGTCAGAGATGTCTGCGCGCATTGTAGCACAAATGCGCCTGTGTGAAAAGGTTCACAGGAAAAGTTTCCGTTTTGGGGTTTACAGGCGCGGCGGGATGGTGTAAGGTGTTTTCAGAGAAATGTAGTATAGATACGGATTAAGGTCGAGAAATTTTAGTCAAAAAGGAGAACCTCACAACATGGAACTGACGCAAAACCCGTCCGTACTGGAGCTGGTGCGGAAAACTGCCGAACTTGCGACCCCGAAAGAGATCGTCTGGATCGACGGCTCGGAGGCCCAGCTCGATTCCCTGAGAAAGATCGCCGTGGAAACCGGCGAGCTCATCAAGCTCAACGAGGAAAAGCTGCCCGGCTGTTATCTCAATCACAGCGACGTGAACGACGTGGCGCGTGTAGAAGGCCGGACCTTTATCTGCTCGAAGACCCGCGAGGCCGCAGGCCCGACGAACAACTGGATGGATCCGGACGAGATGAAGGCCAAGCTGCATGAGATTTTGCGCGGCGCGATGACCGACCGCACAATGTACGTGATCCCCTACTCGATGGGCGTGATCGGCACGCCGTTTGCCAAGTACGGCATCGAGGTCACCGACTCGATCTACGTCGTGCTGAACATGGCGATCATGACGCGCATCGGCACAAAGGTGCTCGAGGCGCTCGGTGACAGCAGCGATGTGATCCTCGGCGTGCACACCAAGGCCAAGCTCGACCCCGAAAACCGCTACATCGTCCACTTCCCGGAGGAGAACAAGATCGTCTCGGTCAACTCCAATTACGGCGGCAACGTGCTGCAGGGCAAAAAGTGCTTCTCGCTGCGCATCGCCTCCGAGCTCGGCCGCCGCGAGGGCTGGCTGGCTGAGCACATGCTCATTCTCGGCATCGAGAACCCGCAGGGCGAGGTGCGCTATGTGACGGGTGCGTTCCCGTCTGCGTGCGGCAAGACGAACCTCGCCATGCTCATCCCGCCCGAGGGCTACCGCAAAAAGGGCTGGAAGTGCTGGACCGTCGGCGACGACATTGCCTGGCTGCGTGTCGGACCGGACGGCCGTCTCTGGGCCGTGAACCCGGAAAACGGCTTCTTCGGCGTCGCCCCCGGCACAAGTGAGCGTTCCAACCCGAACGCGCTCGCGTCCACGAGCCGAAACACCATCTTCACCAACGTCGTGCTCAACGAGGACGATATGACCGTCTGGTGGGAGGGCATGACCAAGCAGCCGCCCAAGGGCCACCTGCGCAACTGGAAGGGCGAAGTGTGGGACGGCAGCGACGGCACGCGCGGCGCGCACCCGAACAGCCGCTTCACCGCTCCGGCGGAGAACTGCCCGTGCATCAGCGAGGAGTTTTTCAAGGGCACCGGCGTGCCGATCAGCGCAATCATCTTCGGCGGCCGCCGCGCGAAGACCGCGCCGCTGGTCTACCAGTCCCGTGACTGGGCACACGGCGTGTTTGTCGGCGCGACGATGGCCTCTGAGACGACGGCCGCTGCGACCGGTGCCGTCGGCGTTGTGCGCCGCGACCCGATGGCCATGCGCCCGTTCTGCGGCTACAACATGGCAGACTACTGGCAGCACTGGCTTGACATGGGCAAGAAGCTGCCGAACGCGCCGAAGATCTTCAATGTCAACTGGTTCCGCACCGATGACAACGGCCGCTTCCTGTGGCCGGGCTTTGGCGACAACCTGCGCGTGCTCGAGTGGATCCTCAAGCGCTGCTTTGATGAGGTGGGCGCGGACGAGACGCCCATCGGCTATGAGCCGAAGCCCGAGGATATCAACCTCGACGGCTGCGGCGTGGCGGTCGAGACGCTCCGTCAGCTGCTGACGCTCGACGCCGAGAGCTGGCGCGAAAACTGCGCGGGCATCCGCGAGTATTTCGCGCAGTTCGGCGACAAGCTGCCGCACGAGCTGCGTGACGAGCTCGAGGCGCTGGAAAAGGCGTTTGCCGAGTAACAGACACAAAAAACGACACCCGCTGTCCGGTCGGACAGCGGGTGTTGTTCTATTTTTGATGCGATTAAAACAGCAGCGACGCCGCGCCATACGTCACAACGGCGACGATGATGCCGGCCGTGACGACGCCGAGCGCGATCGGCGGAAAGGCCTCCCTGACGCGCATCTCCAGCATGGCGGCAATGAGCGAGCCCGTCCACGCGCCGGTGCCCGGCAGCGGGATGGCCACGAACAAAAACAGACCCCAGAAGCGCGCACGGCGCACGGTGTCGGACTTTTTGAGCGCGCGCTGCTCCATGCGCGTGACAAAGGCATTGAGCCGCTCGCTTTTCGTGCGCAGCCACGCGAAGATCTTGCGGATGAAGAGTACGATGAACGGCACCGGCACGAGGTTGCCGACGATGGACACCGCGATGGCGGCGCGGTAATCCAGCCCGTGCGCCACACCGATCGGGATCGCGCCGCGCAGCTCGAGTACCGGCACCATAGAGATGAGGAAGGTCATAAAGAGCTTCCCAAACAGGCTGTTCCAAATTTTCAAATTCGAATCCTCCGAGAAAAGTATCCGGTCGTCAACGGCGGAAGTGGACGATCTTCCCCGCCCCGTCCATGAGCGGCTTGCGGTTGAGCAGAAGCAGCAGCGCGATGCACACGCCCTGCGCAAGCTTCCAGCCCGGCAGCTGCAGGACGATGAAGAGCGTCTGCACCGTCAGCAGGATGCAGTTTTCCGTGACGCCGACGACATAAAACCGAAACGGGATGAACTTGCGCGCATCGACCGCACGGATGACAAACACGACGAAATAGCTCGCGCACGTGGCAATGGCCGCCCCCTGCACGCCGAGCTTCGACGGGATGAGCAGGAAGTTGAGCGCGATGTTGAGCACCGCGCCGATCATGGACGTGAAAAACGTGCGCTTGCTGCGCTTTTCGACCATGTAGACGCTGCCGAGATAGCTCACGAACGCGGAAAAGACCATGGCCATGCCGAGCACCGGCACATACAGCCATGCGCCGTAATACTGCTCGGTCGTGAGCACGTGGATCTCCGGCACGGCAAAGGCGATGATGCACGCGCCGGCGAGGAACATCACCGACTGGAACGAGCACCAGACCTTCGAGAAAAAGCGGATATGCTCGCGCCGGCTGCCCTGCGCCTCGGAGACGGCGGAAAACTGCCACGCCTCCATGAAAATGCTCGACACGAGCGACAGGATCGTCGGCATCTTGTACGACACGGCGTAGATACCGTTGGCGTCCACGCCGAGGTAGGCCGTGACCATATAGCGGTCGGACACGCTCGTGATCCACCAGAACACCGTCGTCGGGATCATGGGGATGCTGTAGGCCAGCATCTCCCGCGCGGCTGCCCAGCCGGGACGCAGCATCAGCTGCCGCCAGAGCCGCTCGCGCACGACCAGAAACAGCGTGCACGCCAGATCCGCCAGCGCGACCGAGAGCACATAGCCCGTGATGCCCATGCGCAGGCCGACGAGGAAGAGGACGTTGAGCCCGATGACGAGCGCGGTATTGACCATGCCCTGCACGGCGAAGAGCGCCGTGTGCCCCTCGGCACGCACGAACTGCGCGCACAGCGCGTGCAGACACGAGCACATCGTGTAGAGCGCGATCAGCCAGAGAAAGCCGTCAAACTGCGGGAAGAGCCCCAGCAGCGGCAAAATGGCCACGAGCAGCAGCGCGCCCGCAAGGATCGTATACACACCGACGGAGAAAATGTTTCGCCGCTGCTCGGTGTGATCCACGGCGAAGCGAAACACACCGTCCGTGATGCCGAGACTGATGAGCGGGAAGAGCAGATTGGCCGTCTGCGTGATGAGATCGGCGGTGCCGTAATCCGCCGGTGTGAGATAGCTCGTGTAAAAGCGCACCATGAAAAACACCAGCAGCTTGCTGCCGAAGGTGCCGAGGCTGATGAGCATGGTGTTGGACACGAGCGTTTTGTATTTGTTGTTCGACATAGGCGTACCCGTGTTTCTGCCCGCGCAAGCAAATATTCTGCCGGTTCGACAGGCGCGGACAGAGATAGTATAGCACAGTCGGGGCAAAAGCGGAATTCCTTTTTGCCGTCCGGTGAGAAAAAGCGCAAAAAACCGCCCGCGCTTCAGCCCGCGCGGGCGGCAGACATCAGTGCGTGTAGTAGGCGAGCGCCGCGCTGTCGGCAACGATCGCGGCGCAGCTTCCGGCGGCGAGCGCCTCAAAGCAGGCCTTCGACCCGCCGGTGACGCGCTGGGCGGCGCCGAAGTTTTTCATGAGCTTCTCCTCGCTCGAGAGGGCAGCCATGTACGTCTCGTCCGTGCCGAGCAGGACGGTCGTGCCCTTGAGACTGCTGCCGGTGCGGTACTTCGAGTCGCCGCGCACGATGAGCAGAAGCCGGTTTTCCAGATACGGTGCGGTGAGCGTCATCTTCTGTTTTTTCTTGCTGTCCTTGCTGTCGGTCTGCTCAAGCACCATGCCGCCCCATGCACAGTCGACGTTGCCGCTCGAGAGCTCCACATAGGCGTTGCGGTTGGCGATGGACTGATACTGCAGCGTCCAGCCGAGGCGGGCGCAGACCGCCTGCGCCAGCTCCACGTCAAAGCCACTGTAGCCGTCGCCGTCGGCGTAGCTCATGGGAAAGCGCTCCTCATTGAGGCCCATGATGAACGTGCGCTGCGGAATGTCGCCGAGCGCATCGAGTGCACCGGCATCGCTGTCGAAGGTCGTGTTATCCGTGCCGAACCACTTGAGCGCAAGGCTGTGAATCGTCCCGTCGGCGGCAAGCACCTTGAGCGCGGCGTTGACATACACCGCCGCCTGATCCCCGTCGCGAAAGCCGATGCGAAACTGCTCCGTGCTGAGTGTCTTGACCACACGGTAGCTGCCGACGGTCTTGCTGCACGCCGCGCAGCAGCACAGCGTGAGCGCGAGCAGCAGCGCCGCGATCCGTTTGCTGTATTTCAAGGGAAACCCTCCCGAAAGAAGAAATCAAAAAAGCGCATCGAACACCGATGCGCTTTTTATCATACCGAATATCCCCCGGTCATGCAAGAGGGAAAAACTGAATTTTCTCTTACATTTTCGTCACGGACGCTCATTGTAGCGCGCGAGGAACTGCTTCGTGCGCTCCTGCTGCGTGTCGCCGAAGACCGCCTCGGGCGCGCCCTGCTCGACGATGACGCCGCCGTCCATGAAGATGACCTTGTCGGCCACGGCGCGGGCAAAGGCCATCTCGTGCGTGACGATGACCATGGTCATGTGCTCCTCGGCGAGGGCGCGGATGACCTTGAGCACCTCGCCCGTGAGCTCGGGATCGAGCGCGGAGGTCGGCTCGTCGAAAAACAGGATCTCGGGGTTCATCTCGAGCGCGCGCGCGATGGCCACGCGCTGCTGCTGACCGCCGGAGAGCTGGCACGGATAGGCATCGGCCTTGTCACCGAGGCCCATTTTTTCAAGCGTCCTGCGCGCCGAGGCCTCGACCTCGGCACGGTCGCGCTTCTGGACGCAGATGGGTGCGTCCATGACATTTTTGAGCACCGAGTAGTGCGGGAAAAGATTGAACTGCTGGAAAACGAGTCCGAAATAGTTGCGGATCTGCTTGAGCTCCGCCTTGTCGGCGTAGACGGCGGTGCCGTCGTCGCCGGTGCGCGCGGCGTAATGCCCGTCAAAGCAGACCTCGCCAGAGTCGATGCGCTCGAGCAGCGTGGCGCAGCGCAGCAGCGTGGATTTGCCGCTGCCGCTCGGGCCGATGATGGCCACGACCTCGCCCTTTTCGACGCTCAGACTGATGTCCTGCAGGACCTGCAGTTCGCCGTTATTAAAGGACTTTTTGACGTGATTGAGTTCCAATACGCTCATGACAGCACCTCCTTACTTATAGTAGTCCATGCGCTTTTCGATCTTGCCCATGACAAAATCGACGATGGCGTTAAAGACGAAATAGAACACGCCCGCCACGAGAAACGGCGTGAAGCTCGTCTGCGAGTTTGCGATCTGCTTGCCGATGGTGAACATCTCCTGATACGAGACCGTGAAGGCCATGGAGGTATCCTTGACCAGCGTGACGACCTCGTTGGTGACGCTGGGCATGACGCGCTTGACGACCTGCGGCAGGATGATGCGCAAAAACGTCTGCGCCTTGGTGTAGCCTAGGACGTTCGCCGCCTCATACTGTCCCGCCGGGATCGACTCGATGCCGCCGCGGTAGATCTCCGAGAAATAGGCCGCATAGTTGATGGCAAACGCGATGACCACGGGGATAAGCTTATTTTTCGACACCGCCGTGCCGAAGAGATAATACGGGCCGTAGGTCACGGCGATCAGCTGCAGCATCAGCGGCGTGCCGCGCAGCACGGCGACCACAAAGCGGGTCACGCTCGAGATGACCTTGCTCTTGCTCATGCGCAGGAAGGTGATGATCATGCCCAGCGGCAGGGAGAACAGAAGGGTCAGAAAGAAAATGGCGCAGGTCTTGCCGAGACCCTCGCTCATCTTCGCGATGATAGTAAGTAATGTCATGTCGTTCCTCTATGATACGCGCACGCTCCCGGAGACCGCAGAGGCCTCCGGGAGATGTGCCTGGATTTCACACTTATTTATTCAGGTAGGTCAGGTTGTTGACGATGTCGGGGTACTTCGCGGCGATCTTGGCATAGGTGCCGTTGTCGACCAGCTGCTGCACCGCGTTCTCGATGGTGTTGCACAGCTCCTGATCACCGGAACGGAATGCGATGCCGTACTGCTCTGCGCCCAGCTCCTCGCTGAGGATGGTGAAGCCGCTGTTCTTCTGCGCATAGTCGGTGGCGACCGGCTTGTCGACGATCACGGCGTCAACGGCGCCGCCGCCCAGCTCGGTGAAGCACTTGAGGAAGCTGTCGCAGGTGGTGAGCTTGCCGAACGTCTTGGCCAGGCTCTCCAGATCGCCGCCCTCGGTCAGCAGGGACTCGCCGGAGGTGCCGAGCTGCACGGCCACGTTCTTGCCGGCCAGATCGGCAGAGGACTTGATGTCGCTGCCCTCTTTGACCATGATGACCTGCGAGTTGTCATAGTAGGGGGTGGAGAGCACATAGCCGGCGTCCTTCATGCTGTCGAGAATGGTCATGCCCGACCAGACGCAGTCACACTCCTTGGAATCGAGCTGCACGAGCTTCTGATCCCAGTTGACACCGAACACCTGCAGATCCCAGCCGAGCAGGTCGCAGACCGCCTGGCAGATCTCCACGTCAAAGCCGGTGAACTTGCCGTCGTCGCCCAGATAGCTGAACGGGGGATACTCGGGATCGACGCCCATGATGAACGTCTTCTTATCGCCGGCCGTATCCTTGCTTTCGTCCTTGCCGCAGGCGCACAGCGCCAGGCACATTGCCAGCGCCAGCACCAGCGCGAGCACTTTGGTCATCTTTTTCATGTCGGTTCTCCTTCATATCTCAAATTTTTGTTTTGCTTGTTAGCACGCTGTTATATTACCACATTAGCACGATAAAGCAATAGCTTTTTTGCATTTTGTTGTGCAGATACTGCACAACCGTTTTCTGCCGCTCAGCCGCCGTTTTCAGCCGGCCTTGTCTTGCAATCCGGGCATAAAACAGGTAAAATAAAAAGTTGTTGTTATTCTAAAAGGAATCCGGAGGGATCTCGTCATGCGTTATGACGCCGGAAGCTGTGACGTCGCCGTCGTCGGTGCGGGGCACGCGGGCATTGAGGCCGCGCTGGCCGCCGCCCGGCTCGGGCTGGACACCGTCTGCTTTACCATCAATATGGATGCCATCGGCAACATGCCCTGCAACCCCGCCATCGGCGGCACGGGCAAGGGCCACCTTGTGCGCGAGCTCGACGCGCTCGGCGGCGAGATGGCGCGCGCGGCCGATCAGGCCTGCATCCAGTACCGGATGCTCAACCGCGGCAAGGGCCCGGCCGTGCACTCACTGCGTGCGCAGGCCGACCGGCGCAAGTATCAGGCCGTGATGAAGCACACACTCGAGCTGCAGCCGAACCTGCGCGTCAAGCAGGCGGAGGTCGTCGCCGTCGAGACGGAGGACGGGCACGTCAGCGCCGTCGTGACGGCAAACGGCGCCGTCTACCGCTGCCGCGCGGCAGTGCTCGCCACGGGCACGTATCTGCACGGGCGCACGATCGTGGGCGATGTATTGCGCGATTCCGGGCCGGACGGGCTGGCGGCTGCCGGGCCGCTGGCCGAGTGCTGCAAGGCGCTGGGGCTGCGCATGCGCCGGTTCAAGACCGGCACGCCGCCGCGCGTGAACGCGCGCACGGTGGACTTCTCGCGCATGGAGCTGCAGCCGGGCGACGAGGAGATCGAGCCGTTCTCGTTTTCCACCACGCACCCGGTCGAGAACAAGGCCGTGTGCTACCTGACCTATACCAACGAGCGCACGCACGCCATCATCCGCGCGAACCTCGACCGCAGCCCCATCTACTCCGGCGTGATCGAGGGCGTCGGCCCGCGCTACTGCCCATCCATCGAGACGAAGATCATGACCTTTCCCGACAAGCCGCGGCACCAGCTGTTCATCGAGCCGATGGGGCTGGACACGGAGGAGCTCTACATTCAGGGCTTCTCCTCCTCCCTGCCGGAGGATGTGCAGATCGAGATGCTGCACACGCTGCCGGGGCTCGAGCACGCGGAGATGACCCGCTGCGCCTATGCGATCGAATATGACTGCGTCGACCCGACGGAGCTGCTGCCGACGCTGGAAGCCAAAAAAGTGCCCGGCCTCTACGGGGCGGGGCAGTTCAACGGATCATCCGGCTATGAGGAGGCTGCGGTGCAGGGCTTTGTTGCCGGCGTGAACGCGGCGCTCAAGCTGCTCGGGCGCGCGCCGATGATCCTCCGCCGCTCGGACGGGTACATCGGCACGCTCGTGGACGATCTCGTCACCAAGGGCACGAACGAGCCGTACCGCATCATGACCTCCCGCTCGGAGTACCGCCTGCTGCACCGGCAGGACAACGCCGACGAGCGCCTGAGCGCCATCGGACACCGCATCGGGCTGGTGTCGGACGAACGCTTTGCCGCCGTACAGGAAAAATACCGGCTGGTAGACGCTGAGTGCGCCCGGCTGGAAAAGACGCACCTCGCCCCGTCGGACGCGCTCGCCGCGATGCTCACCGCGCGCGGCACTGCGCCGACAAGCTCCGGCGTGAGCCTCGCCGACCTTCTGCGCCGGCCGCAGATCACCTACGCCGACCTCGCGCCGTTTGATCCGGCGCGGCCGGAGCTGCCGCACGTCGTGACCGATCAGGCGGAGATCCGGCTCAAATACGCGGGCTACATCCAGCGCCAGCTGCGGCAGGTGGCGGAGTTCACCCGGCTCGAGGAGCGGCTGCTGCCGCAGGATCTCGACTATCAGGAGGTGTCCTGCCTGCGGCTCGAGGCGCGGCAGAAGCTCAACGACATCCGTCCTGCGAGCCTCGGTCAGGCCAGCCGCATCTCCGGCGTCTCCCCCGCCGACATTGCGACGCTCATGGTCTATCTCGAAAGCCGCGAGGGGCAGAAATAAATAGAGCAGTTCCCGGACGGCGCAACGCCGTCCGGGAACTTTTTCTGCCGAAATGCATCTTACCCCTTGACAGATGCACCGGCGCATGGTAACTTAACTGTACCAACACGGTTAATACAGTTAATATGCTACAGAAAGTTGGTGTTGCACTACGATCTCGATCAATTACCGCGATTCCCGGCCGATCTACGAACAGGTGCGCGATGGGCTGCGCCGGCTGATCGTGTCCGGCACGCTGCCGCTGGGCGAAAAGCTGCCCTCGGTGCGCGAGCTGTCCACGCAGCTGACCATCAACCCGAACACGATCCAGCGCGCCTACCGCGAGCTGGAGACGGAGGGCTACATCTGCTCCGTCGCCGGACGCGGCAGCTACGTCTGCGCCCAGATCCCGGAAGATCCCGCGCGGCAGGTCGCCCTGCTGCAGCAGTTCGACGCGGCCGTGCAGGAGCTGCTGTACCTCGGCATGCGCAGTGAGGAGCTGCGCCGCCGCATTCCGGAAGGAGGAACGAACCATGATTGAAATCAGAGACGTTGTCAAGACGTTTGACGGTTTCCGCGCGCTCGACGGCGTGACCATGACCGTGCCGCGCGGCGCGGTGTACGGTCTCGTCGGGCCGAACGGCGCGGGCAAATCCACGCTCATCCGCCACCTGACGGGCATCTATCGCCCGGACAGCGGCACGATCGACATCGACGGTCAGCCCGTGTACGAAAACCCGGCCGTCAAGGCGCGCATCGCCTACATCCCGGACGACGTGTTCTATTTCCCGCAGGCGACGATCCCGGACATGATGCGCTACTACCGCGGCATCTATCCGAAGTTCGACACCGAACGCTATCAGAAGCTCGGCGAGGTGTTTCAGCTCGATCCGAAGCGGCAGATCCGCCGCCTGTCCAAGGGCATGCAGAAGCAGGCCGCGTTCTGGCTGGCGATGTGCCTGCGGCCGGATGTGCTCGTGCTCGACGAGCCGGTCGACGGGCTCGACCCCGTCATGCGCCGTCAGGTCTGGAATCTCGTGCTGGCCGACGTCGCCGAAAACGGCACGACCGTGCTCATCTCGTCGCACAACCTGCGCGAGCTTGAGGACGTGTGCGACCACGTGGGCATCATGAACGGCGGCAAGGTCCTGCTCGAGCACCCGCTCACGGAGCTGCAGGCCAACATCGTCAAGGTGCTCGTCGCCCTGCCGGACGAGGCGAAGCTGCCCGATGGGCTCGACATCCTGCACCAGAGCAGTCAGGGCCACCTGTACACGCTGATCGTGCACGGCGACGCCGCCGAGGTCACGAACCGCCTGTCCACCGCGCAGCCGCAGTACCTCGACGTGGTGCCGCTGACGCTCGAAGAGATCTTTATTTATGAACTGGGAGGTGCGGACTATGCCGTCAAAGACATCCTTCTGTAACGGAACGGAGTTTCGCAAGTGCCTGTCGCGCTGGTGGCCGCTGTGGGTCATCTACGGCGTGATCCTGTTTATCATGCTGCCGGGTGTGCTGCTCAACGCGCGCTCGACGATACCGTATGTGTCCACCGGGCAGATCGGCTACCTCTCGAACGTCATTCTCTCCGAGACGCAGATGCTGCTGCCGCTGACGGCGTTTTGCGCGGGTCTGCTCGCAGCCGCCGCCATGTTCGGCTATCTGTACACGCCGCGCGGCGCGGGGCTGGCCGCCTCCCTGCCGATCCGGCGCGGGTGCATGTTCCGCACGCACCTGCTGGCGGGCCTTTTGATGCTGCTTTCGGCCGAGGTCGTGATCTTCGGTCTCGCCGTGCTCATCGAGGCGACACGCTTCACGCTCGTCATCGAGCCGTTGCTCATCTGGCTGGGCATACTCGCGCTCGAGACGGTCGTATTCTACGGCATCGCCGTGCTGTGCGCCATGTTTACCGGCCACGTGGTCATGCTGCCGTGCCTGTACCTGCTCGTGAACTTCATCGCCGTGGGCTTCCAGCTGCTCGTCGAGGCCGTGCTCTACATGTTCGTGTACGGCATGTCGGGCATGGTGGATCTGCCGGTCGACTGGCTCTCCCCGCTGGTGCTGTTCATGCGGCGCACAAGTGTCGGTCACGCCGATCTGGTGCGTCCGATCAGCGGCACGGGGGCGGAGGTCGCCATTGCCAACTTCTCCGGCTGGATCTATCCGCTCGTCTGGGCGGTGTTCGCGCTGCTGCTGCTCGTGTGCGCGGGTCAGCTCTACCGGCGCCGCCGCATGGAGAGCGCGGGCGACACCGTCGCCATCCCGGTGCTCAAGCCGGTGCTGAAGTATATCGTGGCGCTCTTCGCCGGTCTGGCAATGCCGGTCGGCGTGTACGGCATGCTGCTCAACGTGCCGGCCTACCGGACGCATCTGGTGCCGTTCCTGCTGCTGGCAGTCCTCGGCGCGGCGCTCGGCTTTGTCATCAGCGAGATGGTCATCCGCAAGTCCCTGCGCATCCCGCGCGCGGTCTGGCGCGGCTGCGCGGTCACAGCAGCCGTGTGCTGCCTCGTCGTGGTCGGCGCGAAGTGCGACCTCATGGGCTACGCCCGCCGCATCCCCGATGCCGCACAGGTCAAAAGCGTGCGCATCATCTGCAACGGTTACAACTCCACGTTCTCCGAGGCACAGAACATTCAGGCCGTGGAGGACATCCACCGCGCCGTCGTGTCCGAGCGCGAGAAGATCACGGACGACACCAGCATCACCAGTCTGCAGCTGACCTACAAGCTCTCGAACGGCAAGGTGCTGATGCGCGAATACACGCTCCCCAATGCAAGCGCACGCCTGGAGCAGATCGAGCAGGTGCTCAACTGCGACGAAGCGCGCGCCACGCGCAACACGCCGGCGCTGCCGATGACGCTCGAGCACCTCACCTACGCCAACATCGGCTATGAGGCCGAAAGCGGCGACTACCTCTACGTGGAGCTCACGGCCGAGCAGGCGCTCGACCTGTACGAAAACGCCATCGTGCCCGACTGCGCGGACGGCACCATGGGCCGCGCCTGGCTGACCGACAGCGGCACGCGGCAGAGCACGGCCTACGCCGTGACCATCGGCTATCAGCTCAGCCAATACGACCCGGCAACGGGCGAAACGACCTACGCCAATGTCAACTACACCCCGCTGACCGATTCCACGCGCACGCTCGCGTGGCTGCGCGCGCACGACATCAAGCCGCTGCTCGAGGGCGACTCGATCAAGTACGGCGGCGAGCCCGACACGCAGCCGGCCATCAACACCTACGAAACGGCTGACAGCAGCTTCGGCCGGTAATATCCGCACAAACAATCCGCCGCCCGCACAGGATCTGTGCGGGCGGTTTTTTGCCGCGCGTTCATAAATCAGACGCAGTGTTCACAAATGCTTTCTGGAATATTCGAAAAATCTTCGCCCTTTGTTCATGCGCGTGTTACAAATATCGACTACGATATAGACACTTCAAAAACAACACAGCCGGGAGGCAAACAACATGAACGACGCTTCCAATTTCCCCGAAAGCGAACAGCCGGAACAAAACCCCACAGCATCGGACGCAGCCCAAGAGGCGGACGCGAACACATCCGCGCAGGCACAGACGCCCGCGGACGACACCGCCGCGGCGCGCACCTGCCCGCAGTGCGGTGCGGCGCTCAAGCCGGGCGCCAGCTTCTGCGCAAACTGCGGCGCGCCGGTGGACGGCAGCGATGACGTGACCTACCACATCGTCCGCCCCGAGACCGAGCGCAGCTATGCCGACGCGAACTTCCAGCCCAGTGACGACGCGGCCAACACCCCGCCGCGCTACTACACACCGAACGACGACGCCTGGGCCGAGAAGCCCAAGCACAAGCACCACCCGAGAAAGCCCAAGACCGTGCGCACACCGGAGCAAAAGCGGCTCATCACGCGCATCGCGTGCCTGTGTCTCGTGTGCGCGCTGCTCGGCGGCCTTGGCGGCGGCGCGATCGCGGGGCTCATCACCCGCTCCGGCAGGACCGGCGGCAGCACCGCCTCGAGCTCCAACGGCACGCTCGTGACGCAGCCGGTCAGCTCCGACCCGAGCTCCGCCTCGGCCATCTACAGTCAGGCGTGCAAGCAGGTCGTCGCCATCACGACGGAAGTGACCTACACCAACTACTTCGGCCAGACCAGCTCCCAGGCGAGCTGCGGCAGCGGCTTTTTCATCACGGATGACGGCTATGTGCTCACAAACTACCACGTCATCTCCACCGCGCACCAGTACGGCTACGCCGTGTCCGTGCTCACCTACGACGGCACGACCTATCAGGCGACCATCGTCGGCGTGGACGAGGACAATGACATCGCCCTGCTCAAGATCGACGCCGCCGGCGTGACGCCCGTCACCTTCGGCGACAGCGACAGTATGTCTGTCGGCGACACGGTCTACGCCGTCGGCAACCCGCTCGGCGAGCTGGAGTTCACCATGACGAGCGGCATGATCAGCGCGCTCGACCGCACCATTACCACCTCCGACGGCACCGACAGCGGCATTAACATGTTCCAGATCGACGCCGCCGTCAACGCCGGCAACTCCGGCGGCCCGGTGTACAACACCTCCGGTCAGGTCATCGGCATCGTGACCGCGAAATACAGCTCCTCCGGCGTGGAGGGTCTGGGCTTCGCCATCCCGGTCAATGACGCCGTGGCCATCGCAAACGACCTCATGAAAAACGGCACCGTGACCGACCGCGCCCAGCTCGGCATCACGCTGCAGACCATTCCGGACAGTGCCGCGCAGTACTACAACATGCCGGACGGCGCGTATGTCAACGCCGTTAACAGCGGCAGCTGCGCCGAGAAGGCCGGCCTGAAGGCGGGCGACATCATCACCGCCATCGACGACACGGCTGTCTCCTCCGGCAATGCGCTGCGCAGTGCGCTGCGCGGGTACTCCGCCGGTGAGAGCGCCACGCTGACCGTCTCGCGCAGCGGCGAGACGCTGAAGCTGACCGTCACCTTCGACCGCGCCAGCGACAGCACGAAATAATTTGCTTCTCCTCAACTCCGGCGGCGGGTGACCGCCCCGCCGCCGAGCGTTTTATGCATCCTCTCTTTTTCTTTCTCCATCTTCTTTTCCCCCCAGCGGAAAAGCGCCGCGCAGAGCGATCTGCACGGCGCTTTTTCCATGTCCGGACGCAGGACTGCACGGTGACTGCCGCAGCGCACGGCGCAACAAAAACCGGCAGCCAGAAGGCTGCCGGTTGCGGTTTCTTTGTTTCGTTGTACGAACTGTTTACACTGCTGCGATCACTCGAACCAGCCGAAGCCGAAGAACGTGCTCAGCTGCACGAGCAGGATGAAGACCATCGCGATCGGGCAGACATACTTGATGCAGAAGGAGTAGAAGCCGTGGATCTTGCCGTTGTAGCCGCTGTCGATCTCGTCGTACAGGGATTTCGGCTTGATCTCCCAGCCGATCATGACGGACATGAGCAGGGCGCCGAGCGGCATCGCAACGCCTTCGGACCAGGTGTCCATGAAGTCGAGCCAGCAGTCATTCCACGGAGCGGCCTCAGAGCCAATGCCAAAGAACTGCCACGGGGCGAACGGACGAGAGCCAAGACCGTCGGAAGCGACGAAGCAGGACAGCAGGAAGATGACGATGCACACGAGGGTGATCGTACGCGGACGGCTGGGCTCCTCACCGCGCGCGCTGGCGCGGTCGATGAACGTGACGGAGACCGCCTCGATCAGGGAGATGGCGGACGAGATGGCCGCGATCAGAACGAGGGCGTAGAAGATGAAGCCGAAGACGCCGCCGATGGTGCCCATGTCATGGAACACGTCCTGCAGGGTGGCGAACAGAAGGGTCGGGCCGCCGAGCTTGATCTCGGAGACGGCCATGCCCTTGGCGATGCCGTTGGCGACGGCCGCCGGGATAACGGCGAGACCGGCCATGATGGCGACCAGGGTATCAGCGATCACGATGATGACGGAGTTTTTCGGCAGGTTCTCATCCTTGCCGAGGTAGGAGCCATAGGTGATCATGGCGCCCATCGCCAGCGACAGGGAGAAGAACATCTGACCGCCGGCCGTCGCCAGAACGGACATGACGCCGGGTGCCTTGTCGATGAAGCCGCCCTTGACCGCGTAGCCGGGGACGAACATGAACTTCAGACCTTCCGCAGCGTGCGGGAGCGTCCAGGCACGGATGATGACGATGACGAGCATGACGAACAGAGCGGGCATGCCGATCTTGTTGAACTTCTCAATGCCGCCGCCGACACCGTTGAGGTTGATGAGGTAGCAGATGATCATGAAGCCGAGCATCACAAGGATGCTCATGCCGGGGTTGGTGAGCAGCGCGCCAAAGCTCTCAGCGCCGGGCACACCCTTGAACAGGCCGACAATGTTGAGGACGATGTAGTAGATGCAGTAGCCGCCGAGGACCGAGTAGAAGGTCATGATCAGGAACGGGGCCAGGATTGCCAGCCAGCCGACCCACTTGAACTTCTTTGACACAGTCTTGTAGGCGTTGACCGGGCCGAGGCCGGTCTTACGACCAATCGCCAGCTCGGACAGCATGATCGCAAAGCCGACGAAGACCGCGAGGATCAGGTAGATGATCAGGAACGTAAAGCCGCCGCTCTTGCCCATTTTGTACGGGAAGCCCCAGATATTGCCGAGGCCGACGGCGGAACCGATGGCAGACATCAGAAAGCCGATATTGCTGCCAAATGAACCACGTTTGTTTTCGTCCATTGTTTTTCCTCCAATTTCAAATTGCTTTTCCCCGGAACTCCCCCCAATAGCGCCGGACGATAACCGCTTCGTCCGGGCATCCAGAGCCGCGAGGGGGA
>ENA-UPSY01001866-UPSY01001866.1-human-gut-metagenome-genome-assembly--contig:-NODE-1866-length-20229-cov-8.529476_pt1 | contig 20229 bp, 20 predicted proteins | sample MGYA00250044_ERZ773365 | MGnify/ENA primary metagenome ERZ773365 (study PRJEB29103, sample SAMN06111932) | human gut metagenome | biome: human gut; feature: ankylosing spondylitis patient; material... | reverse complement strand
AAGCGCATGACCGATCCGCAAAGTGCAACCGAGATGCTTCGTCACAATGGATTCCTCTCTATCGAATTCTCCGCCAACATTGCCGTCATCAAGACGCGCCCCGGATACGCAAGCAGCCTGGCCTACAACATCGACAGCAGCAACTTTCACGAGATCATCGGGACGATAGCCGGAGACGACACCATCATGCTGGTGCTCCGCGAAGGATGTTCGCGCACCAGTGTCAAACATGCGCTGGAGCATGTCATTCCGAATATCAACCATTAATATAATAATACATAGATACAGAAAAAAATGGATACTACTAAACAAATAGAGGTCATGGTAGCCGACGCCTCACACGAGGTTTATGTTGACACGATTCTGGACACCATCAGAGAAGCCGCCAAGAAACGCGGAACCGGTATTGCCGAACGTACACACGAATATGTGGCCACAAAAATGAAAGAAGGAAAGGCTATCATCGCCCTGTGCGGAGACGAATTCGCCGGATTCACTTACATCGAATCATGGGGAAACAAAGAGTATGTAGCCACCTCGGGACTGATTGTCCATCCCAAGTATCAGGGACAGGGACTGGCAAAGCGCATCAAACATGCTTCGTTCACCCTGGCACGCCTGCGCTGGCCGAAAGCTAAGATCTTCAGTCTTACTTCAGGAGCTGCCGTGATGAAAATGAATACGGAACTGGGATATGTCCCCGTGACTTTCAACGAACTGACCGATGATGAATCGTTCTGGAAAGGATGCGAAGGCTGTATCAACCACGAAATCCTGATGGCCAAGAAACGCAAATTCTGTATCTGCACCGCCATGCTTTATGATCCGGCTCTGCACACAGACGACAAGGTTACTAATTTTTAATCCCCTTCATGAAAAATAACTGAAATAAAATAAAGCCTTATGGAAGAAAAGAAAAAAGTAGTCGTCGCATTCAGCGGCGGACTGGATACATCGTTCACCGTCATGTATCTGGCTAAAGAAAAAGGTTATGAAGTATATGCAGCCTGTGCCAACACAGGCGGTTTCAGCCCCGAACAGCTGAAACAAAACGAGGAAAACGCATACAAGCTGGGTGCAGTGAAGTATGTTACCCTCGACGTAACACAGGAATACTATGCCAAGAGCTTGAAATACATGATTTTCGGTAACGTACTGCGCAACGGAACCTATCCTATTTCCGTCAGCTCAGAACGTATCTTCCAGGCACTCGCCATCGCACGTTACGCCAATGAAATCGGCGCTCACGCCATTGCACACGGTTCAACCGGTGCAGGAAATGACCAGGTACGTTTCGACATGACTTTCCTGGTTATGGCTCCCGGAGTGGAAATCATCACACTTACCCGCGACATGGCACTGAGCCGTGACTATGAAATCAATTACCTGAAGGAACACGGATTCGAAGCCGACTTCACCAAACTGAAATATTCTTATAACGTAGGTATCTGGGGTACTTCCATCTGTGGAGGTGAAATCCTGGATTCTGCACAGGGATTGCCTGAAAGTGCTTATCTGAAACAGGTAACCAAGACAGGCAGCGAACAGCTGAAACTGGAATTCAAGAAAGGTGAACTGTATGCAGTCAACGGCGAAGTGTTCGACGACAAGATCAAGGCTATTCAGAAAGTAGAGGAAATCGGAGCTGCATATGGTATCGGACGTGACATGCACGTGGGCGACACCATCATCGGTATCAAAGGCCGTGTCGGTTTCGAAGCAGCTGCTCCCATGCTGATTATCGGAGCACACAAGTTCCTCGAAAAATATACCCTGAGCAAATGGCAGCAGTACTGGAAAGACCAGGTGGCCAACTGGTACGGCATGTTCCTCCACGAAAGCCAGTATCTGGAACCCGTCATGCGCGACATCGAAGCCATGCTGCAGGAATCACAGCGCAACGTCAACGGAACTGCAATCCTCGAACTGCGTCCGTACTGCTTCTCAACAGTAGGAGTTGAATCCAAGGACGATCTGGTCAAGAACAAGTTCGGTGAATACGGTGAAATGCAGAAAGGATGGACAGCCGAAGATGCCAAAGGCTTCATCAAGGTTCTCTCTACTCCGCTCCGCGCTTATTACGCAAACCACAAAGACGAGGAGAACGTATGATCAAAGCAGGTATTATAGGAGGCGCAGGATATACGGCAGGCGAACTGATTCGCCTGCTCATCAATCATCCCGATGTAGAAATCAAGTTCATCAACAGCTCCAGCAACGCCGGAAACAAGATTACTGACGTACACGAAGGCCTGTATGGAGAAACGGATCTCGTCTTCACCGACGAGCTTCCGCTGGACACGATCGACGTGCTGTTCTTCTGTACGGCACACGGCGATACCCGCAAGTTCATGGAAAGTCACAACGTTCCTGAGGACCTGAAGATCATCGACCTTTCGATGGACTACCGCATCAAGGACGACAGCCATGACTTCGTATACGGCTTGCCCGAACTGAACCGCCGGACGATCTGCCACAGCAAACACGTGGCCAACCCGGGATGTTTCGCAACCTGTATCCAGCTCGGCCTGCTTCCGCTGGCCAAACACCTGATGCTGAACGATGACGTGATGGTGAATGCCATTACGGGAAGTACCGGCGCAGGCGTAAAGCCGGGAGCCACCAGTCACTTCAGCTGGCGTAACAACAACATGAGTGTCTACAAGGCTTTTGAACATCAGCACGTACCTGAAATCAAGCAGTCACTCCGCCAGTTGCAGAACAGCTTCGACGCGGAAATTGATTTCATCCCCTACCGCGGCGACTTCGCAAGAGGTATCTTTGCAACTCTCGTTGTCAAGACTAAAGTGGAACTGGATGAACTCGTAAAAATATATAAGGACTATTACGCAGAGGATTCCTTCACTCACATCGTAGAAAAGAACATCGACCTGAAACAGGTAGTCAACACCAACAAGTGTCTGATTCATCTGGAAAAGCACGGTGACAAGCTGCTCATCATTTCCTGCATCGACAACCTGCTGAAAGGAGCAAGCGGTCAGGCGGTTCACAACATGAACCTGATGTTCAACCTCGAAGAAACCGTGGGACTGAAGCTGAAGCCCAGCGCATTCTAAATCAAGAACGATTATGAAACTATTCGACGTATATCCCCTTTTCGACATCAACATTGTCAAAGGAAAAGGCTGTCACGTATGGGACGACAAGGGACAGGAATACCTGGATCTCTACGGCGGTCATGCCGTGATCTCCATCGGACATGCTCATCCGCATTATGTGGAAGCCATCAGCAAGCAGGTAGCTACCCTGGGATTTTATTCCAATTCTGTCATCAACAAGCTGCAGCAGGAAGTAGCCGACCGTCTGGGAGCTCTTTCAGGTTATGACGACTACCAGCTGTTCCTCATCAACTCAGGAGCTGAAGCCAACGAAAATGCACTGAAGCTGGCTTCTTTCCACAACGGACGTACGCGCGTAATCTCCTTTGCCAAGGCTTTCCACGGACGTACTTCACTGGCAGTGGAAGTGACCAACAATCCGAAAATCATTGCACCGATCAATAACAACGGACATGTCACTTACCTTCCGCTGAACGACACGGAAGCCATGAAGGCCGAACTGGCCAAAGGTGACGTATGTGCCGTCATCATCGAAGGCATCCAGGGAGTAGGCGGCATTCAGGTTCCCACTCCGGCATTCATGCAGGCACTTCGCCAGGCATGCGACGAAACAGGAACTGTCCTGATTCTTGACGAAATCCAGTCCGGTTATGGCCGAAGCGGAAAATTCTTCGCCCACCAGCACTGCGGCATCCGTCCTGATCTCATCACTGTAGCCAAAGGTATCGGCAACGGATTCCCGATGGCAGGTGTCCTGATCAGTCCGAAGTTTGCTCCGGTCTACGGACAACTGGGAACAACCTTCGGCGGAAACCACCTGGCCTGTGCCGCTGCCATCGCCGTTCTCGACGTTATGAAGGAAGAACATCTGGTGGAAAATGCAGCCCGCGTGGGAAGTTTCCTGCTTAATGAACTGAAAGGATTCAAGGGAATCAAGGAAGTCCGTGGAGAAGGTCTGATGATCGGTCTGGAATTTGAAGAACCGATCAAGGAACTCCGCAGCAAACTGCTTTTCGAACAGAAAGTATTTACAGGGGTCAGCGGAACCAATGTCATCCGTCTGCTTCCGCCGCTCTGCCTGAGCATGGACGAAGCTTCAGACTTCCTGGAACGCCTGCACCGCCTCGTATAAATCATGCGTACAATACAAAAAAATTGACCGCACGATCGGGCTTCAACGACCGCACGATCGGGCTCCAACGACTGCACGTTTGAGCCCCAACGACCGCACGTTGCAAGGGCATCGAAGGTATATTGCCGGAGCACCTGAAAAAAGGCTTCGGGCTTTTTAAAAAACGTTTCGGCGTATTCATCAAAACGTCTCATTGTTTGAATGAATACGCCGAAACGTTTTTTTTCAGCCCCGGCCATCACAAAATTCATAAAACAGGCGCCGGCTCCTCTTCAGAAACCGGAAAATTTTACTTATGTTTGCGTATAAACTCTAAATCAACAAGAAAACATGAAAGTTGCAATTATCGGAGCAGGTAACATGGGTGGTGCCATTGCCCGTGGCCTGGCACATGGACATCAGGTGAATACAGAAGATATCTTTGTATCCAATCCCGGAACAGAAAAGCTGGAGAGACTGAAAGCTGAATATCCCGGCATTCATACTACACAGAGCAACAAGGAAGCTGCAGCGGATGCAGATATTGTCATCATTGCCGTAAAACCCTGGAAAGTGGAAGAGGTGCTGAAGCCTTTGCGCCTCCGACAGCCGCAGATCCTGGTTTCAGTTACTGCCGGACTGACGTTCGAAGATCTGGCTCACTTCGTGGACCCGGAAATGACCATCTTCCGCATCATTCCCAATACAGCTATTTCTGAACGGGCCAGCATGACTCTGGTAGCCGCCCGCAACGCATCGGAAGCACAAGTCAGTTCAATCATGAACCTGTTCAACGAAATGGGACGTTCGATGCTTATCGAAGAAAAATTATTTGCAGCGGCCACCTCACTGACTTCCTGCGGAATTGCTTATGTATTGAAATATGTACAGGCAGCCATGCAGGCTGGAGTGGAAATGGGTATCAAGCCTCAGGATGCCATGAAGATGCTGGCTCAGACTCTGGAAGGAGCCGCCCAGCTGCTGCTTTCCAACGAACAGACGCATCCGGCACTGGAAATTGAAAAAGTGACGACTCCGGGAGGTATTACGATCAAGGGAGTAAACGAACTGGAGATGGCCGGATTCAGTGCTGCCGTTATCCGGGCACTCAAGGCCAGTGTATAAGTACGGCTCAGCAGAAAGCTTTCTTGGCCCACTTCATGCTGCCCCAGCGTTTGACGAAGATGAACGCACGGATGTTCTCATCAAGCAGGAAGGCACACCACATGCCGACCAGTCCCCATCCCCAGTGAATGCCGAACAGATAACTGAAACCGACTGATACGGTCCACTGTACCACCAGACCGACATAGAACGGATAGTTTACATCCCCGGCTGAACGCAGGGCATTGGTCGCATAAATGTTGACGGCACGTCCGACCTCGACCACAACATCGACAATCATCACGGTAACACCCATGCGGATAATTTCCGGATTATCGGTCAGCAGACTGAAGATAGTATGCCCTAAGGCGGCCCATATACACGAAAGAATCAGTGAAACCAGAATGGAAAGGCGCATCACATATTTGCCGAGCAGATAGGCAGCACGTACTTTACGCTGGCCTACCAGATGGCCGATAGTGATGGCGCCTCCCTGTGCCATGGCTATGGCGAACAAATAAACGAACATCACGATATTCACTGTATAGGTGCGTGTGGCAAGCGCATTGTTGCCAAGCATATTGATCAGATAAGTAATCACCACCTGCGAGAAGCTGTACGACATGTTCTCGCCCGCTGAAGGGAGTCCCACTTTCAGCAGATTCTTCAGTTCCTTCCACGGGAAAGGCCGGAAATAACGTACCGGGAAACTGGGGATGTGCTTGCGGAAAAGAATCACAAAGAGTACTACCATACTGACTCCGCGTGCAATGGAAGTGGAAATCGCCGCTCCTTCCGCACCGAGGGCAGGCAAACCGAATTTACCGAAAATCAGGGTGTAATTGCCGATGATGTTCATCACATTGACCAACACCGTGACCAGCATCGGATAAATAGCCTTGTTGGCGCTCCGCAGGGAAGCGGAAACTGTCAGTGAAAGTGCCTGGAAAAAGGCAAAGGCTCCCACAATCTGCATATAGCCGACTCCGTATTTCAATAGTTCGGGACGCAATCCCATCCAGCCAAGCAAAGTTTCCGCACCGAAATGCAGAATGGCACTGACCAGCAGACCGACTGCCAGATTCAGGCAAAGGGAAACACCGACTACCTGAACCATCTTCTGACGCAGGCCGGCTCCCAGATACTGGGAACACAGAACCGAAGTTCCGATATTAATGACCTCGAACACCAGGAATGCGAACATCACAATCTGGTTCACTACCCCTACGGCAGCAACGCTTTCGTCTGAATACTGGCTCAGCATGACGGTATCTACCGCCCCCAGCATCATGATCAATAATGTTTCGATAAAGATGGGAATCACCAGTCCGGTCAGTCCCTTGCGAATATTGGTTTGTTGAATAGCCTGTTCCACGATCCTTTCCTCATTTCCGGCTGCAAAGTTACTGCTTTTCCGGCGGTGAAAGGATTGACCTACATCAAGAGTTCTCTCCGTTTTCGCTCAGATAGGTTTCATACATGGCTGCAATCTCCTCCAGCGGAATACCCAGCAGATGAATCTGCCGGAACATGTCGGGCAGTTCGTCCTGCAGGAAAGACTGACGACGGAGCTGAATGATCCGCTCCCGGGCTCCCGGGCTCACAAAATAACCGATTCCACGCTTGTTGTAAATGATTTCCTGTCCCTGCAGATAATCATAGGAACGGACAACCGTATTGGCATTGACCTCTACCATTGCGGCATATTCCCGAACAGAAGGGACACGCCCTTCTTCGGGATATACCATCCGGAGTATCTCATCCATGATCCGGTCGGCTATCTGTAAATAAATAGATTTGCTTTCCTTGAACTTCATACTCCCAACCATTTACGTCGTATAACCTGTGAACGGGTGAAAAGCCAGTAAGACAGCCACCAGTTGAAAATTGTCAGTGAACCGAAAAACAGGATACCTGCCGTGATCAGTCCATTAACTGTTGCCGAAGTTTCTTCGAAGTTTTCACTCATCCACTGGAAAAAGCGTTCCATCATTCCCGTTTCAACCAGTCTGGCAAATATAACCCCGCCTATCAGATTGACTGCAATGATTACTCCCAGAGTCTTCAGGAACGGATGCTTGTACCAGCGGCTTCCGCCAAGAACAAACAGAGAGTGGTTCCATAAAAGAAAAATGAATCCAAGCAATTGCATCAGGGTTGTGTTATAATAGACACATTCATTATTGACAGAAGCACGCCCCGCAAAGGTCATCATCTCGGCCATTTCTGCCAGCATCGATTGACTGAACTCGGCAGGAAGCCGGAAAAGCGGCTGCAACAGATAGCGTGACAATTCCAGTGCCAGCAGGGCAACAAATACCTGAATCGAAAGAAATACTGTAACAATCACGAAGCGGGAAAGAAATTTTTCAAACATCGTGGCCGGAAGCAGCAGGTATGAGATACGCTTCTCCTTGCTGTTCATGCAGATCATGATGCGGGAAGCATAAAATATGAAGAAGAAACTGGTTACCAGAAAAACGACTCCCAGCATATTGTTGCAGAACTGATGAAAGCTGTATGCGGAAGGATTCCACAACCATCCCAGCATAGGGATAAGGAAAGCGGCATAAATACCCAACAAACCAAAAAGGGAGTTTTTCCAATTTTCAGCTATATCGAGCTTCAACAGATTCGTGAAGCGTGTGAAATTAAAATTCGTAGTCATTATCTTGCGTGTTTTTATTCAGTAAATATCTTTTGTATTTTCTCACTCTCTGTCAGCAGGGCGTTAAACAACAGTTCCAGGTTCAACGGGCTCTCTTCTCCATAATGATTCGGCAGGATGACGCTGTTTCCGTGAACCGAAGGCTGCACATAAAGAGCATCGTCCGTCGGATCACTCATTCCCTGTTCAGCAAAAAACAGCTTGTCGGTAATACGGACCACAGACTCGTCAAGCAATACCTGACTGCCGTCGATCACGATCACATGGTCCAGCAGGCGGTCAATGTCTCTTACCTGATGGGTAGAAATCACGACAGACTTTTCTTCACTCATTCCCGATGCCAGAACTTTCCGGAACTGACTCTTGGACGGAATATCCAGTCCGTTGGTCGGCTCGTCCATCAGCAGCAGCGAAGTGTTGGCTGCCAGTGCAAAACACATATAGGCTTTTTTCTTCTGCCCCATGGACAACTCTCCCAGATGAATGTCTTCATTCAGACCGAAATCTTCCAGACAGTTCCGCAGAATCTCCCGGCTGAAGCGAGGATAAAAGGAAGCGTTCAGCCTGACAAACTGATTCAGACTGAGATTAGGCAGTGTGAATTCTTCCGGCACCAGATACATATCGGCCAGAGACTGGGGTAAGCGTTTCTGTACATCTACCCCCCTGAAATAAAGGTGTCCGGCCTGAGGGCGTAACAGTCCGCTCAGCAGATACAACAGGGTAGATTTTCCTGTACCGTTCTTGCCCAAAAGGCCGATTACCTTTCCGGCTTCCATCTCCAGGGAGAAGTCCTGGAAGACGGAAGCTCTCTTTCCATACTTGAAGGTTAACCCTTCGATCTTTATCATTGACGTGTTCATGTTGTGACTGTTTATAGTTATTTAGTGTATTAGTTTAATAGTACACCGCAAATGTAAGTATTGTTTTTGAAATAACAAGAGGTATTTCAAAATTTAACAACCATTAAGAATCAAAAAAGGGATATCAGCAAACAGGAGCATGGATCTGTCTGAACGACGATTCACATGCTCCTGCCAAAAAGAAAAGTATTGTTTCAGGCTAAAGAACACCACGCATACGGTCTTCGAATGCAGACAAGGCTGCCTTGGCACCTTCTCCCATGGAGATAATAATCTGTTTGTAAGCCACATCGGAAACATCTCCTGCCGCATAAATACCCGGAACAGAAGTACGGCCATTCTTGTCGGTCACGATTTCTCCCGGACGGTTTGTTTCCAGCACTTCTTTAAACAAATGACTGTTTGGAGTCAGGCCAATCTGTACAAAAATCCCATCCAGTGAAAGCTCTTCTTCAGCTCCGCTTTCCCGGTCTTTCACTCGCAAGGCTGTCACCTTTTCTCCGTCACCCATCACTTCCAGGCTCTGACGGCTGGTGAATACCTCCACATTACTCAAAGAACGGAGTTTTTCCTGAAGAACGGTATCTGCCTTCAGTGTATCGAGAAACTCCAGCACAGTAACCTTCGAACAGATTCCTGCCAGATCAATGGCGGCTTCTACACCGGAATTGCCTCCGCCAATGACGGCCACATGTTTTCCTTTATAGAAAGGTCCGTCACAATGTGGACAGAAAGCAACACCACGACCGGTATACTCGGCTTCACCGGGTATGCCCAGTTTACGCCAGGATGCACCGGTTGCAACAATCAAAGCCGGCGCACGGAATATTTCGCCTCCCTTCACCCGCAAGACCTTTTCCTGACCTTCCAACATGAATGATTCAATCTGCCGGTTGTCGAAAACAGCAATCTGATAAGCATCCAAATGCTTTCTCAAATCACCGGCCAGGGCTTGTCCTGTAGTATAAGGAACAGAAATCAGATTTTCAATGCCAACAGTTTCATTGACTTGTCCGCCGATTCTTCCTGCCACTATCGCCACCTTCAATCCTTTACGGGCCGAATAGACAGCTGCAGCAGTTCCGGCCGGTCCGCCTCCGGCAACCAGAACATCAAAATGATGTTCACTCGGAGTTACTTTCTGGGAACGCGTTCCAGCCTTGGCTTCCAGCTTGTCCAGCAATTCTCCCAGCGTACTGCGTCCGACGTGCAACAGTTCTCCACCAACAAAGACTGCTGGAACCGCCTGAATCTTCAAGCGCTGAGTCTCTTCCTGAAACAAAGCTCCGTCTACAGCCACATGGGTGATCTGCGGATTGAACAGTGTCATGACATTCAAAGCCTGCACAACATCCGGACAATTGGTACACGTCAGTGACATGTAAGTTGTTATTTCGAGTGGTCCCTGCAAAGCCTCAATACGACGAGCAATTGCCGCATCCGGAAGATTCTTTCCTTTTCCGTCTGCATTCAGAACAGCCAGCAGCAAAGAACTGAATTCATGCCCATTCGGAACTGCCCGGAAGCAGATACCCGTATCCGCACCATTCTTCAGCAAACGGAACTCCAGTCCGCTGCCTTCCCTTACACGACAGGAAAGGCGGGAAGAGCAAGAGGCTGTTTCTTCCAGAAGTTCGATCAGCTCTGCATACGACTCATGATCCTGACGGACAGAAATATCGAAAACATAATCCGCATCCAGCTGTCCCAGCAGGCTTCGCAACTGTTCTTTCAAAGATACGTCCAGCATATTTCCTCCTTTCCAATCAGATTTTTCCGACCAGATCAATACTTGGTTTCAAAGTCTCAGCCCCTTTCTTCCATTTGGCCGGACATACCTCACCATCATGAGCCGCTACAAACTGAGCAGCTTCCACCTTGCGCAAAAGCTCATCTGCATTACGGCCGATACTGTTATCCTGAATTTCTACCAGTTTAATCAAACCTTCCGGATTAACCACAAAGGTTCCCCGATACGCCATTCCGTCTTCTTCGATCATTACTCCAAAGGCACGTGACAAAGACCCGGTGGGATCTGCCAGCATCGGATACTGGATCTTACGAATACTTTCGGAAGCGTCATGCCAGGCTTTATGCACAAAATGAGAGTCTGTGCTGACAGAATATACTTCTACTCCCATTGCCTTGAACTGCTCGTACTTTTCAGCCATATCAACTAATTCGGTCGGGCAGACAAATGTAAAATCGGCCGGATAAAAGAAGAACACAGCCCACTTGCCTTTCAGATCTTCATCAGACACTGTGACAAACTTGCCATTGTGAAACGCCTGTACTTTAAACTCGGGAATTCTTGAATTGATAATTGATGTCATATAAACTACTTTTTAAATTAATATCTTGTTTTAAATTTGTAATTATTACAATGCAAAGATACGGGCTGGAGGAAAAGCAGTCAATACCTAAATCTAGGTATTCTGAAATAATTAGCAGGGAAGTATCCGAGTTTCACAATTAAATATGTACCTTTGGTGCATAAGAAATTAATACCATGAATAACTCACAATCAACTCATCAAACTCAGAAAAGGAATCCGATCACCTGGGTTCCTACAGCCTATTTTGCTATGGGGCTTCCATTTGTCGTATTAAATATGGTGACAGTACTTATGTTTAAGGGGTTAGAAGTAGAAGACAAACTGATTACTTTCTGGACTTCTCTGATTCTTCTTCCCTGGACTCTGAAACCTCTATGGAGCCCGTTCCTGGAGCTGTTCAAAACTAAAAAATTCTTTGTCATAGCTACTCAGCTGATTACAGGCATCACTTTTGGACTTGTAGCCTTTGCATTAAATCTTCCTCACTTTTTCAGCATTACCATTGCCCTACTGGCCATTGTCGCATTCAGCGGTGCTACCCATGATATCGCATGCGATGGCGTATACATGGGGGAACTGTCCAATGCCGACCAGTCTAAATATATCGGCTGGCAGGGAGCTTTCTATAACATTGCCAAAATTGTTGCAACAGGAGGACTGGTCTACCTGGCAGGAATCCTGATCGAAAAATCCACAAGTCAGGGAGACAGTCTATATGATGCAAACCAACATGCCTGGATGATCATTATGGCCATTCTGAGTGCTGTAATGGTTTTATTAGGTATTTATCATATCTTTATGCTTCCGTCAGGAGGAAAGCGGGCCGCAGCTGAGGTACATCGGACGGGAAAGCAGGTCATGGTAGAACTGGGAGAAGTTTTAATCGACTTTTTCCGGAAAAGACATATTGTCTATTACATCTGCTTCATCATTCTCTACCGCTTTGCTGAAGGTTTTGTCATGAAAATCGTTCCGCTATTCCTCAAGACCGAACGGGAAATGGGAGGTCTGGGACTAAGTGAAAAAGAGATCGGGCTATATTATGGCAGCTATGGTGCGGCAGCTTTTGTGTTAGGTTCTTTACTGGCCGGATATTATATTTCATCCCGGGGATTGAAAAAAACGCTTTTCACATTATGCGGCATCTTCAATCTTCCATTTCTGGTTTATACTTTATTTGCCATCTTCCAACCGACCAATGGTTTGCTTATCTGCAGCGGTATCATCTTTGAATATTTCGGATATGGTTTCGGATTTGTCGGACTTACCTTATTTATGATGCAACAAATTGCCCCTGGAAAACATCAGATGGCGCACTACGCTTTTGCTTCTGGCATCATGAACCTGGGAGTGATGATTCCGGGAATGCTCAGCGGATGGGTATGCGAATTGTTTGAGGAATGGTTTAATAAGCCCAGCGGCTATGAACCGTTCTTTATCTTTGTACTGATTGCTACGATACCTGCCTTCTTAATCACTTACTTTGTCCCATTCAAGTATAATCAGGACGGTACTTTAATAGAAGGAGAAAAGGAATAATCACTTAAAGAAGATTCTATTAATCACTAAAAAACTTTATGATATGACTGAAAAAATAAACATGCCTTGGGAAGAACGTCCGGCAGGATGTACGGATGTGATGTGGCGATACTCCCAGAATCCGGTAATCGGACGTTATCATATTCCTTCTTCCAACAGTATTTTCAACAGTGCTGTCGTTCCTTTCAAAGATGGTTTTGCCGGTGTGTTCCGTTGTGATAATAAGGCGGTACAGATGAACATCTTTGCCGGATTCAGCAAAGACGGTATTCACTGGGAAATCAATCATGAACCGATTCAGTTTAAAGCCGGCAATACGGATATGATTGAATCTGAATATAAATATGATCCGCGTGTAACCTGGATAGAAGACCGTTACTGGATCACCTGGTGTAATGGTTATCATGGACCTACCATTGGTATCGGCTATACCTTCGACTTCAAGGAATTCTTCCAATGCGAAAACGCATTCCTGCCTTTCAACCGGAACGGAGTTTTATTTCCTCAGAAAATCAACGGAAAATATGCCATGTTAAGTCGCCCAAGCGACAACGGACATACTCCGTTTGGAGATATCTACATCAGCTACAGCCCGGATATGAAATATTGGGGAGAGCATCGTTGTGTAATGAAAGTAACGCCTTTCCCGGAAAGTGCATGGCAATGTACAAAGATCGGAGCTGGTTCTGTTCCTTTCCTGACAGAAGCCGGATGGTTAATGTTTTATCATGGAGTGATTACAACCTGCAACGGTTTCCGTTACTCCATGGGGGCAGCAATTCTGGACAAAGAGAATCCAGAAAAGGTTCTATACCGTACCCGTGACTATCTGTTAGCACCGGCTGCACCTTATGAATTGCAGGGAGATGTACCGAACGTGGTATTCCCTTGTGCCGCACTACAAGACGGGAAACGTGTTGCTGTATATTATGGTGCTGCAGACACGGTAGTAGGAATGGCTTTCGGCTACATCGATGAGATCATTGATTATGTCAAACGCACATCAATTCTCTGATTTTTATTTTAAGACATTCTAATAATAAGGAAGGCTGTAACAAATAACCAGGGTTATTGTACAGCCTTCCTTTGTATCATATTATCCAACTGGAAAATATAAAAGCTTATTTTCTTATAAAAGAAATTTTCATCATATTTAAAGCAGCCGATTTTATAACCAACAGTTTACAGGACTATTATCTTGCTATTCCGGGAATTACTAAGCAAATCTATTAGAGATACATCTATGGAACCAAATGGCTGCTCTGAATTATATCAATCAAGATAGGCTTCATTCCCCCAACAAAGCATTCAACCCCTAATCTTCTCTCGAAATCTATCAGGCGATCTCTCCTTTTTTTCCGCCACGCAGTCTGTCTGCAACAGATTTACGGGCAGTTGTCGGAGCTGCATCACGATATACCAGTTCCGGCTCACCTGTCTTATCGATCACATCTTTTGTAATGGTACAGATACCTACTGTATCATCAGACGGGATCTCATACATCAGATCCATCATAGCATTTTCCAGGATGGAACGCAGTCCTCTGGCACCGATCTTTCTCTTTACTGCCAGATTTGCCACTTCTTCCAGAGCCTCCGGTGTAAACTCAAGTTTTACATCATCCAGCTCAAACAGCTTCTTGTACTGCTTGGTAAGGGCATTCTTCGGTTCAGAAAGAATTCTTACCATTGCTTCCTTTGTAAGCTGCTCTAAGGAAACCATGACCGGAACACGGCCGATAAACTCAGGGATCAGACCAAATTTGGTAAGATCTCTCGGCTCTACCTGCCGTAAAAGTTCATCAATATCCATCTCATTGCGATTTACCACTTCTGCGTTAAATCCAATGGAACCTGCGCTCATACGCTGCTCTACGATCTTTTCCAGTCCGTCAAAAGCACCGCCGCAGATAAACAGGATATTGGTTGTATCGATCTGGATCAGTTCCTGATGAGGATGCTTCCTTCCCCCCTGAGGCGGAACGCTGGCAACGGTTCCCTCTAAGATCTTAAGAAGGGCCTGCTGCACACCTTCACCAGATACATCTCTTGTGATAGAAACATTTTCTGATTTCTTGGTGATCTTATCGATCTCATCAATGTAGATAATGCCGTACTCAGCACGTTCAATATCATAATCTGCAGCCTGGATCAGCTTTAACAGGATATTTTCCACATCTTCGCCTACATAGCCTGCCTCTGTAAGAGAGGTTGCATCTGCAATGGCAAAAGGAACGTTTAAGATCTTTGCCATCGTCTGTGCCAGGTAGGTCTTACCGGAACCGGTAGGTCCGATCATTAAGATATTGCTTTTCTGTACATCTACATCCATATGCTGGCAGGAAGTAACTCTCTTATAGTGGTTGTATACAGCTACAGAAAGTACTTTTTTTGCATCATCCTGTCCAATCACATATTCATCCAGAAATGCCTTGATCTCCTTTGGTTTTAACAGGTGGATATCGTTAAAAAGAGGTGCTTCCTCTTCTACATCTTCCTCTTCCTGTTTTCCCAACTCTTCCTCTAAGATCTCTGAGCATAATTCAATGCATTCATCGCAGATAAATACATTATGATTGCCTGAACCGGCGATCATTTTTCTAACCTGATCCTGTGTCCTTCCGCAGAAGGAGCAGCGGATCGTATCATCTGGTCTAATTGGCATACTATATTGTACCTAACCTTTCATTAACACTATTAATGATGTGCAAGGATCTCATCGATCAGACCATACTCTTTTGCTTCCTGTGCAGTCATGTAGTTGTCACGCTCAGTATCACGGGCGATCTCCTCATAACTTCTTCCAGTATTGGCAGCCAGGATCTCATTTAATTTCTTCTTGGTCTTTAAAATGTTCTCTGCAACGATCTGGATCTCTGTTGCCTGTCCTCTGGCGCCGCCAGATGGCTGATGGATCATGATCTCAGAGTTAGGCAGTGCAAAACGTTTTCCCTTTGTTCCTCCGGAAAGCAGGAAAGCGCCCATACTTGCTGCCATACCGATACAGATAGTGGACACATCGCACTTGATGTAGTTCATTGTATCGTAAATAGCAAAACCAGCAGATACAGAACCGCCCGGGCTGTTGATATACAGATGGATATCCTTAGAAGGATCCTCTGCTTCCAGGAACAGCAGCTATGCTACGATAATGCTTGCGGAAGTGTCATTAACCTCTTCTCCCAGAAAAATAATTCTTTCCTTAAGAAGTCTGGAATAAATATCATAAGAGCGCTCGCCACGGCTTGTCTGCTCAATGACATAAGGTACTAAACTCATATAACCATCCTCCGTTATGATCTTTATATCTGTTTTCCACCCCATAGCGGGAATTTTTCCCAGATATACGTTTAATATACAAAACCAAGGAGACTCTCAGCAGAGAATCCCCCCGGTCTCTTGTGTACAACTTTTAATAATTAAGCCAGCTTAGCTTCTGCTACTAACAGATCAACTGCCTGCTGTACAGCTAAGTCTTCCTTCATCTGCTTAACATCGCTTTCGCTCATGTAGCTCTTTAACTTCTCAACTTCCATCTTGTAAGCTTCTGCCATCTTAGCTACTTCTTCGTCAACCTTCTCGTCAGAGATCTGGATGTTCTCAGCCTTAGCAACTGCTTCCAGAACCAGTCTGGTGCGAATTCTCTTCTCAGCATCCGGACGAGCCTGTTCCTTCATCTGCTCTACAGTCATGCCGGTGTACTTTAAGTACATATCCAGAGACAGTCCCTGGCTCTGCATACGGCGAGCCATATCCTGAACCATGTTCTCAGCCTGAGCGTCGATCATCTTGTCCGGGATCTCCATGGTTGCGTTCTCAACTACCTTAGCAACTACAGCGTCTTCGTTCTTGGAGTTTGCTTCGATCTCTTTCTTCTCAGCTAACTTCTTCTCAACGTCCTTCTTGTACTCGTCTAAAGTATCGAATTCAGAAACTTCAGATGCGAACTCATCATTTAACTCTGGAAGTTCTTTTACCTTGATTTCCTTAACAGTTACCTTGAAGGTAGCTGGCTTTCCAGCCAGATCTGCTGCATGGTACTCGGTTGGGAAGGTTACGTTTACTTCGCACTCTTCACCGATCTTCTTGCCGATCAGCTGCTCCTCGAAGGTATCGATAAAGGAATGGGAACCGATGGTTAATGGATAGTCCTCAGCCTTTCCGCCTTCAAAGCCCTTGCCGTCTACAAATCCCTCGAAGTCGATCACGGTCTGGTCACCGTCTTCTACTCCACGGTCTTCAACAGTAAGCAATCTTGCGTTCTGCTCCTGAACCTTCTTTAATTCAGCCTCAACGTCCTCTGCACTTACAGAAGCGTCAGCCTTCTCTACTTCTACGCCCTTGTACTGGCCTAAAGTAACTTCTGGCTTAACTGCTACTAATGCGCTGTATACGAATGGCTCATCTTTGCCGATCTTCTCGATAGTAACTTCTGGTCTGGAAACGATATCCAGTCCGCTTTCCTTCATAGCCTCAGCGTAGGAAGCGTTGATTGCTTCATCAGCTGCATCCTCATAGAATACGCCTTCGCCATACATCTTTTCGATCATAGCCTGAGGAGCTTTTCCTTTACGGAAACCTGGGATCGCAAAGCGGTTCTTGTTCTTGTTGAACGCTTTCTTGATCGCAGCCTTAAAATCCTCAGCGCTGACTTCTACAGTCAGTTTTGCCATGTTTTTCTCTAATTTTTCTACCTGTACACTCATTTCTACGGGTTCCTCCTTGAAAATATATGTGATTCGCCCATATCCATGAGGGCGCTACACTTCAAGTTAGCATTATAACATGGCAGTCAGAAAAACGCTAGTATTTTTTGATAACTTTCATAAAAAAGCACACAATCTGCTGCAATTTCCGGCAGAACAGTCTCACCAAATAAAGTTCTATCCCCAGAAAACTATTGTTTAATCTTCTTAAAGTCGATATACTTATTTCAGAAAAACTCACAGAGAGGCGGATATAGACTATGTCAGTGACATTAAAAGATGTTGCAGAAAAATTGGGAGTAACAATCACCACAGTTCACAAAGCGCTTAACGGTAAAGAAGGCGTCAGCGAAAAACGACGCGCAGAAATCATGAAAGTTGCTGCGCAGATGGGATACAAAGTTAACTATATGGCATCCTCTCTCTCAAAGAAAAAATTTCACATTGCAGTTGTTCTGCCAAATACAGATGGGGATAACCGTTTTTACTATGGTGCTCTCTGGGACGGCATCCGAAATTATCTGGATACCGTAAGTGAATTTCCTATCACAGTTTCAGAATATGCCTATCCGCTTACCCGTGACGGCAACGGACTGGTCCTGGAAAAAATATTCAACCAGGACTCTGATGATCTCCAGGGATTGATCACCATTGCCATGGACCATGACCGCTCTTCTTATTTCCTGGAAAAATTTGCCAAAAAGCAGATCCCGGTGGTGCTTATTGGCGTTGATCTTCATACAGATTTTCGTCTTTGCTGCATCAAAGCAAATGATACAGCTGTGGGCTATCTTGCTGCAGAGCTTCTCACTGCTTTTCTTCCATCCGGCTATCCGGCAAAGATCCTTATGGCCGGAGACTATGGCTGCCTTGGCATGGAGGATCAGCGCCTTAATATGCAGGCATTTTCAGCTTACCTGCATACCTATGCGCCATCTATTGAAACAGTCCCGTTCCAGGGTTCTGATCCCCTTGCTGTCAGCAAAGAGATCCGGCAGTATCTGACGGTCCATCCGGATACCTATGCCATTTATACCTGCAGTGCCCGTTTTACCTACCATATTTCCCAATGCATCCGACAGTTAGGAATCCAGGACCGTATCCAGGTCATAGGCAACGATCTTTTCACAGAAAGCCGTCAGGCGCTGTCCGATGGCATCCTGCGTGGAGTGATCGACAAAAAAATCTCCAAGCAAAGCGCTCTTGCCGTAAAGACCCTGTTTGATTATCTGCTAAAAAAGGATTATCCCCGCAGCAGCTGTCTGGTCATGGAACCGGAAATAGTGTTAAGGAGCAATTTCCAAAGCCATTCAGACTTGCAAAAATAAACGTACCGACTATAAAAAAACGGTTATTTCCACGGCAGATGACTGCACAGGAAATAACCGTTTTCTCATATTTTATTTTTCTCAGTTTTTATACTTACAGAAGTGTTTCTACGTAAGCCTTGATCGCCTCATCCTTGCAATTTGCAAAGAACAGTTCCTTAAACTTTGGTCCGGCTACAGCGCCCTTTACCAATTCCTGATCCAGTCCCTTGCAGCAGGTGATCACATCTTTAAAGTTGTTGGCTCTCACCTGATCCAGGATCTTCTTGTTTCTCTGCTCCGGTACTACACGCTCCGGCGGATAGCCGTTACCGCTGCCAAAACCAAATAATTTCTCAAAACTGTAACGAAGGTTCAGCTCACCGCCCCATCCGTAATTCTGTGCATATGGCATAGCTACGCAGTTTCCGTCATTCACCTGTGCAAACAGAAATGCATCTGATGGATTGGATACGTGTCCACACACTACATTTGGAAAACTGTTGCAGGCGATCATAGCTCCCTGACCAGTACCACAGCCTGTCACTACAAAATCTGCAGCTCCTGAAGAAAGAAGCAAGGAAGCCAGAATACCGCACTGCACATAGGTAAGCTGTGCCTCGTCATCTGCGGAATACATGCCGTAGTTGTCTACTACATGTCCCATTGGTTCCACTACTCCCTTAAGTTCACGGTAAATGATCTCGTTTTTGCCAGCCTGGCTGTTTTCGTTGATCAACGCAATTCTCATTATTTTATCCTCCTGATCCCTAAAATACATTTTCACCTATAACTGCGTCCTCTGACGCAGCCATATTTTTCTCATCTTGATCTTAATCTTACAGAAAATCTTCTCTCATAGGAGTAAAGATATCGATCAAAATACCATCTTCCAGACAGGTACAGCCATGCATCACTCCGTCCTGCTTCAGCAGCGTATCCCCTTTACTGACTGTATGTACTTCTCCGTCAATGGTAAATTCAAACTTGCCAGATGCCACATAGGTGATCTGGGTATGTGGATGGTTGTGCATTGCTCCGATGGAACCTTTCTTAAAGGTATTTTCCACGCACATAACATTATCACAATAAGCTAAGACCCGGCGCACAACTCCTGGTGCTGTCTCCTGTGCCTCTGTTTTTTCATGAAAAACCCATCTTTGATCTTTATTTGGATAGTCCATAATTCCTCCTTGTTGATTTGATTGACATATATAATAAGCTTATTATACGTTCCTTATGGGGATGCGTCAAGAGTTAACGTTTACTTTTTTAAATATAATTCATTAAATTTGCGTTTTTTCTGAAAAATATATATAATGAAGCCCAGGGGGAATACTTAAAATGACAAACAAACCGATCTACATAAAAATATACGATAAATTAAAATCCGCTATCAAGGGCGGCACCTACCCGCCGGGAAGTTTTCTTCCCACAGAGCAGGAATTGGAAACTTTATACCAGGTCAGCCGCACTACTATCCGCAAGGCTGTAAAACTGCTTTCTGATGAAGGTA
>ENA-UPSY01001843-UPSY01001843.1-human-gut-metagenome-genome-assembly--contig:-NODE-1843-length-20436-cov-4.630974_pt1 | contig 20436 bp, 16 predicted proteins | sample MGYA00250044_ERZ773365 | MGnify/ENA primary metagenome ERZ773365 (study PRJEB29103, sample SAMN06111932) | human gut metagenome | biome: human gut; feature: ankylosing spondylitis patient; material... | reverse complement strand
AAGATGCTCGAGCTGAAGGTGGACAAAAACGGCGAGGGCCACTGCTACACCTGCATGGGCTGCCGCAGCTTCCTGACGCCGTATGTCGACGAAAACGGAAAGCCGAAGTACTACGGCCGCTTCAATCAGGGCGTCGTGACCATCAACCTGCCGGACGTGGCGCTGTCCTCCGGCGGCAACATGGAGAAGTTCTGGAAGATCTTTGACGAGCGGCTGGAGCTGTGCCACCGCGCGCTCATGTGCCGCCACGAGCGGCTCAAGGGCACGCTCTCGGACGCCGCGCCCATCCTGTGGCAGTACGGCGCGCTGGCCCGCCTGAAAAAGGGCGAGCCGATCGACAAGCTCCTCTACGGCGGCTACTCGACCATCTCCCTCGGCTACGCGGGACTGTATGAGTGCGTCAAGTACATGACCGGCAAGTCTCACACCGACCCCTCGGCCACGCCGTTCGCGCTCGAGATCATGCAGCACATGAACGACGCCTGCGCCAAGTGGAAGCAGATGCACAACATCGACTTCAGCCTCTACGGCACGCCGCTGGAGTCCACGACGTACAAGTTCGCCAAGTGCCTGCAAAAGCGCTTCGGCATCATCCCCGGCGTCACGGACAAGGGCTACATCACCAACAGCTACCACATCCACGTGACGGAGAACATCGACGCGTTCAGCAAGCTCGCCTTCGAGTCGAAGTTCCAGGCGCTCTCCCCCGGCGGCGCGATCAGCTACGTCGAGGTGCCGAACATGCAAAACAACATCCCGGCCGTGCTCGAGGTCATGAAGTTCATCTATGACAACATCATGTACGCCGAGCTCAACACCAAGAGCGACTACTGCCAGGTCTGCGGCTACGACGGCGAGATCGAGATCGTCGAGCACGACGGCAAGCTCATCTGGCGCTGCCCGAACTGCGGCAACACGGATCAGGACAAGATGAACGTCGCCCGCCGCACCTGCGGCTACATCGGCACGCAGTTCTGGAACCAGGGCCGCACGCAGGAGATCAAGGAGCGCGTGCTGCACCTGTAAGGCGGCGCGCAGAGAAAAAATACCCGGCGGGCGTGTCTGAAGCGGCGCGCCCGCTGTTTGTGAGGAATTGCTATGAATTACGGTCAGATCAAGACCTGTGACATTGCCAACGGCGTCGGCGTGCGCGTGACGCTGTTCGTCTCCGGCTGCACGAATCACTGCTACAACTGCTTCCAGCCGCAGACATGGGACTTTCATTACGGCCAGCCGTTTGACGCGGCGGCCGAGCAGATCATCTTCAACGAGCTGGAAAAGCCCTTCATCCGCGGCCTGACGCTGCTCGGCGGTGACCCGTTCGAGCCGGAGAATCAGCGCGCGCTCGTGCCGTTTCTGCACCGGGTGCGCGAGCGCTATCCGGATAAGGACATCTGGGCGTTTTCGGGCTTCGTGCTCGACAAGGAGCTCACCGTCGACGGCGCACACCCGCGCTGCGAGGTGACCGACGAGATGCTCTCGCTCATCGACATCCTCGTCGACGGGCGCTACGTGGACGCGCAGCGCAACATCAGCCTGCGTTTCCGCGGCTCGGAAAACCAGCGCATCATCGACATGAACCGGACCCGCGCGGCGGGCCGCATCGTACTCTGGGAGGGCATGAACGGATGGAAGTGAAGATCCAGAAGCTCCGGCCCGGCGCCGTGACGCCGCGCCGCGGCAGCGCGGATGCTGCCGGCTATGATCTCTATGCCTGCCCGGCGGACGGGCAGTGTGTCACGATCGCGCCGCACGCGACGGCCATGATCGGTACGGGGCTCGCCCTCGCCATCCCGGCGGGGTATTTCGGCGGCGTGTTCGCGCGCAGCGGGCTGGCCTCTAAGCAGGGGCTGCGCCCGGCCAACTGCGTCGGCGTGATCGACGCCGATTACCGCGGCGAGTGCACCGTCGCGCTGCACAACGACACGGACGCGCCGCGCACCGTCGCCCCCGGCGACCGCATCGCCCAGCTCGTGATCCTGCCGTTTCTCGCGGCGGAGTTTTCGGACGCCGACACGCTCGACGAAACTGACCGCGGCGCGGGCGGCTTCGGCAGCACCGGCCGGTAAAGCAACAATAACGCAGCCCCCTTCGAGCGTCTCGAAGGGGGCTGCGTTTTGCTTTATTCAGCGGCAGACTTGCTTTATTCAGCGGCAGTCTGCGAACACGGGCGAGAATTCGTCGAGCTTCTCGCACGTGTAGCGCCGGGTATTGTCCTCGCACACGGGCAGCATCTGCTGCGTGAATGCGGCGCAGCGCGTCCATTCATCGGTGACGGCCTGACTGTGCGCGGTGTTCAGGTCGTAGTGCTGCGCGAGATAGTCGGCGAGGTAGGGCGTGAATTTCTCCGCGCCGAAAATGTTCAGATGCTCGGCGTTGGCGAAATCATTGAGCGGGTCGAGGCCGATGGCGTCCATCTGCGTGTCGAAGTTCGCAAAATCATACCCGTACTCGTGCACGACCGCCTCCAGCTCGGCAAACACGGCGTCATAGTTTTCAATGACGGTGCGGTGCGGGAAGCGGGCAAAGAGCACGTTTTTGATTCCCTGTGCCTTGGCTGTCTCGCAGAAGGTGCGCAGGCTCTGCTCGTTGAAATCATCGAGCGATTGCTGGCGCACGGGGATCTCATCTGTCTCCGTGAGGAACATGGAGATGGACAGAAACGGCTTGGTGTACGAATAGCCCACGCTGCGCGCCTGCTGCTGCAGTGACAGCGAATTGCGGATGAGGTCCCGCTTTCTCCAGTTGTCGTGGTATTTGAGCAGCGGCACATAGTACGACAGGCGCTTGCCCTGCACGCACTCGTGAATGGCCTGCACCTTGCTGCGTGAGAGCGGCAGCGTGTCGAGCCACTCGCGCGTTGCGGCCTTGCCGAGCTCCTTGCGCTCGTCCTCCGTGTAGAGAAAGCCGTTGACCTCGACCACGTAGACCGTGGGGCTCTGCCGCTTGGCGGCCTCACGCAGCATGGAGGGGTACATGGTCCCCTGTGCGGCCGACACGGCCAGCGGATAGCTCGTAAAGCCCGCGTGCTGCCACGCTAGCGGCGCGCAGTAGTCCGTAAACGTCTCGCTCGCGCCGAGGATCATGACGTCGAGCGAGTTTTTCGGCTCCAGATAGAAGCTGCGGATGTACTGCTGCTCGGTGGCGTTGTTGACGGTCAGCAGCCGCGTGAGCGCGCCGTAGACCAGCGCCACGATGAGCAGAAACGCGATCACGCGCAGGACGGTATTTCTTTTTGCGTGTTGTTTTGGATTCATTGATGTTCTCCACATGCTGTGTTAGCGCCACGCGGCAAATTGCGGCGAAAACTCGTTGAGATTCTGCTCCGTGTTCGCAGCGGCCAGCTCCTTGCACAGCGGCAGCGTCTGCGTCACGAAGGCGGCGCAGCGGTCCCACATGGCGGTGAGTTCGGCGCTGTACGTGCCCGTCAGGTCATAATGCGCGGTGAGATACTGCCCGAGCCACGCGGTGAAGATCTCCATGCCGGCGGTGTTGAGGTGATCGGAGTCGATAAAATCCGCGCAGCGGTCAAGACCGATGGTGTCAAACGCGTCGTGCAGGTCGAGCAGGTCGTAGCCGTATTCGCCCACGACGGCGGCCACGTCGTCAAAGACGCCGGGGTCGGTCGTCTGCGTGCGGTGCGGCGTGCGCAGAAAGAGCGTCTGCACGCCGAGACTCTGCGCCTGCGCGCAGAACGCGCGCAGATACTGTTCGTTCGCCGCGCTGAGCGTCAGCGGCCGGACATCGGGCTCAAAATCCGCGGACAGGGACTTGCACACCGTCTCCACGCCCTTGGTCAGCGAGCAGCCGGTCTCATCCATGATGTGCAGACGCCGCTGCACCGGCACCCATTTCCCCACCTGATACCAGTTGGTGTGGTACTTGGCGATGTTGAAGTAAAACGAGGCCTGCAGCTCTCGCGGCACACAGGTGCGGATGGTCTCGAGCCGGTTGCGCGACCAGGGGATGTTGTCGATCCACTTGCGGAGGTTGGCCTCCAGCGTTTCCGGGTTCTCATCGTTGATGAAGCCGTCGATGTCCACGACGATCAGCTTCGGGTGCTGGCGATCCACGGCCTCCGTGAGCAGGGAGCCGTAGAGCCGTGCCGGGATGTTCGAGACCGTCAGCGGATAGCTCGTGTAGCCGTACTGCTGCCACGCGAGCGGGGCGCTGTAGCCGGTGTAGAGCTGGCTCGCGCCGATGAGCACCACGTCGAGGCTGTCCTCCGGCTCGAGGAAGAAGCCGTGCACGTGGCGCTTGTCCCAGTCGTTATTCGCGACGAGCATCGGGGAGATGAGCCCGATGCCCAGCGCAGCGATGAGCACGAAAATGAGCGCGCGCACCGCTGTGCGGGATTTGGAGATCGGTCGTTTTGTCATAGCTTAAAACTGCATATACACGAATTCGGATGCCTGCACGCCGGGGCCGTAAACGCCCATGAGCACGACGGCGAAGATGCCGGCAAGCAGCACGGCCCAGCGCAGGGCGAGACACTTCTCGTCGAGGATCTCGCGGATGGTGCGCTGCGAGCGCTCCTGAATGACGGAGGCGGTGAAGATCACGACTGTGCCGAACAGCAGCACGGCCCAGTCATACCGCGTCAGCGGCAGGGCCTCGAGCACGGCGCCCGGCCGCAGCTGCGACAGGTGCAGGTCGGTCACGGATTTTAACATCATGCCCATCGCGGCGCGAAACCCGTCGGCGATGTCAAAGTAATAGCCGATGAGCACGACCACGAACGTGCGCAGCATGGAAAACACCTGATACCACGCGCTCTTGCGCTCGATATGCAGCGCGGCGACGACCTTGTCCGACACCGGCTGCAGCAGCGTGGACACGAGGATGACCATGCCGTTCCAGAAGCCGAAGGCGACGTACTTCCAGCTCGCCCCGTGCCAGATGCCGATGATGAGAAACGTGATCAGCGAGGCCACGGCCGTCGGCAGCACCTTGCCGATGTGGTTGCCGAGGTGCTGCTTGGCGTGGCGGCCCCAGTTGAGAAACGCCTTCGAGATCGACAACGGGTAGAACAGGTAGTTGCGCAGCCAGTCGCCGAGGGAAATGTGCCAGCGGTGCCAGTACTCGGTGAGCGTGCGCGAGAAGTACGGCCGGCGGAAGTTTTCGCCCATGGTGATGCCGAACATCTGCGCCACGCCGCGCGAGATGTCGATGCCGCCGGAGAAGTCGGCATAGAGCTGCAGCGCGTAGACGATCGCCGCCAGCAGCACGTAGGTGCCGGCGTAGTCGGTGTACGCCCCGGCGACGGTGTGGATCATGCCCACGGCGCGGTCGGCGATGACGAGCTTTTTGAAAAAGCCCCAGAGGATCAGCTGCGCGCCGAAGCGGATGTTGTCAAAGTGATACTTGTGCTCGTCGTAGAGCTGGTGCGCCAGCTGGTCGTACACGCCGATCGGGCCCTGAATGATCTGCGGGAAGAAGGACACGAACAGCGCGAGCTTGCCGACGTTGCGCTCGGCGGGCACTTTTTCGCGGTAGACGTCGAGCACGTAGCCCATGGACTGGAACGTGTAAAACGAGATGCCCAGCGGCAGCAGCAGCCCGATGTGGCCGAGCGAGACCGTCAGCCCCACGGACGCAAAGAGCGCCTCCATGGACTCGGCAAAGAAGTTATAGTATTTGAGCACGGCGAGGATGCCGAAGTTCAGCAGCAGGATGGCGATCATGAGCGCCTTGCGGCGGGACTTGCAGCGCTTTTTGTACGCCTTGCGCTCCTCGCGCTCCCAGTCCTGCTTGTGCGCGGCGACGGTCTGCTCCATGCGCGCGGTCATGGCGTCCATGCCGCGTGCGCCGAAGTAGGTCGTGAGCGTCGTCACGACGATAAAGCCCATGTAGCGCAGGCACACGAACGCGTAAAACGCGTAGCTGCCGATCAGCAGCACCACCCATTGGAACCGCTTCGGCACGAGGTAGTACAGCACCAGCAGCGCGAGCACCAGCAGGTAAAACGGCAGCGATGTCAGCGTCATGCTTCGTCCTCCGGCGTCCGGCAGGTGTTGAGCACGTCGGTCGCGAACCGGTCGCGCACGAGCGTGAAGTCACCGCCGCGGCAGAGCGCCACGCGCGGCATATCGCGCGAGAGGAACACGGCCACGCCCTCCGTCACGGAGTAGGCGCCGCAGCGTCCGAAGGCGATCACGTCGCCCACGCGCAGGGGCGGCAGCTGCGCCTCGCGCACCAGCACGTCTGCGGTCGTGCACAGGCTGCCGCAGAGCATCCACGGCTCGGCGGCGTCCGCGCTCTCGCGCAGCAGCGTCAGCGGCGGGGACTGCATGCCCATGAGCTGGCCGTCATACTTTACCTGATGCATACCGCCGTCGCACACGGCATAGTTCACGCCGAGGTTGCACTTGGCATCGGCCACGCCGGTGAGAAATGTGCCGCAGGGGGCGGCGAAAAAGCGCCCCATCTCGATCGTCAGCGGATATTTCTCGCCGAAGGCGCGGATGTGCTCCGCCGCCGCGTCGAGCAGCGCGCCGTCGCGCGCCTCGGCATCGTCGCGCAGGCACTCGGCGTTCAGCCCCGGACCGTATTCCACGTGCTGCGCCGTGAAGCCGTACTTGTCGTGCAGCATCGTGAGGTACTCGTCCAGATGCGCAAGCTCCTTTGCGATCACGGCGTCCTTGCGCTTTTGCGTGCCGGAAAAATAGTGGATGCCCACGATCGTCACGTTCCGGAACTCCGCGCGGCGCGCAACGAGCTCCTCCAGCGCGGCGGGATCCATGCCGAACTGGCTGCCGGCGGTCAGACGCGGCAGCACGCGCACGTGCTTTCCCTGCGCGGCCGCGGCGGCGCAGATGAGCTCAAAATGCAGCGTGCTCTCGGCCGTGAGCAGGTCTGCGCCCAGCGCGACGGCGCGCGCGACATCGTCCGCGCCCTTGTTCACGCCGGAGTAGAGGATGCGCTCGGGCGCGATGCCGAGCTTTTCGCAGATCGTCAGCTCGCCCGGGGAGCACACCTCCACCCAGCGGAACACGTCCGGCAGGCCGCGCAGCACGAAGGGGTTTGCCTTCATGGAGTAGCAAAGCTGCACGTGAGAGCCGAACGCGGCGCGCACTTTTTCAGCGCGCGCCGTGAAAGCATCCAGATCAAACAGATACAGCGGCGTGCCGTATTTCGCGGCCGCCGTTTTCAGAGCAGTTCTGTCCATCAGTCCTCGTCCTGCAGGCGCTGCACCATGGCCAGCAGACTCTGGGCGGAGTTGAAGTTCTCCGGCACGAGATCCTTTGCGCCGATCTCGATGTCGAACGCGTCGTTGAGCGCCGCGACGAGCGACACGATGTCGAACGATTCGAGAATGTGGTCGTCGATGAGCGCGGTCTCGGTCTCAAAATCCACGTCCGGGCGCAGATCGGTCAGAATGTCCATCAGTTCCTGTTCCATAATAAAATACCTCCTGAAATGTGAGTAATGTAAACGATTATCGGTGGGCGTCAGCGATGCGCCCGGCCAGCGCGCGCATATCCGTCTTGCCGTTGTCGAGCCGGGGCATGGCCTCCAGCTGCTCGATCTTGCGCGGCACCATAAAGCCCGGCAGGTCGGCGCGCAGCGCCACGGCGATGTCGCGCTTGGTCACGTCCGCGCCGGTGTAAAACAGCCAGATCTGCTCGTGCTCCTGATCGTAGAGCGCGCAGGCCTCCTCCACGCCGGACACCTTCGCCGCGGCGAGGTCGATCTCGCCGAGCTCCACGCGGTGGCCGAGGTGCTTGACCTGCCGGTCCTTGCGGCCGTGGAACATGAGGTTGCCGTCGGGCGCGAAGTGCCCGAGGTCGCCGGTCTTGTAGATGCGCTCGTCGTAAGCGTGGTTGAGCGGGTTTTGCAGGAAGCTCTCGGCGGTCTTTTCGCGGCTGTTGTAGTAGCCGAGCGCGAGGATGGGCCCCTTGACGCAGATCTCGCCGATCTCGCCGTCGGGCACGGCCTCGTTTTGCTCCGAGAGCAGAAACACCTCGTAGTGCGGGTACGGCTTGCCGATCGGCAGCACGTCGGTGTCCTCCACCAGACCGGGCACGACGTAATACGTGCACGAGGCGGTCGCCTCCGTCGGGCCGTACTGGTTGACGAAGCGTGCCTGCGGCAGCGCGAGCTGCCACTGGCGCAGGCAGCTGCACGGCATCACCGAGCCGGAGAAGCACACCTTGCGCAGGTGCTGCGGCACGCTGCACTCGAACGCGCCCAGCGCGGCCGGCACCGTCAGCGCCGAGACGCTCCAGCCCACGGCCGTCACGCCCTTGTCGTTCATGTACGCAAACAGACGCTCCGGCGACATGAAAAGTTCCTTCGGGATGATGGCCGTCGTCGCGCCGAAGCGCAGCGGCAGATAAATGTCGCGCACGGCGGCGATGTAGTCCAGCGGCGACTGGTTGCCGAGCACATCCTCGCGCGCGATGCCCATCACGCCGGCGTAGTCCTCGATGTAGCACATGAGCGAGTGCTGCGCCGTGATGACGCCCTTGGGCGTGCCGGTCGAGCCGGAGGTGAAGATGATGTACAGCGGGTCGAGCTCACGCGCGCGCGCGCGGCAGTCCGCCAGCAGCGCCGCGTCCTCGCAGCCATCGAGCAGATCCTCCGCGATGAGGATCTCGCCGCTGAATTCCAGCGTCCTGGCCTTGTCGTAAAACGCGCGCTGCACGATCATCAGATCGGTGTCGAGCGTGTGCAGGATCGAATTGAGCCGGTGCACGGGCATCGTCCCGTCCATCGGTGCGTAGCAGCAGCCGGCATATACCGCGCCGAGAAACACGGCCGGGGTGTGTGCGTTGCGCCCGCTCATCACGGCGATGGGCGCCTTGCGTCCGGCGCGCAGCCTTGCCGCCGTCGTGCCGATGATGCGCGCCTCGCGCCGCACGTCGGCAAAGGTCACCGCGCCGTCCTCGTCAAGAAAGGCGGGCTTGTCCGGACAGGCTGCGGCGGTGACTTCCAGCCAGTCGAGCACGTTTGTATCCATGCGTGCAGCTCCTTCCTGTTATCTATCCATAATCGGCAACTATCCTATCATGTTTCCCCACTAAAAACAAGCAAAACCGGGACAGTTTTAAGAAAAAGGTAAGATTCCCGCGCGCCCGCGCTCCGCACTTGACGTGCCCGCGGCCGAAACGTACAATGGGCGTGGGATAACTGTACAGAATGATGGACAGCAAAAGGCAAAACTGTTTGTTTCTTACAAAATTTCAACTGGAAATTTGTGTGCATTACCCCCTTTCAGTGCTTAGAAAATCGTGGTATCCTTTTGGTTAGTAAGCGCGATGGCTGAAGCGTGACGGGAAACTCCGAGGCGTTCCCGCGCGCCGGCGGCCGTGCGCGTCCCCGGCTCGGACAGGCTGCGCTTCGGAGGTCTGCCCTCCGGCCGGGATCAACAGGAGGGATGCCCGCGAAGGGAAAGGAAGAACGAAGATGTCAAAACAGGTTCAAAAAGTGTGCAATGTCATTTCCACCGTGCTGGTGGTGCTGGTGGTCATTCTGGCGCTGCTTCTGGTGGGCGTGCGGCTGGTCGGTCTGCGGCCGATGTGCGTCCTGTCCGGCAGCATGGAGCCGACGTATCACACCGGCTCGCTGATCTATGTCAAGCCCTGTGCGCCCGAGGACGTGCAGGTCGGTGACGCGATCACCTTTGTGCTCAATGAGGACTTGGATGTCGTCACACACCGCGTGATCTCCATCGATGCGGAAAACGAGCATTTCTACACGCAGGGAGACGCGAACGACGCGCCCGACGGCGCACCTGTCTATTTCAAGAACCTCATCGGCCGCCCGGTGTTCACCATCCCGTATCTTGGCTATGTTTCGCACTGGGTCTCGAACCCGCCGGGGATGTATCTGGCCATTGCGATCGCGATCGTGCTCATCGTTCTGGCGTTCCTGCCGGACATGCTGCGCAAGGCGGCTGAGGCGGACGCGCGCGATGCGGCGCGCCGAGCGGAGGCAGCGAATGCAGCAAAGTGCACGGAAAAGGATGACAAAAATCGTAAGAATCGTAAGATTTAAATATTTTTGAAATATTTTTCCGATGGCGTGAAATATTTTCACATCCCGATGCATTAACTCTATGAACGCTGACAGCGCACGTTGGACGCTGTTGAGACATGGTAAGTTCGGAGCATGATACTTTTATAAGGGAGGAAAACATGAAATGAAGAAGAAAACTTTGACGATCGCCATCGCGCTCGTGCTCGTTGTGGCGCTGGCGGTCGGCGCGACGTGGGCGTATCTGACGGCGCAGAGCGGCCCGGTTGTGAACACCTTCACCGCCGGCGGCGCTGTGAATCAGAGCGATCTGGAACTCTTCGAGCACGTTGCCAACCAGAAGAACGACGGTACTTATACGCTTGGGGAAACAACCACCACCGAGGGCAACACTTACGTTGTCATGCCGGGCGTGAATCTGCCGAAAGACCCGACCGTCAACGTGAAGGCCGCAAGTGGTGCGTACTATCTGTTTGTGGAAGTCACCAAGGGCGACAAGGTTGACGGCGATACGCTTGGCTACACGGTTGATGGCAGCAAGTGGATCAATCTGCACATCGATGGCAGAGAGGTCTATGCTTATACGGCGGATGGTCAGACCCCGACCATCTTGAATGCGGCGCTCAGTAACGTCACGATTCTTGCTGGCAACACGATCACTGTTTCTGGCAACGAGGCTAAAATCGCCGCTCTGACTGCGGACAACGCCAAGCTGACGTTTAAGGCTTATGCTTGCCAGGCTGCCGGCTTTGCGGATGCTGCGGCCGCGTTTACCGAGTGCTTTTAAGTAACTCCCTCGCAACTTTCCCTGAGCAGATCCCTTGAATATCTTGTACAGAGCGCTGTACATAAGAAAGAAAAGGAGAACGCTACTTATGAAGAAGAAATCCATTCTGATGGCTGCGATCGCAGTCATGCTCGTCGCGGTGCTGGTCGTCGGCGGCACGCTGGCGTACTTCACCGATACGAAGTCTGCAACCAATACGTTTACCATGGGCAATGTCAAGATCGAGCTGCTTGAGCAGCAGCGCAAGCTGGATGCGGCCGGCAACAAGACCACGGAGCTCGAAGCCTTCCAGCAGAATCAGCAGCTCTACCCGATCGTCGGCTCTGCGCAGGGCGAGAAGGATGCGCTCGGCATGCCGACCGCTAAGAACTATGTGGACAAGATGGTCACCATCAAGAACACCGGTTCTGAAAAGGCTTACATTCGCGCTTACTTCGCCATTCCCTCCGCGCTGGACGACGGCTATGAGACCTTCAATGCCGGCATGAACGTCCTGCACTTCAACTTTGGCAATAAGGTTGAAAACGGCGTTGTCACCTCTACCGAGGGCAATGAGTGGCAGTGGACGCACGGCGGCAAGTGGAACTACTTTGAGACCACCATGGCTGACGGCATTAAGTACAACGTTTACTATGCTGACTACTATCAGGCGCTCGACGCCGGTGCTACCACCGAGCAGCTCATTCAGGGTGTGTATCTGGACAAGACCTTTGACATGAAGGGCAATGTTCCCTACGCATTCGGCAAGGATTTCAAAGTTGATGAAGGCTGGGATTGGAACAACGTCTCCTGCCCGGTGTTTGCAGTCGCGGTTCAGGCTGCGGGCTTTGACAGCGCTTCTGCCGCTATGGATGCTGCTTTCGGCGCCAACTACAATCCGTTTGGCGGCGAAGCTACCAACTGGCAGTAATTCCCCAACATTTTGACCCCAAAGGGGCGGCGATTTCGCCGCCCCCATCGGGGACTCTGGCCCGGCTTCAATCCGGGCGCGGGCGGCGGTACTGCCGCTGTCCGCGCGCAGACTGAAAGAGAGAATCCCGCAAAAACAGTCCCGGCGCGCCCATCCGGGCGCGGAAGAGAATCCCTGCGCACAGCGCAGAATAACCCCCGGCAAGGAGAAAGGTGGTTTGTGCATGAAGAAGAAGTGGACCATCGCGACGGTGCTGCTCCTGGCAGTGGCACTGCTGGCGGTCGGTACGTGGGCGTACTTTTCGGCCGTCGGCACGGCGGACAACGTCATCACGATGGGCTCGGTCAAGCTCGCGCTGCACGACGAGGACGGTAACGGCAATCCGTTCACGACCGTGCGCGTCATGCCCGGCAGCGTCGTGAACAAAGTGGTGTATGTGGAGAATGTCGGCACGGGTGCGTTTTACACCCGCGTGAAGATCACGCCCGAGATCCTCAACGCCGACAGCGAGCGCATGCCGCTCGACCCGAGCGAGCGCCTGCTGGTGCTGGATCTGAACGATACCGACTGGATCGCCGGAGCGGACGGGTACTATTATTATAATGGTGCGGTCGATCCGAAGACGGCCACGACGCAGTTGTTCAGCCGCGTCACGTTCAGCACCAAAATGGGCAACGAATACCAGAATTCCACGGTGCACATCTATGTAACGGCGGAGGCCGTGCAGACGGCGAACCTTGAGCAGTACGCCGCCAATGATGTCAGAGATGTATGGAAGCACGTCGGAGCGGTCGAGGCGAGCACCTCGAGCACGCAGATCGACCCGATCCCGACGCCCTGAGAAAGGAGGACGAAACCATGAAAAAACGCATTCTCTCGCTCGTCCTCTGTGCAGCCCTGCTCCTGAGCCTGTGCCTGTTCATGGGCGCCGGCGTGGCAGCGGATGCGCCCGCCACGGAGGACTTTGTGCCCGCCGTGAACTTTACGAACGTCGCGCCGCTCGTTCAGGCCGATGCTCAGGCGGCGAACAGCCCCGCCCGTGCTCCGATGCTCACCGCGAATGCGAACGCAGTGACCACGCGGGCAGCGGATAACGGCGTTGTTACCAGCAAGACTGCGACCAAGAACGCTGACGGCACGTATACCATTACGCTTGAGGCCTATGCCACCGGCAGCAAGGTCATCTCCGAGATTCAGAAGGACGTCCCGACCGACATCGTGCTTGTCCTTGACCAGTCCGGCTCGATGGCGGATGATATGGGCACGGTCACGTATAAAAAGTATTCGGACAAGGACTCGACCAATACAAAAAACTATAGCAGACGCCACAACGGCGGCAGCGCAAACCTCTGGTACAAGCTGTCGGACGGCACTTATGTACCTGTAAATGTGGAAAAATCGCAGGTGTACAATGCGCTGCCCACCACTCTCAAAAACTATGAGTTGACTGGTGAGTGCTACTGGGACTATAAAGATACTCTGTATGAGAAGGTTGGAGACGCGTATCAGAAAGTGACTGTGGACGATAAAGGCAACTTCATTGATGGCTACACCTACACGTATACCTTCTCTGATGGGCATCAGGTCGTTAGCAAGGGGAACAGCAGCGTGCCGAATTTTGGATCGCGCGGCCCGCTGTATACACTTGCTGCGGATGGAGACAGCACCGTCTACACCTACACCTACACGGATGCTGACGGCGTGACCCAGACCATCGGTACATCCACCGGAGCAAGCGAAAGATATGCAAAGTTTTATCAGCGTTCGGTGAGCTCCAGCGGCGGCGGCACCAGACTGGCGGCACTGAAAAGCGCAGCAACGGAGTTTGCAAACTCCGTCGCAACCAAGGCTGCCGGTAAAGACGGCCAGCTCGGCACGGATGACGACGTCGACCATCGGATCGCGGTCGTCGGCTTTGCAGATACCGATGATGACTACGGCTATAACACAGGCGTGTTCATCGGCAGCAAAATGACGAAGTATAAGAATGCCTCCAGTGTGTATGCGACTGCGCTTCAGTCCATGAAAACAACGGATGGTCAGAACAACGTCACCGCATCGCTGGGCGCACTGCAAACAAGCGGCGCAACCAGAACGGACCTCGGCATGGAGATGGCAAAGGGTATTCTGGATGCGAACCCTGTTCCTGCGGATCAAACGAGAAACCGCGTCGTCATCGTCTTTACAGACGGTTCCCCGACGGATTTTAACGGCTTCCAAGTTAATGTTGCGAACAGCGCGATCACCACGGCGAATAACATCAAATCCGGCGGCGCTACGGTATACGGTATCGGAATTTTTGCCGGTGCAGATGCCACCAGCCCGGGAACAAAACCAACAAAGAATTTGAGCGATAACAGCAGCGCGTTGCCCGCGGCTTGCAACTGGTTCATGCAGAACCTGTCGAGCAACAACGGCGTTGTGCAAAACCCGAGCTATTACCTCTCCGCTGCGGATGCGGAGTCCCTGAGAAACATCTTTAAGCAGATCAGCGACCAGATCGAAACCGGCGGCTCAAGCACCACGCTTAGCAGCGAGGCGGTCGTCAAGGACATTATTTCGCAGCAGTTCTGTCTCCCGGCCGGTACAACGGCGGAGCAGATCCGGCTGCAGACCTATGCCTGCACCAGAAAGACCGGAGACACGTATCAGTGGAGCACAACCAGCAATGGGAATATGGGCGCAACTGCCAGCATCCTGTCGGATGGACAGGTCAGCGTGACCGGCTTTGACTTCGCCGACAATTGGTGCGGCGTGGAAACACAGACGGATGGTACGGAAGTCCCGCGCGGCCATAAGCTGGTCATCTCCTTCGAGGTCGTGCCAAAGGACGGTTTCCTCGGCGGCAACGATGTGTTCACGAATGCCAACGCTGCTATCTACGCAAACAGCACATCGCAGCTTCCGGTTGCAACCTTTGAACGCCCGAAGGTCAATGTGCCGATCCAGCCTGTGACGGTGACGGCGGCGGAGCAGAATGTGTATCTGCTCGGCGGCGTGACTGCAGACGCGCTCAAAGCCGGAACGACGGTCACAGTTGGCGGAGTAACGCTCAACTTGAGCGCAGACAATTACGGCCTTGAAGCTTGGCAGACGGAATACGTGGACATCACTGTCAAGGTCACGGATGCAAACGGCAACGTGATTACTAACCTGTCTGACCTGAAAGATGACGTTACCTATTCGGTCGCGGTCACGGTCGCACCCAAGACGCCGAGCACGGCAGAAAACGCCGCAACGACGAAGACGGGCAACAATACTGCCAAAGTCAACGTTTTCAAGCCGGAGCTGACCTTCAAGGACAGCGAGGGCTATTACGGCGACACCGTGCCCGGCTTTGACGGCAACCTGACCGCCACCGTGTGGAAGCACGGCGAAACCGAGGCCAACACCGATGCGATGGGCGCAGCCCCTGAGTTGACACTTACCTACACGCCGGACGCCGATGCTATCGTGGACGGCAAGATCAACACCCGGACGGACTTCGGTGTGGCTGCGGCCGTGAAGATCGGTGAGACCGATGTGACGGCGAATACCACATTCAAGCACACGCCCTGCGAGGGCAAGACCTGCACGCTGCCGGACGGCACAGCGTTCCTGTGCCATGTCAACACCTGCAGCCTGAAGATCTCCAAGGCCGTCACCGGCGACGGTGAGAACCCGAACCAGACGTTCGTGTTCGATGTCAAGGACAGCACCGGTAAGCTCGTGACCACCATCGTGCTCAAGGGCGGCGAACAGAAGACCATCACCGGTCTGGCCGTCGGTACGTACACGGTCACTGAGGATACCGCTTGGTCGTGGAGCTACAGCATCGTTGGCGATAACAACAAGACGGCTACGCTCAGCAGCACGACGACCAGCGCCACGGTCGCTGTCACCAACCATTACAATTCGCACAACTGGCTCACGAGCATTGCCGACGTGATCAACACTTGGATCAGCGGCAATGCCGCGCAGAAAAACTGAACAGGAGGGATGACATATGAAACGTATCTTTAACGGTTCAGGCGGGAGAAAGACCGCGCTCATCCTCTCCCTGTGCCTGATCTTCGCACTGGCCGTCGGCACGACGTTCGCCCTGCTCAAGGCGAGCATCGCCCCCGTGGAGAACACCTTCACGGCGGCCAAATCTGGAACGGACATCGTCGAGAAACTGGACGGCAGCCAGAAAAAGAGCATCGTCGTCAAAAACACCGGCACGGCCGTGTCCTATGTCCGCGTCAAGCTGGTCATGAACTGGGTGGACGAGAACGGCAATGTCTCCGCCGAGCTGGTGAACATCACGCCGAGCATCACGGCCGACTGGTTCGAGCAGGACGGCATCTACTACTACAAGATGCCGGTCGCGGCGAACGGTGAAACGACCAACCTGCTGAAAACGCCCATCACGCAGGACGCTGCACCCGAGGGTTATCACCTCGAGGTGACGGTGCTGGCCGAGAGCATTCAGGCCGCACCGAGCAAGGCCGTGACAGATAGCTGGGGCGTGGGCGTTGACAGCAACGGCTATCTGACGCAGCCGACCACGACACCATAAGGAGGGCAGCGGTATGAAACACAAAAAGTTTACCATGATCGTCGCCCTCGTGCTGGTGGTCGCGCTGGCCGCGGGGCTGGGCATCTGGGCGACGGGCGAGGAAAAGCTCCCTACCGTCACCTACTATGACGGCAACGACGGCAACAACGCGCGCTTTGCCTTTACCAACACCGGCAAGGGCTCGGCGACGGACCTGTTTGCCAACTTCTCCAACTGCATGCCCGGCGACAGCCTCACGCAGACCATCTGCGTCAAGGCCGACAGCGCCAACGGCGCGCAGGGCGCGAAGGTCTATCTCCGCGCCGAGATCGACGGCGACACCTCCGCCAAGGAGGGCACCGCCATCAAGTACGACGATGTGCTCAGCCACATCAACATGACCGTGTCGCAGGACGGCAAGGTGCTCGCGACCAACAAGAACGCGAGCCTCTTCGACCAGCTCGACGCGGCCGACGGACTCAAGAGCGACGTCCTCGTTGCCGAGGTCTTCCCGAAGGCAGACCCGATCAAGCTGGACGTGACCGTTGAGATCGACCCCGCGATGGGCAACGCCTTCCAGGAAGCGGCCGCGCACATCAAGTTCGTCTTCTCTGCCGAGGACAACGAGCTGCCGCCTCCGCCGCTGGAGCGCGATAACCACGACTCGTACATCGCCGGTTATCCGGACGGTACGGTCGCACCGAACAGACCGATCACGCGCGCCGAGGTCGCCGCGATCTTCTACCGCATCCTGAGAGATGACGGCCGTGAGGAGATCTGGACCACCAAGTGCTCGTACTCGGATGTCCCGGCTCAGAGCTGGTACACCAGTCAGGTCGCCACGCTCACCAACGGCGGCATCCTCGCCGGCTACAAGGACGGCACATTCCGCCCGCAGCAGTACATCACCCGCGCAGAGTTCGCGACGATCGCGGCGCTGTTCTTCCATGCGCCGGAGGTCGAGGACGATGCCTTCACCGATATCTACGACAGCTGGGCGCGCGACTACATCAACCGCGCGGCGAAGCTCGGTCTGATCAGCGGCTATAAGGACGGCACGTTCCGCCCGCAGAACCAGATCACCCGCGCCGAGGTCATGGAGATCATCAACAACGTCCTCTTCCGTACCCCGGATAAGGATCATCTGCTGCCGGACATGATCGTCTGGCCGGACAACAGCAACAAGACGGCGTGGTACTACGCAGCCGTGCAGGAGGCCACCAACGGCCACGAGTACGAGCGCACGGACAGCACCTCGCCTGAGACGTGGACGGAGCTCAGACCGCCGCGCGACTGGGATGCGCTGGAGGCAGAGCTGACGCAGAAGTATCCCGACCGGTAAGCGCGCTGCGCTGACGGTTAGAAAAACACCATAGCGGACCCCCCCTGTGCTGCGCACAGGGGGTGTTGCGTCTGTCAAAAAGTATTACTTTTTGACAAAGGGGTCTGCGGCCTGACTGCAGCGCACGCGCCGTCCGCCGGAGGCGGACGGCGCGCACGTTTGCAGGCCGAGAAGTATTTTCTTCGCCGCACATGTCGCCGAAGAAAATGATTGGACTTTCTTTGCGCCTGCGGGCGCAAACTCTATGAGATTCTTTGACAAGCTGCCCCCTGTGCTGCGGCACAGGGGGTGTTTTGTGCCGGCAAAAATATTGCCCTTTTGCCGTGAGGGCGGCCGGCTGCGCGCAATATTTGCGCGCGGAGGTAGAATTGTTCACAATTTCTGCGGTATAACTTGCATGCACAAAAAGAGTATTATCAGAATTTGCCGCGTCTCGCCTTGCGGCAGCGCAAAAGCTGCAGAGCAGAAGGCGAATGAGGTTTTTTGGCGGCAGTGGCAGTACAGAAGGAGCAACCATGTTAAAGCTGGGGAAAAAATCTTCGGTCGACCTGCTTTCCGGCGACGAAGGATGGGTGATTTTCAAGTTTTCCGTACCGATCATTCTCTCGTATTTGCTGCAGCAGATCTATACGATCAGCGATGCTGCGATCTGCGGGCAGACGCTCGGCGTCGATGACATTGCGGGCGTGAACGATGTGTTTCCGATCCTGTTCATCTTCCTGCAGTTCGCGGTCGGCTGCACCGCCGGATTTTCGGTCATCACGTCCATCGCGGCGGGGCGCGCCGATCAGGCCAGAGTCCGCAGATCCTTTGCGGCGCAGCTCGTTCTCGGCGGTGTCCTGTCGCTCGCGCTGACCGGTGTCGCCGTGCTGACGCTCAAGCCCCTGCTCCGGTTCATCGGCCTGTCCGAGGCAAACCCCGGCGTCTGGAGGGCGGCATATCAGTACTCGCTGGTCATTTTCCTCGGGATCTTCGCGCAGCTCTACTACAATTTGATCTGCTCCGTTTTGCGCAGTCTGGGCGATTCGACCACGCCGCTCATCTTCCTGCTGTTTTCCACCGTGCTGAACATCGGGCTCGACCTGCTGTTCATCCTTGCGTTCCGGCTCGGGGTCATCGGCGCGGCGGCTGCTACCGTGCTGGCGCAGGCGGTGAGCGCGCTCCTGTGCCTGATCTACGCCTTCGGCAAATATCCGGAGCTCCACCTCTCAGGACAGGATTTTCGCGCGGAGCTCTCCGTGTATGCGCAGCACCTGAGTCAGGGGCTGCCGATGGGACTTCAGTTTTCGGTGCTGGCGATCGGCATCATCGTGATGCAGCGCGCGCTCGTCGGCTTCGACATCGGGCCGGACGGCATCATGGCGGCCGGAAATCCCGCACAGAACGGCTTCGGCGCCGCCAATAAGCTCAACAACTTCCTGATGTGCCCGATGAATGCGCTCAGCACCGCAATCGTCAGCTTCAACGCGCAGAATCTGGGCGCGGGCAGGCACGACAGGATCCGGCGCGGAACGGTCAAGAGCCTCCTGATCGGGCTCGCCATGTATCTGATCCTCGGCGGCGCCGGCATGCTCCTGACGATCCGGGGCGCATACCAGTACCTGTTTATGAGCGCGGACAAGATCACGGCGGCCACGATCCGCTACGGAAACCTGTATCTGTACGTGGATCTGTCCATGTACTTTGCGCTGATGGTTCTGTTTGTCTTCCGCTCCGGCGTGCAGGGCGTGGGGCACGCGGAGTTTACGCTGGTCGCCGGCTGCGCCGAGCTGATCGCGCGCGTTCTGATCTGCGCCTTCCTGCCGAAGCTCGTCAACGGCGGGGCGATCGATTCCTCGGCCTCCGTGGGCGCATACATTGCGCTGTGCTTTGGCGATCCGGGCGCGTGGGTCCTGGCGGTCGTTTCGCTGATCTATCCGGTCGCGCGGTATCTGTTCGGCGGCGCGCGCAAAAAGCAAAGCGAGCATGCCGCCTGAAAACCGGCGCTGCTGCGCAGGCCGGATGCACAGCTGCCCGCAAGCGCCCGATCCCGTTGACAGGCGCTCTGCGGCTGCGTATAATACAAACGGTGCATACCTGCCGGCAGTCAGGCAAAAAGCCTGACTGCCGTCTTTATACCGACAGGAACAGGATCGGAGGGACTCTGTGTGAATATTACGGTCTATCTCGGCGCAAACGAAGGCAATGATCCGGCTTTGCGGGAAGCGGTTCAGGAGCTTGGCACATGGATCGGCACAAGCGGAAATGCGCTGGTCTACGGCGGCTCCAGATCCGGGCTGATGGGCGCGATCGCGGACAGCGTTTTGCGCTCTGGCGGAGAAGTGACTGGCGTCGAGCCGCGGTGCTTTATCGAGAGCGAATTCCAGCATGACGGCCTGACTGAGCTCATCGTGACCGAGGACATGGCGGAGCGCAAGCGCAAAATGATCGAGCTCGGCGATGCCTTTATCGCCTTCCCCGGCGGCACGGGGACGCTCGAGGAGATCGCAGAGGTCATGTCCAAGGTGTCTTTGAAGCATCTGGACGCGCCGTGCATCCTCTACAACCTGAACGGTTACTACCGTGCGCTGCAGGCGCTTTTGGAGCAGATGATCGAAAAGGGACTCTCGTCCGAGGAGCGGCAGGAGGGCATTTACTTTGCCGACAACCTCGAGGAGATCCGGCGCATCCTGAGCCTCGCGTGATTTCCGGCCGGCCGTCTCCCGGATATGCAAAAATCCCCTCCGTATGCGGAAAAGCATACGGAGGGGATTCGTTTTGTCTGGCTGGACGCCGGCTGCCGCGCGCTGGCTCAGCCGAGATACTGCTTGTCGTAGTTATTCTGGATGCAGGAGATGACCTGCGTGATGACGGTGTTGAACGGGGTGGGCACGCCCAGCCGCGCGCCGTAGCGCGCGATC
>ENA-UPSY01001824-UPSY01001824.1-human-gut-metagenome-genome-assembly--contig:-NODE-1824-length-20753-cov-5.257980_pt1 | contig 20753 bp, 15 predicted proteins | sample MGYA00250044_ERZ773365 | MGnify/ENA primary metagenome ERZ773365 (study PRJEB29103, sample SAMN06111932) | human gut metagenome | biome: human gut; feature: ankylosing spondylitis patient; material... | reverse complement strand
GCCGTTCTCAACCTCTGTAGCTTCGATAGATTCAACAGCAACAACCGCGGCCTCGAGGATCTCGGCTTCGCCCGAAGCCTCGGTGATCACGTCGAGTCCGAGCCTCTTCGCGAAGGCGGCGAGCCTGCGGCAGGCTTGGGGCTCGAGCACCGAGAGCATCAGGAGGACGGCGTCGGCGCCAGCGGCGCGGGCGGCGAGGATCTGTCGCTCGTCGACCGTCACGTCCTTGGCGAGGGTCGGGAGCTTCGTGAGGGCGCGCATCCGGGTAAGGCGCCCGAAGCTTCCGCCGAAGGCCGTCGGCTCCGTGAGGACCGAAACGGCGTCTGCGTGGCGGGCGTAGGCGCGTGCGCAGGCTTCGAGGTCGATGTCGCTGCGGATCATGCCGAGGCTCGGTGACGCGCCCTTCACTTCAAGAATGAACCTGCGGCCGGGGCGCGAGAGCGCCTTGCGCAGTCCCGAGGCTCCGCGCGGCGCGGCCATGGCGGCCGCCACGGTCTCGTCCGTCACGGCGGGAAGGGACTCGGCGCGGCGCAGCGCCGCTTCGGCGATGGGACAGAGCACGGTGCCCTCAAGGGCCTTGAGACGAAGCCCTTGTGCACGAGGTTCCGCGTTCATGCCGCCTCCCTGTTCCTGTCGAAGGTCCTCAGGGCCTCAAGCACCTTCATGCCGGCACCTGAGGCGAGCGTTTCGCGGGCAAGTTCGAGCGCTTCGGGAAGCGTCCCGGCCCTGCGGCCGAGCATGAGAAGGAGCGCGAGGTTGGCCGTCACGACGGCCTTCTGTGCAGGCGTGCCGCAACCCGAGAGCACCGCCTCGGCGATGCGGGCGTTCTCCTCGGGGGAGCCGCCCCTGACGGCCTCGAGCGGGAAGGGCTCGGAGAGGCCGAAGTCCTCGGGCGTGAAGCGACCCGTTCTCGGTTCGGACGTCTCGTCGTAGGCGACGTAGTCGGTCGGTCCGTGGATCGCGGCCTCGTCGAGGCCCGAGCCGTGCACGACCATTGCGCGCTTCACGCCGAGCTCCCTCAGGGTCTTCGCCATCGTCATGAGAAGCGACGGATCGTAGACGCCGATGAGCGCATAGTCGGGATGGGCGGGGTTCGTGAGGGGGCCGAGGACGTTGAAAATTGTGCGGGTGCCGAGCGCCTTCCTGACGGGAGCCGCAAAGCGCATTGCGGGGTGGTAGCTCTGCGCGAAGCAGAAGGCAAAGCCGGTCCTCTCGAGCATGCGGAGCCCGTCCTCGGGCGCGTCGGCGATGTCGACGCCGAGCGCGGCCAGAAGGTCGGAGGCGCCCGACGGGGACGACACGCCGCGGTTGCCGTGCTTGGCGATCCTGAGACCTGCGCCCGCCGCGGCGAGCGCCGTCATCGTCGAGACGTTGATCGTGCCCGCGCCGTCGCCGCCCGTGCCGACGATCTCGCCCACCTCGAAGGCGGATTTCGGGAAGGGCCTCGCGGCGCGCAGCATCGCGGCGGCCGCTCCGCGGATTTCGTCGGGCGTCTCGCCCTTCATCTTCAGGGCGGTGAGAAGGGACGCAAGCTCAGGCTCGCTCATGCTGCCTGCAAAGACCTCGGTGAAGAGGGCGTCGGTTTCGGCAGCGCTCAGGGGCTGCATGCGGTAGAGGGTTTCAAGTCGGGCATCCATTTCGTGCTCCTTTCATTTCCGGTCGGCTTTTTCCGTTGGTTTTCAGTTGACTTTCAGTTGATCCTGTGTTTTCGCGGACGCTTCAGGGGAGGCGTCCCGCGGGGATTCCGGCCATGCCGGCGGGCGCGCGGAGAAAGCCGGGCCAGGGCCTGGCCTCGGGCTTGAGGGTCTTCAGGAGCAGTTGTCTGATGAGGGGGAGAACTGGGCTTGACATCGCAAAACCTTTGTCTGGTGCTTGCGGCTGCCGAACCGGAGGGAGAGACTGGATAAAAGAAAACCCGCTGATTCGACATCCGCGGGTTGTGGGGAAACTGTTGACTTGCGTTCTTGACGCTCGTGACTATCTCTGGCCGGTACCCGCTTGCTGGGGGTGCCACCACCAAAGAAGAGACTGAGCGTTGAAGGCGTGCGTCATGATGACTTCCGTTTCCAAATCCGATTGATCTTTTGACTGATCTTGAACTGTAGGCGCCGTTCGAGGCGCCGCTTCCGCATACTCTACGCCTCCATACCGCATTCGCGCAATAGGTCAAACAGCCTGGTTCCTCTGAAAAGCGTGCAAAGTCCCGTCGCACAGGCCTCGTAAATAATCCTTATTGTTCGGTTAGGCCTCCCTTATTGGCGCGCGGGCGGGTTTCTCTGTACTATGAGCCTCACTTCACGGACGCAAGTTCTTGTGTCCGTTCACGCTTCAAACCACAAGATGTTGTGGGTGTGCCTCCTGGCGCCTCTGCCGCAGACATCTGCCAGGATTCCACGAAATTCCGAAATCCCTTTTGAAAGGAACCCCATCGATGGCCGTTCAGATCGATCAGAGCCGCGACGCGCTCTTTGATGAGCTCGGGCTCATGCGCCTTCGCGAAAGCTACATGCGCGCGGACGAGAAGAGTCCGCAGGAGCGCTTCAAGTTCGTGGCCGAGACCTTCGGCTCGAACCCGGAGCACGCCGCCCGCATCTACGAATACGCAAGCCGCCACTGGCTTTCCTTTGCGACGCCCATTCTCGCCTTCGGCCGAACGGGCCGCGGGCTTCCCGTCTCGTGCTATCTCTCCTATATGGACGACAGCGCCGAAGGCCTCATCGAGACGCTCTCCGAGGTCAACCGCCTCTCCATGCTCGGCGGCGGCGTGGGCATCCACGTCGGCATCCGCTCGGCCGACGAGAAGTCCGTGGGCGTGATGCCGCACCTCAAGGTCTACGACGCCTCCTGCCTCGCCTACCGTCAGGGTTCCACCCGCCGCGGCTCCTACGCCGCCTTCCTCTCGCTCGACCATCCGGACATCATTCCGTTCATCGAGATGCGCAAGCCCACGGGCGACCAGAACCTCAAGGCCCTCAATCTGCACCACGGCGTCAACATCACCGACGCATTCATGGAGAAGATCGAGGCCTCGATGCGCGACGCCGATGCGGACGACTCCTGGGATCTTCGTCACCCGACTACGGGCGAGGTCGTCGCGACCGTCTCCGCCCGCGACCTCTGGCAGCGCCTCCTCGAGATGCGCATGCACACGGGTGAGCCCTATCTCGTCTTCACCGACACGGCCAACCGCGCGCTGCCCTCCTGGCTCAAGGACAAGGGGCTCTCCATTCACGGCTCCAACCTCTGCACCGAGATCTTCCTGCCGACCTCGAAGGACCGCACGGCCGTCTGCTGCCTCTCCTCCGTCAACCTCGAGTACTACGACGAGTGGCGCGGCAACGAGCAGTTCATCGACGACGCGATGGAGTTCCTCGACAACGTGCTCCAGTACTTCATCGAGCACGCGCCCGACGGCATCCGCCGCGCGCGCTACTCCGCCATGCGCGAGCGCAGCGTGGGCCTCGGCGCCATGGGCTTTCACGCCTATCTGCAGAAGCGCGGCATCGCCTTCGAGTCCGCCGCCGCCAAGTTCACGAACCGCGACATGTTCAGGCACATCGCCGCAGCGGTCGAAAAGGCCGACGCGCGCCTGTGCGCCGAGCGCGGCCCCTGTCCCGACGCGGCCGACTCCGGCGTCATGCGCCGCTTCTCGCACCGCATGGCCGTCGCGCCCAATGCCTCCTCGTCCCTCATCATGGGCGGCACGAGTCCCTCGATCGAGCCCTATCGTGCCAACATCTACCGTCAGGACACGATCTCCGGCGCCTACATCGTGAAGAACCGCTTTCTCAAGGCCGAGCTCGCAAAGCGCGGCCTCGACACGGATGACGTTTGGGCCGACATCATCGCCCACGACGGCTCCGTGCAGCATCGCGAGGACCTTCCGAAGGAAGTGCGCGACGTCTTCAAGACCGCCATCGAACTCGACCAGCGCTGGATCATCGAGCTTGCCGCCGACAGGCAGGCCTTCATCGACCAAGGCCAGAGCGTGAACCTCTTCTTCCCGCCCGACGTTTCGATCGCCTATCTGCACGCCTGCCACTTCTCCGCCTGGAAGAAGGGCCTCAAGAGCCTCTACTACAACCGCTCCGACAAGCTCCGCAAGGCGGACCGAGTCGGCGTCCAGGTCGAGCGCCGCCGCATTGAGGATCAGATCAGCATGCAGGCCGTCGCCGACAACACCACCTGCCTCGCCTGCGAAGGCTGACCGGAGGGAACCACATCATGACCGACAAGAACACCGCCGGCGGGCTCCTTTCGACCCGCACCTGCTTCAAGCCCTTCAAGTACCCCTGGGCCTACGAGGCCTTCATGCAGTCCGAGCAGATGCACTGGCTCTGGACCGAAGTGCCCATGCTCGAGGATGTCAAGGACTACGGCCAGAAGCTCACCGACAGCGAGCGCGACTTCCTCACGAAGATCCTGCGCTTCTTCACCCAGGGCGACATCGACGTCTCGGGCGCCTACGTCAACCACTACCTCCCGCGCTTCGGCCAGCCCGAGGTCCGAATGATGCTCTCGTCGTTCGCCGCGCGCGAGGCCGTGCACATCGCCGCCTACTCGCACCTCATCGAGACGATCGGGCTCCCCGAGTCCATCTACAACGAGTTCCTGCAGTACGAGGCCATGGCCGCCAAGCACGACTTCTTCAACGAAGTCGCCGAGGACAGCCGCGACCTCGCCGCGCAGATCGCCGCCTTCTCTGCATTCACCGAGGGCATGCAGCTCTTTTCGTCCTTCGTCATGCTGCTCAACTTCACGCGAAACGGCACGATGAAGGGCATGGGCCAGATCATCGCCTGGTCCATCGCCGACGAGACGCTCCACACCGAGTCCATGACGAAGCTCTTCCGCGAGTACATCGTCGAGAACCCCGAACTCTGGAACGACTCTCTCAAGGCCAAGATCTACGGCATTGCCGAAACCATGGTCGAACTCGAGGACCGCTTCATCGACCTCGCCTTCGGCGTCTCCGAAATGCGCCGCCTCACCCGCGAGGAGGTCCGTAGCTACATCCGCTACATCGCCGACCGCCGCCTCATCGGTCTCGGCATGAAGGGTATCTTCGGTATCAAAAAGAATCCGCTTCCGTGGGTAGATGCTATGTTGGGTGTATCGCACACCAATTTTTTCGAAAATAAAGTCGTGGATTATGCAAAGGGCGCCCTTACAGGTGACTGGGGCGACGTCTGGGGTGTGGCAAAGGGTTGATCCACAGTGGTTTGCGTCTTTGTTGACGTACGCTGAGGCTTGACTGTGCGCCATGAAAAAGCTCCCGTTTCGGGAGCTTTTTTTATTAATCTAAGATCGGCATCGAAAATGAACGGTTTTTTTTTATAAGATATCGTCAGGACGGTTCGTTCTTCGGCACCGTTTCGCAGAACGAGCCCGCCTTCAGTTCTCTCGCGAACCACTCGATGTCCTCACGGCAGGCGGCAGGATCCGGGGCGTACTCCGCGCTGACGAAGGCCGCCGAGTTCCGGCGATGCCATGGCGTCTGACATGCCCTGTCTCCGCATCACGCGAGGAGGCGGGCCTTTTTCCATGACCTGCCCCGGAGCCTTCTCCGGAGGGCGTCGGAAGACCGGCATGAAGGCGGCCAATGACGCGCAGATGAGGGGAGAATGCCGCCTGATCGGTGAAAGATGGGCTCAGGATCGCGAGGGAAACGGTGGAAATCGTCTTTCGCGTGCGAATGCGCCGACCTTCCTGAGTTCCCGAAATTCCTGCGGCGCAGCTTCCTTCGGCGAACAAAGGGAAACTACCTACGGCAAAAACACAGCTCTGTACGAGCGGCGATGAAAAGGCGCGTCCATAATGGGCAATGCGACCTCTGTCGTCATAAGGCGACAAATCAAAGGAGATGCCCTTTTATGAATCCATTTGACAACGCGTTTGAGAGGAAGTGGACGTTGATCTTCCTCTTCGAGTTCTTTTTCATCATGATGCCGTTCCCGTGGTTCTACGACCTCGAGTACACGCCGTGGCTCTTCGGCGTGCCGCGATTCATCTACTGCTGGCTGGCCTACGGGCTGCTGGTGATAGGAACGATTGCTCTCTGGTGGCGCAGCTGCATGAAGCGTCCCGAATACCAGGAATACGAGGACTAGCATCATGCCGTATCAAGTTGAAACATCCACTGTTCCCTTCCTGATTGTCACGATCAGCTACCTTGTCGTTCTCGGCCTTATCGGCTGGTGGGGCAACCGCCAAAACCGAAATCTGCAGGACTTCTTCACGATGTCGGGCTCTGCGGGCGCCGTGCTCTCGGGTCTTGCGTACTTCTCGACGCAGTACTCGATGTCGACCTTCATGGGCGTTCCGGGCTCGATCTACCACGTCGGCTACGCCGGCATGAGCGTCTCGGTGCCGGGCATCGCCTTCTCGATGGTCATCCCCGCGCTTCTCGTCGGCCGCAGGCTCATCAAGCTCGGCCACCGCTACAAGATGCTCACGATGGCCGACTATCTTGCCGACCGTTATGAGTCGACCGCCATCCGCGGCCTGCTCGCCGTTCTGATGCTCATCTTCCTCGTGCCCATGATGGGTGCCCAGACGATTGGCGCGGGCGTGATCTTCACGACCTACACGGGCGCTCCGCAGTGGGTCGGCATCGTCGTGATGGGGGTCACGGTCATCCTCTACTGCATGGCGGGCGGCATCCGCTCGGTCATGATGACCGACGTCATTCAGGGCGTGCTGATGGTGGTCACGGCCGTGACGACCTTCTTCGTCTCGCTCAAGCTCGGCGGCGGCCTCGAGACCATCAACGCCAAGCTTGCGTCCGTGGACCCGAACTACCTGAAGTTCCCTGGCCACAACAACTCCTATCCCTGGCAGAACTATGCGTCCATGATCGTCATGTGGTCCTTCTTCTGCATCGGTCAGCCGCACCTCTTCACGAAGTTCTTCACGATGAAGAACTACGGTACGATGTTCAAGGCCGTCCTCCTCGGCACGCTCGGCATGTGGTTCTCCGCAAGCTTCATCGAGTGGTGCGGCGTGACGGGCGCGGCCAGCTTCCCCGGCATCCCGGGCAAGGAAAGCGACTTCATCGTGCCGCTCATTCTCCAGGAAGGCCTGCCGTCCATCGTCTCCGCACTGATGGTCGCCGGCATCTTCTCGGCCGGCATGTCGACGATCAGCTCGCTGCTCCTCACCTCGACGTCCGCCGTCTCGCGCGACCTCTACCAGCGCATCCTCAAGCGTGACGCGACCGACGAGGACACGCTCAAGATGTCCCGCGTCGTGACCGTGGTGCTCGGCATCATTGCAATCGGCATCGGCATCCTCAAGCCCGGCTCGATCTTCACGATCATCCTCTTCGCTTTCGGCGGCCTCGGCATCTGGGCTGCGCCGATCATCTGCGGCATGTACTGGAAGCGCACGACGACCACCGGTGTCTTCGCCTCCGTGATCGTCGGCGAGGTCTTCTACTTCCTGCTGCTCACCCAGTTCAAGTCGCTCTCCTTCGGCTTCAACCCGCTCATCGTCGCGTGGCTCGTCACGATGGTCGTTCTCATCGGCGTGAGCCTCTTCACGAAGCCCGTCTCGGACGCCACGATCCGCCGCCACTTCGACGATCTGGACAAGCCCGCCAAGGCCTGATGCGAACGCACCCAATCGCCTGAAGGCAACCCATGACGCGCCGCCCGGCCCCCTTCGCGAGGGGCCTGCGGCGCGCCTTCAAATGAAAAGGCAGATAATCATGCAGCTTGCACATCTCAACTGGCAGGAGGCCGAAAAGGTCCTCGCCGATCCCGAAACTCTGGTCGTCATTCCCGTCGGCTCGACCGAGCAGCACGGCCCCATCGGCCCGCTCGGCACCGACTGGCTCATCCCGCAGGAGCTCTGCCGCCGTTTAGACGGCCGCATGGAAAAGCTCCTCATCGCGCCCGTCATTCCGTTCGGCGTCGCGACACATCACATCAACTTCCCCGGCACGATCGACCTTGGCCTTGAAACGATGATCAAGGTGATGGGCGCCGTCTTCGAATCTCTCTACAGGCACGGCGCAAGGCGTTTCGCGGTCATCAACGGCCACGGAGGCAACGATCCCGCGATCGAAAAGGCCGCGCTCGAGATGTATCGCAGGGGCTCCCAGGTGACGCTCGTCAACTGGTGGGGCATTGCGCCCAAGCTCAATCCGGACTGGCCCACGGGCCACGGCGACGCTCAGGAGGCTGCGGCCGTCATGGCCTTCGCGCCCGAGCTCGTCAAGTCCGAATGGCTCGTCGACAACGTCGTCACGCCGCCTTCCGCGGACTTCAAGCAGCTCCACATCAACACGGTTCTCTTTGAGGGCGCGCCCGTCAAGGTGATTCGCGAAATCCGCGACACCGTCAACACGGGCGGTCTCGGCGGTCTTGAATCCAAGTTCGCCACGCGCGAATGGGGCGTCGCCATGATGGACGGCGTCACCGACTGGATGGTCCGCTATCTCGAGGCCTTCCGCAGGATCGACCTGCCGAAGAAGCATTGGGACTGACCTTATGGCTTACGAAGACATTCTTGCCGCCGTGGATGCAGTGCGGCTCATGGATAGCGTTCGCGCGATCTGCACGGGCGAACGTCTTTCAAACGAGGCGGAAGTCCGTTCCTTCGACGTTCTGGAAAAGCTCTTCACGGACGCGGGTTGCCGCGTGACGCGCGAGGCGCTTCCAGGCTACGTCAGCACGCCCGAAGGCGCAGCCTTCGAAGCGGGCGGCATTGCTTATGAAGTACTCACTCACCCCATGACGCCTTCCGCAGATGGCCTCGAGGCGGATCTTGTCTACGTCCCGGTCGACCGAACCGGGTCGGCATCCGCCGAAGAGGTCTCCGGCAGGATCGTTCTCACGGACGGTCTGGCAATGGAGCCCGTCGTGCGCGCCCTTGAGGACAGGGGCGCCGCAGGCGTCGTCTTCATCACGGGCGAGGAGATCCACAACATGATCGTCTCGCGCGTCTGGGGCTCGCCCACGCCCGAAACCCTGCACGACTATGTCGGCATTCCCGTCGCAAGCCTCTCCTTTGGGGACGGCTCTCGCCTCAGGGCCCGCCTCTCCGAGGCGGGCGGCACGCTGCCCGCAAGGCTTTCGACCCGCGTCGAAAGCCGCTGGACGGAAATTCCCGTCATCACGGCCGAGATCCGCGGCGCGGACGAGGACTTCGTAATGGTGACGGGACACGTCGACAGCTGGGGGCTCGGCGCCCTTGACAACGCCTCGGGCAACGCCTGCGCCGTCGAGCTCGCGCGCATCCTCGCGCCGCTCGCCTCCGACATGCGCCGAAGCGTGCGCTTCGTCCTCTGGTCGGGGCACTCCCACGGACGCTACGCAGGCTCGACCGCCTGGTGCGACGCGCACTTCGAGGAGCTCGAAAGGCACTGTCTTCTCAACGTCAATTCGGACTGCCTCGGCGGGCGCGGCGCAACGGTCATGACCGAGTCGCCCGCCATGGCCTCGACGCGAGGCCTCGCGCGCACGGCGCTGCGCGAGGCGGCCGGCGTCACGGACTGGCGCGGCTGCCGTTTTTCGCGCAGCTGCGACCAAAGCTTCTGGGGCGCAGGCGTGCCCTCGATCTTCTCTCAGGTCTCCGAGCAGCCGCCCTTTGAGGGCGCCGCCGCGGACGCCTTTGGCAAGATGTTCGGCAGCGGCAGGACGGGCGGTTTCGGCGCCTGGTGGCACACGAGGACCGACACGCCCGACAAGCTCGACCCGGAAAACCTCGCCCGAGACGTGCGCGTCTTCGCGAGCGTGCTCGCGCATGCGCTCTTTGACGAAAGACTGCCCGTCGATGCGGCGGCCGAGGTGCTCGAACTCAGGGACGAGCTCAAGGCGTGGCAGGAAAAGGCGGGCGACTCGCTCGACCTCTCCGAGGTCCTTGCGCGACTCGATCTTCTTGCTGAGGCTCTCAAGGCTGCGGCCCGCTCGGACGATCCGAAGCGCTTCGAAAAGCGTTCCCGCAGGGTGCTCTCCGAGATCATCCCGCTCGCCTATGTCGAGGGCTCGGTCTACTCCCATGACGAGGCACTGCGCGCGCCGCCCGTGCCGATGCTGAGACTCGTCGACGAACTTGCGACACTCTCCGGGCACGAGAGAAACGCCGCCCTCGTAAGCCTTCGCCGTGCCGTGAACCGCCTCAAGGTCAGCACTGCACGGGCGCTTGAGGCCGCTCGGGCCTGACGGCAACAAGTGCGGACCTGAAAGAAGGACGGGCTGCGAACGCCATGCGTCGCATCCTGTCCATTGCTGATTTCACGGTCTTCAAGCTGTACCTTGTCGACACAGGTTTGCTTCGCAAGCTTGCGAAGCTTCCGGCGACGGCTTTTGGGATCCTTTTTGCAAATCGTTTCAGGAGGCGGCTACGGAGCGGCGGCATCGTAAAATTCCTCTTCAGTTCGGGCGCAGACAGCCTATAATTTGCTGGCTAACAAATGGCGTCTGCCGTCACGACACGAGGATTTGACTACATGACCAAGCGACTCATGCCGACTCGCGAGAACCTGCGCAGGGTGCACAGGGGCGCCGCGATGAATGAAGAGGACATTGCGGGCGTCGAGCTGATGCTTTATCTGATCCGAGCTGCCGACGTGGTGCGCGAATCGGTCTATTCGGGCCTCCGGGAGCGGGAGCTTTCCGAAGGAAAGCTCGCGCTCCTGATGACACTCTTCGATGCGGACGGTCCCGTGCCCGTCGTAGAGCTTGCCAAGCGCATCGGCGTCTCCGCTCCGACCACCTCCGTCATGGTGACCCGCATGCTGCAGACCGAGAAGCCCCTCATCGCCAAGGTCCAGTCGAAGGCCGACGCCCGCTGCTGGCTCATCGAACTCACCGACGAGGGCAGGGCGCTCATCACGGCCGAGCTTCCCGCGCATACCGCCAGGGTGGCCGACTTCGCGAAATGCCTGTCGGGCGATGAGCGCGAGCAGATGATCGACATGCTCAAGAAGCTCGTCGCCGACGACTGAGGCCGGAGCTTTCCGTTTCAAGACCGTCGATTCCGGCGGTCTTTCTTTTTCGTTAATGTTTAGCCGGCTACTAAAAAGATGGCTATTCCAATCAAGCAGAAGGACATCTCCCGCACGGCTGAAGGTTTTGCACGGTGCTCGCCCGAACGGGCTGGGCAACTGCAACGCGGAGACGCTCAGGAGCGAGGTGCGGACAAGTCGCACCAGCCTGCATCCTGAAGCGGATCGCAGGATGCGGCAGGAGCCGCGACTGGCGCTTCTGACGGAGCGGGCCCGGCGGACGCCGAGTGCGTTTCGGGTTCGGAGGCGGATTCGATCGGCTGCGGATTCGCGGCGAGCGCCGGATCGCCATCGGGGACCGCATCCTTGATGGCGTCGGGCGGAAGCCTCAGAAGAGACTGCTTGTCCCTCGTCGCCCATCCCGAGCGCTCCCACCACGGGGAGGCGCGCTCGGCCGCCTCGAGCCTGAGGATCTCCTCTTTGGAGATGCCCTTGAGCGTCTTGTTCCTGAGGCAGGCCGTTGCGTGAGTGCTCTTCATGCGGGCGAGTTCGTCCTCGAGCACGGATTTGTGTGTGAAGCGGGTGTAGAGGATGTCCGACAGGTGCCTGTTGACGAAGCCGATGCAGTCCTCGGGCTTCGTCGGGTCGAGAGAAGCGATGTAGGCCTTGAGATCCTCGGCGAGCGCGGGGTCGTCCAGCGGCAGGGTTGTATGGGCTGCCGGGAAGAGACACGTGCTTGTGATGACGAGGGCGGGCAGCAAAAGGGATGGCATCGTGGGGGAGGCTTGGCTTGGAAGTATCGGCATGTCGCAGAGGATACCTTTTTTTCAGTCTGCGGAAAAGCCCCGCATGGTTCGACATGCTGAGTGCCAGGCCTGCGGGCTGGAGGCGCACGCTGGCATCAAGGCGGCCGAGGCGCTTCTTCCAGAGCTCACGAGTTCCACTTGTGCGAAGAAGGGCATCCACGAAATTAAGGAAGAATGAGGGGGAGACTCTTTTCGCAGGCGCAAGTTAACTTGACAACAAGTTCTTTTTCAAAGGAGACGAAAGACAACAATCCGCTCATCCGGCAGTTGCGTTCAGGCAGGTGCTAATGCAAAATCTTAAAGGACCGATTGCACTTCTTTGCAAACGGAGATATAATGTTTTGCAACCGAGGATTCCGTGGAACTGACGATCAGCAGTCTCAAGCTTGGTAGGGCCTTCACTTTTTTCTGCGCATGTGACGGAGATCGAGACGCATATGTCTACGTCGACGTCAACGGGCAGCCGGGTACGCTCGGCAGGCAGATCTGTAGTGGAGGGCGCCTGATGGGCAGTACGTTGAGGGCAACAGAGGCAAGCTTTGAGTCGACTTGCCGGAATTGGATGAGACAGCACGCACAACATCCTGACGAGGTGGCATACGGTGCCAGCCTGTCAGAGGTCAGGATGCGCAGGGGAACGCGGACCGTATCGATTCGACTTACGCCTCTGCAGCACGAAAAGCTGCTTCGCTTGGGCGGCTCGGCATGGGTGGCCCGAAAGATTGACGAAGAAGAGGAGCCTTTTTAGTAAGAGGAAGGGAACATGACCAATCCAGAAGTTTTTTTCAACGCTGTCGCGGGGATTGCCATTAGTCCCGAGGCTGCGGCCATTCGTGATGACTATCTACGGGCTTTTCTGGTCGAACAGATTCTCGAGGAGAAAGCGGACCGTGATGCCGAGCCGTGTGTCTACGTGGCTCCCGCCTGGGACGTTCCGTCCCTGACAAGTCGTCTCGGCGGTCTTTCCGTGAGTGACCGCCGGGGGCTTTTGGACCTTTTTGAGACTCATGGGGCGGTGGTTGCAGATGCGGTTGCAGCAGGCTGCGCGGCGGCTGACGCCTGCGCTTGCAAGGACGTGGAGAAGCTTCTTGTTGGTCAGGGCGAGGTCGAAAGCCTGCTGACCTGCATGGGTTTGTCTCGAACTGCTCTGGACGAAGAGGGCGCCGGGATAGTCTATCGCGTCATGCTTGGCCTTGAAGACGGAGAGTGTCTTGCCAAGGTTTGCCCCGAGGCGGATGAAGCTGCAGTGGACGCGGCGCATACGGCTCTTCTGACGATTTATGAAAGGATGATGGCGGAGGGACGCAGCTTTTTTGTCGAAACGATCGAGCAAAATTGGTGATCATGCTTTGCGAATCTTTTACTTCCTGGCGAAGGCTGCATGCCGTCAAGGATTGCCGGCTCAAGCGGTTCAAGCATGCGCCTGCGGCCCAGAATCAGGTCAGGACCATCATCAGGGAGATCGATGCTTCCGCTCTTGCTCCTGAAGATATCCGTCTGCTTGATGACTTGCTCGACGGATACGGTGCGAACGTCCGGCACATCATGGACCTGCTGAAAACCCGCCGCTACCGCCGCTTTTGCCATGGCAACCTTTATCAGGAGTTCCGAAAGACGCTTCGAGCCGAGCATCGGGCCATGCAGGAGAAGCTTCCTGAAGAAGAGCGGGCAGCTCATCCGCTCGCGCTTGGCGGCATGCAGGGAAAGGTCTGGAAGGTGTCCGTGGAGTACGCGTGCGCGCTATATGACAGATATTGGCGTGGAATTCAGGTTCGCGCTTTGCAAGAGTTGCGCCGCAAGCCTTTTTATCAGGCTTTGACCCGAGCGGAGCAGTACTATGTCGCCTGCCTGCTGAAGTCGACCGGCGGGATGTTCTTCGACATGCTTGACGGACGAGTGCCCAAGCCGCCGGCTTTTCCGAAGTCCATTCAGGGAAGTGTCGCTCACGCCGGAGCCTTGTGTGCAAAAGTGCGTGCCACGGTGCGCAAGCTTAGTCGCCACTTGCCGGTACACGGCCGGAACCGGTCGTGTGTTCTGGCGCCGCGAGAAGGCTACTATCCGCTGCGAAAAAGCGCCCCCGGGGACGCGGATGGGATCAGCATCATCACTGCGATCCCTCGAAGGACGGTCAAGGTCAGAGTCAAAGGGCGAGGCCCCATCAAAAAGACGATCGTGCTTGTGCGTGATGGTGACCGCTTTTTTCTGCACTTGTCTGTGCCGCTCAAGGTCAAGCCTCTGGAAAAAGTGCCCTCGGCTCCGGCTGGATACAGCCACTGCACGGCTCTTGACATGGGTTTCACTGAAGTCTTTACGGACGACGGCGGCCGACAGTACGGAGGCGGGCTGGGCGTCCTGCTGACCAGGATGGCGCAGGAGCTTGACGATCACTGCAGGAAGCGCCGAGCCTTGTGGGCGGCTTATCGCAAGGCGGGGCCAGGCAAGCGGCAGCGTTTGCTCAAGTTCAACTTGGGCAAGAAGCGGTGGGAGAGCAGACGGGAGCGCGCGCGACGGGAGGTCGAGAACCTGATCAACCGAGCCTTGAATCATCTTTTGGCTTCCAGACCGTCTGATGTCTATCTGGTGGAGCAATTCGCCGAATCGTTCGACTACTCCGGGATGTCCAGAGAGGTCAGACGAAGACTGTCCGGCTGGATGCGCGGCGTGATCGCGGACCGACTGGCTTTCAAGGTGGCGGAGAGAGGTGCGAGGCTAGTGTACGTTCCCGCCAACTATACGAGTCAAAGATGCCCTGTCTGCTCCTTTGTCAGGCGTGATCAGCGAAGCGGTGATCGCTTTCACTGCAAGCATTGCGGACACAAGGCCCAGGCGGACGGCAACGCCGCTCTGAATCTGCTGCTTGCCGCTCATGAGCCCAAGATCAAGCGCGGGATGACCTGCGCGCAAGTGGACACGGTATATCGTACCGAGTATGAGAAAAAGTGCAGGACTGAAGGGAAAACACCACTGCCGCGCAGGCTTCGGACTTCGAAAAGGTCTGCGAAGGGGACATGTCAGAAAGGAAATATGAAATGATAAAGCTATAAGATAGAAGCGTTGATCCAGTGGTCCGATAAAGGAATCGGCTCTCAACCAGCGGCATGCCGCCGTTGGTATGCGGGATTATGTTGCGGCAAGAGACGGGGCTGCCTGAGATCAGGCAGCGTGCTCCCGCCAGTGGTGTCCCCGATGGGCTCCGGAGCCGCACTACCCGCGAGGTCGCAAGTCGGGCTGCCCAGACGTCCTTGGAGATGACGACCGTTCCGACGTCGACAGCCGCGGAGAAGGGAGCTTGCCCGGACTCGCGTCACTGACCAAAAAGCTCGGCTCAGCGCTTAGAGGCGGAAAGTCATGTCGAGCATCGTGCACAGAGTGATTGCGGTGCTTGGGGCTGCCCGTGAACGGGTGTTTCCAGCAGCTTTTAGCTGCTGCGGTCCTTTTCCTTCTCGACGGAGAAGCAGGAAAAGGTACGGTTTTTGAATGCAAAACGGCCCGCTTCCAACGCGGGCCGTTTCGCATTTTTCTAGCGGTACTTTTCCGGGAACTTCATGTCGCTGTAGCGCACGAAGCGGCAGCCCGTGATGAGCTTGTAGCCGAGCCAGATGGCGAGGAAGAGCGGGATGCCGATGTAGGTGGCGACCACGCCCGCCCAGTCGATCGTGCCCGCGAGGAAGGCCTGGTAGTTCTGGCCGAGCATGATGATCATGCAGAGCGCGAAGGCGAACATCGGTCCGAACGGGAAGAAGGACGACTTGTAGGGCAGCTTGTTGACGTCGTAGCCGTTCATCACGTAGCCGCGGCGGAAGCGGTAGTGGCTGATGGCGATGCCGAGCCAGGCGATGAAGCCGCTCATGCCTGAGGTGTTGAGCAGCCAGAGATAGACGGACTGGTTGTCAAAGAGGGACGTCAGGAAGCACAGGCCCGCGACCGCCGTTGTGGCGAAGAGCGCGTTGCGCGGGACGCCGGAGGCGGAGAGCTTGCCGAAGATCTTCGGGGCCGAACCTTGGTGCGCGAGCACGAAGAGCATGCGCGTGGAGGCGTAGAGGCCGGAGTTGCCCGCAGAGAGCACCGAGGTGAGGATCACGGCGTTCATGAGCGCGGCGGCCGAGAGCAGGCCCGCGTGCTCGAAGACGAGCGTGAAGGGGCTCACGGCGATGTCGGCCACGTCGTTCCTGAGAAGGCGCGGGTCGGTGTACGGAATGATCAGGCTGATGACGAAGATCGAGAGGATGTAGAAGAGCAGGATTCGCCAGAAGACCTGTCGGACGGCCTTGGGAATGTTCTTCTCGGGATGCTCGGTTTCGCCTGCGGCGATGCCGATGAGCTCGGTTCCCTGGAAGGAGAAGCCCACCACCATGGCGACGCCGATCAGGGCGGGAAGGCCGCCCACGAAGGGTGCGTCGCCGATCGCCCAGTTCTCGAAGCCCGCGGGCGTGTCGCCCGAGAGGATTCCGAAGATCATCGCGAAGCCCGTGCAGATGAAGAGGATCACGGTCACGACCTTGAGGAGCGCGAACCAGTATTCCGTCTCGCCAAAGCCTTTTACGGATATGTAGTTGAGCGTGAATATGAACGCGAGGAAGAGTGCGCTCCAGAGTGTTCCGGGCACGTCGGGGAACCACCAGCCCATGACGAGCTGGGCGGCCACAAGGTCGACTGCGACCGTAATGGCCCAGTTGTAGCAGTAGTTCCAGCCGAGGGCGAAGCCGAAGCCTTCGTCGACGTAGCGGCGGCCGTAGGTTGAGAACGAGCCGGCCACGGGTTCGTAGGCGGCGAGTTCGCCGAGGCTCGTCATCAGGAAGTAGACCATGAGGCCGATGATCGAGTAGGCGAGCAGGGCGCTGCCGGGACCGGCCTGGGCGATCGTCGCGCCGGACGCCACGAAAAGACCCGTGCCGATGGAGCCGCCGACGGCGATCATCGTGATGTGACGCGCCTTGAGGTCTCGGCGCAGTCCGGCGTTGGAGCCGGTGGTAGTGTCGGACATGTGGGTAGGAATCTCCGGAAAGAAATGCGTTCGCAGGAGGGAGGACACGGAGCGAACCTGCGGCGGCCGGCGGGGCCTTGCGGGCTTGCAGCAGATGTCCGGGCGAACTTTTCCGGGTGCGGGCCTGCCGGCCGCACTGTCGAAAAGCGACCGAACGGTCAGCGACAGCTCCTCCGCCGCGGATCGGCGGGAGTGAGGCGGATGTTCTCCGCGTCACCAATGGCCGCCGCGTGTCCGCGGCGTCATTTCGGCAGGCTGCCCTTTCGAGCGGCGTCCTCGGATACCTCCTCGGCCGTCTACTGATGCAGTCCCTGCGCCTCTATCTTGCCTGGCGCCCCTCAAGGCGGAAGCCTTGAAAAGCGTGAAAGGCGTTATTTTGACACATATTGCAGGCCGGGTGAAGCGGCCGGGCGGTTTTTTCCCTGCCTGAATCCCGATTCGCGGCGCCCGTTTCCCGTGCGAAGCATGCACCATCTCGCACCACTCTATAAAATACTTTCAGTATTGCGCGAGCTTCGCAATTTTTTGATATAGAGGTGAGAATATGGGCATGTTTGGACCGGGCAAGGAAGGATGGCTGGCAGAAGCTGAGATGCTGAGTTGGGCTTTCAGACATTTGAAGGCTGAGGAGAGGGACTACCTCACCAAGAGGCTCAAGCATGTTCTGGGAAAGCGCACGCTGAAAGGCTCCTGGTATGAGAAGGACAAGAGTCTTGTCGAGATGCTTGTGGCGGGGCTGGCCCATCGTGCAGGATTGGGCTCCCTGCCGCTGATGACAGCCGCCAACACGGAGAAGATGCATGCGCTTGACTATCCGGGGCTCCCTGAGGACAAGACGCCCGAGGCCTTTTTCAGACGCGTGGAGGCTGCTGCGACACACGAGAAGTCGAAGGAGGCGATGAGGGCCTTTCATGAGGAGATCGACGGCACTCCTTATGACCGCAGGGCCTTTGCCATGCTCATCATCTACATCTGCGGATTCGGACTGTCGTGGTACGCAAAGGACTTCCTTGAACGGTACTGCAGGGAGTTTGGCGCGAACTCGCAGACCACTCTCTCCATCAGCTTTGATCCGAGCCTGTACGAGGGGAAGGACGGCGATCCTGAAGGCGAAGAGGCGTCCGCAGGCGAGAAGTCCGAAAAGCCCTCGCAGGAGCAGGCCCCGGCTAAGGCCGTCCCTGCCGGTGCGTCCGAGACTGAGGGGGCTCGGGAGGCTCCTGCGCAGACGGGGGACGAAGTCCCCGGCGTCGAGGCCGCGAAGGTTGCCGAGTCTGCCGCCGAGCCTGCCCCCGTCGTACCTGCACCCGTCGTGCCTGTGCCCGCTGAAGGGGCGAAGGCGAGCACCGTCTTTCCGCGCGACTTCTCCGTCACCGTGCCGCCCTTGCCGCGAGGCGTGACCCGTTATCTGGGCTACATCCGCACGAGTGGCGGAAACTTCTTCAACTTCTATGTTCTCGCCGAGTGGTACAAGGACCGCTTCGGCGCGCTCGAGTCGGAGGCCAAGCAGCTTTTCCCCTCCTACGGTGCCTTCAACCTGAAGTCGGCGGGCCGCAACCAGATCAAGGAAGGCGCCTTTTACGTCATTGACCTGTACCCGTCGGATCTGATGCAGAACTTCGACGAAAACGGCCGCGTGCGCTCCGATTTCTGCAAGTTCGTCGACTTCTCGAGGATCACGAGCAGCAAGCGCTTCTTCAGCGCGTCCGACTTCGGCATTCATCTTGTCGTGAAGCCCGCCGAGGACCTGGACCGCATCGACTTCACCTCGACGATGATTCCCGTCAGCGTGACGGATTCTGAGGATCTGGAAGACGAGATGAAGGTTGCCAACGAGTTCGTGCTGCTCGAGCACAAGGACCTTTTCTACGGTCCTATGCGCTTGAAGAGGGACAACCGCGGGAAGAACTACGTCACGTTCTCCGGCACCGTCAACAAGGGGCTCGTCTCCGCCTTCAGGATCAAGGCCGACAAGGTCGAGGAGGTTCGCGAGTACGTCAGGTGGGAGGGCGCCGGCCAGCCCGTGCACGTGGGCGTGCGCTGCGCGAAGACGGCCTTCATGGATGCGGTTTCGGTCGACGTCTGGAGTGACCCGGACCTGCTCAGGCGCCTTCTTGAGAAGTCTGCCGTGCGTGCCGCCTACATCAGGGATCGGCTCCAGTCTCACGAGGCCTTCGAGGACGTGGAGCCGGACGTGATGGCCGGTCGCCTTGCCCGCGCCAGAAACGTGATGCGCCGCCTGCAGTACAAGGAGGAGGTGAAGGAGCATGTCGCGAACTTCGTGCTGAACGAGATGAGGGCCGGCAACGACGCCATTATTGACGCCGTGATCTCGCGCGTGGCGGTCGGTGACAAGCTGATCGACAAGATCTCCGCAAAGACTCTCGTGGGCGTGAGGGTCGAGCGCCTGAAGTACGAGGAGAAGGCGCTCCGCGAAAACATCCGAGAGCAGGAAGGCAAGAGGGACGAGCTCGCTCGCAAGTACGCCAGTCTCGAGATAAGCAAGAAGGAGCTCGACACGGAGGTCCGGAGGAAGGCCCTCGCGTCCTGTCTTCTGGATGAAAAGAAGGACGTGATCGACCAGCTTCTCAATCTGAACGGGATGCTTGAGAAGCGTCGCGAGGAATACCGCAGGCTCGGAAACCTGCACACGAAGTTGCTCGAGGAGTCGAAAAGAATCTGTGAGCGCACGCACGGAGCCGACGGCGAGCTGATGCCCGAGTCCCTCGTGAGGGCGCTCGACGTCTGGACCGAGGACGATGACAGGAGCCGTCGCGAAAGGCTCGCGCAGGCCGTCTGCGGCGTCAAGCCCGCGAAGCTCAGGGGACGCGAGCTGGCCGATGCGCTCGTCAGGTCCGTGCAGGAGGTTCGACGCTACGATGAGAACACGGTGCTCAACCTATACATCTGCTGGGCGCAGAACTTCCTCACGGTGCTCTCGGGCGAGCCCGGCTCGGGCAAGACCTCGATCTGCCACATTCTGGCGAGGACGCTGGGTCTGGACGCCTTCGACAACCTGCTGTCGTCCGACGAGCGTGCGGGTCTTTCCGCCGGACGCTTCGTGCACGTGCCGGTCGAGTACGGCTGGACGTCGAAGCGCGACTTCGTGGGCTACTGGAATCCGATCACGAACAGATTCGAGTCTTCGGATCCCGCCAGATGGGACCTGCTCTGCACGCTTGATGCGGAGGAGAGGAGCGCTTCGGGGTCGGTCTATCCCGCGATGATGCTGCTTGACGAGGCGAACCTCTCGCCGATGGAGTACTACTGGTCCGACTGGATGCGTCTGTGCGACGAGCAGACGTCGTCCGGCATCGTGACGCTCTGGGACAAGGCGCCGACGAAGGTGCCCGAGACGCTGCGCTTCATGGCGACCATCAACAACGACAGTACGACCGAAACGCTCTCGCCGCGCCTCATCGACCGTGCGGCCGTCGTGACGCTGCCCGTCGTCGACTGCATTGAAAACACGAGCCCCGCGAAGGTCGTGGGACCCGTGTCCTGGAAGGAGCTTCAGGCCTACTTCGGGGCAAAGGCCGTTTCGAAGAACGCGCGCGAGCTCTCGGACCTGCACGACAGGCTGATGCCCATGCTCGAAGGCTTCGGCATCAGGCTCTCGCCCCGCTCGATCCGCCAGATGAACGGATACGTGGGCGCGGCGTCCTCGATCTTTGCGGACGGGGACAAGCCCGCCTGGCTTGATGCGGCCGACTTTGCGGTGATGCAGAAGTGCCTGCCGCGCATCACGGGCACGGGCGCCGCCTACCGCGAGAAGCTCGTGGAGTTCAGGAGCGGTCTTGAGTCGCTCGGACTGTCGAGGTCCGTCGAGGTCGTCGACCGCATTCTGCGTCAGGGCGACGAGGCCATGGACTGCTACCGCTTCTTCTGACGGAGGTGGCCATGACTGCTGAAGATAGAGGTGCGGGCGTGCAGGCGGGGACGCTCGTGCTCACGGTCCGCCCCGAGGGCGCCCTTCTCCTCGATCTCCTCTAATTTCTCAAGTTGCTTCTGCTCT
>ENA-UPSY01001784-UPSY01001784.1-human-gut-metagenome-genome-assembly--contig:-NODE-1784-length-21166-cov-3.594338_pt1 | contig 21166 bp, 15 predicted proteins | sample MGYA00250044_ERZ773365 | MGnify/ENA primary metagenome ERZ773365 (study PRJEB29103, sample SAMN06111932) | human gut metagenome | biome: human gut; feature: ankylosing spondylitis patient; material... | reverse complement strand
ATAAGGCAGGCACTATGAGTCTGGACATGTTTTTCCAGCACTTCTTCAATGCCCTGACACTGGGTTCCCTGTATGGCCTCATCGCCATCGGGTACACGATGGTGTACGGGATATTGCGGCTGATCAACTTCGCCCACGGCGACATTCTCATGTTGGGGGCCTATTTCGTCTTTTACGGCACCACGACATTCTTCCTGCCCTGGGGGGTGGCCGTGGTGGTGGCCATCCTCGCGGCCAGCGCCGTCGGCATCCTGGTGGACCGCATCGCCTACCGGCCCCTGCGCGACGCCCCGCGCATTTCGGCGCTCATCAGTGCCATCGCCGTGTCCTTCTTCATCGAAAGCCTCTCCGTGGTGGTGTTTTCCGGCCTTCCGCGCCCCGTGTACCAGCCGGAATGGCTCATGACGCCCATCAACTTCGGGCAGTTGAAGCTGCTGCCGATCACGCTGGTCGTGCCCGTGGTCAGCTTCGTGCTCGTGCTCGGGCTCCTGTGGATCATCCACCGCACCAAACCGGGGCTGGCCATGCGGGCCATCTCCAAGGACATCGAGACCACGCGCCTGCTCGGGGTGCGGGTCGACCGCATCATCGCGCTGGCCTTCGGGCTCGGCTCCGCGCTGGCGGCGGCCTCGGGCATCATGTGGGCCCTGCGCTACCCGCAGATCAACCCCTACATGGGCATCTTCCCCGGCTTCAAGGCCTTCATCGCGGCGGTGCTCGGCGGCATCGGCTCCATCCAGGGCGCCATGATCGGCGGGCTGCTGCTCGGCTTCATCGAGATCATGACCGTGGCCTTCATGCCCAGCCTGTCCGGCTACCGCGACGCGTTCGCCTTCGTGGTGCTGGTGCTCGTGCTCCTCGTCAGGCCCACCGGCCTTTTCGGGCAGCGTTCGGAGGAAAAGATATGAAGACCTCCATGCGCAACCTGCTACTCAATCTCGCCGCCATCGGCCTGCTGGCCCTGTTCCTTGTCTGGGCGGAGACCAACCTCGACGGCTACAAGGTCCAGATCCTCAATCTCATCGCCGTGAACGCCATCCTCGCGCTGTCCCTGAACCTCATCTACGGCTTCACCGGGATGTTCTCGCTCGGGCACGCCGGGTTCATGGCCATCGGGGCCTACGTTTCCGCCCTGTGCGTGCTCCCCGCCGCCCAGAAGGAAATGATGTGGATCCTCGAGGACATCATCTGGCCCTTCTCGGTCATCCATACGCCGTTCTGGTTCTCGGTCGTCGCCGGGGGCTTCGTGGCCGCGATCTTCGGGCTGTTCATCGCCATCCCCGTGCTGCGGCTCGGCGGCGACTACCTCGGCATCGCCACGCTGGGGTTCGCGGAGATCATCCGCGTGCTCATCGTGAACCTGACGCCCATCACCAACGGCTCCCTCGGCATCAAGGGCATCCCCTTCCACGCCTCGCTGCTGGTCAACTACGGGTGGCTGCTCATCACCCTGTACTGCATGGTCAAGCTCTTGGGCAGCAACTTCGGCAACATCTTCAAGGCCATCCGCGACGACGAAATCGCCGCGAAGGTCATGGGCATCGACACCTTCAGGACCAAGGTGCTCTCCTTCTGCCTCGGCGCGTTCTTCGCGGGCGTGGGCGGGGCGCTGCTCGGCAACCTCCTGACCACCATCGACCCGAAGATGTTCACCTTCCTGCTGACCTTCAACGTGCTCATGATCGTCGTGGCCGGCGGCCTCGGTTCGCTCACGGGCAGCATCCTCGGCAGCGCGGTCATCACCGTCCTGCTCGAATGGCTGCGCGCCGTGGAAGACCCCATCACCCTCGGCGGATTCGCAATCCCCGGCATCCCCGGCATGCGCATGGTCGTGTTCTCGCTGGTCCTTCTGTGCATCATCCTGTACCGCCGCGAGGGCATCATGGGAATGCGTGAAATCACCTGGGACGCCATCTTCGACTTCTTCTCCCGGAGGAAACGCGCATGACCTCCTTCGCTCAGAACGGACTGCTGCTCGACGTGCAGCACGTGACCATGCGCTTCGGCGGGATCACGGCGGTCAACGACCTGTCCATGCGGATCCCCACGGGGTCCATCACCGGGCTCATCGGCCCCAACGGCGCGGGCAAGACCACGGCCTTCAACGTCATCAGCGGCTTCTACAACCCCCAGGAAGGCGACATCCTGTTCAAGGGCCACAGCGTGAAGGGCTTCCCGCCGCACCGGATCTGCAGGGCGGGCATGGCCCGGACCTTCCAGAACATCCGGCTCTTCGGCAGCGAAACCGCGCTGGAAAACGTCATGGTCGGCTGTCAGGTCCGCCGCAAGAGCCAGTGGTGGATGCCCGTCTTCAGCCTGCCCAGCGCACGGCGCGAGGAAGAGGAAATCCGCGAGAAGGCGAAGGGCCTCATCCACCGCCTCGCGCTCGATTCCTACATGGACGAAAAGGCGTCGAGCCTGCCCTACGGGGCGCAGCGGCGCCTTGAAATCGCCCGCGCCCTGGCGACCAGCCCGGACTTCCTGCTCCTCGACGAGCCCGCCGCCGGGATGAACCCGCAGGAAAGCACCGAACTCATGCGCTTCATCCGGCATATCCGCGACGAGTTCGACCTGACCATCCTGCTCATCGAGCACGACATGAAGGTGGTCATGGGCGTGTGCCAGTACATCTGGGTGCTGGAATACGGCCAGCTCATCGCCGAGGGCGATCCGGACGCCATCCGCAACAACCCGAGGGTCATCGAAGCCTACCTCGGAGAGGACGTCAGCAACCATGCTTGAAATCAAGGATCTCCACGTCCACTATGGCGGCATCCATGCGGTGCAGGGCGTCAGCATGCGCATCCCGCAGGGCCGGATAGTCACGCTCATCGGCGCGAACGGCGCGGGGAAAAGCAGCGTCATCCGCTCCATCTCCGGCCTCGTGAAGGATACGGAAGGCGAAGTGCTGTTCACCCCGGCGGCCCGGGACGGCAGCGGGCCCAGGACGGAACAGCTCCTCGGGAAATCCCCCGAGGACATCATCCGGCGGGGCATCTCGGTGAGCCCGGAAGGCCGCCGCATCCTCCCCCACCTCACGGTCGAAGAAAACCTCATGCTCGGCGCGTACATCCGCAACGACAAGGAAGGGATCGCGCAGGACATCGACTGGGTCTACAACCTGTTCCCGCGGCTCAGGGAACGCAGCTGGCAGAAAGGCGGCACGCTCTCCGGCGGCGAACAGCAGATGCTCGCCGTGGGCCGCGCGCTCATGAGCCGCCCGGATCTGGTGATGCTCGACGAACCCTCGCTCGGCCTCGCCCCGCTGCTGGTAAGGGAAATCTTCGACATCATCCTGAAGATCAACGCCGAAGGCAAAACCGTGCTGCTCGTGGAACAGAACGCCCTCGCGGCCCTGTCCATCGCGCACTACGCCTACGTGCTCGAAGTCGGCCGCGTCGTCGCCGAAGCCCCGGGGCAGGAACTCCTCAAAGATCCCAAGGTCAAGGAAGCTTATCTCGGTGGCTGATCCCCGTTCTCCATTCCACAAAAAAGGCGGCTTCAAGCCGCCTTTTTCTGTGCAACCATTTTGGCGCTATGCAGATTCCCCAAGGGGTAAGAGCCCCTGCTCCTGCATGAGAGCGTCCAGATAGCCCATGCCGAGGCACACGATGGCGGCTCCGTCCAAGGCCAGATCCCGCTTGCGGATATCCGCTTCAAGGATGTAGTGCCCGCAATTCTTACAGGAAACGGCGCGTTCGTCCGGAGTGCTTTCGGCAAAATGCAGGCGCAGATTGTCCGGTTTGTCGCACCCGCATGAGGGGCACGCCGTACGCTGGAAACGCCAGTGCCGTCCGCAGTCGGTGCAGAACAGGCTCCGATGCCCTTCCTTCTCATGAACGATGCTGAGTTCCGGTTTTCCTCCACAGTACGGGCACGTCTTCCGGGCCGGATCAAAGGGCGCTTCGGGCAGGCTGTTCGCTGTGCGGGCCATAAGGATTTTCACCGTTTGCACGATCACCATATCCAGCACATCCGGCGACAGGCCGTTTTTCTCCGCGAACAGGGCCAGCGGCTCCGGGTCATGCGCGAGGCTGGCCTTACACAGGCGGCGGACGCTTCCGGGCTTGAGCGCATCGCGCACCGCCTCCACCTGTTCCCGCGCGCCGGGGAAGCCCTCGGCAACGGCTTCGAGCACAGCCGACGCAATGGCTCCGGATTTTTCCGAACATACGGGCAGTTCTTCAAAACGGAACATAGGAAAGCCGTCCAGCGGCTTGGTTTTCCGCGACAGCGCGTAGGCATCAAGCAGCTTGCCGCGCGCCAGCGCCAGCGGCGTGAACGCCCGGATCACGGCGGCGTGCTCGGGGTGGGATGCGGCCAGTTCGATCAGCAGACGGCGCAGGGCGGTATCATCGTACATCGGAAATCCTTTAGATTAGAGCAAGTGATTTTTGAGCGGATGTGCGGGGGAAAGGAGAAGCCTCTTCCAGAATACGGGAATACCCGCGAACTTCTCCCCTCCCCCACGCCCCCGCCGTCCATGTTCCCACGTCTTTATACATGGCTGTCCGGCATTTCCCATCAATGCAAAACCATTAAAAAATCCACTCCATTCATCCATCCCGCTACGGGAACAGACTTCAAGTGCAACATAAAAATCTGAGGGGGTCCGGGGGGAATCATTCCCCCCGGCGGAGCCTGAGGCAGAGCCTCAGCGGGTGCGGGCAGAGCCCGCATCATCTCCCTCCCCTCGCTTACTGTCCGCTATGCGCCGACGTGCTCGGCGTACTTGTCCGGATCGTCCGTGATGACATAGATCACGCGCACATCATCAGGATCGACGGCATGGGCCTTGGGGAACTCCTTCTTCAGCTCCTCCACGCGCTTGTGCGCGAGTTCGAGCATGGCGGCGCGTTCCCCGAAGCGCATGGCTCCGGTGGGACAGGACTGCACGCACGCGGGAATGCCGCCCGCGCTGATCCTGTCGATGCACATGGTACACTTCACGATGGCCCCGGTCTTTTCGTTCTTGCGGGGGATGCGGTACGGACAGGCGTCGAGAAGCAAGTCGAAATCGTTCTCGGCGGTCTTTTCCGTATACACCACCGCGCCGGTGGCCTCGTCGTGAATCATGGTCCCCTCATCGGCGGCGAGCACGCACGGCGGGTTCACGCAGTGGCGGCACATGTCGGTGAAGAAGTTCCAGTAGGGTTTGCCGTTTTCATGCCGCCCTTCGCTGAACCGGACGATCTTGTAGGTATCGCCGTTCATATCGGGCGGGTTCTGGTAGGAACCGGTCTGCACGGTATCGGTGGCGGGCAGCTCGTTCCACTGCTTGCAGGCCACCTGACAGCCGCGGCACCCGGTGCAGCGGGATACGTCAACGAGAATAGTCTTTCCGTCGGACATGGCCTTCCCTCCTAAGCCTTGATTTTGTCGATGTTGACCATGAACGCCTTGTATTCGGGCGTCATGCTGTTCGCGTCACCGACCATGGGACTGAGCAGGTTTGCCGTGTCGCCGCATTCCTTGGGCTGCAGCCAGCCGTAGTTGAAGGTCATGCCCACCTGATGCACGGTTTTGCCGCCGCACTTGAAGGGCGTGAGGCGCACCGTGACCATCGCCACGGCGTCGACCGTACCGCGCGCCGAGGAGATGCGGACCTTTTCCCCGTTGGCAATGCCCTTTTCCTTCGCCAGCTCCTCGCTGATCTCCACATACGCCTGCGGCTGCGCTTCGACGAGCCACGGCTGCCAGCGGGTGAACGCGCCCGTGCACCAGTGTTCGGTGCAGGAGTACGTGGTCATCACCAGCGGGAAGTCGGGCGATGCGTTGGCGATCGGGTTCATGTCCTTGCCGAAGGTATGGAGGGCCGGGTTGACCCGCTGGGCGGACATGATGTTCTTCTTGAAGGGGCTTTCCATCGGCTCGTAATGTTCCGGGAACGGGCCTTCGGCCAGTCCGGGGCCGTACAGGGCGCCGAGGCCCTCCGGCTGCATGATGAACGGCAGCTTGCCGCCCTGCATGGCCAGCGGCGGGGCCGGACCGTCCGGCACGTCGCCGATCCATTGCCCGTCCTTCCACTGCACCAGCGCCTTTTTCGGGTTCCACGGCTTGCCCTGCGGGTCCACGGAAGCGCGGTTGTAGATGACGCGGCGGTTGACCGGCCACGAGTAGGACCATTCGGGATAGAGGCCGAGCCCGGTGGGGTCGACCTTCTTGCGCCGCTTCATGAGGTTTTCGCCAGCGCGGGTGAAGCTGCCGGAACAGATCCAGTTGCCGCACGAGGTCGAGCCGTCGGCCTGCAACAGCGGGAAGCCGGGCACGCATTCGCCCTTCTTGTATTCCACGCCGTTGATGGTCACGTCCTTGAGGAAGTAGCCGTTGATGTACTTCGCCACCCGCTCGGGATCGTAGCGGCCCTTGCCGTCCACGAAGTCGGTGTTCGCCGCCAGAATCGGCTCGGGGAACGTGCCGCCGTCCTTGGCGTACAGCTCCTTGAGCTTGCTCATGACGCGCCAGAACACGTCGCCCGTGGAGATGGCGTCGCCGGGGCCTTCGGCGGCGGCATACTTCCACTGCATCCAGCGCCCGGAGTTGGCCTGGCTGCCTTCCTTTTCCACGGAGGCGGTCACGGGAAGCAGGAAGCATTCGGTCTTCACCTTCTTGGGATCGAGGCCGGGGCCCTTCCAGAAGGATGCCGTCTCGTTGTCGAAGATGTTGACGTGGACCATCCAGTCAAGGTTCTGCAACGCCTTCCGGACCTTATTGGAATTCGGGAGGCTGCACGCGGGGTTCTGGCCCACACAGGTGAGGCCCTTGATCTTGCCCGCATACATGGCGTCGATCATGCTCATGACCGAGGCGTCCTGCCCGTCGTCGAGCCTCGGCAGATAGTCGTAACCAAAGCCGTTTTCAGGCGTCCCGCCTTCGGGATAGAAGGCCCGCATCAGGCTGGTGGCGTACTTGCCGGTATTGCTCATCCAGTTCAGGGACTGCGGGTTCGCCGTCTGGGGCGTGGTGCCCGCGATGTACTGCTCCAGCGTCTGCCACGAAGCCTTGGGAGCCTTGAGGTAGCCGGGCAGATAATGCGACAGCAGGGCGTGGTCGGTGGACCCCTGCACGTTGGGCTCGCCGCGCAGGGCGTTGATGCCGCCGCCGCAGATGCCGATGTTGCCGAGCAGGAGCTGCACGATGGTCATCGTGCGGATGTTCTGCACGGCCACGGAATGGTGGCACTGGCCGAGGGCATACATGATGGTCCCGGCCTTGTCCGGCTTGCCGGTGGCGGCGAAGGCCTTGTACACGGCCAGCAGATCCGCCTCGGGCGTCCCCGTGATCGAGGAAACCTTCTTCAGATCGTACCGATCATAATGCTTTTTCATCAGCTGGAAGACGCAGTGCGGGTTCTTCAGTGTATCGTCGCGCTTGATCAGGCCCTTGCCGTCCTTCTGGAACGACCACGAGGACTTGTCATAGGCGTGTTTCTGCGCGTCATAGCCGGAGAACAGGCCGTCGTTGAACGAGAACTTGGGGTTCACGAGGAACGCGGCGTTCGTGTAGCTCAGTACGTAATCCTTAAAATAGAGATCATGATCGAGGATATACTTGATCATGCCGCCGAGGAACGCGATATCCGTGCCCGAGCGAAGCGGGGCGTACATGCTTGAGCGTGCCGACGTGCGGGTGAAACGGGGATCGACGTGGATGACTTCGGCCCCCTTGTCCTTTGCCTTGAGCACCCATTTGAACGAGATCGGGTGGTTTTCAGCTGCATTGCTGCCTTGAATGAGAATACAATCACTGTGCTGGAGATCGATCCAGTGATTCGTCATCGCGCCGCGTCCGAACGACTCTGCCAGAGCCGGTACAGTGGGGCCGTGTCAGACCCGGGCCTGGTGATCGATGTACACCAGGCCGTAGGAGCGGGCGAAGACGGCCATGGACCAGCACTCTTCGCTGTCGACGTTGGAGCTGCCCAGATGGGCAACGGACTCGACACGGTTGACGGTCTGCCCTTTCGCATTCTTCTTGACGAAGCCGGCGTCACGCTCTTCCTTGAGGTGCCGCGCGATGCGATCGATGGCGAAATCCCAATCCTTTTCCTCCCACTTGTCGCCGTAGGGCGCGCGGTACAGTACCTTTTTCAGGCGGCGGTCGTTGGCTTCCGTGGTCTGGTAGATGCCCGCTCCCTTCGCGCACAGCGAGCCTTCATTGATGGGATGTTCGGGGTCGCCTTCGATATTGATGATCTTGCCGGTCTTCGTATCGGTGCTGCACAAAAGCCCACACCCCACCGCACAGTAGCAGCAGATGGAGGTGGACTGTTTGGCGGTTTTGATCCGGTCGTATTTGGTCAGTTCCTGAGCAAAGGCTTCGATGGGAAGCACACTCACGCCAAGGCTGGAGAGCAGGATTCCCGCGCCCAGCCCGCATGACAACTTGAGAAACGATCTGCGTTCCATAGTCACTCACACGATGATGAGGGTTATCCGAATGCCCGGACCGCTGACGGCGGACGGATTTTCGGAGAATTCCCAGTCACGGTACAGGAAGAAACCGTTTCATTCAAGGCGACCCCCTTTCTTTTTCGTAATGTTAACAGCCTATTGAGAAAACAAGTGCAATCTTCAATTATGCTTATAAAAGCATAATAAATCAGTAAGCTGTACGCGGAAGCAGCCCTGTCCGGAGCCTTCCGGCCCAAATAGGGCGTGTCGTGCCCCCACCCAAAAAGGACATGGTCTCACGGTATTAGGAATCTATCAAAAAAAGCAGATCTCTTTTGGGACAATCTCGGAAAATGAGCAGAATGTCCGCAATGTCGCGGAAAAACCGTTCTCCGGGATACGGCGAAGGCGTGGGGAAACCGTTTTAGCGGCGTGTTCTAGAAAAGAAGCAAATTATGTCTTAGCTGCTATTAGCCGACAAGCTTTGGATTTGCCGACTGCTGAAATGGAAAATATGATTCGCGCAAGGATTTTGGTAAGTATCTTAAATCAATTGAGATGCGAAGAATAGAAGGGAGTAATGGTTATGGCTATGGAAGAAAGGTATACACCAAGTGCTAAACAAGTATTAGTTCTTGCACAACAACAAGCTAATTACTTCAAGCATCAAGCAATAGGAACAGAGCATTTGCTTTTAGCACTAACAATGGAGAAAAATGGCGTAGCTGCTAAAGTATTACAAAGTTTTGTAGTAACTGAAGTAGATGTGCGAGAAGAAATTGAACATATCGTAGGATACGGTAATTTACAACGTAGAGGCGCTGATACTTATTTACCATATTCCCCAAGGACTCGTTATGTATTAGAGCGTGCTAGAGAACATGCTAAACTTTTTAATGTTGAAAAGGTAGGAACAGAACATATTTTGTTAGCATTATTAGAAGATGATAAAACTATTTCTTCACGTATTCTAGCAGCTCTGAATATTGATTTACGTAAGGTGAAAAATATTACCTATCGTACAATGGGTGTAGATGCAACAACAGCTAATAGAACACGTAAGAAATTAGCGTTATCAGAAAAGAAACAGGATAATGGTACACCTACGTTAGATGAATTAGCACGTGATTTGACAGAAATGGTGCGTAAAGATCAAATTGATCCAGTAGTTGGTAGAGATAATGAAATTAAGCGTGTTGTTCAAATTTTAAGTAGAAGGACAAAGAATAATCCAGTTCTTTTGGGAGAACCAGGTGTAGGTAAAACAGCTGTTGCAGAAGGATTTTCACAAAAGATTGTAAATGGTGAAGTTCCTGATAATTTGAAGAATAAGCGTGTAATGATGCTTGATATGGGATCTTTGGTTGCTGGAACAAAATATCGTGGTGAATTTGAAGATCGATTAAAGAAGATTATTGAAGAAATTCGTGAAGATGGCAATGTTATTTTATTCATTGATGAAATGCATACTCTAATAGGCGCGGGTGGTGCTGAAGGCGCAATAGATGCTTCCAATATTTTAAAACCAGCATTAGCGCGTGGTGAAGTACAAGTAATAGGTGCAACAACTTTAAATGAATATCAAAAATATGTTGAAGCTGATGCAGCTTTGGAAAGACGCTTTGCTAGTGTGACAATTAATGAACCAACTCCAGAAGTAGCGTTGACAATTCTAAAAGGATTACGTCCTAAATATGAAAAACATCATCAACTTCAAATTACAGACGAGGCATTAGAGAGTGCAGTTAAGTTAAGTAAAAGATATATTGCTTCAAGATTTTTACCTGACAAGGCAATTGATTTAATGGATGAGGCTGCTGCTAGAGTAAGAATTAATAATTCACAAAAAGTGGACAAAGTTTCTGCAATAAAGAAGAAATTATCAGAGCTTTCCCAAGAGAAGACAGAAGCGTTGTTAAAAGAAGATTTTGAAAAAGCTGCAGAAATCAGAAATGAAGAATTAAAGATTCAAGAAAAGCTTGAAAAGCAAATCCAACGTGACAAAGATGAAGAGGATAGCAATAACTATCGTGTAAAAGTTACGGCTGAAGATATTGCAGAAGTTGTTTCTGAATGGACTGGTGTTCCAGTAACTCAAATTAATCGTTCTGAAGGAGACCGACTAATTAGATTAGAAAAGATATTGCATAATCGAGTTATAGGACAAGATGAAGCTGTTAAAGCAGTAAGTAAAGCGATAAGAAGAGCAAGAAGTGGTTTGAAGGATCCTACAAGACCAATTGGCTCATTTATGTTCTTAGGTCCTACAGGTGTAGGTAAAACTGAATTAGCTAAAGCTTTAGCAGAAGCTATGTTTGGCTCAGAGGATTCAATGATTAGAATTGATATGAGTGAATATATGGAGAAATACACAACTAGTCGTTTAATTGGATCTCCTCCTGGATACGTAGGATATGATGAAGGCGGACAATTAACTGAAAAGGTTAGAAATAATCCTTATTCAGTAGTATTATTAGATGAAGTTGAAAAAGCTCATAATGATGTTTTCAATATCTTGTTACAAGTATTGGATGATGGATTTTTAACTGATTCTAAAGGTAGAAAGGTAGACTTCAGAAATACAATTATCATTATGACATCTAACTTAGGTGCTACAGCCTTACGCGATGAAAAATCAGTAGGTTTTGGTGCAAAAGATGTCAGCGATGATTATGAAGCAATGGCAGCAAAAGTTAGAGAAACATTGAAGAAGACTTTTAGACCAGAATTCTTGAATCGTCTTGACGAAACTGTTGTATTCCATTCGCTTAATAAAGAAGAAATTCATCAAATTGTTAAATTGATGGCTAAGAATATTATAGATAGGATTAAAGAACAAAATATTAATCTGAAAATTACCCCTGCAGCAATAGATATAGTTGCAGAAGCTGGATTTGATGCTGAATATGGTGCTCGTCCTATTAGACGTGTCCTTCAAGATAAGATAGAGGACTTACTAAGTGAAGAATTATTAGCAGGTAATATCGAAACTGGAGCAACAGTAACAATAGGTGCTAAAAAAGGTGAAATAACGATAAAAGTTAAGAATCCAGTAGCTGCAGAAAAAATAAATAGTTAATAGTTATATTTAGTATTGACAAATACTGAATATCCATTTAAAATATATAAATGCGAAAAACTGTGAATTGATTGTTTGTTATGATATATTGTCCATAGCAGACTTGATAAAAGCAAAAATAGTATGAAGCAAATTTAATTTGTCTCTGTCTGTTTTTGCTTTTTTTTGCCAAAAAACCGGTAAAAATAAAAATTGTAATAAAATTGTAATAAATTAATCGAGTCACAGCAAATTTTTTGAGAGGTGAACAACTTGGCAGGACACTTAGTAAAATACGGTAAACACCGTGTACGTAGAAGTTACTCGCGAATTAAAGAAGTTCTTGATCTACCTAACTTGATTGAAGTTCAAACTGATTCTTACAAGTGGTTTTTAGATGAAGGTCTTCGTGAAATGTTTGATGACATTATGCCAATTGAAGATTTTCAAGGTAAATTATCACTTGAATTTGTAGATTATCAACTTTTAGAACCAAAGTATACAGTTGAAGAAGCACGTCAACATGATGCTAATTATTCAGCACCATTACATGTTACTTTACGCTTAATCAACCATGAAACTGGTGAAATTAAGTCACAAGATGTATTCTTTGGTGATTTCCCATTGATGACTAAGCAAGGTACATTCATTATTAACGGGGCAGAACGTGTTATTGTTTCACAATTAGTTCGTTCTCCAGGTGTATACTTCAACTCCGAATTAGATAAGAATGGTCGTACTAACTACGGTACAACTGTAATTCCTAATCGTGGGGCTTGGTTAGAATATGAAACAGATGCAAAGAATGTAGCATATGTACGTATTGATCGTACTCGTAAAATTCCATTAACAGAACTTATCCGTGCTTTGGGATACGGTTCTGATAATGAAATTGTAGAAATTTTAGGATCTAATAGCGATAGCTTGATGCTTACTTTGGAAAAAGATGTACATAAGAATATGGATGATTCTCGTGTAGAAGAATCTTTGAAAGATATTTATGAACGTCTACGTCCAGGTGAACCAAAGACTGCTGATTCATCACGTAGTTTGTTAACAGCTCGTTTCTTTGATCCAAAGCGCTATGATTTAGCACCTGTTGGTCGTTATAAGATTAACAAGAAGTTAGATTTAAAGACACGCTTATTGAATTTAACTGTTGCAGAAACATTAGCTGATCCTGATACAGGCGAAATTATTGTAAATAAGGATGAAGTTATTGATAAGCAAGTTATGGATAAATTAGCTCCATACTTAGCAAGAGATGACTTCAAGACATTTACTTTCCATCCATCTGAAGAAGGTGTTGTTCAAGAACCAATGACTCTTCAAATTGTGAAAGTATATTCACCAAAGGATCCAGAAAAGGTAGTAAATGTTATTGGTAATGCAAATGTTGATATCCAATTCAAGCACATTACACCAGCTGATATAGTAGCTTCCATGAACTACTTCTTCAATTTACAAGAAGGTATGGGTTCAACAGATGATATTGACCACTTGGGTAACCGTCGTACTCGCTCTGTAGGTGAATTATTACAAAACCAATTTAGAATTGGTTTATCACGTATGGAACGTGTTGTACGTGAACGTATGTCAATTCAAGATACATCAACTGTTACACCACAACAATTGATTAATATTCGTCCAGTTGTTGCTTCAATTAAAGAATTCTTCGGAAGTTCTCAATTGTCCCAATTCATGGACCAAACTAATCCATTGGGTGAATTGTCTCATAAGCGTCGTTTCTCTGCTTTGGGACCTGGTGGTTTGACTCGTGATCGTGCTGGATACGAAGTTCGTGACGTTCACTATACACACTATGGTCGTATGTGTCCTATCGAAACTCCTGAAGGTCCTAACATCGGTTTGATCAACAGTTTATCTTCTTATGCTCGTATTAATAAGTATGGTTTTGTTGAAACACCATATCGTCGTGTATCTTGGGAAACACATAAAGTTACAGACAAAATTGACTACTTAACAGCCGATGAAGAAGATAATTACGTTATCGCACAAGCTAACTCACCATTAAATGATGATGGTTCCTTTGTTGATGATGTAGTTATGGCTCGTAAGAAAGATGATGACGTTGAAATTTCAACTGAAAAAGTTGACTACATGGACGTTTCACCTAAACAAGTAGTTGCTGTTGCTACAGCATGTATTCCTTTCTTGGAAAACGATGACTCTAACCGTGCTTTGATGGGTGCTAACATGCAACGTCAGGCTGTTCCTTTGATTAAGCCACATGCACCATTAGTTGGTACAGGTATTGAATACAAAGCTGCACATGACTCTGGGGTAGCATTGATTTCTGAACATGAAGGTACAGTTGAATATGTAGATGCTCGTGAAATTAGAGTTCGCCGTGACGATGGTTCTTTGGACAAGTATAAATTGATGAAATTCCATCGTTCTAATGGTGGTAAGAACTATAACCAAACACCAATTGTACGTGTTGGAGATAGAGTAGATGCTGATGAAGTATTAGCTGACGGACCAGCTATGGAAAATGGAGAATTGGCTTTAGGTCAAAATCCATTGATTGCATTTATGACATGGGATGGTTATAACTTCGAAGATGCTATCGCAATTAACGAACGTTTAGTTAAAGAAGATGTTTATACATCTATTCATATTGAAGAACATGAATCTGAAGCTCGTGATACTAAATTAGGACCTGAAGAAATCACACGTGAAATTCCTAATGTTGGTGAAGATGCTCTTAAGAACCTTGACGAATTTGGTATTATCCGTATTGGTGCTGAAGTAAAAGATGGAGATATTTTAGTTGGTAAAGTAACTCCTAAAGGTGTAACAGAATTATCTGCAGAAGAAAGATTGTTACATGCTATCTTCGGTGAAAAAGCACGTGAAGTTCGTGATACATCATTACGTGTTCCTCACGGTGCAGGTGGTATTGTTCAAGACGTTAAAATCTTTACTCGTGAAGGTGGAGATGAATTATCCCCAGGTGTAAATATGATGGTTCGTGTTTACATTGCTCAAAAACGTAAGTTACAAGTTGGGGATAAGATGGCTGGACGTCACGGTAATAAAGGTACTGTTTCTGTTGTTATTCCAGAAGAAGATATGCCATTTATGCCTGATGGTACTTCAATCGATATCATGCTTTCTCCAATGGGTGTGCCTTCCCGTATGAACATCGGACAAGTTTTGGATCTTCACTTAGGTATGGCTGCTCGTAAATTAGGTATTCACGTAGCTTCACCAGTTTTCGATGGTGCTCGTGATGAAGATATTTGGAGTGCATTACAAGAAGCTGGATTACCTGGCGATGGTAAGACTGCTTTATATGATGGACGTACAGGTGAAGCATTCGATAACCGTATAGCAGTTGGTGTTATGTACTACCTTAAACTTGCACATATGGTTGACGATAAGATTCATGCTCGTTCAATTGGACCTTACTCATTAGTTACACAACAACCACTTGGTGGTAAGGCACAATTTGGTGGACAACGTTTTGGTGAAATGGAAGTTTGGGCATTAGAAGCTTATGGTGCTGCTTACACATTGCAAGAAATTTTGACTTACAAATCTGACGATGTTGTTGGACGTGTTAAGACTTATGAAGCTATCGTTAAGGGCGAACCAATTCCAAAACCAGGTGTTCCTGAATCATTCCGTGTTCTTGTTAAAGAATTACAAGCATTAGGTATGGATATGAAAGTTCTTGATGCTGATAAGAATGAAATTGAATTACGTGATATGGATGACGAAGACGATGATATTGTTAACGTTGATGCATTGAAGAAATTCGCAAAGGAACAAGAAGAAAAGAAAGCTAAAGAAGCAGAACAAGAAACTGCTGAAAAAGAAGAAACTAAGACAGAATAGACAATTATAAGAAAGGGAGGTCGGTCCTTTGATCGATGTCAATAAATTCGATAGTATGCAGATCGGTCTTGCTTCTTCCGATAAGATCCGTAGCTGGTCTTATGGTGAAGTAAAGAAACCTGAAACTATTAACTACCGTACATTGAAACCAGAAAAAGATGGCTTGTTTGATGAACGTATTTTTGGACCTACTAAGGACTGGGAATGTGCCTGTGGTAAGTACAAACGTATCCGTTATAAAGGTGTTGTTTGTGATCGCTGTGGGGTTGAAGTTACTCGTTCAAAAGTACGTCGTGAACGTATGGGTCATATCGAATTAGCAGCTCCTGTTACACATATTTGGTACTTTAAAGGTATTCCAAGTCGTATGGGTCTTGTCTTAGATATGAGTCCACGTGCATTGGAAGAAATTATCTACTTTGCATCTTATGTAGTTACAGATGCAGGTGATACAGCACTTGAAAAGAAACAACTCTTAACTGAAGGCGAATATCGTGAAAAACGTGAAGAATATGGTGATGGCTTTAAGGCAGCAATGGGTGCTGAAGCTATTAGAACTTTACTAAGGGATGTAGATCTTGAAAAAGAATGTGCTGAACTAAAAGAAGAATTACGCGAAGCTACAGGTCAAAAACGTACTCGTGCAGTTCGTCGCTTAGATATTTTAGAAGCATTTTTGAACTCTGGAAATCGTCCTGATTGGATGGTTATGGATGCAATTCCAGTTATTCCACCTGATCTTCGTCCAATGGTTCAATTAGAAGGTGGACGCTTTGCAACTTCTGACTTGAATGATTTATATCGTCGAGTTATCAACCGTAACAATCGTTTGAAGCGTTTATTAGATTTGAATGCTCCTGGAATTATTGTTCAAAACGAAAAGCGTATGTTGCAAGAAGCTGTTGATGCTTTAATTGATAACGGTCGTCGTGGTCGCCCAGTTACTGGTCCTGGTAACCGTCCACTTAAGTCATTGTCACACATGTTGAAAGGTAAGCAAGGTCGTTTCCGTCAAAACTTACTTGGTAAGCGTGTTGACTATTCTGGTCGTTCAGTTATTGATGTAGGTCCTAAGTTGAAGTTAAACCAAATGGGTATTCCTCATGAAATGGCTTTGGAATTGTTCAAACCATTCATGATGAGAGAATTGGTTAAGCGTGAAATGGCATCTAACATTAAGAATGCTAAGCGTAAGATTGAACGCCGCGATGAAGATATTTGGGATGTCTTAGATGATGTTATCAAGGAACACCCAGTTCTACTAAACCGTGCCCCTACGCTTCACCGTTTAGGTATCCAAGCTTTCGAACCAGTATTGGTTAACGGTAAAGCTATGCGTCTCCATCCATTGGCTTGTGAAGCTTACAACGCCGACTTTGACGGGGACCAAATGGCTATTCACGTTCCTTTATCAGATGAAGCTCAAGCTGAAGCTCGTTTATTGATGTTAGCAGCTCATCATATCTTAGCTCCAAAAGATGGTAAACCAATCATTTCACCATCTCAAGATATGACAATCGGTAATTACTACATCACACTTGAAGAAGCTGGTCGTGAAGGCGAAGGTATGGTATTTAAGGATGTTAACGAAGTAAGAACAGCTTACCAAAACGGGTATGTACATTTGCATACAAGAATTGGTTTGCAAGCTTCTTCATTAGCTAAGTTAGGTACACCATTTACTGATTGGCAAAAAGAACGTATTTTAATAACTACAGCTGGTAAAGCAATCTTTAATGAAATTCTACCTGCTGATTTCCCATTCTTAAACGAGCCTACACAAGAAAACTTAACAGGAATGACTCCTGATAAGTACTTTGTAGAACCAGGAACAGATATTAAGGAATTCATTAAGAATCAACCTTTAGTAGGACCATTTAAATCTGGATTCTTATCAGATATTATCGCTCAAGTTTATAAAGAGTATAAAGTAACTGCAACTGCAGAATTACTTGACCGCATGAAAGATTTAGGTTATTACGAATCTACTAAATCAGGTTTAACTGTTGGTATCGCTGACGTTACTGTTTTGAAAGAAAAGCCAGAAATTATTGAACAAGCACACAAAAATGTTGCAACTGTTGCTAAGCAATTCCGTCGTGGTTTGATTACAGATGAAGAACGCTACAATCGTGTTATCTCTATCTGGAACAAAGCAAAAGATGATATTCAAGCTAAATTGGTTGAAAACATGGATCCATCTAACCCAATTCAAATGATGAGTGATTCAGGTGCTCGTGGTAATATTTCTAACTTTACACAGTTATCTGGTATGCGTGGTTTGATGGCTGCTCCTAACGGTAAGACAATGGAATTACCTGTTATTTCAAACTTCCGTGAAGGACTTTCTGTTTTGGAAATGTTCTTGTCCTCTCACGGTGCTCGTAAAGGTATGACGGATACAGCTTTGAAGACTGCTAACTCTGGTTACTTGACTCGTCGTTTAGTAGACGTTGCTCAAGATGTTATCATTCGTGAAGAAGACTGTCATACAGATAGAGGTTTGGATGTTACTGCTATTACTGAAGGTAATGAAATGATTGAACCATTATATGATCGTATTTTGGGTCGTTATACTATGAAAGAAGTTAAAGATCCTAATACTGGTGAAATTATTGTTCCAGCTAATGTATTAGTAGAAGAATCCGAAGCTCGTAAGATTGTTGATGCCGGTGTACAAAAAGTTACTATTCGTTCTGCATTCACATGTAACACACGTCACGGTGTTTGTGAACGTTGTTATGGACGTAACTTAGCTACTGGTGATGAAGTTGAAGTTGGTGAAGCAGTAGGTACCGTTGCTGCTCAATCAATTGGTGAACCAGGTACACAGTTAACAATGAGAAACTTCCACCAAGGTGGGGTTGCTGGTGGCGACGATATTACTCAAGGTCTTCCTCGTGTTCAAGAATTATTTGAAGCACGTAATCCTAAAGGTCGTGCAGTAATTACAGAAGTTACTGGTGTTGTTGATACAGTTGAAGAAAATCCTGCTGAACGTACAAAAGAAGTTACTGTTAAAGGTGAAACAGATACTAGAACATATAGCTTGCCATTTACTTCCGTTCTTAAAGTTAAGGAAGGCGATCAAGTTCATCGTGGTGATGCATTGACTGTAGGTTCTATTGATCCTAAGGAACTTATCAAGGTTCGTGATGTTTTATCTACAGAAAATTACATTTTACGTGAAGTTCAAAAAGTATACCGTATGCAAGGTGTAGATATTTCAGATAAGCATATTGAAATCATGACTCGTCAAATGTTACGTAAAGTACGTATTATGGATCCAGGTGATACAGATATGCTTCCAGGAACTCTATTGGATATTAGCCAATTCAAAGATCGCAATACAAGTGCAATCATTGAAGGTAGAATTCCTGCTACTGCACGTCCAGTTCTTCTTGGTATTACTAAAGCTGCTCTTGAAACAAACAGTTTCTTATCTGCTGCTTCATTCCAAGAAACAACACGTGTATTGACAGATGCTGCAATTCGCGGTAAGAACGATCCACTTGTTGGTTTGAAAGAAAATGTTATTATTGGTAAGACAATTCCTGCAGGTACAGGTATGAAGAAGTATCATGATATCGAACCAGAAGTTGTTAATAGCAATGTAACAGATGGTGTTTATTCAATCTCTGAATTAGAAGAAAAGATTAATGAACAACAAAATAATGTTGAATCTTCAAACTAGAATATAGAAGTAAAAAAATCAGGTAGATTTTCTACCTGATTTTTTTTATATTATTGGAATTTTAAATATATTTATTGCGTAAAAAATAATTAAAATACTCAAACTTAAATATGGAATAAAGGGGTGAGAAGCAGAAAAATCCCTTTTGATTAAATATGAAATAATTCCTAAAATACATGATAAAAGAATTACTACTAGAGTATTGTAAAATCCTAGTAATAAAAAACTAAAAACAATCAAGATAGTATCTGCAGTACCAAATTTATTTAGAAGATTACAACTGATTAAAATAATTATGAAAAGAATGATTATGAGGAAATTAGCTTTTAGATTAGTAATTACGGTATGAAATCTAAAAATGAGCAATATTAATCCTCCATATTCAAGAGTAATTGAATCAACGCTCAATGTGTAATAATCTTCTAAAGAGATTAAAGTAAGCCAGACTACTAGTAATGATGTAAAAATTAAATTAGTATTCGCTATTATGATCGTATTAAAAATAAATATGACACCAATAGCTAATTCAATAACAGTACTACTTAAAGGAATTTTTTGCTTACAGAAATGACATTTTCCTTTTTGAAGTATAAAACCAATAATAGGTATCAATTGCCAATGCTGCAAAGTTTGTGAGCAGTTATCGCAGAAAGACCTAGGATATATAATGCTTATTCCTAATTTATATCGGTAAGCAACGCACGAAATAAATGAACCTAAGCAAGTTCCTAATATAAATAATAGAAAAAATATGTAAATCATAATAATTTCACCTCTTAATTATAAATTACGCTGAAAATAAATAAAATTAGCACAAAAAATATAAAAATTAAATTGACATTAGTGTATTAAGCGTGATATTCTATTAAAGGTGCTTTATGTGAACAGTTCTCTTGAGTTATCTCAAGATCGTGCTGGCTGTGAGCAGGTTAGCACATTTATTCTGACGTACATTGAGGCGTTATTTTTTTAAACTCAAAAAAGAAACTCCTGGATGTGTGTACTTAATTAATATTCTTAAAATAAGGAAGGAGGAAGCTTTAGAGATGCCTACAATTAACCAATTAATTCGTAAAGGTCGTAAATCTAAAGGTTCAAAATCTAATTCCCCAGCTTTAAACTTTGGGTACAATAGTTATAAGAAAGTACAAACAAACAACTCAGCTCCACAAAAACGTGGTGTTGCAACTCGTGTTGGTACAATGACACCTAAGAAGCCTAACTCAGCTTTACGTAAGTATGCTCGTGTTCGTTTATCTAACTTAATTGAAGTTACAGCTTATATTCCGGGTATCGGACACAACTTACAAGAACATAGTGTTGTTCTTATTCGTGGTGGTCGTGTAAAAGACTTACCTGGTGTTCGTTACCATATCGTTCGTGGTGCTTTAGATACAGCAGGTGTTGAAGGCCGTATGCAAAGCCGTTCTAAGTACGGTGCTAAGAAGCCTAAAAAATAATTTTAGTAACTAGTATTTGAGGAGGTTATTTTAAATGCCAAGAAAAGGTGCCGTTGCAAAACGCGAAGTGCTCCCAGATCCAATTTATAACTCAAAATTGGTTACTCGCTTAATCAACCGTTTGATGTTAGATGGTAAGCGTGGGACTGCATCAAAGATTTTATACCAAGCATTTGATATTATTAAGGAACAAACAGGAAATGAACCATTGGATGTTTTTGAAGAAGCAATGAAGAACATCATGCCTGTACTTGAAGTTAAGGCACGTCGTGTTGGTGGTTCTAACTACCAAGTTCCTATTGAAGTTCGTCCAGATCGTCGTACAACTTTAGGTTTACGTTGGTTAGTTCAATACTCACGTCTTCGTGGTGAACACACAATGTCCGAACGTTTAGCTAAAGAAATCATGGACGCAGCAAACAATACAGGTGCAGCTGTTAAGAAACGTGAAGATACACATAAGATGGCTGACGCTAACCGTGCATTCGCACATTATCGCTGGTAATTTTCACAAATGGCTGTTATATGGTTTGTTTAGTAAAGCCTATAATAGTCATTTTTTTGAAGGTTTACTTATTAATTCGATTAGTTATAATTTTTAATTTTGGAAGGAGAGAAATTCTCAATGGCAAACAAACGTGAATTCCCATTGGAAAAAACACGTAATATCGGTATTGTTGCTCATATCGACGCTGGT
>ENA-UPSY01001771-UPSY01001771.1-human-gut-metagenome-genome-assembly--contig:-NODE-1771-length-21301-cov-52.649877_pt1 | contig 21301 bp, 17 predicted proteins | sample MGYA00250044_ERZ773365 | MGnify/ENA primary metagenome ERZ773365 (study PRJEB29103, sample SAMN06111932) | human gut metagenome | biome: human gut; feature: ankylosing spondylitis patient; material... | reverse complement strand
CTCGTTCGGCCCGCTGCACGGTAAAGTCTGGCGCATTGGCACCATGGGCTATAACGCGCGTAAAGACTGTGTGATGCAGACCCTCAGTGCGCTGGAGGCGGTGCTGAACTACCTCAAGTTCACCACCACTCAGGGCGCGGCGATGCAGGCGGCCTGGGATCACTACCGCACCGAGGGCAACCTATGAGTGATACCGTCCGCCAGCAGGCGGAGAGAGAGGTGGCCGCCAGCCGGGTAATGGCGCGGGCCGACCAGCTGGCCGCCCTCAGCGAAACCGCCGACGCCCTGACCCGGGTCTATCTGTCGCCGGAGCATCTGCAGGCCAACCAGCTGGTGGGTCAGTGGATGCAGGCCGCCGGTATGATGGTGTGGCAGGACAGCGTCGGCAACATCTGCGGTCGCTATGAAGGCGTGCAGGAGGGCGCGCCGGCGGTGCTGCTGGGCTCTCATCTTGACACCGTGCGCAACGCCGGGCGCTACGATGGCATGCTCGGCGTGCTGACGGCGATTGAGGTGGTGCAGCGTCTGCACCAGCAAGGGCGACGGCTGGCAAAGGCTATCGAGATCGTCGGTTTTGGCGATGAAGAGGGCACCCGCTTCGGCATCACCCTGCTTGGCAGCCGCGGCGTCACCGGCACCTGGCCCGAAAGCTGGCTGTCGCAGTGCGATGCCGACGGGGTGAGCGTCGCCCAGGCGCTGGTGAATGCCGGGCTCGATCCGGCGCGGATCGCCCATGCCGCCCGCCGCCCGCAGGATATCGCCGCCTATCTGGAACTGCATATCGAGCAGGGGCCGTGCCTGGAGCAGGCGGGTCTGGCGCTCGGCGTAGTGGAGGCGATTAACGGCGCCCGCCGCCTGAACTGCCGCTTTACCGGCGAAGCCGGCCATGCCGGCACGGTGCCAATGCTCCATCGTAAGGACGCGCTCGCCGCGGCGGCGGAATGGATGGTGCAGGTGGAAAGCCTGACCCGGCAGCGCGGCGGCAATCTGGTGGCGACGGTCGGCACCCTGCGCTGTGCGCCGGGCGCGGTGAACGTGATACCGGGCGAGGTGCAGCTGACGCTGGATATTCGCGGCCCGCAGGATGCGCCGCTGGCGGCGCTGCTGGAGGAGGTGCTGGCGGAGGCGCAGGCCATTGTCGGGCGCCGCCAGCTGAGCTTCAGCGCCGAGGAGTATTATCGCATCGCCGCCACCGCCTGCGACAGCCAGCTGCAGGCGGTGCTGAGCGAGGCGGTGGTGGCAGTGCAGGGGCGGTCGCTGACGCTGCCGAGCGGCGCAGGGCATGACGCCATCGCCATCGCCGAGCGCTGGCCATCGGCCATGCTGTTTGTGCGCTGCCTGGGGGGCGTCAGCCATCACCCGGCGGAATCGGTCACCACCGCCGACGTCGGGCTGGCCATCGACGCGTTCTCCCGGGCGGTAGAGCAGGTGGCCGACGCCTGATCGCGCCGGTTGCCGTTCAGATTATGCCCTGGCGATTCCAGACCCCGTCGGGCCGCCATTCCCGGCCAGCTGGTGGAAATTCGGCCGGACTTTCCGGCGCCGCGTCGGCCGCTGTCGCTGCTCTATCCGCACCGGCATCTTTCGCACAAGGTGCGGGTCTTTGCCGACTGGCTGCAGGGGCTGGTGGCGACCCTGGCGCGGACGCCGCCGGCTTGACTCTGCTGGCTGAGCGTTTATATATAAAATGTGAATGCTATTAAGGCAATAAATCACAAGGCTGGATAATGACTCAACCTGTAAGGGAATGCTGATGAAACTCTGGAATAAAACACTGCTCGCTTCCGCACTGTGCCTGACCCTGTTTGGCTGCGACGATGCGTCGAAAGTAGATAACAAACTGGATAAGGCCAAAGATAATGCGGAGCAGATGAAGGATGCCGCGGCGGACAAAGCCCAGGCGATTAAGCAGGATGCGGATAAGCAAATTGATACGCTGAAAAGCCAGGCCGACGCCGAGGCCGATCGTCTGAAGGATCAGGCCAGCGCCATCAAGGCGGAGGCGGACAAGAAAGCGGATGCCATCGCCGAGCAGGCGAAAGCCCAGGCCGATGCGGTGAAGCAGAACGCAAAGCAGGAAAGTGACCGCATCGTCAAAGAGGCGGGTCAGATCAAAGACAACGCCATCGGCGATGCCAATCAGCTTTCGGCGGAAGCGGCGAGCAAAACCAAAGCCATTCAGGACAGTATCGCGAAGGATAAACAGAACGCTACGCCACCGGCCGCCCAGCAGTAACTTGCGGTGTTTGCCTGGCCAGCCGCCGTCCGTTAAAACAGGGCGTGGAGCCTGATATCGCGCCCGGCGGCGCGGCGCTTGCGCGGGCCTGCAAGCGGGGCGAGTTGGCTGCGCAATGATCGGGTATTGTAGGCCGGGCAAGGCGTTGCCGCCGCCCGGCACATAGGACGGCATTAACATCCTGCTCAGGGGTATCTTACGATACCCCTTTTTGATGCCCGTTCCGGGTTCAGCGGTTTGGAAGCAGGGTGCCTTTCAGGCCGTGCGGCTCGGAGCGCAGATATTGCGAAGGTACGCGAACCTGGGCGCCAAGGCTGGCCGCGGCGTGCCATGGCCAGTGCGGATCGTAGAGCACCGCGCGGGCGAGGGCGATCAGGTCGGCATCGCCATTCTCCAGCGCCGCTTCCGCCTGCTGCGGGTCGGTGATCAGTCCCACGCCAATCACCGGGATGGCTACCTGCTCGCGAATGTCGCGGGCGAAAGGCAACTGATACCCCGGCCCGACGGTGATTGCCTGCTGCGGCGACAATCCGCCGCTGGAGACATGGATATAGTCGCTGCCCAGCGCTTCCAGCTGCTGACTGAACTGAATGGATTGCTCGCCGTCCCAGCCGCCTTCGACCCAGTCGGTAGCCGACAACCTGACGCCCACCGCCATGGCGTTGCCCACCGCCTCGCGGATTGCCTTAAACACTTCCAGCGGATAGCGCATGCGGTTTTCCAGCGAACCGCCATACTCGTCCCGGCGCTGATTGCTGAGCGGCGAGAGAAACTGGTGCAGCAGATAGCCGTGGGCGGCGTGCAGCTCAATCAGCTCAAAGCCCAGGCGTTGGGCGCGCAATGCGCTGGCGACAAAGGCCGCTTTGATGCGCGCCAGATCGGCATGGCTCAGCTCGGCCGGGGCGCGATCGCCGTCGTGAAACGCCACCGCGGAGGGGGCGACGGTCTGCCAGCCGCCCTGGTTGAGCGCCAGCTGATGGCCACCCTGCCAGGGGGCCGCGCAGGAGGCCTTGCGCCCGGCATGCCCCAGCTGGATCCCCAGAGGGATCGGTGACCAGGCCCGGATATCCTCCACCACGGCGCGCAGGGCGTTTTCGGTTTCATCATCCCACAGCCCCAGATCCCCCGGCGAGATACGTCCCGCCGGCTCTACCGCCGTGGCTTCCAGAATTAACAGGCCGGCGCCGGAGAACGCCAGCTGCCCGAGATGGATCCGGTGCCAGGACGTCGCCTTCCCCTCGTCAGCAGAGTACTGACACATGGGGGCGATAACGATACGGTTATCCAGCGTCAACTGACCAATACGCGTCGCGCTAAAAAGATGACTCATGAGTACCTCGTAAATGTTAGACGTGGTCTTGCTCGGGGGCGAACAGCCACTGTTTATAGCACGCCTGCCAGCCCCCCTTTATTCGGATATTGCGTTTAAACGTCCCGCTAGTCGATAAACCAGAGACGGCGCCGCCGGCCGGTTGCCTGCTGTGACACCGCGCGGGCCATTGCGCTGCCAATCTCGGCGCTGGCCGTCAGCCCCTGGATAAAGGGGCGATCGTGCATCAGCCAGGGAAGGGCGCCGAAGGCGACCCGGCCGCGCACTGCCTCCGGCGCCTGCAGCGTGTAGTCATCGCCAACGTCCGGAATAGCGTCGCCGCAGGCCAGCAGCTGCTGGCGCAGTGAAGGAAAGGGCAGATCCCGGGTTTTCAGCGCTTTCTGTCCGCGGGCATCGATAAAGACATCGAATTCACAGCGCTGCTGATGATGGACAATCAGCGTCCGGTCAGACTCGCGCTGCAGATCGTAATCCTCACCCAGCGCCACAATGCGCAGAATGCCCGCCCGGTGCAGGGCCAGCAGGCGGCGAATGGACTCCGGCGGGATCGCGGCGTAGTTATCAATAAACACGCGGGCGAGCCCCTGGCGGAAGCGACGGCTGTCCTCGTCGTTGAGCTGCGGCACCACGGTTTCAATCGCCTCGTGCAGGCGGAGAATGGCATAGCGCCAGGGCACCGTGTGGCGCTCGCGCTTATTGCGCTCCACCTCCTGCAGATTGCGCTGCGCCCACTGGAAGGGGTCATGGGTGAGACGGTCGGCAAACCAGGCGTCGGCGATGCTGTCAGGCGTCAGCTGGCGCAGCCCCATCGCCTGGCACCAGGCCGGGGCGGCATATTCCAGTTCCTGGACGATCAGCTGAAACACCCGCTCCAGCAGGCCGTCGCTACCCTGAGCGACGGCCGCCTCAAGGGCGGCAGGGGTGGCGATCTCCAGCGGCTCCCACGGGATCGGGCAGTAGAAATCGGCCTCCGGCAGCACGCCGTTGCGTGACATCAGCGTGATCTCCAGCGCTTCGCTGCCGGGATGCAGGGAAAAATGGGTCGTTTTGTCGTGTTCAGTATGGAAAACGCCGTGGCGGGCTACAACCGCCACGGCGGCATCAATCGCGCTTAAGGAGGTCCCGAGGATCCCCACCCGACAGGGGGCGATGCGGGCCTCCATCAGGCCGGTCCACGGGCTGGGGAAGTATTGCCGGCTGGCGCGTTCTTCTTCAGGCCACAAATGGCCGGTGGCTATCACCACCAGATCGACGATAACCGGCTGCGCCGCGCTGTCGGTGTGGATGGCGATCCCGACGGGCTGCACCGCAATATCCGTGACCTCACAGGACTCGCAAACGTTCACCACGAAGCCGGCGTCTCTGGCCCGTTGGACAAGATACAGAAAGCGGTCGCGGTAGTACTCGCCGAGGATCACCCGCGGCAGAAACTGGCGCTCATGCAGCGCGTGCCGTTCAAGACCGCGCGCCGCCAGCCAGTCATCGCTCTGCTGCTGCAGCCATTGCAGATAGGTCAGGTCGATAGGGGGGATCTCAATGCTGGCGATGTTGGCCAGCATCTGCGCCGCGGTATTATCGTCGCTGTAGGGCATACCGACCCCGGCCTGAGCCTCTTTTTCAAACAGCGCGATCGATAGCGGCTCACCGCGCTTCACCAGTTCATACAAGGTGTAAATCCCCGTCGGCCCGGCGCCGACGATGGCGATTCTCTTCATGATTCTCTCCCTTCCTGTGGGTGGATACGGCATCGGGGCAGTGCACTGAAGCCAGCCTGCCCTTAATTCTGGTCGAAAATTAGCGAACCGGTGGGCCGTCGCACGCAATTTGAAACAAATTAGCGTGCTAATAAACTTGCCGACGGCCGGAAAAGGGGTGTAATTAACAAAAGAGCAACTTTCTATACAAACAATTTACACAAGCGGTGACACCAGCCTGCTCTGCCGGACGCCGCGCAAGCTCCCGGCAACGCCGTCGGGATAGGGATGACAAGATGCACGGCTGGACTTCACGACAGCGCAATGCGGCGATCGCCAGTTTTTTAAGCTGGACGCTCGATGCTTTCGACTTTTTCCTGTTGGTTTTTTTACTGAGCGATATCGCCCACTCCTTTCACGTCGACCTCGAAGAGGTCACCCTGGCGATTCTGCTGACCCTGGCCGTGCGGCCCGTCGGCGCATTGATCTTCGGCAGGGCGGCGGAAAAGTTTGGCCGCAAACCGATTCTGATGCTCAATATCGTGTTCTTCTCCGCCTTTGAGCTGCTCTCCGCCGCGGCGCCGTCGTTGATGCTGTTTTTTCTGCTGCGGGTGCTGTACGGCGTGGCGATGGGCGGGATCTGGGGCGTGGCTTCGTCGCTGGCGATGGAGACGATCCCCGACCGCTCGCGCGGCCTGATGTCCGGTCTGTTCCAGGCGGGGTATCCCTTCGGCTATCTGCTGGCGGCCGTGGCCTACGGGCTGCTGTTTGCACAGCTCGGCTGGCGCGGGATGTTTGTCATTGGCGCCGCCCCGGTGCTGCTGTTGCCGTTTATCTATTTCTGCGTCGAGGAGTCCCCGGTCTGGCTGGCGGCCCGGCAGAGTAAAGCGAGCACGGCTCTGCTGCCGGTGCTGCGTAGCCACTGGAAGCTGTGCCTGTACCTGGTGGTGCTGATGGCGGCCTTTAACTTCTTCTCCCATGGGACGCAGGATCTCTACCCGGTATTTTTGAAAGTCCAGCACGGGTTTGCGCCGGAAACGGTCAGCATTATCGCGGTGTGCTACAACATCGCCTCAATCATCGGCGGGGTGTTCTTCGGCTCGCTGTCGGAGAAGATTGGCCGGCGCAAAGCGATTATGATCGCCGCTCTGCTGGCGCTGCCGGTGATCCCGCTGTGGGCTTTCGCCAGCGGCTCGCTGGCGCTGGGGGCCGGGGCGTTTCTGATGCAGTTTATGGTGCAGGGCGCCTGGGGGGTGATCCCGACCTGGCTCAACGAACTGGTCCCGGCCAACACCCGGGCGGTGCTGCCCGGTTTCGTCTATCAGCTGGGGAATCTGCTGGCCTCGGTGAATGCCACCCTGCAGGCCTCCATTGCGCAGCACCACGGGCATAACTACGGCCTGGCGATGGCCCTGGTGGCCGGGACGGTGGCGATCGTCATTACCATTCTCACCTTCTTTGGCCGCGAGGGCCGGGTGGCGCAACCTGCCGGAGCGGCGAGTCACCAGCCGCTCTCCACCAGCCGTTAAGGGCTGACGCCGGGCGTAATCAGGCGCCCGGCAGACACGCTAACCGCGCAGGCGAACCGTCGCCGCCTGGCGTTTTTCCAGCGAGCAGATGCCAATCCCCAGCATAATGAACAGCGCGCTGAACAGGTGCCAGGCATGGGGCTGGGTATGCAGGAAGAGGATGCTTAACACGCCACCCGAGAGGGGGATGATGTGGGTGTAAATCTCCCCCCGCGTGGCGCCGATGGTGGCGATCCCTTTATTCCAGAACAGATAGGCCAGCCATGACGGAAAAATCACCAGATAAGCCAGCCCGCTGAGGAAAAACGGCTCGCGCCAGGCATCCCAGTCCTGCGCCGGGTGGCGCATCAGCCAGAAGGCGACGATCGGCAGCAGGAGCAGGGCGCCGAGCAGCGAGCTGACGGCGACAAAGCCATTCGCCGGGATCCGGCGGTCCTTCAGACGTAACAGCGAACAATAGAGCGCCCAGCTCAGCGCCGACCCCATCGCCCACAGATCGCCGACGGAAAAGGTATGCAGCGAGGCGGCATGCAGCGGGTTGCCCTGGAATAAGAGGATCATCACGCCGAGGGTGCTGAAGACCACCCCCAGCCAGTTGCGGGCCGATACCGGGTCGCGAAAAATCAGCCGGTTAATCAGCAGCACCATGCTCGGCGTGGCGGACATATAGATGGCGGCGTTGAGGGCGGAGGTGGTTTGCAGACCGATATAGAGCGTGAGCGGGAAACTGACCTGACCGCAGAGGGTGAGCACCAGCACCGCCGGGGCGTTTTCCCGCAGCAGGTGACGACTGCCGGCAATCTGCCGGCGGTAGAGCAGGCCCAGCAGCAGCGCCGTTAACGCCCACCGCGCTTCGGTCATCAGGATCGGATCCACGCCCTGAACCAGCACGTGACCGACAACGTAATTCCCACCCCAGAACAGGGCGGCCAGCGTCAGTAACAGATAGGGCATCGTGATTCCTTGTGTCGTTTGTCACTGTACTGAATGGTAACGTTATTATTTTTATAATATCAACACTATTTTAGTGGCTTTTGTTATGTTTATTTAAAATCGTTAATAAACAGAGCATTAACAATGTGGTTGAAATTTACGTTGCCGCATTGTTAGCGGTACTATACCGTATAGTCGCCATGCATTTCACAGGGATAAATTCATGCGTAATACCGACAATGGGGTCATTGGTAGTGACCAAACCGCGGTGATAGCCAGGCTGGCGCTGGATGAGTTAATTGACCAGCTTCTGCACAGCAACGCGCTGTCGCTGAAGCTGACGGCCAATCCGCTGGTCGCCGACAGAGCCTGGCATCTGACGGAGAATACCTGCATCCGCGCCTTCTCCGCTGACGATCCGCAGGCCAAAGCCAAAAAGCGCGCGCACCATGCGCTGTTCATCCTTTATCAGTCCTGGCTTGCCGACCCGCTCTCGCCGGCGGCTGCCAATCAGTTTCATCCGCTGCTCTCCGGGATCCGAAATTACATTGAGTCTGAATGGCTGCGGGCGGAAAGCAAACGTTTCCACCGCCAGAGGCCGGTGCTCAATGCCGGCAATATCGTCGACGAACTGCGCGCCTTATGCCAGCAGCACCCGGCGTCTCATCATCCGCTGTTCGATTTTCTTGCCAGCGAGGCCTCCGCGGCGCAAATCGACTATTTCTTCAAAAGCGACAGCGCGCTGAATCTGCTTTTCTTCGATCTGGTGGCGATGGGGCTGGTGGGCTCGTTGCCGGAAACCCGCGCCGAGATTGCGCAAAATCTGTGGGATGAGATAGGCCAGGGCAGCACTGAGATCACCCACGTTAATCTGTATAAGGATTTACTGAAGCGGCGGAATATCGCTTTACCGGACAATCATTTTGCCCATCTTTATGAGTGGCAGGGGCTGGCCGGGTATAACGCCTTTATGCTTGGCGGCATAAATCGTCAGCATTACTACAAATCGCTCGGGGTGATGGCGATGACCGAACTGCTCGACCCGCCGCAGTATGAAAAACTGGTGGCGGGCTGTCGGCGGATTGGGCTTAGCGATCGCGACGTGCATTACTATGCCGAACACATCACGGTCGATATCGGCCATGCGGACGGTTGGCTGAACAATGTGATTGTGCCGATTGGCAAAAAACATCCGGCGGCGATGGAGGAGGTCTACTTTGGCGCCGCGCTGCGCCTGCAAACCTGCAACGATTACTATGACGGTCTGCTGGCGGCGCTGCAGTCGCTGGACGGCAGCATGCGCTCACAGCGTACCGCCTTCTGAGTAGATCAGCGCTTTGGCCGCGCTCCAGGCGGTCGTCCCCGGCGGGATCTCCCGGCATTCGGCGGACTCGGCCTGCTGGGCGGCGATGGCGCCATCGATGAGCATCACCATCATCATGGCGACCCGTTCGGCAGGCTCTGGTTTTAATACCCGAGTCAGAATATCGCGGAAGAACTGCCACAGGCGCGATTTGAACCGGGAGCACTGCTCCCGGATCGCCGGCGATGACGCGCCATATTCAAACAGCGCGCGGGTAAACATGCAGCCGTGGAACGTTTCGCAGGTCAACCAGCACTGATAGTAGTCGAACACGGCGAACAGCTTCTCCCGCGCGGTGGCTTTATCCGCGGTGATCTGCGTCAGATCCTGCATAAACTCGCTCTCTTTCTGCCGGAGGATAGCCAGAATGAGCGCCTCTTTATCGGCATAGTAGCGGTAGAAGGTCATTTTGGAGATGCCGGCATGCTCAGCAATCCGCTCGATGCTGGGCGACTGATATCCTTCGCGATTAAACAGCGCGCTGGCGTGGCGGAGAATGTCCGCTTGTTTTGGCTTCATGCGTTTTCCTGTCGAATGGTTCGCTGTCATGACTGCCGGTGACCCGGTCGTCCTGCGACAGCGGTGCATTATGCCGGATCTTGCCGCCAGGCGGGCAAAAAGTAAATCAGCCGCGCCTCGCGCGGCGCCGGTATTGGTGTATAAGGTGACAAGGATGAAGAAGAACATTGCCTTTTTTGACTTCGATGGCACGATAACCCACGAAGATACGTTTACCCCTTTCATTTATCATTCCCTCGATGCGAAAGCCATTCGTCGGGGCAAACTGCGGCTGTTGCCCTATATTCTCGCCTGGAAAATGGGCTGGCTTTCAGCCTCTGCCATCCGGCAAAAAGTGTTTCATTATGCTTTTGCCGGGAAATCGCAATCTGAGATCCTGCAGCGTGGGAACGATCATAGCCAGGCGTTTATTCCCCGCACGCTGCGGGAGAACGCGATGCAGCGTATAGCCTGGCATCAGGCGCGAGGGGACACCGTGGTGGTGGTCTCAGCCTCGCTGGATGTCTACCTTCGACCGTGGTGCCAGCAGCATAATCTTGAGCTGCTGTGCAGCGAAGTGGAATTTCAAAACGGGGCAGCGACCGGAAAGTATCAGGGTGGAGACTGCAGCGGCCTGGCCAAAAAGGCGCGTATCCTGGCGAACTACGCCCTGACCGATTACGAAGCGATCTTCGCTTACGGCGATACGCCGGAAGATTTCGCCATGCTGGCGCTGGCCACCACTCAAATCTATCGCTGGGAGGAGGCACCGCCATGCGGCTAGCGGCGTCAGGCTGCGCAGGTTAAGATGGCGCGCTATTGCCCCCCTCACCAGGAAGAAGAGATGTTGCTACCCCTGACCACGCCCCGGCTGCTGCTGCGCCGGTTCAGAACGGAAGATCTGCCGTCTTTCAGCCGCTATCGCAACCTGCCGGAAGTGGCCCGCTTTCAGAGCTGGAGCCATTACGGTATGGCAGAGGCGACTGCCTTCTATGAACAACAGCGTTCCCTGGCCTTTGCTGAGGATGAGAGTTGGTTCCAGCTTGCCGTAGAGATCCAGGCCAACGGTGCGCTGGCGGGAGATGTGGGGATCCACTTTTTCGATCAGGGCAGACAGGCCGAGCTGGGGATGACCTTTTCCCCGGCGTATCAGCATCAGGGGTATGCCCGGGAAGCCATACAGGCGGTGATAGCCTTACTCTTTGAACCGTTGGCCCATCACCGGCTGATCGCGGTGGTAGACACCCGCAATACCGCCGCGATCAAACTCCTGGAAGGACTGGGCTTTCGTCGCGAGGCGCATTACCGGCAGAATATCTTTTTTAAAGGCCAGTGGGGCGATGAGTATCTGTACGCGCTGCTGCGCAGCGAATATCAGTGAAGTGACGGCCTGGCCGTCACTTCTGCCAGGGTTGTCGTTAGCTATGCTGGCGGATAAAGCGCGCGCGCCACGGTTTTAGCACCCACAGCGCGAGGGCGGCGGTGACAAAATCCAGGCCAATGGCGCAGCTGAAAACCACATGCCAGCCGTGGGTGTACTGATAGAGCAACGCCGCCAGCGGGCCGCCGAAGATTGACCCGATGCCCTGAGAAATATACAGCCAGCCATAGTTGCTGGCGGCATGTTCGCTGCCGAAGGTATCGGTGAGCGTCGACGGGAAGAGGGAGAAGATTTCCCCCCAGCCAAAGAACACCACCCCGGAAAGCAGGACAAACAGCAGCGGATCTTCCCGGCACGCCAGCCAGAGCGTCATCGCCACCCCTTCCAGCGCAAAGGCGATAAACATGGTTTGCTCGCGGCCGAAGCGGTCGGAAATAAAACCAAACAGCGGCCGGGTTAAACCGTTGGTGAAGCGGTCTATCGTTAACGCCAGCGGCAGGGCCGCCATGCCAAACACCACCGCCTGGCTAATGCCGAAGTCCTCGGCGAACACCGCCATCTGCGAAGTGACCATCAGCCCGGAAGTCGACATCATCGCCATCATGGCAAACATCAGCCAGAACAGCGGTTGACGCAGCATTTCCCGGGAGGTAAACGATCTGCTGCTCTGCGCCACCGTCTGGCTGACGGGCAAAGAGACAGCAGGCGGCGGCAGCTTCAGTCCCTGACTGGCTAGGAAGCCGACGAGCGCGAAGAGCACCCCGAAGGTCGTCATCGTGTGTTCAAGGCCGTTGGTGGTCAGCGACAGGGAGATGGGGAAGGTGGTTAGGATGGCCCCCATCCCGTAGCCCGCCGCCACCGCGCCGGCGGCGAACCCCCGCTGCCGCGGAAACCATTTGACCATCAGGCCGACAACGCCGATGTAGACGATCCCGGTTCCAAGGCCGCCCATGCAGCCATAAACCAGCCACAGCGTCGCCAGGCCATTCACCTGTGCGGAAAGCACCCAGCTCATTCCCGCCATCACCGTGCCGATAGCGATTAACCGCCGTGGGCCAAATTTCTCCACTAACCGCCCCTGAAAGGGCGAAAAGAAGGTCTGGAGGATGATCAGCAGCGAGAAGGTGACCTGCAGCTCGGGCAGACCGACGCCCAGCTTTGCGGCCAGGGGTTTCGTCAGCAGCGTCCAGACATATTGCGGACTGGAGATGGCGGCCATACAGATCAGGCCCAGCACCAGCTGGCGCCATTTGCCATATTTCGGGGTAACCAACGGTTCGCTGAGTGTCGTCATGTTGTTCTCCGTTTTCAGTTAACAGGTTTCCGTGAAACGCATCCGCCCTGGAGGCTTCACGGAGAGAAGAAGGCGTTGGCGTCGCGACCGCAGGTGGCTATGGGTTGTCGCCTCCTGGCCTGAGATCTTGTCAACATCGCTGTATACAACCGCAGAGCATTAAACGTGCCAGTTAAAATAGTGCTTTATATACAAACAGTTAACATGGGAGTGTGGGAGGGGATGGGATTCAGTATGGTGAACAGGCGGCACTGAGTCGGTGCAAATGGGTCATCGCTGTGCGCTTCACTTATTGACTGGCTCAAGGCCAATGGTAGGTCTAATGGAAAAAGAGGCATGGCATTCAGGCGGGGGACAGGCACCCACCTGTTTATCCTCTTCCTGATCGCTGATTATATTCACGCTATAGATACAGGAGGCGCTAACCTGGTCGGTGCGAACGGCTTTAAATCGCATGCTGATGAAGTTGAAGATAAACCCTGCTTAAACATGATGCAGAAATAAGTGAAAAATAAGTTACAGTTAACAATTTATTAAATTCACATTGGAATTATTTTAATGGTTATTTTCTCAATGCGCTGATTTATAAGTTTAAATATAATGACAGACTGGATTTTCATCAAATAGTGATGACGGAGAATATCATTGATAATACCAATATCATGATCTATGGTAGCGTTCACTTAATAGTAAATTGAATGAGGTGGGAAATGCATAATTATATTGCCAAAGGTATTGCGCTGGCTGTAGCCATCGCTGCCTCAGGAACGGTGCAGGCTATTGATAAAAAGAATCCTGATCCTTACTTTTCAGGGGTCAAGATTTTTGCCCTAAAGGAGGCCGCCGGAAGTGAATGGGATAGCGTGACCGGCGAGGCGAAGTATCTGGTGACCTATAAAGTTACGCTTGATAACTTCTCTGATAAAAGCATTGAACCTGGCAAAGATAACAAAATGTGCTTCTTTTTGTATGATAAAAATGGCAAGTCATTTATGAGCACGGGTATTGAAATGGAGATGCTGAAAAAATACAAACCCATTGAAAGCCGAACAGGTAACGTGTTTTTCAGCAGCGCCGATCCTGAAATACTGAATATACCTTTTGTCCGTCTCGCTTTCGGTAAAGACTGCTTAACAAAATAACCACCATCCCGAGTGTGGATGATCTGCCTTATATGACATTAGCGTAACACCAGGCGTCCGTCAGGTGTTACGAGATGAACATAACATCTGGATGATGAGGGGCGTGCGCGGCAGACATCAATCGTGTCAAGCACCACGCTCATCTGAAGTAGGTCACTCGTATTTCATTTTACGGGGGAGGTGCGTCTGCCGGGAGGGGGATACACTGGCCAGTTATTGGCCAATCTTTACGCGTCTTTTTTTGCGTCGCTATCCGTGACGCTCCTGATGATTTTTCTCAGTTGGCAAATGCCAAAATTCATCGCTAATTTATTATGGTGCTTCGCTTTGCTTACGGTGCCTGAAAAAAGAGAGTGCCCGACAAAACGGCTATCCTGATAAAAAACAGTATCAGCGTGTAACTCGCCAGAAATCACCAGCACTGCTATTAGCAAAAGGAGAGAGGTTTTCATCATTCGTTTCTTGTCAGTTTAACTCTGTCTCTGGTTATCCGGGCATTATGTACACCGTTCAGCAATGGTAGTGACCGACCGATGTATATCCGGGGCATGCGGCGCATAATAAAATTCTACCGAAGTCTGCCTGCCGTTGAAGTTACTGATTTCCACCCACGCGACAGTCGTGTTTTCAGTATTCATCAGGTTGTATTTATCGATGTTTTCAGGAAGAGTGTCATCATATTCCAGCGATAAATTCGCTTTAGAAGCGGCATAATGAAGGCAATCGATCACCTGATGTTTTCCCTGATTAACGTAATAGGTTTCTTCTTCCGGGTGTATGCCCACATCCCCCAGATCCACACAACCACTTAACAGAAAAAGGGTGGGCAACATCAGCAATATTTTCATGGAACCTCTCTGTGTTAAATAACATTGGCGTGATTTTAACTTGTATTTAACAGGCCAAGCATTCTGAGTTAACGAATGGTGAATTTATTCCACCCCTCTACTTAACGTGGCGCAATATTATCACTGTGCGTTAAAACGCACAAGCTTGCGATTTAGCGTTAGTATGTATTCAACATTTAAATGCTTTACCGTCAGGCGGGTAAAACAGGCGGTAAAAATATGATCCCCCCTGGCGACGGGACAGGGGAGAAGCGCCTGCGTCATCCCCTCATGTTGAAGCGGCGTAATGGCAAACATTTACCCCGCGCCATGATAATTAGCTACAGGATTCATCCCCCATGACCCCCGGCCGGTTGTTGTCCAGAACGCGGTGGGCTTTCCCTTTGCACCAAAGCCATGCAATGCCCCACTTTTACTCCCCATTTTTGGGAGGCGATGCGCCGGTTGGCGGTAAATCACTGAAAGCACGGCTGTCTGGCTCCTGGCATGGTGCTTGCAAGACCATCAGCAGAAAGCAGCGCAACAGACAATTTAGATCACACAATAGCTGGCTAGGGTTCCGGTTCACCGCGGTGAACGTCTGGTCCGAGAGCTGGCGACCTCGGCGAGGTTACACGGCGGGATAAAAGCCCGGGAGACAGCAGCACCGTTGGGTGTCGCGCTGCTCCGTTTCTCGTGCTAACCAGAGGTCCACCATGAAAACATCGCCGCTCCTCCGCTCACTTGTCCTGTCACTGACGCTATTGACCAGCGTCCCGTCCTTTGCCGCCGTCAAGAAAGAGTTCAACGTCTGCTGGACCATCTACGCCGGCTGGATGCCCTGGGGCGCCATCAGCAATGAAAAGATCATCGATAAATGGGCCAGCAAGTACGGCATCAAAATCAATATTGTTCAGCTCAACGATTACATCGAATCCATCAATCAGTACACCGCCGGGCAGTTTGACGGCTGCACGATGACGAATATGGACGCCCTGACCATTCCGGCGGCCGGCGGTGTCGACAGCACGGCGCTGATCACCGGCAGCTACTCCGATGGTAACGACGGGGTGGTTCTGAAAGGAGCGGATAAAAAGCTCAGCGACCTGAAAGGGATGTCGGTGTATCTCCCGGAGCTGTCGGTCTCCCACTATCTGCTGGTGCGCGGTCTGGAAAAAGCCGGGCTGCAGGAAAAAGACGTCAAGGTGGTGAATACCTCCGATGCCGATATCGTCTCAGCCTTCGGCACCAGCGGCGTGCGGGCGGCGGTGGCCTGGAATCCACAGCTGTCGGTTATCAAAAAGACCCCGCAAACCAGCGAAGTGTTTAGCTCCTCGCAGGTGCCAGGCGAGCTTATCGACATGATGGTGGTCAATACCCAGACCCTGAAAGATAACCCGGCGCTGGGCAAAGCCCTGACCGGCGCGTGGTTTGAAATGATGGCCAAAATGAAGGCCGGCGATACCCAGGCGCTGAGCGCTATGGCCGCCGACTCCGGTACCGATCTCGCCGGCTACCAGGCGCAGCTCAAAACCACTCATCTTTTCTGGACGCCTGCCGACACCCTGGCGTTTATCGCCTCGCCGGATCTGGCGAAAACCATGCAGCGTGTGGCGCAGTTCTCCTTCGATAAAGGTCTGCTGGGCGAGGGGGCGCAGAGCGCGGACTTTATCGGCATGACCTTCCCGGGCAATGTCACGCTCGGCGATGCCGCCAACCGCAAACTGCGCTTTGACGACAGCTACCTGAAGCTGGCCGCCGCGGGCCAGCTGTAATGATTGCCGCCGGGAGACCACGCCATGCGCCACATTAACCGATATCCCCAAAAGGGGATGCGCCTGACGCTGATGCTGCTGCCGTTTGTGCTGCTGATCGCCGCCTGGTTTATGGGATCGGCGGTGCGGCTGGAAGCCAATCCGCAGGACAAGTTGCTGCCAGGCCTGTCGCAGATGGCGGCGGCCATTGACCGGATGGCGTTCACCCCGGACAAACGCAGCGGCGAGTATCTGCTGTGGGCCGACACGCTGATCAGCCTGAGCCGTCTGCTGACGGGCCTGGCCGTCTCGTCGCTCATCGGCCTCGGCATCGGTATCGCCGCCGGCGTCTTCCCGATGTACCGCGCGGCGCTGTCGCCGCTGATGACGGTGGTGTCAATGATCCCGCCGCTGGCGATCCTGCCGGTGCTGTTTATCGTCTTTGGCCTGGATGAGCTGTCGAAAGTGATGCTGATCGTCATCGGCATTACGCCGATGCTGGCGCGCGACCTGGAGCAGCGGGCGCGGGAGATCCCGGCGGAGCTGTTTATAAAGGCGCAGACCCTGGGGGCTAATAGCTGGACGGTGGTGCTGCGGGTGGTGTTTCCTCAGCTGCTGTCGCGGCTGATCGCTTCGCTGCGCCTGCTGCTGGGCTCGGCATGGCTGTTCCTGATCTCCGCCGAGGCCATCTCCGCCACCGCCGGGCTGGGGTATCGCATCTTCCTGGTGCGGCGCTATATGGCGATGGACGTGATTATTCCGTATGTCATCTGGATCACGCTGCTGGCATGGCTGATGGATCTGGCGCTGCGTCAGCTGCACAAAGCCTGTTTCCCGTGGGCGGAAGGAGGCCGGGGATGAGTTTTATCGACATCAAAAACATCTGGCAGGAGTACGGCGACCACGTGGTGCTGGAGCGCATTAATCTGCAGGTGAAAGAGGGCGAGTTTTGCTCAATGGTCGGCGCGTCCGGCTGCGGTAAATCGACCTTTCTGCGTCTGCTGCTCGGTCAGGAGCAACCGACCCGCGGCGCCATCCTGCTCGACGGCCAGCCGCTGGCGGCGGAGCCGGACCGCAGTCGCGGCGTGGTTTTCCAGCGCTATTCGGTGTTTCCGCATCTCAACGTGCTGGATAACGTCGCCATCGGCCTGGAGCTGCCGGCGTCCCCGCTGCTGGGGCGCCTGTTTGGCGGCAGAAAGCGCGAGGCCCGGCAACAGGCCCAGCGAATGCTGGAGAAAGTGGGCCTGGGACACGCCCTGGATAAATACCCGGCGCAGCTCTCGGGCGGGATGCAGCAGCGGCTGGCCATTGCCCAGGCGTTCGTGATGCAGCCGCGGGTGCTGCTGCTGGACGAGCCCTTCGGCGCGCTGGATCCCGGTATTCGCAAGGATATGCATGCGCTGCTGCTCCAGCTGTGGAGCGAAACGCGCATGACGGTGTTTATGGTCACCCACGACCTGGCCGAAGGCTTCAACCTGGGCACGAGGCTGCTGGTGTTCGACAAAGTGCGCATCGACCCGCAGGCGCCCAACGCCTGGGGAGCGCGTATTACCTACGACATCCCGCTCAATGAAGCGCGGATGGCGCAACTGGCCGCCGGTAGCGACACCAACGTTTACGCATTAAGGAGATAAATTGATGACTGAACTGTTTCACTCCACCCCCAGCCTGCGCGAAGAGCGGCTTCCCGGCGGGGCGCACACCTCGCTGATTTTGCGCAAAGGGCAGATCCTGCGCCTGACCGATCTCGACGGCGGGGCAAACGTCAGCATGATGATGCTCAATCCCCATGAGAAAAGTGAGCGCCTCAACCTGCCGGATACCCTCAAAGGACAGCATACCGCGCGCCTGACCGCCGGGCATTGTTTCTACTCCGATATGGGCCGGGTGCTGGCCGGGATCGTCGCCGACAGCTGCGGCTGGCACGATCCGTTCGGCGGGGTCCTCAACGCCGGGGAGACGCACGACAAATATGGCGCTGGACGCTACCAGGAATTACGCAATGGCTTCTACCGCAACGGCGTCGATAACCTGCTGGTGGAGATGGGGAAATGGGATCTCGGTCTGGAAGATCTGCTGATGGTGGTCAACTTCTTCAGCAAAGTGACCGTCGATGACGAGGGGCGCTTTCACTTTGTCTCCGGCAACAGCCGCGCCGGGGACTATGTGGAACTGTATGCCCCGATGGACGTCCTGCTGGTCCTCACCGCGCTACCGCATCCTCAGGATCCGGCCACAGAGTATGCCCCCCGTCCGGTACAGCTGAGCTGGTATCAGGCCGACGATGAAGACGCGGCCACTCAGGCGCTCCTGACCCGCGATGAGAACCTGCGCGCGTTCCGCAATACCCAACTTTTTGCCCTGTAAGGAGGCGTTTATGACCCTTATCACCAGTCACCGACGTCCGGAAGAGGCCGTCTATCGCCATGTGATCCCCGCCGGGGAGCCGTGGCTGTTCGAGGTTAAACAAGGGCAAACCCTGCGTCTGCTCGATCTCGAAGGCAACCAGGCGATTGATACCCTGTTTTACAACGCCGACAACCCGCGCGAGCGCTACGATGCGCAGCGCACGCTGCGCCGCCAGGGTAACGCCTACCTCACCGCCGGCAGCGTGCTCTATTCCAACCTTGGCCGTCCGCTGATGACCATCGTGGCCGATACCTGCGGGCGGCACGATACCCTCGGCGGCGCCTGCGCCCAGGAGAGCAACACCGTCCGCTACGCCCTCGACAAGCGCTACATGCACAGCTGCCGGGATAATTTCCTCTGCGCCTGTCTGCATGATGGCCGTCTGCATAAGCGCGATATCGGCGCCAACATTAACTTCTTTATGAACGTGCCGGTGACGCCGGAGGGCGGTCTGACCTTCGCGGATGGCATCTCGGCGGCGGGAAAATACGTGGAACTGCGCGCGGAGTGCAACGCCATGGTGTTGATCTCCAACTGCCCGCAGCTCAACAATCCCTGCAATGGCTGGAACCCGACGCCCGCCGAGGTGCTGGTATGGAACTGACCCGCTGGCAGCGCTGGCGTTTGCTGGCCTTTCGGCTGTTCGCCGTTCGCGCCGACCGCCTGAACCACACGCCGACGCGCCACCTTTAAGCGCCGGTTCTCCCGGGGACGACCTCAGGGGAAGACGAATTGTTGCGGGACGACCCGCTTCGCTGTGAGTTCCGCTTATGTTTGATACCTTACTGATTGCCAACCGCGGGGCGATTGCCTGCCGCATTCTGCGCACCCTGCGCGCCATGCAGGTGAAGGGCGTCGCCGTTTACGCCGAAGCCGACCTGAGCAGTCTGCACGTCCGCGAAGCGGATGAGGCGCTCAGCCTTGGCGAGGGGCCGGCAGCGCAAACCTATTTAGTCGTAGAGAAGATCATTGCCGCCGCGCGGCAGAGCGGCGCCCGCGCCATCCACCCCGGCTACGGCTTTCTGTCGGAAAACGCCGCCTTCGCCGAGGCCTGTGAGGCGGCGGGACTGGCGTTTGTTGGCCCGACCCCGCAACAGCTGCGAACCTTCGGCCTGAAGCATACCGCCCGCGCGCTGGCCAAAGCGGAGGGCGTTCCGCTGCTGGAAGGCAGTGACCTGCTGGCCGACAGCGAAGAAGCCTGCCGGGCGGCAGAGGCGGTGGGCTACCCGGTGATGCTCAAGAGCACGGCGGGCGGCGGGGGGATTGGCATGCGCGTCTGCCGCGACGCCCGCGAACTGAGCGAGGCGTTTGCCACGGTGCAGCGGCTGGGGCAAAACAACTTCAGCGACGCCGGGGTGTTTCTCGAAAAATATATTGAACGCGCCCGCCATCTCGAGGTGCAGATCTTCGGCGACGGGAAGGGGGCGGTTATCGCCCTCGGCGTGCGCGACTGCTCGCTGCAGCGGCGTAACCAGAAAGTGATTGAAGAGACGCCGGCGCCAAATCTGCCGGACGGGATGGCGCAGGCGCTGTGTAGCGCGGCCATTGCCCTCGGTAAAGCGGTGAACTACCGCAGCGCCGGGACGGTGGAGTTTGTCTACGACAGCGCGGCGCAGCGCTTTTATTTCCTCGAGGTCAATACCCGGCTGCAGGTGGAGCACGGCGTCACGGAGCAGGTGTGGGGCGTGGACCTGGTGCGCTGGATGATCGCCCTGGCGGCAGGGGATTTACCGCCGCTGAGCGAGCTGGCCGCCGGGCTACAGCCCCGGGGGCATGCCATTCAGGCGCGAATTTACGCCGAAGATCCTGGCCGCCAGTTTCAGCCTTCGCCCGGACTGTTAACCGACGTCTGGTTTCCGCCGGCGGACGGCGCTACCCTGCGCATCGACCGCTGGGTGGAGGCCGGCTGTGAAGTGCCGCCGTTTTTTGACCCTCTGCTGGCGAAAGCTATCGTCTGGCGCCCCAGCCGCGATGAGGCGATCGACGGCCTGGCGCAGGCCCTGGCGGAGACCCGCCTGTACGGCGTCGAAACCAACCGCCAGTACCTGCAGCAGATCCTTGGCTTTGCGCCGTTCACCGCCGGAGAACCCTGGACCCGCTGTCTGGAGCAACTGCGCTACCGGGCCGATACCGTGGAGGTACTCAGCGCCGGCACCCAGACCAGCGTCCAGGACTACCCGGGACGTCTGGGGTACTGGGCGGTGGGCGTACCGCCCTCAGGCCCGATGGATGACCGGGCGCTGCGCCTGGGCAATCGTCTGCTGGGCAATGCCGAGGGCGACGCCGCGCTGGAGATCACCCTTAGCGGACCCACGCTGAAATTTAATACCGCGGTGCAGGCGGTGGTCTGCGGCGCGCCGCTGCCCGTAACGCTCGACGGCATTGACCAGGAGATGGACGGCGTCTTCTCTGTTCCGGCGGGGGCGACCCTCAGGCTGGGGGCAATAAGCGGGCCAGGCGTCAGAAGCTATCTCTGCCTGCGCGGCGGCATTCAGGTGCCGGACTACCTGGGCAGTAAAAGCACCTTTACCCTCGGTCAGTTTGGCGGCCACGGCGGAAGGGCGCTGCGCGCCGGCGACGTACTGCATCTTGCGCCTCCGGCTGAGACCATGGAAGGCGCGGCGCTTCCCGCAGGGTTGCGCCCTGAGCTTTTGGAAGTACGAGCGCTGCGGGTGATTTATGGCCCCCACGGCGCGCCGGAGTTCTTTGCCCCGGCGTATATGGCGACCTTTTTTGCCACCGACTGGGAAGTGCATTTTAACTCCAGCCGCACCGGCGTGCGCCTGATCGGGCCCAAGCCGGTCTGGGCCCGCGACAGCGGCGGCGAAGCCGGGCTCCATCCGTCGAATATTCACGACAACCCCTACGCGGTGGGGGCGGTGGATTTTACCGGCGATATGCCGGTGATCCT
>ENA-UPSY01001768-UPSY01001768.1-human-gut-metagenome-genome-assembly--contig:-NODE-1768-length-21315-cov-5.532208_pt1 | contig 21315 bp, 11 predicted proteins | sample MGYA00250044_ERZ773365 | MGnify/ENA primary metagenome ERZ773365 (study PRJEB29103, sample SAMN06111932) | human gut metagenome | biome: human gut; feature: ankylosing spondylitis patient; material... | reverse complement strand
ATAATAATCTAATTTTCATTGGTCCATTTTTTATTAAATACTCAATCCAAGCAATATTCATACTCGGGCTTATGGTTATACTAACTTAGTTAATCGGCTCTCCATCAATCGAAACAATCTCTTTAATATAGAGCTCAGTCATACTAACTTCATTTTCCCAAGTTTCAGAAAAGTGAAGTTTAAGAAGTTGGCCTTGTGCAACTCCGTTGTCAATCATCTCTTTTGACACACTCGTCCATTGAATTTCAGGAGTTCGGGCTGCATTAATAAAAGATGCAATTTGTTTCCAATTATTGCGGGATGGATTGAAATAATCATCCAAATTGCCAACTTCTTTATAAGTTTTGAAAAGGAACTCGTCATCTTCCGATAGACTAATATCAAAATTTTTAATGCGTTGCATATAGGTAGATGCATTCCATTTCGCCCCGAATCCTTGCATAAAACCAATTTCAGAAATGCGCATTGTCCGTCCAAGATCTATCACAATGGCAATTGTTGTCGGATTGGTTACCCCTGCTCTGCAAAGACGTCGACCCAAAAAAGTATGCCATTCATTACCTGCTGCATTTTCATAATCATAATCATCGGAATTAGCAAATGTCGTTGCCAAGGCTGTGTCCCATGCACCACACCAACCTCCACCAATATCTCCGTCCAAGATGTCTGTCGGAGGATTGTAATTCCAGTCATCTGCCGGATCTGTGTATTTTATGGTGCAGTCACTATTACAATAAAGAATCTTCATTGCATTTTTATCAGTCTGGTTTATTTCTCGAACCCCATATTTGGGATTATCCAAGAGAATATACATAATTTCACTCGACAAATCAACCCCATCCAAAGACGTATCATTCAAAACAATAGGAAGCAAATAAGTTTTATCGGATGTTAGCAATTCCCTCTGAATTGTTATAGATATAGTAGCCTTTGTCATACCTTTTTCGAACTCAAATTGCTCGAATGAAACCGCACCTTCCGGCATTGTCTCGTAGTTAGTTCTGTTATCTTGATTGTAGGCAGCAACTAATTCAGTCCAATGGCCTATCTCTTTGAGTAGACTGCATGAGAAATCCCATGGATTATCATCTATATTCTCCAAATTAGCTTCAATTTCCAAATCGAGAGACTTATATAGCATAGATTCATGGCGGATATTATTAGTGGGCATTTCCAATACTACTTGCGCCGACTTTGTCTCGATCGTATAGAATAGCATGTTCATATCTTCATTAACCTTATTTTCTTCGCTAACTAATTTAAGCGGAAGCACGAACGTTGCCTTCGGATCGTTTTCAATAGCTTTGATTATTTCTGACGTATTAAAAATCAGATCAATATTCTTATATCGCTCATTCGAATCAAATTTGAGACTTTCTTCATTCAGCGAATAAGCCGGAGCCGGCAGATGCTTATAAGTCACACCATAGAGGAGACTGTATAATTCTAGTTCTTCCCGAGACAACAATTCAAAAGTCGCTTTTGCTGTCGCTTGAGGATTGGCTCCAGTTTTAGCAACAATAACTTTTTTGGTATATTGGGGAACAGATTCATATATCGTAATCGTTTCCATATTCTCACCGTCTATATAAAGCACCGCATTATATTCCGTAGGAATAAGGTCTCGATAGCTTTCATCACATGAAATAAAACTCGACAAGCCGCAAAAAAGCACCAGTCTCAATATATTTTTCATTTTCATAATTACCTGTTATTAGCACATTATAGCAAATCCATAACCATCTGACTATTCTACGATTGCAATCTCTCTGAAAGATAGGTCTGTCATACTTATTTCATTAGTCCAACTGCCTGAAAAATGCAATTTCAACAGCCGACCTTCGGAAGCTCCTGACTCTATCAATTCTTCTGAAACATTATGCCATTGTTTATCGCTAATCCGAGGTGCATCAACAACAGACAGGATTTTCACCCAATTATTACGGGAAGGATTGAAATAGTCGTTCAAGTTACCAACTTCTCGAAATGTTTGAAACAAAAATTCTTCATCTTGAGATATGCTGACATCAAAGTTTCTCACACGCTGCATCCACTCGGAATCATTATATTTACCAAATCCTTGCTGAAATCCAATCTCGGCAATGCGCATTGTTCGACCAAGATCAATCACTATGGCAACACCTTCTGTGAAAGTTTGCCCTGCCAAATTGGGCCGGAATCCAAGAAATGTATGCCATTCCTTACCAGCCATGTGGTCATAATCATAATCATCGCCATTCGAGAAATCACGTCTATATTTTCCATCGTATGCACTAGTCCAACCAATACCATTCAGAATACCTGTTACAGGATGATAATCCCATTCATTTGACGGATCAATATCAGGATGATTTATAAGACATTCGCTATTGCAATAGAGTATTTTCATGGCGTTCTTATCTTCCTGACCAACATTTCTCAATTCGTATTTAGGATTCTGAACCAATATATATGTCACTTCATTGGATGTACAAATCTCTTCGGTTGAAAGTTGATTCAGCATCAGCGGGAGAAGATAAACTTTACCTTCTTCCAATTCGGAGCCATTAATGATCATTTCGGCAGAAGCCTCGTTCTGGCCCGGAATAAAATCAAAATTTTCAACACCAATTGCAGATACAGGCAACATTTCATAAGATGTATCATTATCGGCATTATATTTCTTTACCTCCTCCACCCATATCGATTCTGTTGTATTTATAGTACACGAAAATGTCAATTTATTCAATTCAACATTTACGGCAGCCGTCAACGTATGCCTTGCACCGGTTTTGTAAGGCATTATAATTTGTTCGGGAGTTGTATCTTCTGTACCTTTTAGTGAAATTTTCGGTCTAGGATCATACGAAATTGTAAAAAGTTTGCTTTCTTTCTCGGGATTCACTTCCCCATCATAGCTTAACAATTTAACAGCGAGTGCCCATACTGTCTCACTTTCATTTTCTGCCATCACTTTAATGATCTCATCCGCAATAAGTGTCAGTTCTGTCGTTTTTGTAATTTCGTCCGGTGAAAATGACAATACAGTCGGAGTGAACTTATAAGTTCCTTCTGGAAGTAATTTATAGTTAGTTTCGGCAGCTATGTATTCGTCATCAAATTCATTTTGCGTGAGAACCAATATTTCAGCCTGCACATTTTTATCTTTTTCTTCTCCTCCTTTAGATATAGAAATCAATTGCTTGTATTCCGATGTTCCAGAAGACATCTCAATATTTTCCACGCTCTTTCCGTCTATCTGAAGTCCAACCTTTCTACGTTCAACTGATATCGTGTACAACATAAGGCAACTTTCACTATCTATTCCCGCATTGTCACTCACTAGCTTAATGCCGAGTGCATAGGTTGCATTAACATCTGATCCAATAGCCTTCACAACTTTATCCGTAAAAAAAGTTACCTGCACAGACTTCCGAAGATCTTCCGCTGCAATTGAGACCGACTTAGTATCCAGAACATAGGCGGTCTCTGGCAATGCCATATATTCCGGGCCATATTCATCTTCAAGTTCGCGCTGTGTCAAAACCTCCAATTTAGCAGTTGTAGGTTCTTTCAATGTTTTATTTTTTTTCGCTACTGTAAATATTCTGGAATACTTGTCCTTATTTTGATCAAAATCAATATAAACATTATCAATTCCCGCAGCTTCTATTTGCAGAACGAGTTTATCGGATTTGGAAATTTCGCCCGTACTGTCGTCTTTACACGAAATAAATCCTAATGCAACACTCAAGATCGTTATTACTATTTTATTCATAATATTTGTCTTTAAAGATATTATTGGTCATTAATAGCCCGGAGCTTGCTCCATTTGTGAATTGGTGTAAATATCTTTTTGAGGGATGGGTAACAAATACATACGGTCGTTCCAATTGAACGGTTGTGCAATCCGTGTTCTAGTATTAAACTCAGAGAATCCGGGGCCCACCACCATTGCGTTGAGCCCTTCATAACATTGCGGACTTTGTCGTTCTCTTCCTTTAAGATAGCGTCGAATATCATGATAGCGAAACCCCTCTTGATATAATTCGACAAAGCGCTCCTGCAAAACCAGATCAACAAGCGAAGCATTACCGATATTTTCGGATGTTAATAATGGAACTCCAGCTCTATCACGTATTTCATTCAAATAGAACAATACATCATCGGTCTTATTCAAATGAGCCGCACATTCTGCCAAATTAAGATAAAGTTCGGCCAAGCGCATTAAAGAAGCTGTATACTTCGCATCCCTATCCCAGTTATCCATACCATCCACTTGTGAAAAATAAAGATTAGGGGCTACCCATTTTTTATTCAGATAACCTGTTACCGAATAATTCCTGTTTCCAAATAATGTCGGATTATACCCTTGGGTCTGAGGATCCATGGCATTTATAATCAATGAAGACTGGTTTTTGGCATATGTCGAAAATTCATCGCCATCAAAACAAATCCAAGCATAAAATCTAGGTTCTCGTCCAACATGCAATTTCACGATATTCTGATTACTCTCCAACTCTGCCGATTCAAACCAAGATGACTTAGCAGGGAACGATGGATCTTTTTCAGGAAGCAATCCTTTTTTGGTATAAAAATGTTCTATCGTATACAACGTTGGAGACAATCCGCCCCAATAACCACGAATATCGCCTTGATCGCTAATTAGAATATAATGAGGAACTGAGGCTTGAGTAAATGGGTATGCAATCTGCGCGCCCCAAAGTATTTCATTATTTCCCTGATCAGGCCTTGTCGTCATCATATATCGAAGCATCATGACCCGTTTGCAAAAATCCGAGCCTTCTTCCTCGCCGGGGATAATAGGCAAAGACACTTTATGGTTGTTACGAAGAGTTTCAGATGTCTGAATATTGAAAAGTTCGAATCCGGCATCGCTTGCTGCTTTAACAGCCTCTTTCGCTGCAATATAAGCCCGCTCCCATTTTTTCTCCTGATATTCTCGACTAACCAATTCTACCCCATAATTGGGGGTTTCAAAATTTTTATTAGACCAAATAAAAGGGAAACTCCCATTCCAAAGAGGCGAAGCAGCATATGTCAAAACTCTAGCTTTGAGCCCTTTTGCTATTACAGATGTAGCCCGTCCGAAATAATCGACATTCGTATAGGTAGGCGGAAGAACATAAGCTGCCTCATCAAGCAGTCTGACTACATAATCAACACAATAGTCAAAATGACTGCGTCCCGGAAACTGACTTCCCGGCGTATTCATACTCATCAAATGATCCATAATAGGAATTGGACCAAAAAGTTGCATCAAACGGAAATGATAATAGGCCTTTAAGAATTTAACTTCTGCAATGTAATTTTCCCTATTGTTCGAATCAATCGAGGGATTGTATTTTTCAAGGTTAGCTAAAAACTCATTACAATAACCGATGGCATTATATAAATCTCTCCACGGATATTTATTAGTCGTACCTGCAGAAACCGGCGTAAAATACCCGTATTGAGCATATGATCCTGCGCCCTCCCATTCCTGAGGGCGAACAGTAGCATCATCTCCGCCACCATCAATCGTATTATACAACACTCCTGATATATTAGTGTTATCAATAAATCCATAACAACCATACAGATACTTCAACGTTGTAGGATTGTCAATCATCATATCTTTTTGCTGCGCCGTTTCAGGAGGAACAATATCAAGATAATTACAGGAACAAATGCAAAACACCATGGCTACAGCCATGACAATTCGCCGTATATTTGAAATAGTGATCATAATCCTTTGTTATTAATTAAAATTTCAATTGCGCTCCGATATTGAACGTGCGCTGTAATGGATACGAATTATACCATAACGACGGATCCCACAATTTGAAAGGACTCCATACGGCAATATTATCGCCGTTTATATAAATTCTGCAATGCGGAAAATTGTATCCGAGTTCCAAAGTTTTAAATCGTATAAATCCCGCATTTCGCATCCAATAACTACTCGGTTGCATATTATTGGTTATTTGCGAATTGAGAACACCTAAGCGAGGATATTTGGCATTAGGATTAGGATTATTTACAGACCAATAATCATCCGCGATAAAACTCATCAGATTACGTTCATTAGTATCGTTTGCACAAAAAGGTGAAATTCCGTTTATCATTATTTTGCGCATAGCAGAACCTGTGAAAAATATGCCAAAGTCGAACCTCTTATACTGAATATTCAGCCCTAAACCATACTGCATTCTTGGAACATTCCCATAAGAAGACAACATGACCTGATCTTCTTCCGAAATCTTGCCATCGCCATTTATATCCCGGTATTTGATATCTCCAGGCATAATCACTGATCCGAAAGAACTCTGATCCGCCCATATATCTATCTCCTCTTGACTGGAAAAAAGGCCATCGGCCACATATCCGACTGTTGTACTGAGCGGCCTTCCCGTCTTAGTTTGCCATACATGTGGATAATTGGGTTCATCTACATAAACATATTTATTACTGGTATAGGTAAAATTGCCGCGAAAATCAATAAAGAAATCATCTGCAATTTTCTTATTCCAGTTTATGCTAAATTCGACGCCTTGATTATCCACTTTTCCGATATTGCTCCAAGGGACATCGTAATAATACCCCATAATATCGGGAAACATTTCCCGCTTCATTAGGATACGGCTACGCCTGTCATAAAAATAGTCAACTGTTACGTCAAACATATTGAAGAGCCTAAAATCCAAACCTACATTGAATTTCCGAGCTACTTCCCAACGCGCATTCTCGACCTTATACTTCGTTACAACCGGAGAGCCAGTGGCAGGTCGATATCCCCCTGCAGGTCCCGAGGAAAACATATATCCCCCATTGAGAAGTATTTGGTCAATATATAAGAAATGAGAAGCTCCGGCCTGAAGACCAGTTTCATCGCTTCCAACAAGTCCATACGATGCTCTAAGTTTAAGATAGTTAATCGCACTAGCAACTGATGTCATAAAATTTTCGTTGCTGATTACCCAGCCTAATGATATAGCGGGAAAGAGCTCAAACCGATTTCCTTTTTTCAAACGTTCAGTACCATTATATCCAAAATTAACCTCAACCAAATACCTATTTTTATAATCATATGTAAAACGGCCTGAAATACCTTGATTTCGTTGGGGAAGAACATCGCTCCGATATTGTCGTTGCATATACATAAGCATTCCCGATACACTGTGATCCCCAAAATTCCTGATGTAATTAATCCGTGCATCAAAATAGAAAGTATTATCATTATAGCGTGATATACCACTTTGTTCAATAAATTCTGTACCTTGTTGCAATTGTGATAACACAAAACTATTGGGACTGGATTCATCCCAACTACCATTAACGACAGAATAATAGTAAGGTTTCAAAGACCTTGAATAAGCTGATTGCGAATAATTTTTAAAATTAACTAATGCGGTAACGCTCAGTCCTTTTGTAATGAAGTCCAGTTTTTGATCAATATTAAGAGATGTATTAAGTGTATTAGTGTTTTCTTCTCTAAAAGAATTTAACATTGTAGCATAAGGATTTTCAAAATATCTGCTACTTGACATTACGGCACTACCAAACCGAATATGCTTATCATCATCTTCAGCGGGAAAGACGGCAGGAAATGTCACCGGATTACTTCGATATACTTGGTTAAATATTTCAGTTGTAGAGGTATTAGGTGATTTTCTAGTTCCAATTTGAGCATTCATCCTCAAATCAACCTTTGTTGTGGGGGTTATCTTATAAGATATATTATTTTGGAACGTATAATTCCAGCGGTTGATATTATTATCGAATGAATAATTTTTAGGAATATCCAACAATCCGGTATCATGATTTGCTTGGATACTCATATAATAAGTAACCTTCGAACCACCGCCCTGAACATTAATATTGGCACGTTGATTCATTGCAAAATCCTTAAATATTATGTCATACCAATCAACGTCGGGAAAAACATATGGATTTATTCGTTGTCGAGTATAATTAATACGATCGTCAGAGTATTTTAGCTCAGCCATAGAATTACGGGCCAATGTAGCTTCATTATAAATCTCCATCCATTTAACACCCCCTACATAATCTATAACATTAACCGGCTGTACAACAGAATTTTCTACTGATACATTTATTCTAGCTTTAGTATTTTCTGTTCCGCTTTTGGTCGTCACCAGCATCACCCCATTAGCACCTCTGGCCCCATAAATAGCTGTTGCCGATGCATCTTTGAGAATCGAAAAACTCTCAATAGATTCTGCTGGTATATTGTCCAGATCACTAGAAGATATTTCCACTCCGTCAAGTAATATTAACGGAGTGGATCGTCCTCCGAAAGTACTGATTCCACGTATATAAAATTCAGCACCAGTGCCAGGTTCCCCACTATTGACTATTGAAACAACACCGGCAAGTTGACCAGCAAGGTTGCTTGTCAAATTGGATGTCGGAGCTTTCAGAAACACTCCTTTCGTTGAAGTTATGGCCCCTGTTACAGAAACCTTGCGTTGTTGTCCGGCACCAATAATTACAACTTCAGCCAATTCTTGTTTTTCGGGCTCCAACATAATGTCTAGAACGCCAAGGTCGCCCACCAAAACAGTTTTATTTTGATAACCCAAGCACGATACGATAAGTTCATCCTTTGAAGTGACCTGAATCGAGTATTGCCCATCTTTATCGGTCGCTACCCCTTGATACGAACCCTTGATTTGTAATACAGCTCCGGGAATAGGATCAAGGGATATGGCATCCTTGATAACCCCCGTAAGGGTATGTTTAGTTTGATTTTGTGAATTCGTGTTTTTCGAGGTAGGTAGAGGAAGAAGGGAGAGAACTACTTGCTTTCCTTCTTTTTTGTAGCCATATCCCATTTTCTTACACAATTCGTCGAGCAATTGATCCCCAGTCTTATTTGCATAGGAAATCTCAACAAGCTTATCTAAAGTTGCATGTACCGCCTCGGAATACATGAAGATATATCCACTAATCGAAGTTATGTGGTCAAGTGTTTTACTGACAGTTTCTTTCTTTTTTGTTTGAGTTTCATTTCCTTGAGTCTGCGCATCCGATGGCAATGGGGCCATAAACATTGATATTAGACATAACAGCAGACAAAAAACTCCCTTTTTCTTTCCTTTAAAAGGGAAAAAATCATAATTTTGCATACAAATCTCAGTTAGGTTAGCTTTTTCTTAATCTGATGATTAGCGGGTAAATACTGGAACTATTTACCCGCATTTTCATATCTAGGGTTCAATAGGATTTTAAAGTATCAATTTATTTTCTGAATTTTCCCATCTTTAATCGTAATATCTCGAATCGTCACAGTTTCTTTTGTTGTTTTGAAATTAGTTGAATGGTACGATATTTTCAAGTCTCCTTTCAAATCCCTAAATATCATCGAATGTCCGCCATCATCGCTATTTAACACTTCTTTTTCATGTGTCCACGGGCCTGTAATCTTTCCGGATTTCGAAATTGCCTGCCCCATAGTATATCCAGAAGAAGTTGTACTGCTCCAAACCATTATAAGATTACCGCTTTCTGAATCTTTATACAAAACAGGGGCATCAACTATATATAATTTTTTCCCATCTTTTTCTCCCGAAGGTTGTGCCCATCCGGACTCTGATGCATCGAATAACAAAATTGGATCACCTTCCATGTCACTAAGATCTTTTTTCATCTTTTGGATATAAACTCTCCCTGCATAAAATTGCGTTAGTTCTCCGCTATATATCATCCAGGGTTGGTCATCCTCATCAATATATAGATGCCCATCAAGAGCCATCATATTCGAAGGTGTAAAATTCAGTCGTTCAAGAGGTAATATGGTGGAATATGGTCCAATCGGTCCTGAAATACTTTTCAAAACAGTCGTGCCTCGTTTAATCTCGTAATTTGCAAGATCAAAATTATTAGTGTTGCTGGTATTTTTCTTTCGCGAATAAGTAATGAAAATATAGTGTTCACCTTTGTATTCAAATAAATCCGGTGCCCATCCGTCACTATTTGCCAAGAAGCCAGATGGAGCTCTCCAAATGGTTCCCAAATTTTTCCAGTGTTTCAAATCTTTACTTTCATATGCTACAATAGCGGCGACATTATCAATCCATTTAGGATGAACAATATAATAGCGTTGTTTACTTTCATCTACATAGATAAAAGGATCTCTCAAATACATTTGAGACGTCGGAATATTGTATTCCTCATCGAAAGAGAACTTATCGTCTGCATTCTGTCCGCTACAGGAAGCCATCGATATTAGACAGATAGCTAAAGTAATGTAAAAAATAAATTTGTTCATAATTCAAGTAGTATTAGAGTTCGTTTATATGCCATTACCAAAACATCATTTTTCACTTTATGGCCAATCTATTGAAATATTATTGTCGAGAAAAAGGAGAACTTCTTCTACAGAATCGGGTAACACCATTTTCCCATACATTTTTTTAGCTTGCAATTCTTGGGAAATGGTCATTCTTGTACCATAATAAGTATTCAAGATTTCTACTATTTCACCCAAAGTATACCCATCGAGGTCCAAATACCCATCTTTCCAACAAGTATATCTTGATGTATTTACTTTTTCCATACCAACGATATTCCCGGAAGCAAGAATTGCCCTATCAGCTGGTAGCATAATCATTTTCCTTTCAGAATGGTCTGTAATTTCAACCGAGCCCTCGACAAGAACTACTTGGTCAATATCTGTATTGGGATATGCCAATATATCGAATCTAGTTCCAAGAACCTTTAAATTAAAGCGATCTGTAGTAACCACAAATGGCTTTCTTTTATTGTGGGCCACATCAAGGAAAGCTTCTCCCTGTACATATATATTTCGAATATTTCCCGTAAATTTTCGAGGAAAAATCATCTTTGTTCGAGTATTGATATCTGCAATAGTTCCATCAGGCAGTTCAACCCGCACTCTTTTACCTGCAGGGACCATTAAAATATTAAACTTATCAGACATTGAAGCAGATTCATTCGTTTTAACAAGCGGAATTCCGTTTTGAGTGAGTTTCCCATTGTTATCCCACGCCAAAAATGCTTCGTGAGCAATCAAAAATATTCCCTCACTAGTCATCATTGTGATTTCAGCGACATCATCAGGCGAACCGGTTTCAGCGGCCAAAACAATACCATTTGAAATCGTATTCATTCTCGGTAAACTGATAATTAAGGCTGCCATAATTACGGAGGCTGCCGCAATTATCGAAGCTACAATTATTTTTCGTTTGCGCCAATGTTCATAAGCATTGATTTTCAATTTAGTAATTGCAATTACTTTTTCCGGATTTCCATGGGGAATTTCACATTGTTCCAGAAAATATTTCAGTTTTTTATTTTGGTTATGATCCATATAGTTTTCAATTTTATTATAAAGACGCAATTCAATTCACATTCTCCCGAAAAAAGTGTCACTTTTTTCGAAAAACTGCACATAGTCGCAATAAATGCCTATCACTGATGTAATAAAATTATTCACTTTTAATATCCAATGCTTTTGCCACGGCATCTACCGCAATAGAAACATTGTTATAGATAGTTTTTAGCGATACTCCTAACATATTGGCAATATCGGAATAAGGCATTTCCACAATCCGCGCTAAAAAAAAGATCTGTTTGTTTCTCGAAGGTAGAGTTGATATAGCTCCATTGATTCGGGCAATTTCTTCATTACTGATCATTTGGCTATCTGGCGATGAAAAAGGTGGTATCTTAAAATCGGGAAGTTCTGACAATGAAATAAACCTCCGTCCATTCTCTTTTCTAAGCCAACTGACAGCGTCATGATGAACAATTGTAGCCAACCATGAATTAATATTAGTTATCCTATTTAATTCGTGGCGTTTTTTCCACATCTTCAGATAGGCATCACTAACAATTTCTTCTGCGACCTCCTGATTTTTCGTCAAGCCATATGCATAATGAAACAAGCGATCGTAATTAGCCCTCATAAAGCGTTCTAAAGCTTTTTCGTCTCCATGTATTATATCAGCAATGTCCGTTTTATTATTCATACAAATCATAAAATAGATAATCACGCCTATGGACGTATTAAAAAAACTGGTATATTCATATGTCTGATTACCTGATTGAAAAAGAATTACATTTTGAACATTAATAAATTTTGAGTGATCCTCAATCATATCCACCTTTGACATTATCAAAGATACGATATATCCCCTAATTGAACAACTTTATTCACTGCTTAACGAAGAAAAAACGAGGCCCTTTTTATATCAATACATCCCATGGTTTCACATTCGCATTTCAATCTGAAAACAAAATATAAAAACAGAGCGGAGCCTTGTCAAGCAAGAATTCCGCTCTATTCTACAATAATATTGGTTCAAAATATCTAAATAATGATATACGAAATATACTTCGGTTCATCCGTTGCTCTTTCGATTCTTATTAATGTGCCTTCACCGGCTTCCAATTCCAGCGGTAGTTTGTCCGTCGCATCATGTATAATAGATTGTTTCCCCTTATTGTCTTTATCGCATTTATAGATCCTAAAGGTATCTTTTAAGGGAATAGAAAAAGTATGCGCAGAATTAAAATCCTTATTCAATATCAGCATATAAACATTGTTTTCACTATCCCTGAATTCTCCAACTGAAATGTGCTCTGGCAATGCAGTAATATAATCGGATTTTTCTATCTGACTAGCATAAATATCCGGAATGATCGACTCTGCATGGTAAACTGCGGTTGATTTCAAATTAAGCAACGTATTTCCGAGATTCATCAATTGCGAATTTATTTTGCGGGTTACTTCGAAAAGATACTCTTTCTCTCCTTTAGGACCTACCACTGATCCTAATGCCGTATAGCTCGATAAACCCTTGACACCATACATTACAGCAGCCCATGCTTGAACCATTATTTGTCCTGGGGACAATAAACGGGCTTCAATGTCCATAACTTTTGTCGCTTGGTAATAGAACCAATGCGGTATATTATGTTTAGCTGCACGATTTCTGAATAGCCCCATATCTTTCCAAAATAGACTGCGGTAAAATTCGCTCGGAGTCGGATTATTTCCGAAAGCATAATAATCAGTACAAAGTACCGCCGGATTCACCTCCTGAATAAATTTATCCACATACTCATCATATTTCATTACTGTATAGTCCTCCCAACGATAGAGTGGATGATAGCTGGGAAATAAAACAGTAAATCCCAATAAGTCAGGACGCTGCACTTCTAACTCATCAATGCTTTCTCGTACTATAGAATTTTGTTCAGCAAGCGGTTCATCCCAAATATACACAGATTTCAAGGATTTGTATGCCCCATATATCCGAAGGAATTTTTCCAAAGAATCCCGATGAAACGGAATAGCTACACTATTGGGCAATGAACCCAAGAACGACATATCTTGAGCTAATACATTCATACCCCCTAGTTTATCGCATTCTTTAAGAATAGCCAGTGTAGCTTGCGAAGCATCCCAAGCTGTTTCTATATAATTAAAATTTGCAGCCTTCAACGTGGAGATTGCCTGAGGATAGTATTGCAACGCAGAAGGATCAAAAGAATAAAGCGGAGCAGCCGAAGACGGAACAGCCCTAAAGGTAGAAAGAACAAATTCTTTCTGAGCCCACTTTCGATCTGCATTTTTCACGCCTTCATAGGTAATTATATGTTCTGAGATAGTCGAACTACATCCCCAAACTAAAAACAAGCAAATACTAAAAAATATACATTTCATCAGTTAACTCTTTAAGTTTTTAATAATCTTATTATCAATCAACGTATTCCAAGGCCCAAAGTATTTAGTTTGTCAAATAAAAACTGGCCGTCATTACATCTCTACTATTTCCGCCAATCATTATCTGAAATTCGCCTGGCTCACAAATATATTCCAAATCGTCATTATAAAATTTCAGCATTTCTGGAGTGATCTCAAATCGAACATACGTTGATTCACCGGCTTTCAAGAAAATTCGTTGAAAGCCCTTAAGTTCTTTTACCGGGCGCGTAATAGATCCCACCATATCACGCAGATAAAGTTGGACTACCTCATATCCATCATATAGACCTTTATTCTGAACAGTTATACCAGCCGTAATAGTTTCTGTTTTGTCAATAGATTTTCGGTTGAGCTGTAAATCACCATACTCAAACCGAGTATAGCTAAGTCCGTACCCAAATGGATAAAGAGGATCGTTGGGGACATCCAGATAATTACTACGATACTTTTCAAACCAATTACCGTCGTCTAAAGGTCTTCCGGTATTTTTATGATTGTAGTAGAGCGGGATCTGTCCACTCGTGCGAGGAAAAGTAACGGGTAGTTTACCACAAGGAATAATATCACCAAAAAGTACGTCCCCAATAGCATAAGCAGCTTCCGAACCTCCGAACCATACGTTCAAAATAGCCGGAATATTTGCATCTTCCTCTACAAGCGAGATGGCTCTTCCTGCAAAAAGAACAAGCACCATAGGTTTTTTGGTTTCCAATAAAGCCGAAAGTAACTCACGTTGAACTTCAGGAATCGCAATATCAGCACGACAACACGATTCTCCACTCATATCAGCGGATTCACCCAAAGCCATAATAATTACATCCGATTTACGAGCTACTCTAAGTGCCTCATCGATTAGTTTTTTCTCAGAACGTGGATCACGAAGAAGGTCGCTATTCGGAGCCGTAGCTCGGGCCTGAAGCACGGCATCTCGAGTCAGATTAGCTCCTTTTGCATAAAGTATCTCTACATTATCACCAGCAACAGAACGTATACCTTCTAACAAGGTAGCTGGAGCACTCGGATCTGCAGCCAAACTCCATGTACCAACCATGTTGACCCGAGTATCGGCAAGCGGGCCGATTATCGCTATTTTTCCTTGTTTACGAAGTGGTAGCACTCCTTCATTTTTCAATAACACAAAACTTTCGGCCGCAATTTTACGAGCCTCTTCACGATTAGATTGTGTATAAATCTCATTACGAGCACGTTCAGAATTACAGAATTTATAGGGATTTTCAAAAAGTCCCAGCAGATATTTTGCTTTAAGAATGCGCCGGCAAGCGGTATTAATCTGCTCCATAACAACTTTACCAGCCGCCAATGAGCTAGGGAGAGTATTAAGGTAACTCTCGCCGACCATATCCATATCAAGCCCTGCCTTGAGAGCGAGTGTTGCAACGGTTTGTAGATCACCAATACCATGATCTACCGTTTCGTTTATACTGGTATAGTCGCTTACAACAAATCCATCGAATTTCCACTGCGTACGCAATAAATCGGTCAATAACCACTTATTAATAGAAGACGGAATCCCATTTATTTCATTAAACGAAGCCATCACGCTACCTACACCTGCATCAATAGCAGCTTTGTAGGGATACAAATAATCATTATACATGCGCTGAAAACTCATATCAACAGGATTATAGTCTCGTCCAGCTTCCGATGCCCCATAAAGTGCAAAGTGTTTGATACAAGCCATTATTCGATTAGATGCATACAAATCATCACGTCCTTGATACCCATACACCATCGCTTTAACGATCTCTCCACCCAAATAAGGATCTTCACCGGGTGATTCTGCAATCCGCCCCCAACGCGGATCCCGACACACATCTCCTACAGGGCTAAATGTCCAACAAATACCATCAGCACTAGCCTCTGAAGCTGCGATTTGAGCCGACCGTTCGATAGCCTCCATATTCCATGTTGCTGCAAGCGCTAATGGAATAGGAAAGACCGTCTCATAACCATGAATGACATCCATTCCAAAAATTAAAGGTATTCCTAATCGACTTTCTTCAATAGCAATACGCTGTAATTCGCGGATCTTGTCCACCCCCTTAATATTGAAAATGCCGCCCACTAATCCATTTCGGATTTTAGCAATAGAAGGCAAACTTTTCTTCTGTCCAGTTTCAAGATCTCCTCCCGGTAAAAGGTTAAGTTGGCCGAGTTTTTCTTCAAGAGTCATCAAAGACATCAAAGAATCGATCTGCCGAATCATTTTTGCATCTGAAACCTTTGATGTAGCAATATTTGGAAGGTAAGACAATAGCAGGATAACTAAAATTACAATTTTCTTCATTTAAATTTAAGCCATTTAAAGTTAATATAATATATCAGTCGGAATAAGTTTAAATTCAAACGTGTAATCACCATAAGGAAGGCGATACTTCTCCATCGGAACCGATATCCAACTATCAATACAACCAAGTCCTGATTGTATTTTGTCGATGCAAAGCCATACATAAGAATCTTTTGCTATTTCGACCGAGTGTCTGTTCCGTTTTTCAAGCCCCTCATCCAAAGATTCTTGAGAATAATGCAGGGCAGACACAGCAAACGGCTCCGGCGAAATTATTCGTATCCCTAATCCGCTTTGATTGCCTTGATGCCACCACCGAATATCGCTTTTCGTACCAGTTTCTTGCGGACGTATATAAGCATAAAATTGCTCATCAACAGTCTGGCAATACAGCCCTATAGGTTGCGACAACTTACGGTCTGCATAATTTTCAATGGGACCTCGGCCATAATAATTGATATATTCGAAATCTTTAGGCATGACCATACGCATTCCAAATCTCAGCATATGCGGTACGGAGGTGTTTTCCTTAGCATTTATTGTCTGTCGCACTGCGATCTCACCTGCATTATTAATAGTATATTCAACTTTGATATCAGCTAATACTTCGGGTAAATCGTATTTAACTGTTATTACGGCCATTCCATTTTTTATTTCGCTACTTAGTCCGGAAACTTTCATTTTCGGATTACGCCATACAGCATGTTTTGTTGGCACTTGTGCTCCGAAATCATTGTCGGTAGGTGCTCGCCAAAAGTTTGAGGTCAACGCAAAACCAGGAGCAAGAAAAGAAATTCCATCAACCTCGTAACGTGTCATGAAACCATCTTTACGCCTAAAATCAATCCGGACACGCTCGTTTCCGACGCACAAATAATTACGATCGTTCTCATAGATTGTAATATTATTATCCGTTGTATAGCAATCCACCCTCCGATTCGATAGGGCATTAGGGGGAAATTCATAATTACGGATTAGCAACTGCTGACGTGCAATACGAAATCCTGCAGGCAAAAGTGCTTCAGCATCTTTGAGACGATATTCGACATTTAAGAAAAGCTCACCTTTGTCTGAGAACTCAGATATAGAATAAGGAAGTTTGAATTTCCGAATTTGCTGAGGAGCAATATCTAGATTTTCAATAATACCACTTCGCACATTACGACCATTGCACACAACGCTCCAGTGCATCCGGCAATTAGAAAGATCGCGAAAAAAATATTCGTTAAATATGCCAACCTGTCCTTCGGCCACATCTTCATCAATAGTCCAAACGGATTGGTGCCAATAACCAACTTCATCCATATGGGGATTAGGAATGCGGTCTGGGCTAACAAGGCCATTATTACAAAAATTCCAATCATGGGCATCATATGGATTAAAATCCCCTCCATAAAGATACATTTCCTTTCCGTCATGTTTCATGCGAATCGATTGATCGGCAAAATCCCAAATAAACCCACCTTGATATACGGAATATTTACGAATCAAATCCCAATATTCTTTAAATCCGCCCATGGAATTGCCCATTGCATGAGCATATTCACATTGAATAAGCGGCTTGGTCGGATTAGTTGATACATACTTTTCGCAATCTTCATAATTCATATACATAGGGCAATAGATATCGGTATTAGGCATACCATCCTCAAAAATAGCCCGTTCATATTGTATTAGACGCGAGGGATCAAAAGAACTGATCCAATTATATACAGTCGAAAAATTGGCCCCTTGACCTGCTTCGTTACCCATCGACCAAATAATAATAGACGGATGATTAAAATTACGTCGAACATTACGTTCGTTACGTTCCAAGTGCGCTGTTTCCCAATCCGGATCTTTTCCAAGCGTCTTATCCTCATAGCCCATCCCGTGAGATTCGAGATTCGCTTCTGCCACAACATACAATCCGTACTGATCACATAATTCATACCAACGATTGTCATTCGGATAATGCGAAGTCCGAACAGCATTAATATTGTATTCCTTCATTAAGCGGATATCTTCTATCATTCGGGATTCTGTTACTACATAGCCTGTTCGAGGATCCATTTCATGCCTATTAACGCCTTTTATCAAAATCGGCTGACCATTAATTAGTAATTGCGCATCTCGAACCTCAATATTTCGAAAACCAACTTGGAGCGGTAATACTTCGATTACTTTATTCTTTGACGAAAGAATAACGAGCAATTCATACAAATTGGGGATTTCGGCACTCCAAGGGGCTACCTCTCCAACATCAAATATAAAATCTGATTTACCGTCAATTCCCCTCGCTTGACAATCCACAACTTTTTCTCCAGAAGGATCTGTCAATAAAAAATCAACCTCACATCCTTTTGCAGCAGCTGAAAATTCCAAATCGACCGTTAATGTTCCTCGAGTAAACGTACTATCAAGCAATGCCGTACAACGAATATCTTTAATGTGTTTTTTATCACGCGCATACAAGAAGCAATCACGTCCTACTCCTGAAAAACGCCAAAAATCCTGATCTTCAAGATAGGTACCATCACACCAGCGATAAACTTGAAAAGCGATGAGGTTTTTGCCCGGTACTACATATTTCGTAATATCGAACTCTGCTTCCAATTTGCTATCTTCGCTATAACCGACATATTTCCCATTCACCCACAGATACATGTTCGATGTTACAGATCCGAAATTAGCAATAATTTGTTTCCCAATCCATGAAACCGGAATTTCGACAATCCGACGATAAGAGCCTACATGATTATTTGCAATGGGAACATGAGGAGGGTCATTTTCGAATTGATTACGCCAAGCATATCCAATATTCAGATATTGCGGATCACCAAAACCATTTAGCTCCCAAAGTCCCGGGACCTGAATCTGACTCCAATGTGCATCATTATACTCTATACGATAGAAATCATCAGGTCGTTGATCTGCATTCTGCACCCAATTAAAATTCCATTTACCATTGAGTGTAATAAAACGACTGGACATTGTCCGATCTCCACATAATGCCAATTCTGCAGTTTCATAAGCAAAAAAACTAGTATGCATTGGCATTCGATTGACTGCATTTATAGTAGGATCAGCCCATTCGAAATTCTGAGCGTTAGTTGTAACACATAAGGTCATAGCTAAGGCCCACACGAGGCCGGTTTTCATCATAAATTTCATGTAAGTCAAAATAGCTAAATAGAATAAACTAATATTTGTGTACTTGAGATCCTATAAAACCGAGTTTTTTCCACTGATTTTCTATTGTCGTGAATCTATAACGAAAATTGTTGTAATTCTTTTTCGAATATGGGGTCCATCCAGTTTCTGCATGAGCCGCTATGCGGGGAAATACTTGATAAAACAGTTTATTAGCATTTGGAATACCTTCAGACCATGATTGACATCCTGTTCCAAGTATTTTCACCTTATTTTCTTCGGATATTCCTTCAGGAATCAGGTTGAATGAATAAGTTTTTTCAAGCGACGTAACTTCATATGGATAGTCTAAATAGGTATAGAACCTATATGAATTTACAATGTCATATCCTTTAGAAAGCGCTTTGTTTATCAGCGATGGGTTACCATCCCAAAATTGTACAATCGTTCCCGCTGCTAGTTTTTCATTCCGGCTAGATTGAATATGCTTCTCTTCACGAATATTATCACCTGTGATCTCATTCCAACCTATTGTTCGGCAACCTTTTGATGCAAGGTAGTTTGACATTCGGTTAATAAATCGCACTTGAAGGTCCATATATGTCGGAATATTATTTTCTTTCATGAAACTCCTTATTTGCTGGTTATTTTCCCAATGTGAATAAACAGCCTCATCCCCACCAATATGAATAATTCTGGATGGGAATAATTCAACCACTTCATCAAGAACATCTTTTAGAAACTGTTCTACCCTTGGGTCTGTAACATTGAGAAGGTCTGCCCACACGGGTTGATCTGCACCAGCGGAACTGGATCCCATCCAAGGATATGCGTAAATAGCTGCAGACGCATGTCCTGGCATTTCTATTTCAGGAATCACTTGAATACCTCTTTCTTCAGCATAAGTAACTATATCTTTTATCTCATCTTGAGTATAATAACTACGTTGAGGGAAACGTTTATCCCATTCTTCTGGACTTAAGTGCGAGAATGAATGGTCTCTCTTAGCGCCTAAATCAGTCAATAAGGGATATTTATTAATTTCAATACGCCATGCTGCATCGTCAGTCAAATGCCAATGAAATATATTCATTTTAAGACGAGCCATTTCATTTAGCATAGTTTTAGCTAAAAACATCCCATGAAAGTGTCTTGATTCATCAAAATGAAAAGAACGCCATTGAAAGGCTGGATAATCAGTAATGGTGCACCCTGGAATTACCACTTGATTGCCATGCTTCAAAGCAAGTTGGCGTAAAGTCTGTAAAGCATAATGAAGTCCACGACCATCATTTGCTGTTGCAATTATTTTTGAAGCCCTGACAACCAAGCTATATGCTTCCGGACTATCAAAAGATATAGTTTTATCTATCTTGAGAATAATATCGGCCTTATTCTTTTTCAATGTATATCCTGCAGCTATACCAGTATCCCCCAAAAGAAATGTCACATAATCTTTTGACAATGCTGCAATGGGATCAAGCCATACAAGCATAGCATCTCGAACAACAAATGATGATTTTGCAGGTTCAATATGTGATGGTTTCGGTACAATCTTAAAATCATAGTTATGGCTGTTAGCAGTAAAGGTTAATGTTGACAACAGAATAAGTGTTAAACAAGTAAATTTCATGATTATATTAAAGTTTAAAGGTATATCGGAGCCTAAAAATGAGTAAAACACAAAAGGTTTTCCTAAAACTAGCCCTTGTTATTGTTTATTTTCATAAATTAATTTTTGCCGAATATTCACGGTATATTATTTAAGACGTAAATGAATTCTTAATTTCCCGAAACTAACAAGGTTTTTCTTTATCGAGCTAAAAGTTTACACCTATTTCCCGTATATTTGAAACAGTTATTATGCAACTTTCAACAGCACCCTATTGGGAAAAGAAGAGTATTTTCCAACCGAACTTTCTAGTAAGATACTGACAAATAACTTATTATATTCATTATCAAGAAATGAGGTTGATGAAATTTTAGCTCGGTTGAATTACACATCAATGATTTTGAAAATAGTTTAGCAAATAAAGATGTGCCTTAAATATTTCCGATTAGGGTATTCGTTATTCTCAAATCTTTTTATTTTTATCTATATCGTGAATACCACAGTAGATACGTTGTTATATATTTA
>ENA-UPSY01001765-UPSY01001765.1-human-gut-metagenome-genome-assembly--contig:-NODE-1765-length-21340-cov-4.701030_pt1 | contig 21340 bp, 20 predicted proteins | sample MGYA00250044_ERZ773365 | MGnify/ENA primary metagenome ERZ773365 (study PRJEB29103, sample SAMN06111932) | human gut metagenome | biome: human gut; feature: ankylosing spondylitis patient; material... | reverse complement strand
GATTCGAACCCATGCGCCCGTGAAGACAAACGGTTTTCAAGACCGCCCCGTTATGACCACTTCGGTACCTCTCCATAGCTATTTTATTGTGTCGCACCAGCGACTTGATTATATTATCATCACAGTGTAACTTTGTCAACAGCTTTTTTAAAGTTTTTTAAATTTTTTCATCAGATGTTTCTGATGATTGTTCAGGCCTCTCTGATGACACCGTATTTTTCATGTGCATATGAGCCGCCATCTGCTTTGTATAGCTAGCTTTGGCCGTTCCTACAAGTCCTTCCAGAGGGTTTAATACTGCTTCTGACTCGTTTCCTAATACATATGGTCTGAATAACATTTCATTAATCCAGTATGAGCCTATCATTATTAACACCATTATCAGTTCAAGCACAAATCCATATGCTACAGATGTCTTTACAAACATACTGGTCTTCATTCCAGAACCACTGTACTGAACAGCATATGTAATTATTGATTTGATATCTTTTATATTAGAATTGCCCACTATAAGTGCAAGCATAAGGCTTATAAAATCTACTACCGAAACTATTATCGCAGCAGCTCTTACAAGCTGCGAACTATTCCATATGTATAATCCAAATGCAACTATAGACAACATAAGGCACAATACACCAAAAAAATTATATGACACCAGATTTTTAGTTAAAGCATATGATTCAGCCTGCTTCCCTGCCTGCTGTATAAGTACTTCCATCGGTTCTATTCTATAAAACGGAAAAAATGCAAATATAAACGCCCATAATGATGCAAATGCACCAACAACATTAACTCTTTTAACTGAAAAACCACTCATACCTGTCTCCTTATACTGCATCTAATATAATTATTTATTAAAATATATTCTCTATAAACATTTCTGCTGTGTTCAAATCTTCTGGTGTTGTGATCTTAATATTTCTATAATCACTGTACACCAGTTTTATATGATGTTCCCCAAATCTTTCAAGTACCATCGCATCATCTGTTACCCCATTAAATCTGCCACTTCTATACAGACTACTATATGCAGATTTTATTATATCATACTCAAATACTTGTGGTGTCTGAATCTGCCACAATGTATTCCTATCCGGTGTTTTTGCTGCATAGCCTTCTGAATCTGCTATCTTAATAGTATCTTTAACAGGTACTGCTGCTATACACGCCCCATCTTCAACAACAGCTTCATAGCAATCGTTAATAAGCTTCTGGCTTATACACGGTCTTGCACCATCATGTATGAATACATATCCGGATTCCTTGATACATTTCAGCCCTTCCCATACTGAATCATATCGTTCCACGCCGCCCTGTATAACTTTTGAAACCTTATCAAGTGTATCACCTAAAATATTTTTTTTTACATATTCTATGTAATGATCAGATGTTACCAGTATTATATCATCTATATGCAGGTTATCCTGAAATGCTTTCAGTGAATAGTATATTACTGGTTTTCCTTTAAGCATCATATATTGCTTTGGAATATCACTATTCATTCTCCTGCCACTTCCACCCGCAAGAACTATAGCCGTATTCATTATATGCGTTCTCCTAATTTAAGGTTCGGGATAGCGTTTAAATCATAGCCATGACGAACTCCTTTAATATATTCATAATATGCCGCCGCTCCTATCATAGCTGCGTTATCTGTACATAATATAGGTGATGGCGAATAGAATCTGATGTTATTCTTTGTACACTCTTCCTGTATTGCTGCCCGAAGCGCTGAATTAGACGCAACTCCTCCAGCTATTGCAAGCTTATCCATTCCACATTCTTTTGCCAGCCTTACTGCCCGTGAAACAAGAGCATCTACTACCGCCTTCTGGAATGACGCTGCTACATCAGCCCTGTTTATCTCTTTTCCCTGCATATTGGCAGAATTAATATAATTAAGTACTGCTGATTTTATTCCACTAAACGAAAAATCATAAGGAGCATCATCAACATGTGCTCTTGGAAATTCTATTGCATCCGGATTACCTTCCTTTGCAAGCTTATCTATCTTAGGTCCTCCCGGATATCCCAATCCTATTGCCCTTGCAACCTTGTCAAATGCTTCTCCTGCCGCATCATCTCTTGTTCTTCCAACTATTTCATACTCGCCATAGTCGTTGACCTTAACAAGGTGTGTATGTCCTCCCGAAACAACAAGCGCAACAAAAGGAGGTTCGAGTTCTTTATTCTCAACATAGTTGGCACTAATATGACCTTCTATGTGATGTACCCCTACTAATGGTTTATTCTTTGCAAATGCTATTGCTTTAGCCTCCGCAACTCCGACAAGAAGTGCTCCCACAAGCCCAGGACCATATGTAACACCTATTGCATCTATATCATCAAGTGTTACTCCCGCATCTTCAAGTGCTTTCCTTATTACAGGATTAATATTTTCTATATGTTTTCTTGACGCAATTTCAGGAACTACACCACCATACTCTGTATGTATGGCTATCTGGGTATTAATCACATTTGACAATACCTCTCTTCCATTCTTTACTACTGCTACTGCTGTCTCGTCACATGAACTTTCTATTGCAAGAATAAGAACATCATCTTTTTCGCTCATTTTATATCTCCTATTATTCTGTATCGCTGTCTATTTCAGTTAGCTCCCAGAAAAGAATCTTCCAGTGTCCATCATCATCTTTTCTTAAGGTGAATTTTGTTGGTGAATCTATAAGCTTGTCACCCTGTCTCAAATAATACACTAATGCGATTGATGCATACTGCCTGTCTTTAAATGTTGAATATTTAGTCTTGGTAGCACTCTGTATAACATATGAACTTATACGTGTTTTGGTTGAATTATAATTGCCTATATCTTCCTTAAGTTTCTCATAGAAATCCGCATCTGTCTGCGTATTCTTTAATTCATCATCAAACATCAGACGTGCCTGCTTTCCTAATGCTTCAATCTGTTCATCAGTAAGTGATGTATCATAATATGCCTTCGTTATTCTTGCATACAGATTGACTACATCCTTAGGTGATTCCGGATAATTAGCCATAATATCTTTTGAAATAAGCACAGAAACCTCACTGGTATCTGCCGCAATATCAGTAGCATCTTTCCCTGTATCCTTATTAGCAAGGTAATAGTAATACCCCAGTCCCAACGCAACCAATACTGCTATTACAATTATCGTCCTTCCGTATTTCTTCATAATCTACCCCTCATCGTCAAACTTCAACTCAACTGTTCTTCCATCATTAGCTGCTATTGTAGCAGGGAATATCTTTCTTGCCTTATCAACATAATCCTGAGGTCTTACAAGCGAAGGACTATAATGTGTCAGCCACATTTCCCTGACATCCGCATTCTTTGCAAGCTGTGCCGCTTCTGTAAAGGTCATATGCTTATATTCCTTTGCCTTAGCTTCCTTACCATCCTCTCCATACATACCCTCACATATGAAAAGATCTGATTCCTTAGCATTATCTGATATAATCTGAACAGGCCTGCTATCTGTACAATATGTTACTTTAAGCCCTTTTCTTGCCGCCCCCATAACCATATCCGGCGTATATTCTTTATCATCTATTGTAACCGCTGTTCCATGCTGCAGTTTATTCCACATGCTACACGGAATACCAAGTTCTTTCGCCTTCTCTACATCAAACTTGCCTATTCTTGGAATACTAATCGAATACCCATAACATATAACAGCATGATTAACCCTGAATGCATCTATCTCATATCCGCATATTGACAAATGCTCCTGCTGATTCGTAAGTTCTATCAGCTTAAGTTCAAATGGCAGCTCTGGTGCGATTACCCTGAGCGAAGAAACTACCCTGCCAAGCCCCTTGGGTCCTACAAGAGTTAAGGGCTTCTTTCTGTCAGAATTACCTATTGTGAGCAAAAGCCCCGGCAAACCACTTATATGATCAGCATGATAATGTGTGAAGCAGATAACATCTATAGGATTAAAACTCCATCCTTTCTGCTTAACAGCTATCTGTGTTCCCTCTCCGCAATCTATCATCAGGCTGCTTCCGTTGTAACGTGTCATAAGCGATGTCAGCCATCTTCCCGGCAGGGGAAGCATGCCACTGGTTCCCAGTAAACATACATCAAGCATTAATCGCACCTCCTTCTGTTATTATACATCAATATATATTATGCAGTCTATTATTTCACCCAATATTTTTAGACATTATAACTGCGTCCTCAACCGGTTTTTCATAAAATTTTTTTCTTATTCCTATATTCTTATACCCCATTTTTTCATAAAGGGCTATTGCTGGCAGATTGCTCTGTCTGACTTCAAGGAAATATGATGTAACATTCTTGTCATCACCATAATTTTCCATCGACTGCATAAGCCTCTGTGCTATGCCGCACCGCCTGTAATCCGGTGATACTGCCATGTTGGTTATATTGCCTTCTCCAAGCACAGTCCACATACCACAATATCCTGCTATTACTCCGTCTGCCTCGCATACCAGATACACATTGTCCTGATTCCTGCACGCATCTGCAAATGATTTCTGCGACCATGGAAGCGAGAATATTACCTGTTCTATCAGTTCCACTGCAAATGTATCATCTTCCGTCATCGGTCTTATCACATATTTAAGACTCATGCTGTGCTTTCTCTCTTTCTGCCTGTGAAGGACGCAGATAATCAGGCTTTAACTCATCAGCATCTGTATATTCGCCATTATCTGCCATCTGCTTTGCTAAAAGTGCTACTGAACCGGCTCTCTGTGTCTTGATATGAGCCGGTGCAAGAACACATTTGTCACCAAGCTGCTCTTTAAGGACGTCACCTGCGACATCCACACCATCACCTACTAATACAACCTGTCCATCTAGTCCCGCAAGTTCTTCTGCAAGCTCATCATATGACTCAAGATTAACATCTCTTACTGTAATAAGCCTGTCACCGTCAAATGTATATATTCCACTGTACAGATGCTTTCTTCTTGCGTCCATTACAGGGCATATGTATCTACTGTCTCCATATAAATTATATGCCATTGCTGCAAGTGTCGGAACTGCCACCATCTTTTTGTCAAGCGCAAGTGCAATTCCCTTGCCTGTAGCTGCACCAATTCTTAAGCCCGTGAACGAACCCGGTCCTTTTGATACTGCTATTACATCAACATCATCAGGCTTTAACTGAACCATTGAAAATATCTCATCTATCATTGGAAGAAGTGTCTGTGAATGTGTCATCTTATGATTAATTGTGTATTCAGCAACAAGTGTATCATCTTCAAGAATCGCAACTGATGCTGTAACTGCTGAACTTTCTATCGCTAATATTCTCATACTGCCTCCTGCCCGATAGTTATTTTCCTGTAATCAAAGCCTTTTTCAAGGTCTTTTTCTATAACTATCTCTATCGCATTATCTGGAATTATCTCCTGTATAAGTGTGCTCCATTCAATAAGGCACACCCCGTCTGAATAGAAATATTCCTCATATCCAAGCTCATCCATCTCTTCAACATCGCCAATTCTGTATACATCAAAATGATACAATGGCAGTCTGCCTTCATGGTATTCCTGAATAATTGTAAATGTAGGGCTGTTGACAGGCTCTTCTATTCCAAGACCTTTCGCAAAGCCCTGCGTAAATACTGTTTTTCCGACACCTAAGTCTCCATTTAGACAGTATATCTGCCCCGGAAGAGCCTTCTTACCCATCTCATATCCTGCTTCAAATGTTTCTTTAGCGTTAAATGTTTCTTTAACCATATTATTCCTATCTGCTTACTTAAGCCACAGCCTTAGCAAGCTTATCCATATTAACCTTAACCTGAAAAGGCTTTAATTTCTTCTGACACATTTTAACAAAAGGAACTGCCGCCTCACCCATACTGTTAACTGTAAGCACATTGGCTCTGACAGATGAAAGATACAGAATAAGATTGCTTCCTGTGAATCTTATCTTGTATATCTGCTCCCATGCAAGTTCTTCTGACATATCACCCTGGCTTACAATTATCTTGTCTTCCCCAGCACTATAATGCATAGGCTCTTTAAATGCTGCAACTGTTTTCATCTGCTTCTTAGTTCCAAGCCTCATATTAACAATTGGATAAAAGAAGAAAAATACTCCAAAAAGCCCCATCATAACTATATATTTAGGAGACATTTTGAATATTACCCCAAGCACGCACATAACTATTGCAAATGCTGCAAATACATATCCGAACACTCCCCCAACATTGTGAAAAACATGATACATCTTAAAATCATTAAGTGCTTTCTCTGTGATTACGCTGTCGAATTCAATTCTATCTTCCATACAATACTCCTATTAATGCATGAACTTAGCAAGACCTGAAAGGTTAAGGCCTTCCTTCTTAGGCTTTCTGTCCTGTCTGTTTCCTTTGCCGTTGTTTCTGTTATTCTTATTATTGGAATTATCCTTAGTGTACTTTCTGTTAGCTGCCTCTTTTTCATCAAGTATCATTGAAAGTGAAATTCTTGCCTTAGGGATATCAACATCTATAACTCTTACATCTACGATATCTCCTACACTTACAACATCAAGAGGGTGCTCAACTCTCTTTGTGCTGCTCATCTGGGAAATGTGTACAAGTCCGTCCTGATGCACTCCGATATCAACAAATGCTCCGAAATCAATAACATTTCTGACTGTTCCCTTAAGTATCATGCCCGGTGTTAAATCCTTCATATCAAGAACATCTTTTCTTAATATAGGCTTAGGCATCTCATCTCTTGGGTCTCTTCCCGGCTTCTCAAGTTCTTTAACGATATCTTCAAGTGTCATTGTTCCTATTCCAAGTTCATCCGCCATCTTGGCAAAATCTTTAACTTTGCTCTTAAGTCCTATAAGTTCTCCTGATGTTATTGAATTAATATCATACCCTAAAAGTGCAAGAAGCTTTGTTGCTGCCTCATAACTTTCAGGATGTACGCTTGTTGCGTCTAACGGATTATCGCCGCCTGATATTCTCATGAATCCGGCACACTGTTCAAATGCCTTAGGTCCAAGCTTTGCAACCTTTAAAAGCTGCTTTCTGTTCGTGAATCTTCCGTTAGTCTCTCTGTATTCAACTATATTCTTAGCTACTGCCTTAGATATACCTGAAATGTACTCAAGAAGTGAGGCCGATGCAGTATTTAAGTCTACTCCAACCTTATTAACGCTGTCCTCAACAACTCCTGTAAGTGTGTTCTCTAACTTCTTCTGGTTCATATCATGCTGATACTGACCTACTCCGATTGATTTCGGATCAATCTTTACAAGCTCTGCCAATGGATCCTGAACTCGTCTTGCTATTGAAACTGCACTTCTCTGTGCCACATCAAAGTCAGGGAATTCCTCTGTTGCAAGTTTACTTGCTGAATATACAGAAGCCCCCGCCTCGTTAGTGATTACATAATCAACAGGAAGATTCATCTCATGTATCATATCTGAAATAATCTTCTCTGATTCTCTTGAAGCTGTTCCGTTACCACACGAAATAAGATTAACGTGGTACTTATCTATAAGCTTCTTAACCTCAGCCTTAGATTCCGCCACCTTATTGTGTGGTTCTGTAGGGTATATAACTTTAGTTGCAAGTACCTTACCTGTAGGGTCTACAACTGCAAGCTTACAACCTGTTCTAAAAGCCGGATCCCAGCCAAGAACAACCTTGCCTGCGATAGGTGGCTGAAGGAGAAGCTGTTCAAGATTCTTTCCAAACACTTTGATTGCCCCATCCTCTGCCGTCTCTGTAAGGCTGCTTCTTATCTCTCTTTCGATAGCTGGTGCAATAAGTCTTCCATATGCATCTGCTATGCAGTTCTTAAGGTATTCTGCTGTAAATGCATTGTCTTTAAGAATATTCTTCTCGAGATATCTTAATATTCTCTCTTCCGGTGCTTCTACCTTAACAGTAAGAAACTTCTCATCCTCTCCTCTGTTAATTGCAAGAATTCTGTGTCCCGGAATTGTTGAAAGTGCCTCGCTATAATCATAATAATTCTCGTATACAGACTCAGCCTTTTCATCTTTGGCTGTTACAACAAGCTTTCCTTCTTTCATTGTGATGTCTCTGATATATGTTCTGTAATCTGCAACATCTGATATCTGTTCTGCAATTATATCTAATGCACCTGCTATTGCATCCTGTGCTGTAACAACTTCCTTACCCTCTTCATCACTGATAAATTCTGCTGCCTTGACTTCTACATCTTCTGTAGCTTCCTGTGCATATATGAACTGTGCAAGTGGTTCAAGACCTTTCTCTTTTGCAATTGTTGCTCTTGTTCTTCTCTTCTGCTTATATGGTCTGTAAAGATCTTCTACAAGAACCATTGTTTCTGCTGCTGTAATAGCAGCCTTAAGTTCTTCTGTAAGCTTTCCCTGTTCTTCAATGCTTGCGAGGACCTGAGTCTTTCTGTCTTCAAGATTTCTTAAATACTTTAATCTCTCATCAAGATTACGGAGCTGTTCATCATTTAACGCTCCTGTAACTTCCTTTCTGTATCTTGCAATAAAAGGGATTGTACACCCCTCATCTATAAGTTTAACAGCAGCTTCTACCTGTGTTACTTTAATTTCCAGCTCTTCCGCTATCTTCTTTGCGATATCCATTAATCTTCCTCCGTTTTCATACGCATATTACATTTAATTATATCAATTTCATCAAAGTTTATCAACAGTTGCATAAACGCAAGAATCCCCGCACTCCATGTGCGGGGAATGAAATTTACTTCATATTCTTTTTCATCTTATCAAGTTCATCATCTACACTTGATGTATAACTGCCGCCTGTCTGCTCTGACTTATCTTTCTTGGACTTTTCTGACTTATTGTTAGCAAACAATACCTTTGCAACCAATCCGGCGCCGCCAAATATAAGAACAAGTATAAGAACCCATTCATACATTGTAATAGTTACAAGCCAGATTCTTGTTGACGCAACAATTGCCGCAATTATAAGTATCACTGATAGTACGGTAAATACTTTAGATACAAATGAGCCGCCTGAAGCAAACATCCATACAACTCCAATTATTAATGGTACCATAATAAGACCTGATGAGAACCTGCCACCCCATAATGAGAAGAACCCATATGAAGATGATACCATAACTTTCTGTGACAATATGTACAGTCCTACAACAAGCATTATTACGCCGCCGACAAACTGCATTAATTCATTCTTTGCCTCTTTCATATCCCTTATCCCCCTGTTTATCTACTCAACTATTCCTCTGGAACAAATACTCCATAGATAGTCTTAATAGCATCCTCAAAGTATCTGTTTCTTACACCAATGATGATGTTAAGCTCTGAAGATCCCTGATCTATCATTTTAACATTAATCTTAGCTTTTGCAAGTGCTGAGAAGATATTACCTGCTATACCAGTACTGTTCTTCATTCCACGTCCAACTACTGCAATAAGTGCAAGGTTAGCTTCAAGTTCAACAGAGTCAGGATTAACTGCCTTATGAATCTGTGCAAGAACCTTCTGTTCCTTCTCTACAAATTCATCCTGGTGAACAAATACTGTCATAGTATCTATTCCTGAAGGCATATGTTCGATTGAGATTCCGTTATCCTCGAATACTGAAAGAACCTTTCTACAGAATCCGATTTCTGAATTCATCATATCCTTATCAATGCTGATTGCAACGAATCCCTTCTTACCTGCAATACCTGTAATTGTGTATTCCGGCATATTACATGTTGTCTCAACAATCATTGTTCCCTTATCTTCCGGAGCATTAGTATTCTTAATATTGATAGGAATTCCACCCTTTCTTACAGGGAAGATAGCTGATTCATGAAGCACTGATGCACCCATGTATGAAAGCTCTCTTAATTCCTTATATGTAATAACGTTGATTGGCTTTGCATTATTTACAATTCTTGGATCTGCTGCAAGGAAGCCTGATACATCTGTCCAGTTCTCATACATATCAGCCTTAAGTGCTCTTGCAACGATTGATCCTGTTACATCAGAACCGCCTCTTGAAAATGTCTTAACCTTTCCGTTTGGCATTGCTCCGTAAAAACCAGGTACAACTGCTCTTTCAATATTAGCAAACTTTGCTTCACACACTGCATTAGTCTTTTCTGAATCAAACTCTCCATCCTTATCGAAGCAGATAACTGTAGCAGCATCTATGAACTCATATCCAAGATAGTTAGCCATGATAATACCATTAAGATATTCACCTCTTGAAGCTGCATAATCTTTTCCTGCAAGTGCCTCAAAATTCTTCTTAATTGTCTCGAACTGTTCCTTTAATGAAAGCTTAAGTCCAAGTCCCTTGATAATTTCATTGTATCTTTCCTCAATTGCCTTAAGACTCTTCTCAATATTCTTACCAGCTTCTGCCTCTGCATAACATTTGTAAAGCATATCAGTAACCTTAGTATCCTCTGGAAATCTCTTTCCAGGTGCTGAAGGAACCACATACTTTCTGTCCTCATCAGCACGGATAATATTGCCAACCTTCTTAAACTGCTCTGCGCTTGCAAGTGAACTTCCACCAAATTTAACTACTTTAACCATTACTTTTCTCCCTTATATTATTACTGTAATTTAGTATCATCTATTCTGATTCTGCTTATAACAGAAACCTTATCCTTAGCATCTTCAAATGCTCTCTCTGTCATAGGTTCTGTAACAAATCCGAACTCTCCGTTAATTCCATCAACCTTAACAATCTGTCCTTCACCAAATGCTGCCTTAGCTGCCTGGACATCATCGCCCATAATTCTTACAAAGAATCTTCTTGTCTCGTCAAATGTATCACCAAGCTCCTGCTTTACTGAACTCCAGATTGTCATAACATTTTTACCCTTATGCTTAACACAGTCAACTACATCTGATACTACAGCACTTGCTGTTGGAAGCTTTCCGGCTCCTGCTCCGAAGAACATTACATCCCCTAATACATTGCCGTGTACATAGATTCCGTTAAGAACGTCATTAACATTATATAATGGATGTGTGCTGTCAATCATAAATGGTGCTGTGATTGCATATACCTTGCCATCCTTACTGTAGCTTGTTGCAAGAAGCTTGATAACACTTCCAAGCTCTTTAGCATATGCAAAATCTTCATTAGAAATCTTTGTTATTCCCTCTGTATACACTTCCTCGAATTTCACTGTATTTCCAAATGCAAGCGATGTAAGAATTGCTATCTTTCTGCATGCATCGTAACCTTCAACATCAGCCTCTGGATTTCTTTCTGCATATCCGAGTGCCTGTGCCTCTTTAAGAACCTCCTGATATGAGATTCCTTCTCTGCTCATCTTAGTAAGAATATAGTTAGTTGTTCCATTAAGAATACCTGTAATCTTAGTAATCTCATCTGCTGTTAAAGACTGGTTAAGCGGTCTGATAATTGGAATTCCACCGCCTACTGATGCCTCAAACATGAAATTAAGTCTTCTTTCTTTAGCCATCTCAAGAAGCTCAGGACCATGTGCAGCAACAAGTGCCTTATTAGATGTACACACGCTCTTTCCTGCTTCAAGTGCCTTCTTAACAAATGTAAATGCCGGCTCTACGCCACCCATAACCTCAACAACAACCTCTATCTCAGGGTCATTAATTATAAGATCTATATCATGAACGATTTTATCCTGAATTGGATCTCCAGGAAAATCTCTTAAATCAAGTACACTCTTAACCTCAATAGTATCTCCTGCTCTCTTTGCAATTGAAGCACCATTGGTATTTAATACCTCAACCACTCCTGATCCTACTGTTCCATAACCTAACACTGCAATCTTTGCCATATCTGCCTCCGTTTTCTTTAATTGCTTATATATCAGATAGATGCATCACTGCTTAATATCTTAAGATATCTTACTCCTTTAAGTCTTTCTATCTGCTCTATCATTTCTGAAGAATCTCCTGTAGTCGGAAGAATATCCACACTAAGCGTCAGTGATGCAATCCCATTAACCGGAATTGTCTGATGAATAGTAAGAATATTTGCCTTGAATTCTGCGACCTTCTTCAATACCAGGGAAAGCAGCCCTGGTTCATCGTCCATAGACAATACAAATGTAATGGTTTTCCCCTTTACATTCTCTCTAAACGGAAAAATATCATCCTTATACTTGTAATAAGAACTTCTGCTTATTCCAACTTTCTCTGTAGCATCTGCAACAGATATATTTTCAGTCTCAATAATTCTGTTCGTCTCCGCTACCTTAAGCAGAACCTCAGGCAGAGCCTTTTGCTTAACGACATAATACTTAATATTATCTGCCATACTGCGTCTGTACCTTTCTATTGTCCGTTTTACAAAGACAATTGTTCTTCGATGTCTTTCTCTGATAAACAACTGTCTACCGCGCAAAGAATATTACCATATATGTATACACATTGCAAGTGTCTTTCTCTTTAAATGCTCAACTGAACATCTTGCCAGATATCTTATCAAATTTTTTCTGATTTCTTTTCTTGCTTCTAATTTAGCAGTTTCTGGTTTGATAGTTTCCAGTTTGGCAATTTCCAGTTTGGTAATTGTCTCAGGAAGCATTGTCCTATAAATCCGTAGGAATTTTGTAATTTATAGGCATATTCATAAGTTTTTTCGTCCTAAAATCCTGTTTTTAGAGAAATTTTCCTATAAAAGTCTTCATTATCATTCATATATAGGTTTATTTCTCATCTATTATTATAGTCATTGTGGCTTTCTGCCTATAAAAGTTTCAAAAATACGACTACCTATAGGTATCACATACTATCCAAACATAAACTTTTGCATCTAACTTCTGGCATTTCTGCTTTTCATAAGCAACACAGATACTATAACCATGTTGCAGCATTGCCGTGGTTCATCCCATTTCCCAGATATATAACAAATAAGGGGAGCATGTCTTTTCTTTAATTACAGCACAAAAAGAAACCCTCACACAACGGGAGAGGAATGTGAGGGTTTTCGCTTCTAATGAAGCTTTATAAAAACAACGCCGCAAATACATTGTTCTTACCATATTAAGTTGTATCTATATTATGTAATCTATTGTCTATTTAAAATTAATCCATGAAGATTGCTACCCAGTAAAGATATCCTTCTGAATCTGCTGCAATACCCACACCAACTCTGTTATACTTACCGCTTGTCATGCATGCATAATGTGATGCTGAATTATGCCAGCCAGTTACTATCTCATCAGGAGTTTCCTGATATCTTCCCATAACCTCGCCAAAGTTTCCACTCTGTCCATAATCTTCACATATTGAAGAAGCTTTTCTTCCATCTGGTCTTTTATGCTTACCATTCTCTATAACAAAGTAATCATTAGCTGCATTCTCTGATGCTCTTACCTGTGCCATATCTGTGAGTGTCATATCATATGTAACCGCTGCCACACCAGCTGCCTCACGCTCAGCATTAATTCCTGCTATAACCTGTGCAACTCTTGCATCTGATGGAGTCTGTACAACAGGTAACTCTGTAACAGCCTCTGTAACTTCTGGCTCCTGAACTGCTTCTGTTGCAACCTCTGTCTGTGACTGAATCTCTGCAATTGTACTGCTCTGTTCTGTTACTGCCTCTGTGGCTTCTTCTGTTGTTGCCTCTGTAGCGGCTGTCTCTGTAATAACTTCTGTTTCTTTCTCTGAAACTGTTTCTTTAACCACTAAATCTGTTGCTTCATTAGCTGCCGCAACTACTGTATCAGCACTATCTTTATCTGTATTAGCTGTACCTGCTGACTTTAATGCAAATACCGCACCAGCTGCAAATACAAGTACCGCTGTTGTTATTGTTATTGTTTTGATCCACTTTTTAGAATTATTCTTTTTCATAATCAGTTCCCCCGTTGAACCATATAATAAAAAAACATCCGATTACCGGATGCCTGAATAATACGAATCATTTGCGTTGATTGTAATGCAACCGGCTGTCATTCTGATAAAATCAGTTAAGACCCTTGGCTTTGCGTCATAGCCTTTCGACTACTTTGCCAATATATTAACTTGTCTCTTTATATAAATATAATACCACTAATCAGGAATATGTAAATAGTACTATTGTACTATTTTTTGTTTTTTCTTCAAAAAAGGGGTAGGAAATATATTGATAATTCCCTACCCCGTCTAATATTACTTTCTTTCTCTATCAAATACACTTGCAAGATATCTCATGCATTCCAGTTCGTGCTGGCCTAACTGTCCTTTCTGCATTCGCCATTTCCAGTTATTACCCATGCTTGATGGCAAATTCATTCTTGCCCAATTTCCAAGTTTGAGAATGTCCTGAACTGCAAATACTGTAAGAACAGCAACACTTGAATACGCAGCCCTGAATACCTGATCAACCATTCTTCCCTTATCTCTTGTATCAAGATAGTCATAAGCATATCCTAACTCCCAGTCGCCTCTGTCCTCAAAGAAACCAAGCAGCGTTTCGTTATCATGAGTTCCACCATAGCATACAAGATTCTGTGTATAATTATATGGCAGATGCGGATTCTTTCTGTCTCCACCAAATGCAAATTCAAGAACCTTCATTCCCGGATATCCATTTTCTTTAAGAATCTTTGCTACTTCAGGAACTTCAACACCTAAGTCTTCAGCAATAATCTTCTTATCACCGATAGATTCATTAATAACATCAAGCAGCTTCTGTCCTGGTCCCTGTCTGTACTCACCCTGTCTTGCATCAGGCATGTCTGCTGGAATTGTATAGTACTTCACAATTCCTATAAAATGATCAATTCTTATGACATCATATAGTTTTGCTGAAGCTGCCATTCTCTTTCTCCACCAGCTGAATCCATTTGCTTCCATTTTATCATAATCATAAAGAGGATTTCCCCATTTCTGTCCCGCATCAGAGAACGCATCAGGTGGTACACCTGCAACCTTTATTGGTGTTAGATTCTCATCCAGCTGGAATTCTCCCTGATTAGCCCATACATCTACGCTGTCATATCCCATATAAATAGGTATATCACCTATAATCTCTATACCATTACTATTAGCATATTGTTTAAGTGCATTCCACTGTAAGTAGAATTCAAACTGTATGAATTTCCAGTATCCTATATCATCAGAAAGCTGCTCTTCATATCGGCTCATTGCCTCAGGCTTTCTGAACTTTATGTCAGTTTCCCATTCACCCCATGAGACATTGTTAAAATGGGACTTCAATGCCATAAACAGAGCATAATCCTCAAGCCAGTCTGCATTATCTTTAACAAAATTATCAAACTGCTTGTAAAGAGGAAGCCCCTTGGCAAGCTTCTTCTTGCTTTCTGCACATGCAGCCTTAAATCTGTTATAAGCAATTCTTAATATATCAAATCTGTTATTATATATCTTTTCATAACTGACATATCTTTCGTCACCAATATTTCCATCTCTGTAGGTTCCGAATCTTCCATTAACAGCGTCATCTTCAGAAACATTTACAGGCACAATTCCATCACCCCAGTCTCTTGAAATAACCTCTGACTTTAACAAGAATCCAGCCTCAATAAGCATATCAAGATCAACAAAGTACGGATTACCTGCAAACGCAGAATATGACTGATATGGGCTGTCACCATAAGTAGTTGGTCCTAACGGAAGTACCTGCCAGTACTTATGATTACATTCTTTAACAAATGTAACAAAATCATATGCATCCTTGCCAAATGTTCCTATACCATATGGTGATGGTAATGAACTTACAGGCATAAGTATGCCTGCATTTCTCTCAAACTTAGTATCAGACATTAGCAGCACCTCCGTCATTATCATTCATATCTTCTGTGAATTTCTTAACACTCTCTGCTTCTGACTGCGTAAGTAATTTTTCAACATCAAGAAGAATAACAAGCTGTCCATTAACATTGGCAACCCTGTCAAGATATTCTGTATCAACAGTCTTCGCAAGCGCCGGCATCTGTACAATGCTCTGAGCATCAATATCACCTATTTCAAGCACCTCATCAACCTCAAGAGCAAGCTTGACAACACCAGGTATATTTACAATTACTGTACTGTCTTCTCCAATCACACCAACATTGTCATCTGTGCCAAACTTTTTTCTTAAACTGAATGCAGGAATAACCTCCCCTCTCAGATTAACAATTCCACTTATATATTTCATTGCATTGGGAACTCTTACAATATTAATCTCTCTTTCTATAGACTGAACAAGATTAATATCCACTCCAAACTGCTGATTCCCTAATCTGAAAATTACTGGTTTTATGTAATCTGCCATACTGATATACCACCTTTCATTATTCTTCAGTCTTTCCTGTGCTTATCCATGTAAGATACGCGTTGATAAACGGATCGATATTGCCATCAAGTACGCTGCCCGCATTAGCAACTTCCTTATTAGTTCTGTTATCCTTAACCATTGTATATGGCTGAAGAACGTAACTTCTTATCTGGCTTCCGAAATTAATATCCTTGACATCTCCTCTGATTCCAGATAGATTCTCTGCATTCTCAGCCTCCTTTAAAAGATAGAGCTTAGCCTTTAACATCTGCATAGCTTTATCTTTATTCTGGTGCTGAGATCTTTCATTCTGGCACTGTACAACAATTCCTGTAGGAAGATGTGTAATTCTGATTGCTGATGACGTTTTATTAATGTGCTGTCCACCTGCACCACTTGAACGATATGTATCAATTCTTAAATCATCATCATTAATCTCAATATCTATATCCTGATTAATATCAGGCATTACGTCACATGATACGAAAGAAGTCTGTCTCTTACCTGCCGCATTGAATGGAGATATTCTTACAAGTCTGTGAACACCATGTTCAGATTTCAGATGTCCATATGCATTCTCTCCTCTTATCTCTATAGTAACCGACTTAATTCCTGCTTCTTCACCTTCAAGATAATCAAGTGTTTCTGTTGTATATCCGTGACTTTCCGCCCATCTTGTATACATTCTGAAAAGCATCTGACACCAGTCACAGCTTTCTGTTCCACCTGCTCCTGCATGAAGTGTAAGAATGGCATCACATGCATCATGTTCTCCAGAAAGCAATGTCTCAATCCTTAAACTTTCCATCTTGTCTTCAAGACCCGTTATCTCTTCTTCTATCTCTGGAATAAGCGACTGATCATTAGATTCTTCTGCCATCTCAATAAGTGTCTTAACATCATCAAGTCCTGTTTCTAACTCATTGTATCTTTCAAATGCATCCTTTAAGCCTTTAAGCTCTTTCATTGCATTCTGTGATTTATCCGGATTATCCCAGAATCCCGGAGATTCCATATCAGCCTCTAATTCTTCAATCCTTTTCTGCTTATTGTCAAGATCCAGAGAATTCTTAATCTGAGCCATAGGCTTATCGTATCCTGAAATTCTGTATCTAAACTGGTCTAACTCTACCATATGTCCTCCAAAATAATAGGCGCGGACGCTGATATTTCAAGCATTCCGCGCCCTGATGTCTCTTATAAACTTATGCCTGTCTTCCGCAGCAATTCTTATATTTCTTGCCACTTCCGCATGGGCATGGATCATTAGGATATATCTTCTTCTCTGTTCTTCTCGCTGGTCCCTTAACAGATGGTCCTTCATCCTTATTAGTACCTGTTACCTTGGCAACCTGTTCTCTTTCAACCTTCTGTTCTACCTGAATATGCATAAGAAGTCTTACAGTATCCTCTGTAATTCCTGCAGTCATCTCATCAAACATGTCATAGCCCATCATCTTATACTGGACAACAGGATCTCTCTGTCCAAGTGCCTGAAGACCTATACCCTGCTTTAACTGATCCATATCATCGATATGATCCATCCACTTTCTGTCAATTACCTTAAGAAGGATTACTCGCTCGATTTCTCTTATCTGCTCAGCCTCTGGGAAAAGTGCTTCTTTATCTTCGTAAAGTTTAACTGCCTTCTCCTTAAGATCATGTATTAATTCATTCTTATTCTTAATATTCTCTCTGTATTCCACTCTCTCAATAGGAATAGTTGGAAGAAGAAGCTCATTAATCTCATCATAATCCCATTCGTTAGCATCTTTATCTTCACTTACACAGCGGTTAACTACATTCTCTACATAATCAGTTATCATCTTCATGATAGAATTACGCATGCTTTCCCCATCAAGAACTCTTCTACGTTCTGCGTACATAATCTCTCTCTGCTCATTCATAACCTGATCATATTCAAGAAGATGGCTTCTGATACCAAAGTTATTAGTCTCAATCTTCTTCTGAGCTGTCTCTATAGCCTTGCTTAACATCTTATGCTCAATCTGCTCATCCTCAGATACCCCAAGACTGTTGAAAATATTCATAAGTCTTTCCTGTGCAAACAGTCTCATAAGATCATCTTCAAGAGAAATGTAGAATCTTGATTCACCAGGATCTCCCTGTCGTCCAGAACGTCCACGTAACTGGTTATCAATACGACGGCTTTCATGTCTTTCTGTACCAATAATCTTAAGACCACCTGCAGCAACAGCCTCATCATCAAGCTTAATATCAGTTCCTCGACCAGCCATGTTAGTAGCAATAGTAACTGCACCATGACGTCCTGCCTCTGATACTATCTGTGCCTCTAACTCATGATACTTCGCATTAAGTACATTATGAGGTATACCCTTCTTTCTTAACATCTCACTAAGAAGCTCAGACGTCTCAATTGTTATTGTACCGACAAGAACAGGCTGTCCTTTTTCATGAGATTCAATAACAGACTGTACAACAGCATTAAATTTGCCTTTCTTAGTCTTAAATACAGCGTCATTATAATCAACTCTTATAACAGGCTTGTTAGTCGGCACTTCAACAACGTCCATGTTATAGATTTCACGGAATTCCTTCTCTTCTGTAAGAGCTGTACCTGTCATACCAGCCTTCTTCTCAAACTTATTAAAGAAGTTCTGGAATGTAATAGTTGCAAGAGTCTTACTCTCTCTCTTAACCTTAACATGCTCTTTGGCTTCTATCGCCTGATGAAGACCATCTGAATAACGACGTCCTGGCATAATACGGCCTGTAAATTCATCTACTATAAGTACCTCATCATCTTTAACAACATAATCCTTATCCCTGAACATAAGATTATGAGCGCGAAGTGCAAGTGTAACATTATGCTGAATTTCAAGATTCTCAGGATCTGCATAATTATCTATATGGAAGAACTGCTCAACCTTGTGAATACCCTGTTCAGTAAGGTTAACTACCTTATCCTTCTCATTAACGATGAAGTCTCCATCTTCTTCAACTTCCTCGTTCATGATTGCCTGCATCTTAGTTCTCTCACCCTTATATTCGCCTCGCTGTAATTGCCTTGCAAGTATATCACAGAGTTCATATAATTTAGTAGATTTTCCGCTCTGTCCTGAGATAATAAGAGGTGTACGTGCCTCATCAATAAGAACAGAATCGACCTCATCTATAATACAGTACTTAAGATTTCTTAATACAAGTTCACTCTTATATATAGCCATGTTATCACGAAGATAATCAAAACCAAGTTCGTTGTTCGTTACATATGTAATATCACTTCCATATGCAGCCTGCCTCTCTTCTCTTGTTGAGTCGTGTAATACAACGCCAACCTTAAGGCCTAAGAATTCATGTATCATACCCATCTGCTCAGCATCTCGCTTAGCAAGGTAATCATTAACAGTAACTACGATTACGCCCTCTTCAGTAAGTGCATTAAGATATGCTGGAAGTGTACACACAAGTGTCTTACCTTCACCAGTCTTCATCTCGGCAATTCTTCCCTGATGAAGAATAATTCCTCCGATAAGCTGAACACGATAATGTTCCATACCAAGAACTCTCCTGCCCGCTTCCCTTACTGTTGCAAATGCTTCCGGCAGAATATCATCAAGAGTCTCTCCCTTAGCTAATCTGTCCTTAAACTCTTTAGTCTTTCCTTTAAGTTCTTCGTCGCTTAACTTGCTATAAGATTCTCTGTAGCCTTCAATCTTATCAGCAATTGGATATATTCTTTTCAATTCATGTTCGCTGTGTGTTCCAAATAATTTCTGAGCTAATCCCATTACTTTATATATCTCCTTATAAAAGCCTATTTATGTTGTAATTGTACCACTATTTAGATATTCTATCAAGTAAAGTTAAACCATTAAAATTTTATAAATAGATTTCTTATACATACAGAGAAATACCGCCCACCGGCACTAACCGGCAGACGGTACTCTGAAAAAGAGGATAAACCTATATGACGTAAAAAAGCATACTAATCAAGTTCTGGTTCAATCAAACCATATGTGTTGCCTTTTCTCTTATAAACAACATTAACTTCCTCTGTCTCTGAATTAAAGAATACATAGAAATTATGTCCAAGAAGCTCCATCTGAACGCATGCTTCCTCAGGATCCATTGGCTTGATTCCGAATCTCTTGGTTCTGATAATCTTAACCTCATCGTCATCATAATCTTTCTCTACATATTCCTGTGCAAATGCTGCTGCGTTCTGCTGCTTGTCAACAATCTTATTCTTATACTTCTTTAACTGACGTTCGATAACTTCTTCGACAAGGTCAATTGAAACATACATATCGCTGCTTACCTGCTCGCTTCTTATGATGTTACCCTTAACCGGAATAGTTACCTCAATCTTCTGTCTTTCTTTTTCTACACTCAAGGTTACATTAACTTCTGTCTCTGGTGCAAAAAATCTGTCAAGCTTTCCAAGCTTCTCCTCTACTGCTGACTTTAATCCCTCTGTTATATCAATATTTCTTCCTGTAATTATAAATCTCATGATGTCCAACTCCTTTACGTGTTTTATAATCGTGGGCAGAGGTAAGAATCTGATCGTAATTCCTTTCCAACCTTCTCTTTATAAAATCTATCAGACATTCTTCCTTCTTAAATCACCACATGTGTCGAAAGAATATATACACATGCAGCTAACACGACCTAAGATACATTTCTGTATACTTATTTTATGTAAGTATTATATCATATATTTGTAAATTAACAAGTATGTCCTTTAATTATTTTATGCAAATATGTCAAGTGTCATAAGTAAGTTTTCTGATTTTTTGCAAATATTCACAAAACATTTATTCTGTTCCAGGTATACTAAATTAATAACAAAATATTGTGGATAATTGTGGATAATGTGGATAACTTGGTTGATAAGTCTCATTTTAGATAAAATCGATCTTTAAAAATGTGGAAAACTTTTCAAAGCATTTTAAAATCTTGTCAAGCAATTATTGAAATAAATACAATCTGAATTTCTTTTTGGTAAGTATGCACAAGGAAGTTTTTGTCAATATTTGTTTTTAATTTTTTTATAGAAATATCCAGTATTTTCCTGTATTATAATAACGATATTATTGAAATTAATGTGCCGGTGGTGGTCTCGGCCCCTGGCCGCAAAAGCGGCGAGATCGTCCGCGTCCGGCTGGGCAGCTACG
>ENA-UPSY01001764-UPSY01001764.1-human-gut-metagenome-genome-assembly--contig:-NODE-1764-length-21344-cov-3.387596_pt1 | contig 21344 bp, 9 predicted proteins | sample MGYA00250044_ERZ773365 | MGnify/ENA primary metagenome ERZ773365 (study PRJEB29103, sample SAMN06111932) | human gut metagenome | biome: human gut; feature: ankylosing spondylitis patient; material... | reverse complement strand
GATTGCACCCCAAGGGCACTTCCTCGCGCTTCGCGCTCAGGGCGCCACGTCGGCCTTTGGCCTCCTCGCAATGACAATTCGGGGGCGTTTGCCATTTTAACGGCAGCCTGTACTAGACGCAAGTGCGGCGCCGGGAGCGGCATGCCGCTCCCCTACAATGGCGTGTGCGGTCGACGAGAGTGCACGGAAATTTGCCGTTGCGCCACAAGACGTCGAGGACGCCGTCCTCTACAACGCACGGCCGGCAGCCTTGGCAGGTTCTCCGCTTTCCGCTTGCCCCGTGCCTTTCTATCCTGTCAGATACAAAAATCGGACCGGCTCATTTGGATGAGCCGGTCCGTTTTTTCAGATCACGGCGCTTCTTCATCGCCGCCGGTGGACTCGGTCGGGGCGTCCGTGGGCGGTTCCGTCGGCTCCGGCTCCGTGGGCTTTTCCGTCGGGCTTTCCGTCGGGCTTTCCGTCGGCTCCGTCGGCGCCTCCGTGGGGGGCTCCGTCTCCTCGACGAGCTTGGCGACCAGACGGTTGCGCCAGTCGTAGCTCGAGTGGTTGACCTTCTCCGTGGACAGCAGCTTGCCGTTCTTGTCGTACTTCATGCGGTAGGTATCGACCTCATAGCCGTCGTAGCCGACCTGGATGCGCTCGCCGTCCTTATAGTCCTTGTACTTGTCGTAGTTCTTCATGCCCTTGGAGATCTCGACCTCCTCGGTCTTGCTCTTGTGGGTCATCGCGGCCTTGTAGTCCAGCTCCACGGTGTAATCCTTCGTCTCCGTGCCCATGAAGCGCACGCGGACATAGCCGCCGGAGGCCTCCGCCAGAATGCGGATGGGATAGGTCGTGTTGTTGCGGAACTTATAGTCGAGGCTGCCCCAGTAGATCGTGGCGTCCATGCCCCAGGGGATATAGTCCGGCACATACTGGTGCTCCTGCCGCGCGATGACCTCGAGGTCGGATTTCAGCGTGCAGTAGTACAGCACGGACGCGACCTGGCAGACGCCGCCGCCGAGCTGCTGGACGGTCTCGCCGCCGACATACACGCCGCCCTCCTTGTAGCCCTTGGCCGCCGTGCGCTCGCCGACGACGCCGTTGAACGAGAACGTCTCGCCGGGCTTGAGCACATAGCCGTTGATGGCCAGGCAGGCCAGACGCAGGTTCTCACTTCGGCCGATGAGACCGGCGTTGTACGGGCTGTCATAGCTGGCAAGCTCATCGTGGAACAGCTTCTCCTGCAGGGATTCCTTCGTGTACTGCGGCTTGATGACGTCGAGCGTCAGCGTGACCTCGCCGCCGGGGCCTGCCTTCTCCAGCTCGTCCATGGCCTTTTTGATGTCGAAGCCGTAGCCGTCCGAGCCGTCGGTCACTTCATAGGTGTCCTCGTTGCACACGGCGTTCACCGGCGCAACATAATACTTGTGGTACAGGGCGTCGAGGTCAAAGGCCTTCGGCAGGTCCTCCTCCACCACATACTGCATCTCGAAATTCGCGTCGGCATAGGCGGTGAGCACGGCCTTGTACAGCTCGTCCGTGTTGATCTCGCGGCCCGCGCTGCCGAGCTTGACCGTCAGGGTCTTGAGCTCGCGCTCCTCGCCCTCGTCGTCCGTCACGGTCGTCGTGCCCTCGGTGACGGAGGGCTCCGTCTTTTCGCTCACGGCGTCCTTGGCATATTCGTCCAGCATCGTGCGGACGTAGCTTTCATCGAGCGTGAGGAAATCGGCGACGTTCAGATCGGTGCGCTCCGTCAGCGCGTTCTTCTTCACGCGGGAGAACAGGCCGCCGCCGCGGCCGTAGGCATAGGCAGCCTCCACGGCCTTGTCGAGGTCGAGGCGAACCGCCGTGTCCGACGGCGTCAGGCACAGCTTTGTCAGCAGCGTCATCGGCTTGCCGTCCTCGTCGCGCGGGGTGTTCGGGTCCTCGGTCGGCTCCTCCGTCGGGGCCTCGGTCGGCGCTTCCGTCACCGGCTCCGTCTCCGAAGGCGCGGTCTCGGTCGGCTCCGTCGCCTCGGTCTGCGCGGAGGCATCGAGAGGCTTGCCGAAAATGTCGACGAGCGGGATCTGCGCCGGGTCATATGTCGAGGTGAACGTGTCATAGGGGCGCGTGTAGAGCGCGACGTTCATATTTTCCTTCCCGTAGACACTCACGCCCTTTTCGAGCGCGGCGCGCGCCTCCTCCTTCGTCATGCCGCTGAGATCGACGCCCGCGACATAGAGGTTGTTGACGCTCCTGCCGTCGTCGCGCAGGAACATATAGCCCACGCCGCAGCCGACGAGCACGACGGCTGCAGCCAGCAGCGCGACGATCAGGCCGAGGCGGGACTGCTTTTTCTGCTTTTTCTTTTTCGGCGCACGCTGCGGCTCGGCATAGGACTGAGCCTGCGTCGGGCGTTTGCCTTTTTCAAATTTACCCATTTGAATCTCCTTCTCCGGTGGTACTACGGCAGAATGCCGCCTATTCTCCAGACGGCATCCGCCGCCGTTTGTTCCTATCCTATTATACCGGGAAGCCGCCAAAATGCAACAACGTTTTGCCAACAAAAGCGTTACAATTGTGAACTTTATGTAAACCGCCTGAGCAGGATCATGGCGGCTGCCCCCCGAAGTGCCGCTGCGAGGCCGCGGAAAGTGGTATCATAAACGGACACTGACTTTCGGCTAAGCAGGGCCTTGAGAGTCTAAGCAGCCCCACAGAAACACTTCTGTGGGGCTGCTTTTGCACTTTGTTTTTTGTCAAGCCCTGGGGCTTGCGCCGTGCTCACCGCGGGGCAATATGCCCCCGGTCGGATAGAAATCAGTGAATGCTCTGGCAGTATCTGGCGACCACTGCCGCAAGCTGAGCACGGGTGGCCGTAGCCATGGGCTCCAGCTTGCCCGTTTCTGTGCCGAGAATAAAGCCGTTGGCAACAGCCCACTGCATGGATTCCACAGCATAGGAGGAGACACGATCTCTGTCAGAGAAGCTGCTCAGGTCTTCGGACACCTTTTCATAGGCGCCGGTCACCTTGGCATACCGAGCGAGGAAGGAGACCAACTGCTCGCGCGTCACGCAGTCGTCAGGCGCAAAGGTATCCGCGCTGACACCGGTGGTGATGCCGTTCTGGTAAGCCCAGCGCAGGGCGCTGCCGTACCAGCTCTCCAGATTCACGTCGGTGAAGGGCAGGGCCTTGGAATCATCCACAGCAGGTTCTCCCGCAATGCGATAGAGCAGTGTCACCACCTGGGCACGGGTCGCGGTCTCATCGGGGCGGAAGGTGCCGTCGCCGTAGCCCTGCATAATGCCCTTAGACAACACATAGTCCACGGACTCATGGTACCAAGCCGTTGTGCTGAGATCCCGGAATTCCTTCGACGGGCACGGATCATCACGGTTGCTGTTTGCCGTCAGATGCTCCACCTCATCGATCCGCTGTTCATTGCGCTCTGTCTTTTGGACCGTGAACCGAGGATCGGCGTCCTTGCCGGCATTCGTCTTGGTGAACGTCAGCTCTGCGACTTGTTCCCCGGCAGGCATGCTGTCCACGGAAACATAACCAAGCGTTACCTTTCCGGCTTCAGCCTTGTAGGAGAAATACTGCGCGTTTCCAATGACATTCTTCAGCTCCCAGCCGGCAGCATCGTAGCTGACGCTCATAAGCCCGTTCGTGGTGGGGGCCGTTCCTCCCGACACCAGCTTCAGGGTGACCGTGTTCTGATCCTCCGAGGTAATGATCTCCGAGGATGCAGGCTGTTCGCCCGCGATGTCAGCCGCCGGTTTCGTCGATGCTTTTCTTTCTGCTGCTGTATTGAGCGCGCCATAAGACGCGGCCGCTTCTTCAACCGCAGCAGAATTGAGCATGTCTGTCAAATCCTGAGACTGTACCGTGTGGGAGCCAAGCGGCAGATTGCTTACGATCTGCTCCAGCTCCGTCTGGTTGGCCTCATGATTGTCGATCTTCAGGATCGTTGCCGGATATACATTCTCGCCGAAGCTGGCCAGCTTTTCGCCGGTCCAGAAGTTCTTGGCGGAATCGTATGTCAGACGGTAGAGCTCATTGGCCTTGCCGGTAAAGTAGGACAAATACAATGCCAGCTGTCCATTGACCGTCGTGGGAACCATAGAGCACAGCGGCGTGCCGTTATTGTCGCCCATGAAGTACATTTTAAATGCACTGGTCAGGTTAGACTTTGCGATCTCATATTTGCCTGTCGTACTGCTGTAGTCGATTCCGTCATAAATCTGGAAGGTCCACACGTTGCCGCGGTTATCCAGCAGCAGCAGCACCTCCGCATCCGTTTCCGCAGTGCCGTCCTGGTCCAGATCAAGCTTTGTCTTGCCGAGCGAGGTCATCGCCGTAAACTTATCGGCTCCGTTTCCGTAAAGCAGGAAATCCATGAACAGCATGAAGCCGTCCGTGCGAATGCTGCCCAGTTCCGCAGGCTTGTTGAGCATAAAGTTATAGATACTGTAGCAGGCCGGAATGTCGCCCTTGGTAAACAGCTCGCTGTATTCCAGATCAAACAGCGGCACATTGAAGTTACCGCCCGCAACGGCATCATAGTCCGCCAGAACCTTGCCGCTCTCCATGTCGACCTGATGGAGCTTCCGTTCATTTCCGTCAACCACAATGACATTGTTGCGATCCGTGTCATATGCGGTAGAGGTAATGCCCTCGACCTCCATCACAGCCCCCGGCGTCCATGTAGTATCATTTTCCATATCCCACGTATAGAACTGGGAGGTGGAGGAGCCATCCATCAGCGCGCCGGTCAGCGTAACCTTCAAAACCTCAACGGTAACCGTGCAGGCTGCGCTCTTGGTAGGATCCTTTACAGAGGTTGCCGTGATCGTGGCAGTGCCATCGCCAATACCGGTAACCGTACCGTCTTCGTCCACGGTAGCCACATTCGTATTGTCGCTGGTCCAGGTCACCGTATCGGGATGGATGCCGAAAGGCGTAACTTCCGCCTCCAGCGTCGCCGTGCCGCCCTTGAAAAGCTTCAGCGTGCTGCGATTCAAGGAAACCGCAACAGGATCATTCAGCTCAGACTTGTTCAGATTGATCTTGTAGGTACTGCAGTTGTTTGCGTAGTCATATACCTGCAGCAGCAGATGTGCTGCATTTGCTGTTCCGTCTGCATCCAACGACATGGTAACAGCCTCGCCGCGGCTTGCTCCCTTCGGAGAACCGCCCGTCCTCGCAAGGATTTTCCCGGTCGAGTAATCGTACAGCACCGCTGCTGCAACATATCTGTTGTCGGAGGCCGTAACGGTCATGACCCGTCCGTCGTTGATCAGGTCTTCGGAAAGCGTAATGTCGGTCAGCGTAGGAGCAGTCTTGTCAACAAACATCGTATAGGTCTGACTTGCTCCCTCACCAAGCGCATCCCAATCCGTCGAAAGCGTCGAGCCGCTGTAATCCACATAATACTCCGGCGCCATGGTAAGCTTCACAGTCAGCTTTTCGCCTTCCGCGGCATCCGGCGCACAATCCACGGACAAGCCGCTCTGCACCTGCATCCACGTCTTCTGGTTCGAGAAATAGTAGGCGCCAATGATCGGAGCCTGAGTCTCCTTGTTGAGATATACCGTACCGTCCTCGCCGGTCACAGTGATCCGGCCATTGGCCGCATTTCGGATCAGGCTGAAATAAATATCAGAGATCTTTGCGGTATCCGGGTTGATGGAGTAACGATCTGCATCGTAGAATCCGTCGTCTACATACAGATTTCCGCCAAGGGAATAGGAGTCATCCACGCCTTTGTATTTTATGGTCAGCGACTGGAGCTGCGCTGCCTGCTGAATTGCAGCGAGCATGTAGGGAGGACGGGTCTCCATGCCGTAGTGATACTGAATAAAGCTGCCGACATCAAACATGGAGGCATCGGTCCAATTTCCGTAGTAGCCCAGCACCGGGATAGAATGGCTGGTCCCTTCGACACCCTCTTTACTGCTTACCTCGTTGGCAAATACATAACCCTCGACATAAGCGCCTGCACCGCCGTTCTTTTCGTCGTAGCTGTCCAGACCAAGAACCTTTGCACGAATCGTGACGTGAATCTTTCCGTTTGCAGGCACCGTCACGGCAGCGTTGCTCAAGCGGGAGAAGAACAGGTAAGCATCATAGGTATCGATGTCTCCGTCCTTATCCAGATCTGCACAGCTCTTGCCGCTGATCTCAGTCCGCACGCCGGTCACATAGTCCAGCAGCGCCTGACCGTCGTCCGCGGTTACCTTGCCGCTTCCGTCAAAGTCGCAGCCGTCCAGCTCCGCAGGCATTTCCGGCTTCAGCGTTTTCCCATCCACGTCCCAGACAACGTCCGCGGCTAATGCGGCAGTCTTTTTGTCCGAGAAATTCATGACTTGCCCGTTCCCGTTATTGAGCTCGCCCTGAAGTGCCGCCTGCGTAAAGAAATCAGCGCTTAAGGTAAACGTGCTGTCCGTATTCTCCAGATTGTACAGCGTGAAGCCAAAGGAATACTCACCGGTGCGCTGGGGATCGTCTCCCAGCTCGGCTTTGATCTTTCCGTCTGCATACGAATCTGTTGCATCCTGATCCATCATCAAATAGCTTCCGCTATTTACAGCCGCGCCGATATTTGCAAGGCCTGCACCCTGCTGCAGAACAGAGTAATAACCCTCCAGTGTCTTCCCCTGCTCATCAACACCCTGCTTCTCAACGATCGGCTGAGCAGTTGACATCAGCAGGCTTTGGGCCAGCGTACGCACAGCCAGTCCCGTCTTTTCGGCCAGATCGTTCTGCTTAATGTACTCAGCGACCAGCGCCGCCATTCCGGCTACCTGCGGAGAAGCCATAGAGGTACCGGACATATTCTGATACTCTCCGCCGTCCTTCAGGGAGTAGATCCGGCCGCCGGGCGCCGTGATCTCCGGCTTCATCGTCAGGGCGCCGGGAATGCCCCAGCTGGAGAAGCTGCTCATCGTATAGTAGTCTTCTCCCAGATCCCAGGACTCCCGCTCGGAGCTCACAAACATCTCGCCGCTATAATACAGAACACTGCCATCCTGGCTCGTCACCTTCGTGGAGCTTTCACGCAGGAATGCGCCATCCGTCTGAGAAATAGAGACGCAGGGCTCCGTTTTTTTATAATCGGTCAGATCCATATAATTGGAGCCCGGCTGATTATTGACGATAATGGTCGCAATTGCGCCATTGGCAACCGCGGCTTCTGCCTTCTCGTAAAATGAGGTATCGCCTCGATTGCAAATTGCAATTTTTCCTGCCAGGACATCCTTGACTGCTGCAAACTCTTCCGCGGTACCGATCTTGTCCAGATAAATATACTCATGGCTTCCGCCGATGGTATAGATCGGTTTGTTCTGATAGCTTTTTTCCGTGTAGGTCATGTTATGACCTTTGACCTTCAGATAATTGTCTGTAACGCCCGCGTTATCGACGGAGGCTACACACAGCGAGTTAACATAGGAGCCGGGGCTGCCGTTTGTAGCCCAGTTCACACTGCCCGCATAGGGAAGGCCAAACGCAGTTTGGTCAAACCAGCTGCCGGAATTACCTGCAGAAATTGTGACAACCATGCCGCTGCCAACGATTTCATCAAGAATATGACGGTATTTCTCTTCCGTATACTCGGAGTAGCCCGGGAAGCTTCCGCCCAGAGAGAGGTTCGCTGCGTCCGCGCCCAGCACCATGGCGTCTTCAATCGCGACCATGTAGTCTGAATCATAGGCGCCGCCGCGCTTGCCGAAGACCTTCATCGTCAGGATCTGCGCATCGGGCGCCACGCCCTGCGTCATGACGGAGTCCAACGCTGCGACATAGTTTCCGGCTTCGTCCTTAACAAAACGGTTTCCCGCCGCGATGCCGGTCACGTGCGAGCCATGATCGCCCTGCGTATCATTATCATGCGTGATATCCGTGTCCGCATCCACATAGTTAAAGCCAAACGGGATCTTCTCGTTGACATAAAAATCTGCTGCGGTCAGTCCGGCCTTGCGAGTATATGCATTTAGCTGATTCAGCACCTCATCGGTCAAGTCAGCCTCCGTCATGATCGTCGCATTACTCCCCTGCAAGGCATATTTCAGCGCATCCGGATCCAGAGAGGGATGATCCACATCGGCGCCCGTGTCGATAATTGCGATCCGGCTTCCTGCGCCGGTATAGCCTGCCGCCCACGCAGCGCTGGAGCCGATCATCTTATCGGAGGTAGCCATATTGGGATCCGCCGTCTCCTCCTGCTTCACCACGCAGGGCTCATACCGGTTCTCAAGAATGACCTCCTGCACACCGGCAACTTCCTTGATTTTCTCGATCTGCCCATATTGGACATTTGCAGAAATGATATTGGCTGCCAATGTCAAATTCCAAACAACATCCAGCGTTGCACCATTCAGTGCCTGCTTGGAGATGGCGGCAGCCATGCTGTCCTGCTGCTTCTCCAGCTTCCGCCGATATTGCATGGCGCTGCGATCAGCAGCTGCAATCTCATCAGAGGTAAAGCCCTTTTCCAGGGTAGAGGCGTCCTTTAGAATAATGGAGACACGAACCATATCGGTGTCTTTGTGTTCTACCGTCTTTTCCACTACGCCGGTATTCGCCTGAATGGGGGACTCTACCTGAACAGAGCTGCTGTCTATTTCCTCCCAAGTCAGCCCGTTGCTGCCTGATTTCGAGACGCCTGTTTCCTCAATTGCCAGAGATGGCGCAGCTAAACTTACAGCTAACACCACGGCCAGCAATGCAGCCACAATGCGTTTTCTTAAGTGTGTGCTTTTCATAAACCTGCCTTCTTTCTTTATTTTGGTATGTCCACAAGCCGGGCATGCGGCCGCTTCCACACCAATGGTGTTCTATATATATTATCACAAACATCCGGTATATGCAATTAAAAATACACATACAGAGATGCCGTGCAGTTCTAAATATCGGCCGGAAACATGTCTGATTTTTTCCATTATTTACAAATTCTGGAAATATTCAATCGTTACTGCAGAAACGCCGGCACCGGCCGGCAAAGGCTTGCCGTCATGATAAAAATCCGAAAAGCTGCCGTTCCAGCGCCTCATATCATAAGAGCTTTTTGCTTCTCCCGGTGATGTTATTTGCCCTTGCCCACGCCGGACAGACTGTTTTGTTCCATACCTCCTTATCAGTCCGTGGCATTCGATGCGCCTTTTTTACTCGGTTTTGTTTGTTCCGACAAGAGAATACGGTCATTGTCCAGGGCCTTGCCAGCACCGCTTTTGAACTTAGCCAGCAGGTCCTCCACGGTCATGCCCGCCCGTTCCGCTCCGGCAACATCCAGAATGATATGGCCGCTGTCCATCATCAATGTGCGGTTGCCAAGCTCCAGGGCCTGGTGCATATTGTGGGTGACCATGAGGGTGGTGATACGGTTCTCCGAGACGGTCTGACGGGTGATTTCCAGCACCTTTTCTGCCGTGGCGGGGTCCAGAGCAGCGGTATGCTCATCCAGCAGCAGGAGCTTCGGCGGCTTGAAGGTCGCCATCACCAGCGTCAGCGCCTGACGCTGGCCGCCGGAAAGCAGCCCCACGGGCTGCTTCATCCGGTCCTCCAGGCCCATGTCCAGCTGAGCCAGCTTTTCCCGGAAGGCGGCTTTTTCCGCCCGGGTCACATGGCTGAGCCAGCCGCCGGAGGCCGCCGCCAGAGAGAGGTTTTCCTCAATGGTCATGTGGGGGGCGCTGCCGCGCATAGGATCCTGGAACAGACGGCCGATTTGGCGGGAGCGCTGATATTCCGGCAGGAAGGTGATATTTTTTCCGTCCAGATAAATGCTGCCGCTGTCGGGGAAAAAGCTGCCGCAGATGGCGTTAAGGAGGGTGGATTTGCCTGCGCCGTTGGAGCCGATGACGGTGACGAAATCCCCGGGGAGCAGGTGCAGACTCAGGCCCTGCAGGGCTGCCTTTTCATGGATGGTGCCGGGGTTGAAGGTCTTGGATATTTTTTCAATCTTCAGCATGAAGGCGGGCCTCCTTTCGCGCAGCCATGCGGCGGCGCAGCATGGGCAGCTGCTTCTTGAAATAGGGGGTGGCGATGGCCAGCACCACGATCACCGAGGACACCAGCTTCAGCATGAAGGCGGGCATATCCAGCCGCAGGGCGATGGTATACACCATGCGGAAGGCAAAGGCGCCCACCACCATGCCGATGGCCCGCTTGAGAATGCTGCCCTTGCCCAGCAGCACCTGACCCATGAGCAGGGAGGCCAGGGCGATGGTCACCATGCCGGTGCCGATGTCGATGCTGACGGATTTTTGACTTTGGGCCAGCAGGCAGCCGGACAGCCCCGTGAAGGCATTGGCCACGCACAGGCCTACGATGGTGGTAAAGGTGGGATTGATAGAGGAGGAGCGGACCATGTCGGGATTGTCGCCGGTGGCGCGGATGGCCAGACCCAGGCGGGTATGCAGAAACAGGGCCAAAAAAACGATCACGGCAATCACGGCGATGGCCGCCACAAGCAGCTTATACTGCTCAGCCAGGAAGGTGCCCTGCAGCAGAGCCCGGGCCTTGGTGAACACGGTCTCGGTTTTGTTCATGTTCAGCAGGGAGGAGCCGCCCATGACGGCGATATTGATGGAGTAGAGTCCGGTGTTGACGATGATGCCCGCCAGGAGGCTGTCAATGCCCATTTTCGTTTGCAGCAGGGCGGTGATGAAGCCGGAGAGGGCTCCGGCGCCCATGGCGGCCAGAATGGCCAGGTAGGGATGCCCGGCAATGGCTACCATAGCACCCACAGCGGCACCCAGAGTGAAGCAGCCGTCGGTGGAAAGGTCGCATACATTGAGCATGGAGTAGCTCAAAAACAGTGCCAGCACGGTCAGCGAGCAGATGAGGCCCAGCTCCAGGGCGGTTTGGACCAGAGAAAAAATGTTCATGAGAGACTTCTCCTTTCATGCAGAATGGGTTTGTTTCCCGAGTGGGCGGTGCGAGGGTCATCAGCGGGGGCCCGCGGATGGATGCTTGATTTCTTATTGATTCAAATCGTCGAAGCTCTCGGCGGTGACGATGGACTGGACCTTGGTGCACAGAGGGGCGAAGGTCTTGGCCAGCTCGTCATAGTTCAGGCCCAGCTCCCTGCAGATGTCGGTGTTGATGGTGGCGGTGCCGTTGTCGAAGGTCAGCACGGGGGTGGCGGAGGGCTTGCTGCCGTCCAGAAGAATGCCGGAGACCATGTTGGCGGTTTCCACGCCCAGGTTGGCATAGTCCACGCCGTAGCCCAGGAACGCACCGTTCAGGGCGAAGGAGTCAGCGCCGGTGTAGTGGGGGATGCCGGCCTTGGCCAGAGCCTCGTAAATGGCCAGCTCTGCGGTCATCACGGTGTTGTCGGTGGGGGTGAACACGGCGTCGGCCTTGTCGGCCACGATGCTGCTGACGGCCAGACTGATCTCGTCGGTGGTGGTGCCGTTATACTCCTTGTAGGACACGCCCCTCTTGTCCAGGTACGCCTTGGCATTCTTGATGGGAGCGGCAGAGGAGTCCTGCCCCAGGTCATACATCAGGGCGATGCTCTTGGCATCAGGGTCGGCGGCGAAAATCAGGTCCAGAATGGCATCGGTGTCCAGATAGTCGGAGGTACCGGTGATGTTGGCGCCGGGGGCCTCCAGACTTTCCACCAGACCCGCACCCACAGGGTCGGACACGGCGGCAAAGACCACGGGAATGTCAGTGCCCTCGGTGGCAGCCTGCATGGCCACGGCCACGGGAGTGGCTACGCCGATCATCAGGTCCACCTTGTCGGCCATGAAGTTGGCGATGATCTGATTCAGCACGGCGGAATCGGTGTTGCAGTTATCATAGCTGATCTCGAAGGTGACGCCCTTCTCCTGGCCGATGGCCTTGAGCCGGGACTCGATGTTGTCCACGATCTGGTTCAGGGATGCATCGTCCGCATAGCTGCAGATGCCGACCTGATAGGATGCGGCACCGGAGGAGCCGGTGGAATTGTCATCGCTTTTTTTGCCGCAGGCGAAGAGAGACAGGGCCAGCAGGGCGGCCAGGGCCAGAGTCAGCACACGGCTCAGCATGTTCTTTTTCATTTTTGTTTTCCTCCAAAATTTTATATGGGTATTTTGGGCGGCGGATGGAGGGACCGGTGCCGGCGGCCTGGATTTTAAAAACAAAAAAGGCTTCTGCCCCACATGGGACAAAAGCCTTTGCTTCTGCGATACCACCCAAATTGACATCTTGCGATGTCCACTCGCTTTTACGCACCATCATGCGTACCCCACGGATAACGGGAGGGTTCCCGTCGGACCCTACTTGGGAAAATTTCCCGTTCAAGCCGCCCTCGGAAGGCCATTCACACCGCTGCGCACCGCTCCGATCTCACCGCCCGAAGCTCTCTTGGGATGCCCTGTGCTGTGCTACTCTTCTTCCTCACAGGTTTGTCGTTTGAAATTAAGTGCATTATAATCATATTTTTTGCCTTTGTCAAGAGGGGAAGGCGAAGAATTTTTTGAGAAAATTTTCGGGGCGGTAAGCAAGAAAATGTCATGTACAGTGCAGCAATATGGTGAGCATATCTGCAAAAACAATGTATACAGCATCCTGCGTCGGTACGGCTGCATCAGCATTGAGGAGTCCCGGAGGTGCAGGGCGCTCACGCGGTCCGGGAAGGATGCCTGCAACGACATGTGGCAGGCGGATCTCAAGGGCGGGTTCCGGAGGGAGGACGGCAATTCCTGCTGTCCACTCACCATTCCGGACGATCGAGGCACGTTATGATTCACCGAACGATCGCAAGGCTGTGAATTGTGTCCCATGTCCGTACACCGCTGTATCCCGTGCTGCTCTTGCCGCTGCAAAGCGTGCAGCGTCTACTCTCCCTGATAGGTCTTTACGAACCTTTCCGCGGCCTGCAGGGGATCCTCCTTCGCGGTCAGCTGGAGCGTGATGGCAGGCTCTTCGCTCTTCGGCTCGACGAACATGCGCTTCTGGTACTGCCCGGCCACGCGGGAGACGACGGCAAAGTCGAACTGCGCCAGCCGGAAGCGGAGCGTGCGGCCCTTCTGGGCGATGTCGCGGATGCCGGCGGCGCTGGCGCGGGCGCGCAGCAGCGCAATGGCGATGAGGTTCATGACGCCCCTGGGCGGGTCGCCGTAGCGGTCGACGATCTCGTCGAGCAGCTCGTCGGCGTCGCTCTGCGAGCGGATGCCCGCCATGCGGCGGTAGAGGTCCATGCGCTGCTCGCCCGAGGTCACATAGGCCTTGTCGATGTTCGCCGTGACGTCGAGGTCGGCCGTGCAGGCGCTCTCCTCCGGCGACGGCTCGCCGCGCTCCTCGAGCACGGCCTCCTCGAGCAGCTTGAGGTAGAGGTCATAGCCGACGGAGATCATGTGGCCGGACTGCGCCGCGCCGAGCAGGTTGCCCGCGCCGCGAATTTCAAGGTCGCGCATGGCGATCTTGAAGCCGGAGCCGAACTCCGCATAGTCGCGGATGGCGTTCAGGCGCTTTTCGGCGATCTCTGTGAGGACCTTGCCGCGGCGGAACGTCAGGTAGGCATAGGCATGGCGGCTGCTGCGGCCGACGCGCCCGCGGATCTGATGCAGCTGGGCAAGGCCGAGCTTATCGGCGTCCTCAATGATCAAGGTATTGACATTCGGAATGTCGATGCCCGTTTCGATGATGGTCGTGCAGACGAGGATCTGCACCTCGCCCGCATCCATGCGCTGCATGACGTCGCTGAGCTCCTCCTCGCTCATTTTGCCGTGGGCGACGGCGATCTCGGCGTCCGGCAGGGCGCGCTTGATGCGCGCGGCGCACTGCTCGATGCTCTCGACGCGGTTGTGCAGATAATACACCTGACCGCCGCGCTCGATCTCGCGCCGCATGGCGTCGATCAGCACCGGCTCGGCATATTCCAGCACGAACGTCTGCACGGGGTAGCGGTCGTGCGGCGGCTCCTCAATGGTGGACATGTCGCGCAGGCCGGACAGGGCCATATTGAGCGTGCGTGGGATGGGCGTGGCCGAAAGCGTGAGCACGTCAACGCCGCGGGCCAGCTCCTTGAGCTTTTCCTTGTGTGTCACGCCGAAGCGCTGCTCCTCGTCCACGATGAGAAGGCCGAGGTCGTGGAACTCCACGTCCTTCTGCAGCAGCTTGTGCGTGCCGACCACAAGGTCGAGCGTGCCCGTGCGCAGGTCAGACAGGACCTTGCGCTGCTGCTGCGGGGTGGAAAAGCGCGAAAGCGCGCCGATGTTTACGGGGAAGCCGCGGAAGCGGTTGAGGGCCGTCGTGTAATGCTGCTGCGCCAGCACGGTCGTCGGCACGAGGATGGCGACCTGCTTTCCGTCGAGCACGGCCTTCATGGCCGCGCGCAGCGCGACCTCGGTCTTGCCGAAGCCGACGTCGCCGCACAGCAGGCGGTCCATAGGCTGCGGCGACTCCATGTCCGCCTTGATCTCCTCGATGCAGCGCAGCTGGTCGTCCGTCTCGGCGTAGGGGAAGTTATCCTCGAACTCCGCCTGCCACGGCGTGTCGGCCGCGAAGGCGTAGCCCATGCGGCGCCTGCGCTCGGCATAGAGCTGGATGAGCCCGGCGGCAAGGTCCTTGGCCGCGGATTTTGCGCGGGCCTTCGTCTTCTGCCACTGGTCGCCGCTGAGCTTGTTGAGCCTGACGACCGTGTCCTCGCCGCCGCCAATGTATTTGGAGATGAGATCAAGCTGCGTCGCCGGGACATACAGCGTGTCCGTGCCCTGATAGGCGATCTTGACATAGTCCTTGATGATGCCGTCGACGCGGATCTGCTCCATGCCGACATAGCGGCCGATGCCGTGGTACTCATGCACGATGAGGTCGCCCGGCGAAAGGTCCGTAAACGAGCTGAGTTTCTGCCGGTTGGTCGCTTTTTGATGCTTTTTGCGCGGTTTTTGAGCGGCCTGCGCCAACAGCTGGCCTTCCGTCAGGATGGCAAAGCGCAGGTCGGGGTATTCCATGCCGAACGGAAGCGCGCCGTCCGTCAGCAGGATCTGTCCCGGCGCGGGGAGCTTTGCCAGCGGGAAGGCGAGGAAGGCGGAAAGATGCTTCTCCCGCAGCTGCTGGGCGAGGATCTCACCGCGGCGGCGGTTGCCGCACAGCACAAGGGAGGCATAGTCATTTTTCTGATAGAACGCGAGGTCCGAGGCTGCCGCATCCAGATTGCCGCCGTAGGACGGCAGCTGCTTGGCCGTGACATTCACGAGCAGCGACGGCTGCAGGCTCTGCGGGTAGCTCGCGGCGAGGAACGAGTCGAAGAACGCCGCGCCGTGCCCGGCCACGCGGCCGCACAGCTGCTCCCAGTCTGCGGAAAAATCGCACAGCTCGCCGCACAGCAGGCCGGACTGCAGCAGGCTGTCGAGCATCATGCCCAGCTCCTCCTGCGCGCGCTGCGCGCTGCGGCGCAGGTTGCCGTGGTCGCAGAAGAACACCAGCGCCTCGGCGGGCAGGTAGTCGGCTGCGCAGGCAAACTCCGGATAGATGAGGGCCTGATAGCGGTCGGCCGCCGAGAAGGCAAGGCCGCCCCGCAGCGCGTCGGCGTCGGCCTGCAGCGTGCGCATCAGAGCCTCGTTCGGCGTTTTGCGGCGGCGCTGGCGGGCCAGCAGGCCGTCCAGCTCCCGCGCCAGCCCCTCGATGCCGCCGGGGTGCAGGGCAGGCAGCGTCTCGGCCACGGGCAGGATGACGAGCTCGTCGGCATTTTCGACGCGCCGCTGCGTGACGGGGTCAAAATAGCCCATGGTGTCGATCTCGTCGCCGAAGAATTCCAGACGCACCGGGCGCTCCTCCGCCGGGGAGAAGATATCCACGATGCCGCCGCGCACGCTGAACTGGCCCGCGCCCTCCACGAGGGAGCAGCGGGAGTAGCCCGCGTGCAGCAGGCGGGAGATCAGCTCCTCCAGCTCGAGCTGCGCGCCGGGCAGCAGGCGCATCGCGGCGGAGAACAGCTGCGCCTTCGGCATCGTGCGCAGGGAAAACGCCTCGAGCGTCGTCAGGAGCAGGGGCGTTTTGCCGCGCGCCAGATCGTAAAGGCAGCGCAGGCGCTGCTGCTCCCAGCCGCGCGAGATGGCGGAGGCGTCATAAAACATCAGGTCGCGCGTCGGCAGAATGGGGGCCTCCGCGCCGAGGAAGGCGGCAAGCTCACTCTGTGTGCGCCGTGCGGCCATTTCATCCTGGCAGACGACCACGGCGGGCCGGGCCGTGTCGCGGCAGAGGGCCGCGATGAGATGGGAACGGTTGATCTGCGCCGCGCCGGACACGCCGACGGCCTGCGCGCCCTCGAGCGCGGCCCGCAGACGGGGATAATCGGGCAGCCGCCGCAGAAGATCGAGGATCAGTTCCATGATACACCTCCGGAAAAGGGGATTTCGAGCATGTCAAAATGCGGAAAGCAGGAATTTTCCCACTTTCCGTCAGAATTTCGGATATGATTTGTTTTGTAGGGGAGGGGACAGCCAGGCCCGGCGGTAAACCGCCGATTCGAACCGGCTATCGTAAAAACGGTAGGGCCCCCGATTTGTCATTGCGAGGAGGCCAACGGCCGACGTGGCAATCTCGGGGAGGCACTTCCGACTCGTACCGGCCGTCGATAAAACGGTATGCACCAATTGCGTCTGTAGCGGCGCTCACTGAGCGCCTTGTACAGAGACATTCAACGGCAGGAGGGCACTGGTGCACCACGGCACTCCCCTGATGTGTCATTGCGAGGAGCGAAGCGACGTGGCAATCTCACAGTACAATGCCGGATAACAGGGAACTTCCGGCGAAAACGTGACCGGTCGCAGGAGATTGCCACGGCCCCTTTGGGGCCTCGCAATGACAAATCTGGGAGCGCGGCGCTGACAATGGTGCTCTGCACCGAATGGGCCGTCCTTATGCCGCTTCGCGCTCGGGGCGCCGCGTCGGCCGTTGGCCTTCTCGCAAGGACAAATCTGAGAGCGCGGCGCTGACAATGGTGCTCTGCACCGAATGGGCCGTCCTTATGCCGCTTCGCGGACGGGCGAGGCATGCCTCGCCCCTACATTTGGCCTTTAATGCTTCCGCCATGTTGCGGGGCTGAGGAGCAGCAGCACGGGGAACAGCTCCAGCCGCCCGAGGAGCATGTCGAGCGTCAGCACGACCTTCGACAGGGCGGAGAAGCTCGCATAGCTGCCGAACGGGCCGACCTCGAGGCTCAGGCCCGGGCCGATGTTGTTCAGCGTGGCGAACACGGATGTCACGCTCGTCTCGGCCCCGAAGTTATCGAGCGAGACCAGCAGGATGGACACGACGGCAATGGCGGCATAGCAGATAAAGAACGCCATGGTGCCGCGGATGACCTCATTGCTCACGCGTTTGCCGTCCATCGTCATGACCTCCACGGAGTGGGGGTGCAGCAGGTGGCGCGTCTCGGCGCGGGCCGTCTTGGCCAGGATGAGCACGCGGCTGACCTTAATGCCGCCGCCCGTGGAGCCGGCGCACGCGCCGATGGCCATTAGGATGAGCAGCACGGTCTTGGAAAATTCCGGCCATTTTGCAAAATCCGCCGTGCCGAAGCCCGTCGTCGTGATGACGGAGCCGACGGAGAAGGCCACATGGTGGATCGTCTGGAACACGGTGGGGAAGAACCCGCCCGTGAACAGCAGGTTGGCACTGATGAGGACGATGGCCCCGAAAATGATGATAAAGTACCAGCGCACTTCGCTGTTGTGCCACGCGAGCCTGAAGCGGCGGCGCAGCAGGAAGAAATACACCGAGAAATTCACGCCGAACAGGACCATGAACACCGTCGTCACGGCCTGCAGGTAGGCCGAGTAGTCCGCAAGGCCGCTGTTGCGCACGGAAAAGCCGCCCGTACCGGCCGTGCCGAAGGAAAGGCACAGACTGTCGAACCACGTTATCTCGCCCCAGCCGAACAGCACGCCCAGCCGGTAGAACAGGATCTGCAGCAGCGTCATGGCGCAGTAGATGGCATAGAGGATCGCGGCGGACGTGCGCATCTTCGGCACCATCTTGCTCACGGAAGGGCCGGGGGACTCGGCGCGCAGCAGATAGATGCTCTCGCCGGACAGCGGCACGATGGCCAGCATGAATACGAGCACGCCCATGCCGCCGATCCAGTGGGTGAAGCTGCGCCAGAACAGCAGGCACTTCGGCAGATCCTCCACGGCGCGGAGGATGCTTGCACCGGTCGTCGTAAAGCCGGACATCGTCTCGAACACGGCGTCGAGATACGACGGGATCGCCCCGGAGGCCGTGAAGGGGACCGCGCCGATGAGCGAGATGAGGATCCAGCTCAGTGCGACCATCACGAAGCCGTCACGCGCGTGCAGCTCACGGCGGCGCTTCGGCCGCAGCAGGATAAAAAGCCCGCCGAGCAGGCCGCTGCCTGCGGCCGAGGCAAGCAGGACCCACAGCTCCGGCTCGCCGTAGATCACGGCGACGATGCACGGCAGCAGCAGGAAGGCCCCGATGACCAGCAGCACGTCGCCCAGCAGGGAGAGGATCATGCGGTAATTCATGCTTTCACTCTCCGCTTGTCCAGAATGTCGTCCAGATCGTCCAGGCCCGTTGCCGCCGTCACGACGACGACGGTGTCGCCCGGCTCGATGGTGTCGCGGCCGCCGGGGGTGATGATCCGGCCCTCGCGGTTGATGGCTCCGATAAGCAGGTTCGGCCGCGTGGGCAGCTCCATGAGCGGCCTGCCGCAGACGGCGGATTTCTCCGTGGCGCGGAACTCCAGTGCCTCGGCCTTGTTGCCGACGATCTTATAGAGCGTCTCGACGTTCGAGCCGAGCGAGTTCTGCATGGCGCGGACGTAGCGGACGATGTGGTCGGCCGCAATATAGCGGGGATGGAACACGCTTCCGAGGTCCATGCCCTTGATGATGTGGGAGAATGTCGTGCGGTTGATTTTCGTGACGATCTTCGCGCTCGAGACGCTGCGGGCATAGAGGCTCATCAGCACGTTTTCCTCATCGATGCCCGTCAGCGAGGCCACGGCGTCCATCTTTGCAATGCCCTCCTCGGCGAGCAGCTGCTCACTCGTGCCGTCTCCGTGGATGATCGTGGCCTCGGGCAGGCGCTCTGCCAGCGAGTCGCACACGGCGGCGCTGGACTCGATGATCTTCACGCTCGCGCCGAAGTCCAGCATCTGCCGCGCGAGGTAGTAGGAGATGCGCCCGCCGCCGAGCAGCATCACGCGCTTGACGGGGTTCGTCTGCACACCGATCTTGTGGAAGAACTTTGCGGCGAGCTTCGGACTTGCCACCACGCTGATGCGGTCGCCTGCCAGCAGGGTGAAGCTGCCGTCGGGGATGTACACCTCGTGCTGCCCGCGCTCCACAACGCACACAAGCGCGCCGGACTGCAGGCGGCCGAGGTCGGAGAGCTTCATGCCGTCGAGTATGGAGCCGGGGTCGATGCGCATCTTGTGCAGCTCCACGCGGCCCTTCGAGAACGTGTCGATCTTGATGGAGGCCGGGGCGCGCAGGATGCGCGCGATCTCCGTGGCGCTGGCCAGCTCCGGGTTGAGCGCCATGCTCAGCCCGAGGTCGTCCTGAATGAGGTGCAGCCCGCTCGTATATTCCGGGTTGCGCACGCGGGCGATCGTGTTGCCCACGCCGAGGCGCTTGGCAATGAGGCACGAGAGCAGGTTCTGTTCGTCCGTGGACATCACGGCGATGACAAGATCGGCAGAGGGCACGCCGGCCTCCACCTGCGTGTCCATGCTGATGCCGTTGCCCTCGACGGTCATGACGTCGAGCGTGTTGCCGATGGCGTCGAGCGCAGCCGTGCGCGTGTCGACGACGGTGATCTCGTGACCCTCGCGGAGCAGCTGCTCCGTCAGCGTCGCGCCGATCTTGCCGGCTCCGATGATAACAATGTTCATTCCCGAAAAGACTCCTGTATGGTGAATTTCAAAATGATCCAATTGATTTGATTACAACTTTGTAGCGGCGGTCACTGCGCAGCCGTTGGCGGCTTTGCCGCCTTACGGATGCGGCGTGCCCCTTGCGGGTAGTGACCGCCTTGGAGGCTGGCAATATTGCGGCAAAATTCAGTGGCGCAATGCCCCCAAATTTGTCATTGCGAGGCCCCAAAGGGGCCGTGGCAATCTCGCCGTACCCGGTTGAATCGCGAGAAAGCCATCGGCGAAAACGCAACTTCCTCCCCGAGATTGCCACGTCGCTTCGCTCCTCGCAATGACACATCAGGGTAGTGCTGTGGCACGCCAGCGCCCTCCTACGGTTGAATTATCCCGTACAAGGCGCTCACTGAGCGCCGCTACAGTCAAATTTGGTAGCGATTGCGTTCGGCGGCACTCCGTGTATATCGGCGGTGCCTTCCCGAGATTGCACCCCAAGGGCACTTCCTCGCGCTTCGCGCTCAGGGCGCCACGTCGGCCTGCGGCCTCCTCGCAATGACAAATCTGGGAGCCTCACGCCATTTCATTTGTGCCACAGCCATTGCCGGTCTGCAAGGCGCTCATCGCTGCCTAAATTCCGCAAATTTTATCATAGCACGCCGCAGGATGGAATGCAAGCCTGAAATAGGGCAGGAGTTCTCCCTTACATGTCCCAATATCCGTCAGCGCAGGTAGCCGCTGTCGCGCAGCGACACAAAGTCGTCATCCGCGATCACCAGATGGTCCAGCAGCAGAATGTCCACGACGTCGAGTGCCTGCTGCAGGCGGCGTGTCAGCTCCACATCCTCGTGCGACGGCAGGGCAATGCCCGCCGGGTGGTTGTGCGCCAGCACCACGCCGCTGGCATTCGCGCTCAGCGCGGCGCGCATGAGCTTGCGCATCGGCACGTTGGCCGAGTTCACGCTGCCCTCGCTCAGGCAGGTGCAGGTCAGAAGCCGCCCGGCGGCGTCCAGCGCCAGCAGGTAGACAAGCTCCTCCCGCGCGCCGTAGAAAAACGGCAGCAGAAAATTGCCGAAATCCGTCGTGCCCGTCAGGCGCGCGCCGGAAAACGGCCGGGAGAGGTAGTAGCGCCGGTGCAGCTCCGTCACGAGCCGCAGCAGCAGCGCCCGCGATGCATCCATCCCCTCCACGCTGGCCAGCTCCTCCGGCGAGGCGGAGAGAGTCGCGCCGAGCGAGCCGAACTGGCCGATGAGCCGCGCGGCGAGCGTCCGGGGCTCCTCCGCGCCCGTGCCCGCGTGCAGCAGCAGGGTCAGCAGCTCCTCGTCCGTGAGGGCGTCCGGCGCGCGCTGCAAAAAGCGCCGCAGCAGATTGGCCGTGGATCCGTCCATGGGATCGCCTCCTGTGTGTTGATGGAATATGGTAGGGGAGCGACATGCCGCTCCCGGCGCTGCATTGACGATAGGAACAGGCTTCCGATAAAAACGTACCAACCGATTGCGTCTGTAGCGGCGCTCACTGCGCAGCCGTTGGCGGCTTTGCCGCCTTACGGATGCG
>ENA-UPSY01001763-UPSY01001763.1-human-gut-metagenome-genome-assembly--contig:-NODE-1763-length-21346-cov-4.444262_pt1 | contig 21346 bp, 18 predicted proteins | sample MGYA00250044_ERZ773365 | MGnify/ENA primary metagenome ERZ773365 (study PRJEB29103, sample SAMN06111932) | human gut metagenome | biome: human gut; feature: ankylosing spondylitis patient; material... | reverse complement strand
GCGGTGTTGCCTTAGATAATGCCCCCGTTGCTGTGGTCGATCCGAGGGATTTTAAGTCCCTTGCGTCTGCCTGTTTCGCCACGCCGGCACGCTCCGTCACATCGTACCACCGCAGCCAACACCTGTCAAGCACAGGAAACCCGGACGGCCGCCGCGCGCACATCGCCCGATCTGTTCGACAAATCTGCGCGGCAGCCGCCGATACCCGACACACGCCTCTTGCATCCGGCCAGAAAATTTGATAAAATAATAAATTATTTCTATAGGTATCGTTTTTGGATTCGAGGCACATTGCACTTATGAAATACCGCAACTGGCAAATTCCATACACGGCGCCGCAGCCGCCGGAGGCATTGCTGCGCGCGGGCTACTCGCCGCTGCTGGCGGTGCTGCTGGCCCTGCGCGGGTACGCTGACCCCGTGCAGGCGCGTGCCTTTCTCAGCGGCGGCGACCAGAGCGCGTTCGACCCCATGCTCCTGCAGGACATGGACAAGGCCGTCGCGCGCATCCGTGCCGCCATCGAGCGGCGGGAGCACGTGGCCGTCTTCGGCGACTACGACGTCGACGGCATCACGTCGACGTGCGTGCTCACGGACTATCTGCGCCGCCGCGGCGTGCCCGTGCACCCGTACATCCCCGACCGCATCGAGGAGGGCTACGGCCTGAACATGGACGCGATCACGAACCTTCAGCGCGCCGACGACATCACGCTCATCATCACCGTCGACTGCGGCATCACCGCCATCGACGAGACGAACTACGCCCTGCAGCGCGGCATCGACATGGTCATCACCGACCACCACGAGTGCAGCGGGCAGGCGATCCCGAACGCCGTGGCCGTCGTCGACCCGAAGCGCCCCGGCTCGCAGTATCCCAACGGCGGGCTTGCGGGTGTGGGCGTGGCGTATAAGCTTTTGTGCGCGCTCGAGGGCGGCAGCGAGCAGGTGCTGCGCGACTACGGTGACCTCGTCGCCATCGGCACGGTGGCCGACGTCATGCCGCTCACAGGCGAAAACCGCTACCTCGTGGCGCAGGGTCTGGCGCAGATCAACACCAACCCGCGCCCCGGCATCCGCGCACTGCTGCACGAGTGCGGCGCGGAGGGACGGCCTGTCACGGCCACGACCATCGGCTTCACGCTCGCGCCGCGCATCAACGCGGCCGGCCGCCTCGGAAAAACGGCCATCGCCGCGCTGCTGCTGCTGACCGATGACAGCGTCGACGCCGACCGCTACGCCGCCGGCCTCTGCCAGCTCAACCGCGAGCGGCAGGAGCTCGAGCAGCAGATCTGGGAGGAAGCCTCGGCCATCGCGTGCCGCTATCCGCCGCGCGCGCCGCTCGTGCTCGCGAGCGACACGTGGCATCAGGGCGTGATCGGCATCGCCGCCTCGCGCCTGAGCGAGGAGTTTCACCTGCCGACGATCATGATCTGCTGCGACGGCGAGCGCGGCAAGGGCTCGTGCCGCAGCTTCGGCGGCTTCAATCTGTATAACGCCCTGAGCGCCTGCTCGGAGTATCTCGAGGGCTTCGGCGGCCACGCGCTGGCGGCCGGACTGACCATCCGGCGGGAAAACATCGACCGCTTCCGCCGCGCGCTCGGCGAATATTACCGGAAAAACCCGGCCGACGACCTGCCGGAGCTCACGTGCGACCTGCGCGTGGACGATCCGCACCTGCTGACCATGGCGTGCATCGAGTCGCTCGACGCGCTCGAGCCGTGCGGCAACGGCAACCCCAAGCCCCTGCTGTGCATCACCGGTGCGCGGCTCGTCAACGCCGTGCCCATCGGCGGCGGCCGCCACCTGCGGCTGCACTTTGCCAAGGGCGGGTATAATTATGCCGGCATCTTCTTCTCCTGCACCCCGGCGGAGCTCGGCGTGCGCATCGGCCAGTGGGCGGATGTGGCCTTCACGCCGCAGATCAACGAATTCCGCGGCCGCCGCAGCGTGCAGCTGCTCGTGACCGACGTGCGCCCGAGCGACCCGCTGCCGCTGTGCAGCGCGCTGCTCAAAAATCAGTGCGTGCCCGCGTGGGACACGGTGGATCTGTACCCCCTGCGGGCGGATTTCGCCGTGGCGTGGCGCTGGCTGAAGGCGCCGATGGTCTTTTCCCTTTCGGAGCTGCCGGAGCGCGCGCCCATGCGCCCGGAGAAATTCTGCGTGTGCCTGCGCGTCATGGCCGAGATGGGACTCGCCGCCGTCGACTTCGACGGGGAGATGCTGCGCCTGCGCCCGCTGCCGACCAGCGGCAAGGTGGATCTCGGCGCGTCGAAGCTGCTGCAGGCGCTGCGCGACCGCCGGCAGAAGCTGCTATGAAACATTTTCAGGAAATTCCCATTCCTTTTTGGAAAGGAGCGACCCCCATGTCTGAAGCGACCCGCGCCGAAAACGCGACGCCGGTGCCCTACGACCTCGAGGCGCACTATCAGGAGCTGGAACAGAAGATCACCTCCGCCGGCATCCCGGCGGATCTCGGCCGCGTGCGTGCGGCCTTCGAATGCGCCGACCGTGCGCATTCGGGGCAAAAGCGCCGCGACGGCTCGCCCTATGTGTCGCACTGCATTGCCGCCGCCATCATCACGGCGGAGATGGGGCTCGACGAGGACTCCATCATCTCGGCGCTGCTGCACGACACGATCGAGGACACCTCGCTCACGCATGACGACATCGCGCGCAGCTTCGGCACCTCGGTGGCCGACATCGTCGAGGGCGTCACGAAGCTCACGCGCGTGCAGTACACGAGCGTCGAAGAGCAGCAGATGGAAAACATGCGCAAGATGCTCCTGGCCATGGCCAAGGACATCCGCGTCATCCTCATCAAGATGGCCGACCGTCTGCACAACATGCGCACGATGGCCTATCAGAGCGAGGAGAAGCAGCGCATCAAATCCCTCGAGACGATGGAGATCTACGCCCCCATCGCGCACCGCCTCGGCATGCAGAAGATCAAGTGGGAGCTCGAAGACCTCTCGCTGCTGTATCTCGACCCCACGGGCTACAAGGCCATCACGGACGCGCTCGATCAGCGCATGCCGACGCTCGAAAAATTCATGGGCGAGATGCGCACGCAGATCCGCGAGCGACTGGAGGCAGACGGCGTGCACGCGACGATCTCGAGCCGCATCAAGCACATCTACAGCATCTACCGCAAAATGTACGCGCAAAAGCTCGACATCAACGGCATTTTCGACCTGTGCGCGTTTCGCGTCATCGTGGACACGATCCCCGACTGCTACAACGTGCTCGGCATCATTCACGATATGTACAAGCCGCTGCCCGGCCGCTTCAAGGACTATATCAGCACACCGAAGCCGAACATGTACCAGAGCGTGCACACGACGGTCATCGGCTCGGAGGGCATCCCGTTCGAGGTGCAGATCCGCACCTGGGAGATGCACATGACGGCGGAGTACGGCGTTGCGGCACACTGGAAATACAAGACCGGCAGCGGCGAGGGCACGAAGCCCGGCGACGAGGAGAAGTTCGCCTGGATCCGCCGCCTGCTCGAGACGCAGCAGGAGTCCGACGCGCAGGACTTTTTCCACAACCTGAAGGTGGATATGTTCGCCGACGAGGTGTTCGTGTTCTCGCCGAAGGGCGACGTGATCAACCTGCCCGCCGGCGCGACGCCGATCGACTTTGCCTACAGCATCCACTCCGCGATCGGCAACAGCATGGTCGGCGCGACGGTCAACGGCCGCATCGTGAACTTCGACTACGTGCTGCAAAACGGCGACATTGTCGACATCCGCACATCGAAAAACGCGCCCGGCCCGAGCCGCGACTGGCTCAGTCTCGCCAAGAGCGGTGCCGCACGCACAAAGATCAAGCAGTGGTTCAAAAAAGAGCGCCGCGAGGAAAACATCGTCCACGGCAAGGAGCAGTTCGAGCGCGAGCTGCGCGCCAACGGCATCGCCCCGGCCGACATCATGGGCGACGAGATCCTGCCGCTGATCCTCAAGCGGCTGGCCTTCACCTCGCTCGACGATCTGTACGCCGCCATCGGCTACGGCGGCGTGACCGCCACGCGCACCGTCAACCGCATCCGCGACGAGATCCTGCGCAGCCAGAAGGCCAACCAGAAAAACGCCATCGACCGCATCAACGAGGCGGCCGAGCGCCGCAACAAGCGTCCGCGCCACGCCGTGCACGGCATCCTCGTCGAGGGGCTGGACAACTGCCTCATCAAATTCTCCCGCTGCTGCACGCCGGTGCCCGGCGACAGCATCATCGGCTTCATCACGCGCGGCGCGGGCGTATCCATCCACCGGACGGACTGTGAAAACTACCTCTCCAGCCGCGACAATCCGGAGACCGCCGGCCGCTGGATCCGCGTGAGCTGGGCGGAGAACACCACCGATTCCTACGGCACGACGCTCACGCTGCTCAGCGCGCAGCGCTCGGGCCTCGTCATGGACGTGGCCACGGCGCTCAACACGCTCAACGCCAAGGTGCGCACGCTCACCGCGCGCGACGTGGACAGCGGCCGCTCGACCATCACGATCACGGTCGAGGTGCACGATCTGGCCGAGCTGCGCACGATCATCAGCCGCCTGAGCGCCGTCCGCGGCGTCATCCGCATCTCGCGCAGCGGTGCGTCCGACATCGCGAAGGCCACCGCAAACACGGCGGAGCTGCAGGCCGAGCACGCCAAAAACGCAGGGAAAACCAAACAGGAGGGCAAAGCATGAGAGCTGTCATCACCCGTGTGAAGGAAGCGTCCGTCACGATCGGCGGGCAGGAGACCGCGCGCATCGGCAAGGGCTTTCTCATCCTGCTGGGCGTGCACGTGTCCGACACCGTGGCCGAGGCCGACCGCATCGTCGACCGCATCTGCGGCCTGCGCGTGTTTGAAGACGCCAATGGCAAAATGAACGTCAATCCCACCGACGCGGGCGCAGAGCTGCTCATCGTGAGCCAGTTCACGCTCTTTGCCGACTGCCGCTCCCGCCGCCCCGGCTTCACGGCCGCCGCCCGGCCGGAGACCGCCGTGCCGCTCTACGAGCGCGTGATCGCCGGCTGTCGGGCCCGCGGCTTCACGGTGCGCACGGGCGAGTTCGGCGCGGATATGCAAGTCGCATCCGTCAACGACGGCCCTGTTACCATCCTGCTCGATACCGATCAATTATAAAGGAGGCTACCCCATGCTCATCAAATGTCTGCCCGTCGGGCACCTCATGACCAACTGCTACATCGTCACCGACGAGACCACGCTCGAGTGCGCCGTCATCGACCCGGGCGACGAGTCCAACACCATCCTCTACTATCTGGAGGACAACCACCTCACCTGCCGCGCCATCCTGCTCACGCACGGGCACTACGACCACACCGGCGCCGTCTACGCCGTGCACGAGGAGACCGGCGCGCCCGTGTACATGAACGCGCTCGACGCGGGCACGGCCGTCGCGTTCGACAGCTACTCGTTCGTCCCGCCCGAGGGCACGATCTTTTATAAGGAGGGCGACGAGGTCAAGGTCGGCAATCTGACCTTCCGCGTCATGGAGACGCCCGGCCACACCCCCGGCGGCGTGACGCTCATTTGCGGCGATGCGCTCTTCACCGGCGACACGCTCTTTGCCGGCTCCTGCGGCCGCACGGATTTTGAGGGCGGCAGCATGGAGGTCGAGCTGCAGTCGCTGGCGAAGATCGCGGCGCTGCCCGGCGATTACGAGGTCTACCCCGGCCACATGGACTGCTCCACGCTCGAGACCGAGCGCCGCTTCAACCCCTACCTGACCGCGCTGCAAAACCGCGGACAGTAAAACTGCACAAAGGCAACCGGCAGAAGCACGCTTCTGCCGGTTTTTTGCCGGTTTCGGGAAAATGTGCCCGCGCGCCCTTGCAATCCGGGGGCAGACGTGGTATATTGTTCTCGCTCGAAAAACATATGTCCGCCAAACGCGGGCAATTTTCATCGGATCTAAAGTGAGGGAACATCATGAACATCGGACTTCTTGGTTTTGGCGTTGTCGGCAGGGGCGTTTACGATATGCTCGCCGACCGGGACGATATCCGCGCAGCGTGGGTGCTGTGCCGGCGCGATCTCGGCGAGCTGACCGCCCGAACCACGTATGATATCCAGGACATTCTCAGCGACCCCGCGGTGGACACCGTCGTGGAGGTCATGGGCGGTCTGCACCCGGCGTATGAATACGTGGCGGCTGCGCTGCGCGCCGGAAAGAACGTGGTGTCCTCGAACAAATACCTCATGTGCCGCTACTATGACGAGCTCAACGCGCTCGCCAGGGAGCACGGCGCGGCGCTGCGGTGCACGGCGGCGGTCGGCGGCGGCATCCCGTGGCTCACGAACCTTGAAAAGGCCGCGCGCGCCAACCACATCTCCCGCGTCTGGGGCATCCTCAACGGCACAACCAACTACATCATGGACGCGATGCACAGCAGCGACGTGGATTTTGCCGACGTGCTCGCGCAGGCGCAGGCGCTCGGCTATGCCGAGGCCGACCCCTCGGCCGACATCGACGGACTGGACATCCAGCGCAAGCTGATCCTGTCCGCGAACGTCGCCTTCGGCGTGTCGCTGCGCGAGGCGGACGTGCCGGTGTCCGGCATCCGCAACGTGCGCAAGGCAGACATCGCGCGCTTTCAGGCGCACGACTGCACGTGCAAGCTGATCGCCGCCGCCGAACAGCGCGGCGGCAGCATCAGCGCCTACGTCGAGCCGACGCTGCTCGGCAGCGATGCGCTCGAGGCCGCTGTGCCCGCGAACTTCAACCTCATCAGCATGGAGGGCGAGCGTATGGGCGTGCAGAGCTTCTTCGGTCAGGGCGCGGGGCGCTACCCGACGGCCTACAACGTCGTGCAGGATCTGGTGGACATCACACGCGGCGTGCACGCCTTCTACACCGATTCCTTCGTTCCGGCCGTGCCGGACAATGCCGGCGTGCAGCACCGCTACTATGTGCGCACGCGCGCCGCGCTGCCGGAGTTGGCCGCCCTCGCCGAGGGTGACTGGGACGGTGCCGTCATCACGCAGCCCGTGCCCGTGAGCCGGATGCACGCGCTCATGGCGCAGGCGCTCGAGCAGGACGGCGAGAGCTTCTTTGCCGCGCTGCAATAAGGAGGACGCCATGCTCAAGGTTGCAAAATTCGGCGGCTCGTCGATGGCGGACGCCAAGCAGTTTGAAAAGGTGCGCGACATCGTGCGCGCCGATCCCGCGCGCAGGGTCATCGTCGTGTCCGCCGCCGGAAAGCGTGACGCGGACGACCACAAGCTCACAGACCTCCTCTACCTCTGCCACGCGCATTTGCAGTACGGCGTGAGCTGCGAGAGCATCTTTCAGATGATCAGCGAGCGCTACATCGCCATCCGCGACGCGTGCGGGCTGAGCGTCGACATCGAGGCCGAGCTCGACGTGCTGCGCCAGCAGCTGCGCAGCGGCATCTCGGAGGAGGAGCTCGTGTCGCGCGGCGAATATTTCTCCGCCCTGCTCATGGCGGACTACCTCGGCTACTCGTTTCTCGACGCGGAGCTGTGGGTGCGCTTCCGCTTTGACGGCACGATTGACAAGGAGGCGTCCTACGCCGCGCTGCAGCGGCTGGCCGAGGGACGCAATGTCGTCATCCCCGGCTTTTACGGCGTGACGCCCGACGGCAAGATCCGCACCTTCTCCCGCGGCGGCAGCGACATCACCGGCGCACTCGCGGCGGCGGCGCTCAATGCCGACGTGTATGAAAACTGGACGGACGTGTCCGGCATCCTCATGGCAGACCCGCGCATCGTGCCCGACCCGCTGCCGATCGAGCGCATCACGTATAACGAGCTGCGCGAGCTGAGCTTCGTCGGCGCGCAGGTGCTGCACGAGGGGACGGTGTTCCCCGTGCGCGAGAAAAACATCCCGCTCAACATCCGCAACACCAACGACCCCGACCACCCCGGCACGCTCATCATGGAGTCGTTCGACGACGTGGACGACGGTCGGCTCATCACCGGCATCGCGGGCAAGAAAAACTACTCTATCATCACGATCGCCAAGTCCGGTATGTCCTCGAGCGTGGGCGCGTTCCGGCAGGTGTTCGAGGTGTTCGAGCGCAACGGCGTGAGCATCGAGTATGCCCCCAGCGGCATCGACTGCCTGTCGCTGGTCGTGCCGAGCGAGAAGATCACCCCGTGCCTGTATTCCGTGCTCGGCGAGCTGGAAAAGCAGCTCAAGCCGGATCACCTGCACGTGACGGAGAACATCTCCATCGTCGCGGCCGTCGGCCGGAAGATGGTGTTCCGCCCCGGCACGTCGGGCCGCATCTTCGCCGCCCTCGGCGAGCACGGCATCAACATCCGCATGATCTCGCAGGGGCCGGACGAGCTCAACATCATCGTCGGCGTGGACACGAAGGATTTTGCCCCCGCCATTCAGGTCCTGTATAACAGCTTTGTGAAGTAAGAAAGGAAGTTTTCAGATATGAAGCAGTATCGTGTTGCCATCCTCGGCGCAAGCGGCGCCGTGGGGCAGGAAATGATGAAGATCCTCGCCGAGCGCAAGTTCCCCGTCGGGGAGCTGCGCCTGCTCGCGAGCGCCCGCTCGGCCGGCAAAGTCGTGTCGTGGCAGGGGCAGGACATCGTCGTCGAGGAGGCGACGGACGCCGCCTTCGCCGGCATGGACATCGTCCTCGGCGCGGCGGAAAACGACATCGCCGAGCGTTTTGCCCCCGCGATCGTGCGCTCCGGCGCCGTATTCGTGGATAACTCCTCGGCCTTCCGTCTCGACCCGAACGTGCCGCTCGTCGTGCCGGAGATCAACCCCGGCGACGTGAAGCTTCACCACGGCATCATCTCGAATCCCAATTGCTCGACCATCATCACGCTGACGGCCATCAACGCGCTGCGCAAGCTCTCGCCCATCCACAGCATGGTCGTCTCGACATATCAGGCCGTGTCCGGCGCGGGCGCCGGCGGCCCGATCGAGCTGCAAAACGAGGTCGACGCCCTGCGCGACGGCAAGGCCTACGCACCGAAGGTGTTCGCGCACCAGATCGCCTACAACGTCATCCCGCAGATCGGCGGCGAGCAGTGCGACGGCTACACCTCCGAGGAGATGAAGCTCCAGAACGAGGGCCGCAAGATCCTGCATCTGCCGGACATGAACGTGGCGTGCACCTGTGTGCGCGTGCCCGTCGTGCGCAGCCACTCCATCTCCGCCGCCGTGCACTTCGCGCACCACATCTCTGTGGACGAGGCGCGCGCGGCCATCGCCGCCGCTCCCGGCTGCCGCCTTGTGGACGATCTTGACGCGCTGCAGTATCCCATGCCGCTCGACACGTCGGATCAGGATCTCGTGTTCGTCGGCCGCATCCGCCCCGACCTGACCGACCCCAATGGCCTGTGCCTCTGGTGCTGCGGCGATCAGGTGCGCAAGGGCGCGGCCACCAACTGCGTGCAGATCGCGGAGCTGCTGATCCAAAACGCCTGAAAAAGCAAAACGCCCCCGGCGGCTTCTTCTTGAAGCCGCCGGGGGACGTTTTGCGATACATGGCGACAGGATCCGCCCCCTTGCGCAAGCGGCGCGGGTGTGGTATCCGCCGCATCCGGCACACGGTCATGGCCGGTGAGTCGGACGACTGAAAAGGAAAACGCCGCGGAGGCTTCCGCGGCGTTTTTGTTATCCCCTGAGCTGCTGCGCGTATTCCTCCTGCGGCCGCAGGCGGCCGACGGCCGAGAACGACACGCGGTCAAAGTCCAGCGTCTCGCGCGCAAGGCCGAGGATGTCCTCGCGCGTGACGGCGTCGTAGCGCGCGAGCACCTCGTCCGCCGAGAGCACCCGGCCGAGGTAGAGCTCGGAGTAGCCGAGCTTATTCATGCGCGCGGCGGTGGATTCCTCCGCCATGAGCACGCTCGCGTGCACCTGTTCGCGCGCGCGGTCAAGCTCCGTCTGCGTGACGCCGTCATTGCGGAAGCGGTCGAGCTCGTCGCGGATGAGCGCAAGGGCGCGCTGCTCCGTCTCACGGCCGACGGCGGCGGAGACGGCGAACATGCCGCAGTCGAGAAAGCCCGCCGTGTAGCTGTACACGGCGTAGCAGAGGCCGTTTTTCTCGCGCACGGTCTGAAACAGGCGCGAGGACATATTGCCGCCGAGAATGGACGAGAGCAGCGCCATGGTAAAGCGCGCCTCCGACCCCGTCGGCAGACCGGGAAAGCCGATGCTGATCTGGTTTTGCTCGATGGCCTTGCGCTTGAGCGTGAAGGCCGGGGTGTAGCTGCCGCGGCGCATCGTGAGATCCGGCCGCGCGGGCAGCCACGAAAAGTGCGCCGCCAGATGCGCAAGGTTCTCTTCCGTGAAGCTGCCGGACACGGCGACGACGATGCGCGGCGCGATATAGTGCGCAAGCTGAAACGCGCGCAGCCGCGCCCCCGTCAGCCGCTCGATCGTGGCCGGACGGCCGAGCACCGGGCGCCCGAGCGTGCCGGGAAAGGCCGCGCCGATGAGCCGCTCCGTGACCAGATCCTCCGGTGTGTCGGCATACATGTCCATCTCCTCGCGGATGACGCCGCACTCGTTGGCCACGTCCGCCTCGGCAAAGTTTGAGGTGAAGAGCATCTCGGCCAGCAGGTCGCCCGCGCGGTCAAGGTGCTCGTCGAGCACGCGCGCATAGTAGCACGTGCCCTCGCGCGTGGTGTAGGCGTTCACCTGACCGCCGATGGCGTCCATGTGCTCGGCCAGCTCCGAGGCGGTATGCTGCGCCGTCCCCTTGAAGAGCATGTGCTCGATGAAGTGCGCGCTGCCGGCGTCGCTCGGCGATTCGTAGCGCGAGCCGACGCCGATCCACACGCCGATAGCCGCCGAGCGCACGTGCGGCATGTGCTCGTAGACCATGCGCACACCGTTCGGCAGCGTTCGTTTTTCGTACATGATGTGCTGTGCCCCCCTGAAAAAGCGGGCGGAGTGTTGCTGCACCCCGCCCGCACAGTTGTGCTGAGATTACATGAGACCCTTCTCGCGCATCGCGTCCTTACGGGACAGGTCGATGCGGCCGCGGTCGTCAACGTTCATGACCTTGACCCAGGTCATGTCGCCGATCTTGAGCACGTCCTCGACCTTCTCGGTGCGCTTGAACTCGAGATCCTTGATCTTGACGAGGCCGTCCTTGCCCGGAGCCAGCTCGACCCATGCGCCGAACTCGCTGCGGATGTTGGAGACCTTGCCGTAGTACAGCTCGCCGACTTCCGGCTCGAAGACGATGTTCTCGATGGTCTTGCGCGCGGCGCGGCAGGCCTCGATGTCCTCGGACGCGATGAAGATGGAGCCGTCGTCCTCGATGTCGATCTTGCAGCCGGTGTCGGCGCAGATCTTCTGGATGACCTTGCCGCCCGAGCCGATGACCTCGCGGATCTTGTCGGGGTTGATCTTCATCTGGATCATCTTCGGGGCGGAATCGGCCAGCTCCTTGCGCGGCTCGGCGATCGCCTTGAGCATGATCTCATCAAGGATCTGGAAGCGGGCCTCGCGCGTCATGCGGAACGCCTCCTTGACGATCTCGTGCTTGAGGCCGTCGTTCTTGAGGTCCATCTGGATGGCGGTGATGCCGTCCTTCGTGCCGGCGACCTTGAAGTCCATCTCGCCGTGGAAGTCCTCAACGCCCTGAATGTCGATGAAGGTGGTGAAATCGTCGCCGTCCTGAATCAGACCGCAGGAGATGCCGGCGACCGGCGCCTTGATGGGCACACCGGCGTCCATGAGCGCGAGCGTGGAGCCGCAGATGGAGCCCTGCGACGTCGAGCCGTTGGACGAGAGCACCTCGGACACCACGCGGATGGCGTACGGGAACTCCTCGACCGGCGGGATGACGCACTGCAGCGCCTTCTCAACGAGCGCGCCGTGACCATACTCGCGGCGGTTGGTGCTGCGGGCGGCGCGGGCGTCGCCGGTGGAGTACGGCGGCATATTGTAGTGGTGCATGAAGCGCTTTTCTTCCTCTTCCCAGATGGTGTCGAGCTTCTGCGCCATGGACAGCGTCGCGAGCGTGGCAATGGACAGCACCTGCGTCTGGCCGCGGGTGAACAGACCCGAGCCGTGCACGCGCGGGATCACGCCGACCTCGGCATCGAGCGGGCGGATCTCGTTCATCTTGCGGCCGTCGACACGGTGACCGGCGAGCAGCCACTTCTTGACGATCTTCTTCTGCATCTTGTAGAGGATCTCGTCCATGAACTGCATCATGTCCGGATGCTCGTCGAGATATTTCTCCTGCACGGCGGCGATCCACTCGTTCACGCGCGCCTCGCGCACGTTCTTGTCGTCGGTGTCCATGCAGTACTCCATGGCCTCCATCTCGTTGGCGCACAGGAGGTCGAACAGCTCCTCATCGAAGGAGGCGTGCTCGTACTCGAACTTCGGCTTGCCGATCTCGCTGACCATCTTGTCGATGAGGTCGAGCACGGGCTGCAGATGCTCATGCGCCTGCACGATGCCCTCGTACATGACGTCGTCCGGCACCTGATCGGCCTCGGACTCGATCATGACGATCTTCTTGTGGGTGGCAGCGATGGTGGTGGTCATGCGGTTGGTCTTGCGCTGCTCCTGCGTGGGATTGAAGAGGTACTTCTCGCCGTCCCAGCCGAGGACGATGCCGGCGATGGGGCCGTTGAACGGCACGTCGGAGATGCTCACGGCGGCGCTCGCGCCGATCATGGCGGTGATCTCCGGGCTGCAGTCACGGTCGACGGACAGCACCTCGCAGGCGATGATGACGTCGTTGCGCAGGTCGCTCGGGAAGAGCGGGCGCATCGGGCGGTCGATCAGGCGGCTGGCCAGCACGGCGGGCAGGCTGGGCTTGCCCTCGCGGCGCATGAAGCTGCCGGGGATGCGGCCGACGGCGTAGAGCTTCTCATTGAAGTCCACGGACAGCGGGAAGTAATCCACACCGTCCTTCGGGCGGGCGGAAGCCGTGCAGGTGACGAGCACGGTCGTCTCGCCGTAGCTGACGAGGACGGCGGAGTTGCACAGCTCGGCGAGCTTGCCGGTCTCCATCACGAGGGGACGGCCTTCGTACTCGATCTCGTAGCGCTTGTAGTTGGGGAACTGCTTGTGCGTGGTGATGATCATGGTTCTGGTGCTCCTTTCTTTTGTCAGCGGAAACGCCAGAGCCAGCACTTGCATCCGCGTCCCATACGCGATGGGGCGCAGATTCAAATACTGGGCAGCGGCGCTCCCGAAAGATGAACATTCGGGCGCGGACGAAAAAAGCAGGGGGACAATATGAAATTATCCCCCTGCTTTCAAACGTTCATACCCTTCGGAAAAGCCGAACTTACTTGCGGATGTTCAGCTTTGCAATGATCGCACGATAACGCTCGATGTCCTTCTTGGCGAGGTAGTCGAGCAGACGGCGGCGCTTGCCGACCATCTTGTACATGCCCAGACGGCTGTGCTTGTCGTTCGGGTGCACCTTCAGGTGCTCGGTGAGCTGGTGGATGCGCTCGGTGAGGATAGCGATCTGGACCTCCGGAGAACCGGTGTCGCCCTCGTGCGTCTTGTTGGCTTCGATGACTGCGGTCTTTTCGGTCTTGGTGATCATGGTGATACATTCCTTTCTTTATTTCGTATCCGCTGGCGCAGAACCGGGCGGAAAGGAACCGCTGCAAAGCGGCCAGACCCCGGATCCGGGCACATGGACTGTTTTACAATAGCACATCGCGGCGCGCTTGTAAAGATTTATTTTGCGCCCTTGCCGTGCGCGGCCTTCATGCGGCGCTCGTGGTCGAGGATGCGCTTGCGGATGCGCAGGCTCTTGGGCGTGACCTCGAGCAGCTCGTCGTCCGCGAGGAACTCCAGGCACTGCTCCAGGCTCAGCTTGCGCGGCGGCACGAGGCGCAGCGCATCGTCAGAGCCGGCGGCGCGGGTATTGGTCAGCTGCTTTTTCTTGCAGACGTTGACGGTGATGTCCTCCTGCTTCGGCGACACGCCGACGACCATGCCGGCGTACACGGGCACGCCCGCGCCGATGAACAGCTGGCCGCGCTCCTGCGCGTTGAACAAGCCGTAGGTGATGCTCTCGCCGGTCTCGAACGAGACGAGCGAGCCGGTGTTGCGGCGGCTGAGGTCGCCCTTGTACGGGGCGTAGCTGTCAAAGACGGAGGCCATGATGCCCTCGCCCTTCGTGTCGGTCATGAACTCGTTGCGGTAGCCGAACAGGCCGCGCGCCGGCACGAGAAACTCCAGCCGCGTGCGCTTGCCGATGGGCTCCATCTGCTGCAGCTCACCCTTGCGGGCGCTGAGCTTTTCGATCACGGAGCCGACCGCATCGGTCGGGACGTCCGCGACGAGGCGCTCGATGGGCTCGCACTTCTGGCCGTTGATCGTCTGGTAGAGCACGCGCGGGGGCGAGACCTGGAACTCATAGCCTTCGCGGCGCATGGTCTCGATGAGGATGGACAGCGACATCTCGCCGCGGCCGGCGACGTTGAACGAATCCGTCGCGCCCTCGAGATCGGTCACGCGCAGAGACACGTCCTTGAGCGTCTCGCGGTAGAGCCGCTCGCGGATCTGGCGGCTGGTGACGAACTTGCCCTCGCGGCCGGCAAACGGGCCGTCGTTGACGGAGAAGGTCATCTCCATCGTGGGCGCGGAGATCTTGACAAACTCGATCGGCTCGACGCAGCTCGGCGCGCAGATCGTGTCGCCGATGGTGATGTCGCCGATGCCGGACATGGCGATGATGCTGCCGGCCTCCGCCTCCGTGACGGGCACGCGCTGCAGGCCCTCGAACTCATACATGGACACGGCCTTGGCCTTCTTGGCCGGCGCATCCGGCTGGTGGTAGTTGCACACGGCGATCTCCTCGTTCTGGCGGATGACGCCGCGCTCGATGCGGCCGATGGCGATGCGGCCGACAAACTCGTTGTAGTCGATGGACGACACGAGCATCTGGAACGGCGCGTCGACATTCTGTTCCGGCGCGGGGATGTACTCGAGGATCGTCTCGAACAGCGGGCGCAGGTCCTTGCCCGGCACATCCGGGGAGTAGGACGCGGTGCCCTGACGGCCGGAGCAGAAGAGCATGGGCGAGTCAAGCTGCTCGTCGGTGGCGTTGAGGTCCATGAGCAGCTCAAGCACCTCGTCGATGACCTCGTGGATGCGCTGGTCGGGGCGGTCGATCTTGTTGATGACGACGATGACGCGGTGGCCGAGCTCGAGCGCCTTGCTGAGCACGAAGCGCGTCTGCGGCATGGGGCCCTCGGCGGCGTCCACGAGCAGGATGACGCCGTTGACCATCTTCAGGACACGCTCGACCTCGCCGCCGAAATCGGCGTGACCCGGCGTGTCGACAATGTTGATCTTCGTGTCGCCGTAGCGCACGGCGGTGTTCTTGGCCAGGATCGTGATGCCGCGCTCGCGCTCCAGATCGTTGGAGTCCATGACGCGCTCGACGACTTCCTGATGCTCGCGATATGCACCGCCCTGCTTGAGCATTTCGTCGACCAGCGTGGTCTTGCCGTGGTCAACGTGGGCGATGATGGCGATGTTTCTCAATTTCTCCATTTTGCACACTTCCTCAAAGAGAATCACATTTTTTAGATATTTCTGTTTGCACAAATCTGCATTTTAGCATGGAAAACCTGATATTGCAACACTTTTTCGTGTTTACATTCCCCGAACGGCATGATAAAATGTGCCCAGATTGTAAATTTTCCGTTTTGAGGGGAGCAAATGATGGATTCCAACTTCTTTGCGCTCATTTCGCGCATGCGCTATATCGCGCGCTGGGGCCTGATGCGCAACGCCCTGCCCGAGAACATTCAGGAGCACAGCCACATGGTCGCGGTGCTCGCGCACGCGCTCGGCGTGATCCGGCGCGACATCTTCCGCAAGCCGTGCGACGTCAACGCCCTTGCGACGGCGGCGCTGTATCACGACGCGTCCGAGATCCTCACGGGCGACCTGCCGACACCGATCAAGTATCACAACGCGGAGATCATGTCGGCCTACCACGCGGTGGAGGATCTGGCCGTGCAGAAGCTGCTCGGCATGCTGCCGCCGGAGCTGCGCGAGACCTATGCCGATGTGCTCGCCGAGGATAAGGACGGCGACATTTACCCGCTCGTGAAGGCGGCCGACAAGCTCTCGGCCTACATCAAGTGCATCGAGGAGCGCAAGGCCGGCAACAATGAGTTCCTCTCCGCCGAGGCGCAGACGCGCGCGGCGCTCGAGGCCTCTCCCCTGCCGGAGGTAGCGTATTTTCTGGAGCATTTCATTCCCGCGTTCGAGCGCGATCTTGACGAGCTCGGCGCGATCGGTCAATAAGGAGGACAATCTATGCGTGCAATCGTAACCGTGATCGGAAAAGACCATGTCGGCATCATCGCCGACGTGACCGCCCTGCTGGCGCAGTACGGTGTGAACGTGCTGGACATCAGCCAGACGGTGCTGCAGGAGTATTTCACGATGATCATGCTCGTGGACGCGTCGCAGTGCACCGTCCCGTTTGCTGACCTCGCCCGTACGCTCGACGAGGCCGGCGCGCAGCGCGGCCTGCAGATCCGCGCCCAGCGCGAGGACATCTTCAACGCCATGCACCGCATCTGAGAGGACACAGCCATGATCAACCGCAGTGAAATTTTGCAGACGATCGCCATGATCGACCAGCAGCATCTCGACATCCGCACCATCACGATGGGCATCTCCCTGCTCGACTGTGCGGACACGGACATCACGCGCAGCTGCACGAAGGTGTACGACAAGATCTGCCGCCTTGCGGGGCGGCTCGTGCGCACGGGCGAGGATATCGAGGCCGAGTTCGGCATCCCGATCGTCAACAAGCGCGTGTCCGTCACGCCCATCTCGCTCGTCGCGGCGGGCACGGGTGCGCGCTCCTACGTGCCGTATGCGCAGGCGCTCGACCGCGCCGCGCACGAGATCGGCATCAACTTCCTCGGCGGCTTTTCCGCGCTCGTGCAAAAGGGCATGACGGAATCCGACCGCGTGCTCATCGCCTCCATCCCGGAGGCGCTGGCCGGGACGGAGCTGGTGTGCGCGAGCGTGAACGTCGGCTCGACGCGCGCAGGCATCAACATGGACGCCGTGGCCGAGATGGGCCGCACCGTCAAGCGCGCTGCCGCGCTCACCGCCGATCAGGGCGGCATGGCCTGCGCCAAGCTCGTCGTCTTTGCCAACGCCGTGGAGGATAACCCCTTCATGGCGGGCGCGTTTCACGGCGTGGGCGAGCCGGAGTGCGAGGTGCACGTCGGCGTATCCGGGCCGGGCGTCGTGCAGCACGCGCTCAAGAGCGTGCACGGGCAGCCGTTCGACGTCGTGGCCGAGACGGTGAAAAAGACGGCCTTCCGCATCACGCGCATGGGCCAGCTCGTGGCGCAGGAGGCGTCCGCGCGGCTGGGCGTGCCGTTCGGCATCGTGGACCTGTCGCTCGCACCGACGCCCGCCGTCGGCGACAGCGTGGCCGCCGTGCTCGAGGAGATGGGGCTGGAATCCGTCGGCGCACCCGGCACGACGGCGGCGCTCGCGCTGCTCAACGACGCGGTGAAAAAGGGCGGCGTCATGGCCTCGTCTCACGTCGGCGGGCTCTCGGGCGCGTTCATCCCCGTGTCGGAGGACGCCGGCATGATCGCCGCGGCTGAGGCCGGCCGCCTGACGATCGAGAAGCTCGAGGCCATGACGTGCGTGTGCTCCGTGGGGCTGGACATGATCGCCGTGCCCGGCGACACGCCGGCCGAGACGATCTCCGCCATCATCGCGGACGAGGCCGCCATCGGCATGGTCAACAGCAAGACCACCGCCGTGCGCATCATCCCCGCGCCCGGAAAGCACGTGGGCGACACGGTGGCGTTCGGCGGTCTGCTCGGCAGCGCGCCGGTCATGCCGGTCAACCGCTGCAGCGCGGCGGACTTCATCGCCCGCGGCGGGCGCATCCCCGCCCCGCTGCACAGCCTGAAAAACTGAGAGGAGAGCAAAGCCTTGACACAGGAAAAGATGGATCGCATCAGCGAGCTGACGCGCATCGCGCGCGAGCGTGAGCTCACGCCCGACGAGCAGGCCGAGCGCAAGGCGCTGCGCGAGGAATACATCGCCGACTGGCGGCGCAGCACGATCGACGTGCTCGAAAACACATACATCGACCACGGCGACGGCCGCGTCACGAAGCTGCCGAAAAAGCGCACCTGAGCGGTGCGTGCGACAAGTGCGGCACATCGTCACTTGACAAGTGCGGCAGTTCGTGTTATACAAGATACCAGAGCGCCCCATCGAAGGGGCATTACCGGAAGGAGCCTGAGCAATGCGTCTTTGCAGCTGCAGCAGCATCCGGGTCGCGGCATGTCCGACGGCCTGTTGTTGTCGTGCGCAAAGCTGCGTCGCTTTCTGCCGGTAGCTCTACGGCCGCGGGATCGCGCCCGTATGGTATCCACAATGGTTTTTACGCAGGAAGCAGCGCGCTTCCTGCGTTTTTTATCTGCAGTCCGTGGAAAAAAGAAGAAAATCGAAAAGGAGATTGCCCATCATGACACAAAAAAGTCTGCTGCACGCCGTTGCCGCACAGATCGCCAACGGCTACGAGACCGCCGAGGTGCCCATGTACAGCGAGCACCTGCGCATGCCCGACCGCAAGGTCATCATCAAGATCATTGAGAATCTGCAGAAGGTGTTCTTCCCGGCGTATTTCGCGGGCGGCACGGTGTCGCACGTCTCGGCCGAGACGTTTGCGGAGTTCCTGCTCGGCGAGATCTACACCGACCTGCGCGAGCAGGTGCATCTGGCCTTTTCCAACACGATCGCGGACGAGAGCGAGCTGCGCGAGCGCACAAACGCCGTCTGCGACCGCTTCCTGTGCCGCCTGCCGCAAATCCAGACCATTCTCATGAAGGACGTGACCGCGAACTTCGACGGCGACCCCGCCGCCGGCAGCAAGGAGGAGGTCATCTTCTCCTACCCCGGTCTGTATGCCATCTTCGTCTACCGCGTCGCGCACGAGCTGTATGAGAGCGGCGTGCCGCTCATCCCGCGCATCATGAGCGAATATGCCCACGGCGCGACCGGCATCGACATCAACCCCGGCGCAAAGATCGGCGAGTACTTCTTCATCGACCACGGCACCGGCATCGTCGTCGGCGAGACGACGGTCATCGGCGACCACGTCAAGCTCTATCAGGGCGTGACGCTCGGCGCGCTCAGTCCGCGCCACGGTCACGCCGTGACCGGCAAGCGTCACCCGACCGTCGGCGACAACGCCACGATCTACTCCGGCGCGTCCATTCTCGGCGGCAAGACCGTCATCGGCGCAAACTCCGTCATCGGCGGCAACTCGTTCATCACCGAATCCATCGCCCCGAACACGAAGGCCAGCACCGAGACCCCGCGTATGATCTTCCGCGTTGCGAAGCCGCAGCCCGGCAGCGAATAAGCCCCGCTGACAAAAACCCCGTAGAGTTTGCGCCCGCAGGCGCAAAGAAAGTCCAATCATTTTCTTCGGCGACATGTGCGGCGAAGAAAATACTTCTCGGCCTGCAAACGTGCGCGCCGTCCGCCTCCGGCGGACGGCGCGTGCGCTGCAGTCAGGCCGCAAACCCCTTTGTCAAAAAGTAACACTTTTTGACAGGTTCAAAAAAAACACCGCAGACCGGTTGGTCTGCGGTGTTTTCGGTTTGGTTTCACGCGCTCACAAAATGCCGATGCCGATGCTCAGCGCCGCACCGGCAAGCACGATGCCGATGCCGACCAGACACAGCACCACCACGACGGCGGTGCGCATCTGCCTGCGTGAGGCGATCGCTCCGATGGTGAGGCCGAGCCCCATCAGCATGGACACGGCGAGCACGAGCCACGCACCGCCCTTCATTTGCAGAGGGCGACAGCGGTCTTGGCTGCGACGCGGGCGTTGTTGAGCACGAGCTGGATGTTGCTCTCGAGGCTGTCGCCGCCGGTGAGCTCCGCCACGCGCGCGAGCAGAAACGGCGTGGTCTCCTTGCCGTGGATGCCCTGTTCATGGCTCTCGGCGAGCGCCTGATCGATGGCCTTGTCAATGACGGTCTTGTCCATGGCATACTGCTCCGGGATCGGGTTCGTGACGAGCATGCCGGTCTTGAGGCCGAGGTCACGCTGCGCCTGGAAGATAGCAGCCAGATCCTCCGGCGTGTCGACGCGCGCGTCGACGCCGAGGCCGCTCTCGCGGGTGTAGAACGCGGGCAGCTCGTCCGTGCCGTAGCCGAGCACGGGCACGCCCTTCGTCTCCAGATACTCCAGCGTCAGGCCGAGGTCGAGAATGGCCTTCGCGCCCGCGCACACGACCATGACCGGCGTCTGCGCCAGCTCCTCCAGGTCGGCGGAGATGTCCATGGTCGTCTCGGCGCCGCGGTGCACGCCGCCGATGCCGCCGGTGGCAAAGACCTGAATGCCTGCCATGTGGGCGATCATCATCGTCGTGGTGACGGTGGTGGCGCCGTCCATGCCGCGCGCGCAGATGACCGGCAGATCGCGGCGCGAGACCTTGGCGACCTTGCGCCCGCTCTTGCCGAGGTAGGTGATCTCCTCCTTGGACAGACCGGCCTTTAGGCGGCCGCCGAGGATGGCGATGGTGGCGGGCACTGCGCCGTTGTCGCGCAGGGTCTGCTCGACGAGCAGGGCCGTCTCGACGTTTTTCGGATAGGGCATGCCGTGCGAGATGATCGTGCTCTCGAGTGCGACGACCGGGCGGCCGTCTGCGAGCGCCTGCTGCACCTCGGGTGCGATGTCCAGATATTTGTTCATGTTCATAATCAAAAACCTCCTTGGTTGTATCGGTCAGCTTGGTTCGCCTATATTGTAAAAGGTTTTCCGAAATTGTCAAGCACAATCCACCCATGGGCGCGAAGCGCGAACACTTTGGCCGCGATCAAAAGGAGGCTGCCGAAGCAGCCTCCCAAAAATGCATATACAAAAAATCACGCAGCCAGGGCCATCGGAGTCGGTTCGGGAACCGGTTCGGGGTCCTCTCCGGGATGCACAGCCTGATCCATGCCGATGTTGTAGAGGTTGAAGAACACCTGCGCAAGCTGCGCGCGCGTGAGCATACCCGTCGGGGCAAAGTGCGTAGCATCCATGCCGTTCATGATGCCGCCCAGGTAGCAGAACACCACGCCCTCGCTCGCCCAGTCGGCAACGCTGTCGCCATCCGCGAGCTCAGCCAGAGCCGCATCGACCAGATCCGCGCCGAGCTTCACATCGGCCATGCGCAAGAGGATGGTCGCCATCTCCTGACGGCTGACGGCCCGCGCCGGACGGTACGTGCCGTCCTCATAGCCCTTCAGGATGCCGGTGCTGCTGGCCCAGAGCATCAAGAAGATGGACGAAGAGACCATCCGCCGCAAAGTGCGGGATATGCTGGAAGTCGTGGGCCTGAAGGGTTTCGAG
>ENA-UPSY01001749-UPSY01001749.1-human-gut-metagenome-genome-assembly--contig:-NODE-1749-length-21483-cov-3.836821_pt1 | contig 21483 bp, 20 predicted proteins | sample MGYA00250044_ERZ773365 | MGnify/ENA primary metagenome ERZ773365 (study PRJEB29103, sample SAMN06111932) | human gut metagenome | biome: human gut; feature: ankylosing spondylitis patient; material... | reverse complement strand
GCTCCTCCATGGTCCGCCGGGATTGGGTAAGACCACGCTGAGCAACATCATCGCCAACGAACTGGGCGTAGCAGCTCTATCTTGTGCCAACAGACGAGGGTGAGTATTTGAATATAGCGTTTTCTGACACGGATGATTTCACTTATGTCAGAAGCGAACCGGATGAGAACAGTGACTGGACAGGAAAATTATATAAAGATTCAACTGTCGAAGTCCTGGAATATCTGGATGGCTGGACAAAGATCCGGTCAGGTGAGACAGAAGGATATGTTCCCACAGAAAAGCTGTTTACAGGAGAAGATGCCCGTATTCATTCAGGGGAGTACGAAGAGAATACGGCAACTGTGACGGCAGACAGACTGAATGTAAGAGCCGGAACCGGAACAGATACAGAGGTGCTGACTCAGGTTAGTGAGGGAGAGACTTATGAAATCCGGGGTGAACAGGCAGATGGCTGGTATCCGGTGAAAGTCGGAGAGATCAATGGCTGGGTGTATGGAGCCTATGTCACGACGGAAACTTCCTATTCTTATGGGGAGACGAAAGAACAGGAAGAAGCACGTATTGCGGCTGAAGAAGAGCAAAAAATCCAGGAGGCAGCGGCAGCCGCACTGGTTTCAAAAGGACAGTCAGTAGTGGACTATGCATATCAGTTCCTTGGCAATCCGTATGTCTGGGGAGGTACAAGTCTTACGAATGGGGCGGACTGTTCCGGGTTTGTCCAGTCAGTTTACGCACATTTTGGAATCAGCCTCCCAAGGACATCCTATGAACAGAGAACAGCGGGGGATGAGATCAGCTATGCAGAGGCACAGCCGGGAGATCTGATCCTTTATGAAGGTCATGTTGGTATTTATATGGGAGATGGAAAGATCATAAATGCCATGAATGAAGCACAGGGTATTGGAGTTTGCAGTGCGACATATACGAATATTGTGGCAGTTCGAAGAGTACTGTAGAAGTTGAGTGATAATTCAAATGTCAAGAGCTGGCATGACCTGAAATTTAAATAAGCAAAATGCACAAAAATGTAGAGTTTTGTAAAAAGTGGTCGAATAAATCGAAAATGGAGTTTTCAACTTATCCACATTAAAATCTTAGAAAAAGGTGGAAAAATATAACGTTTTTAAAAAGTTATCCACATTATCCACACGAAATCCACACTTTTTGGTGGATTACTTTTAAATAAAAAGAGAACGAACGTTTTGTGTAGAAGTTATGAAAATAGAAAATTGTCGAAAAAAAGAAAGAAAAGAATTGACTTTTAAGAAGTTGTAAAATCAGTGGAGTTTAAAAAGAAAAATCTGAAAATTCAAAAAATAGTTGATAAAACCAGGTCGAAGGACTATAATGTAAAGCACGAAAAATAGAAGGAGGAATCAGCAATGGCACAGATTTCTAAAGAGACAAGAATTGGCGAGCTTCTCGTTACATTTCCAGAAGCAGCTCCGATTCTGATGGAAATTGGAATGCACTGCCTTGGATGCTCGGCATCTCCGATGGAATCTCTGGAAGAAGTAGGAGTGGTTCATGGAATCGATAGTGACCTTCTTGTAGAGAAGATTAATGTAGAGATGGGAGCAGAAGGCAAATAATAAAAGAGGCGGAAACGTTTCATGAAAATTGAAAGCCCCTGACACCAGGAAGTCCTGATGTCAGGGGCTTTTTTTCGTTGTCAGTTATACGGTTAAAGTGCTGCCAGTTTCTGTACTGCATCCGCTGATACGATGATCTCGCAATGCTCTTCAAGAAAAGCAAGGATTGTAGAATCCGCTTTTTCAGGAGTGCTATATTCCGAAAGCATATTACATATCTTATTAAATTCATGGTCGGAAGAAGAACCAGGTGCAAGTGCAAGAATATAAGTGTGATTCTCTTTATCTTTATAAAGTGTATTCGCATTCTTATAGAATGGAGCTGCAAGGCGTGCAGCACGAATCACAGAATCTAAAGTGCTAAATGAGAAAAGACGAAGCGTAAGCTGTGGTTCAGAAACAGCTTCCTCCTGTTCCTCTTCGGGGGACGCGGAAGGAAGACCTGCCGCTGCTTCTTTTACTTTATTGAGCAGGTCAAGAAATTCATCTGCTCCCTGCAGCTTTTCAAGCACATCATTGTTCACTGTATCTGAATCGCCAAGCGGTGTAAATTTTGAAAACCGGGTATCCAGCTCTTCAGGGTCTTCGACTTTCGTTATAATCAGGACGATCGAATCCGCAGAGGAAGGAATCGCCTCGATCATGAGCGGAAGATCTTCCGCATCAAAACCGAAATCAAATGATGCCTGCTGCATCATATCCCGAAATAAAGATTTTGCTTTCTCAGTACCATAAGCCAGCTCGCTGAGCTTTAAATGGCGGGCTGCCAGATCAGCATGTGTCAACGTACAACGAATTTGATTATCATTGATTTTTTCAATTTTCATATGATCACATCCCTCTCTTCTATATAAAAGATGTTGGGGTCAAAAGCCCCCAACAATGATGCCAACGGATTGTTTCGTGCTACGCACTCCCACAATCCTACCCTGACATCATATAAAATAATATGAGTATTGAATGACTTTGATCCAATAAGATATATCATTTCACTGTCTAGTATAAGCAAAAATCAAAAAGATGTAAAGAAAAAGAAGATAAGTTTATAATTCTTTCATCATCTTTTTCTGTTATCAACAAATTCACATAGCTTATCAACAAGAAACACATTGAAAAATGCTTTATTCTGCCCATATAATGGCACTTACAGAAGACAGCGGTCAGGATAACGACTCAGAAGAAAGGAGATTCGGAAAAGATTCAAATGGAGAAATTGATTTGCTGCAGGTGGTGCTGTCTTCGCAGTTCGCATAAATACTCAACAGTATGTCACAGTACTTCCAACGGGTCTTCAAAAATGCGGACATAAGGTTATCAGTATCTGCAGAGAAAGGAGAGAGTATACGCCAATGATGGACATAACTGATAAAGAGAGTTACAGAAGTTTGTACTCTGAGTTAAAGCAGTATGAAAAGAGAGGGATAGACATCCTTATGGATGGATATCAGGTAAGTCCGATGCAGATCGTGACCGCATATATGGCAAAAGAAGAAGGTGCTTATATGCGTGATTATGTGATGGATCAGAATGGAAGACTGGAATCTCTGACATTTACCGATGTAGATGAATTGAATGTAGATAAATTTGGATTGTCAGTGCTTACCCCTTGATGCCGGACAGTACAGATAGATGAGCAGTCAGAGAAAAGAAAGGTCAGAAAAGGACGCATCAATGTGCGGAAAGTATATTCAGAAAAAGTCTGATATGTTATAATGATTGCGGATAGGAGGTGCCGCATGAACGAAAGAAAAAGGCATAGAAGAAAAGGCAGAAGAAGACGGAGAAGATCACCGGGGATCGCCTTGATCATTTCCATCGTACTTGTCATTATCATAGCAGTAGCAGGAATTTTTGTTGTCTGGAAGAGATATGGTCCATCGAATGAAAGGGCTGATCTGGAACAATATTATGGCCTGGACAGCAAAGATGAGATCGCAGTAGTGATTGATGATGAAGTGATACGAAGCGAAGATCTGGCACAGGATGAAGCGGAAGGATTAAAAGTAATTCCGGCAAAGGTCTATGACAGTGAATATTATATTGAAGCTTCTGTTGTAAGAGATAAGATTAATGAGCGTTTTTATTGGGATTCAAATGAACAGATTCTTTTATATACACTGCCGTCAGGGAATGTTTCTGTCGTGGCAGATACGAATGAATATACTGAGGACAAGAAACAGAAAAGTGTAGATAATACCATTCTGAAAATGGAGGGCGACAAAGTTTATATTGCACTTCCATTTATACAGACGTATACCAATATGGAGTACAAAGTATATCAGGATCCGAACAGGATCGTGATCACAGCAGACTGGGGTGAAAAAGAGACTGCAGTTGTAAAAGGTGATACACAGATCCGTTATCAGGGCGGAGTGAAAAGTCCTGTTCTCACCGATGTAAAAAAGAACGACAAGGTTACAGTTCTGGAAGATGAGGATGACTGGCAGAAAGTAGCTACAGCAGATGGATTTATCGGTTATCTGAAAAGCAGTAAGCTGAAAGACCAGAAGAAAGAAAAAACTTCCAGAGATTTTGCGGAGCCGGAATATACAAGTATTTCAAAAGATTATAAGATCAATATGGCATGGCATAATGTTACGAATGTCAGTGCCAACCAGAGCATTCAGAGTATGCTCGCTACTACAAAAGGACTGACTACGATTGCACCGACCTGGTTCAGTCTTGCAGATACTGAAGGAAATATCACATCCATTGCAGACACAGACTATGTTCAGTATGCAAAGCAGGCAGGACTGGAAGTGTGGGCGGTACTCCGGGATTTCCATGGAGGTATTAATTCATATGATGAGACTTATGAAGTATTAAGTTACAGTTCAAAAAGAGCAAAAGTGATCGATCAGGTGATCGCGGCTGCATTGCAGAGTCAGGTAGATGGAATCAACCTGGATTTTGAACTGATCTCGTCGAAGTGTGGAGTGCATTATATTCAGTTTGTGAGAGAGCTGTCAGTAAAGTGCAGAGAGAACAACCTGGTATTATCAGTAGACAACTATGTTCCGAAGCCCTACAATACGCAGTACGATCTGAAAGAGCAGGCAGCGGTAGCGGATTATGTGTTCATCATGGCATATGATGAGCATACAGACGGCTCTAATGAAGCCGGATCTGTTGCATCTATCAGTTACCTGGAAAACGGTGTGACAGATGCACTGAAGCTTGTCCCGAAAGAAAAGCTGGTTGCTGCAATCCCGTTTTTTACAAGACTTTGGAAAGAAACTCCAAAGACGGAAGAAGAGTTGGCTGCAGAAGCAGGAACAGAGGCAGCAGATTATCCGAACAGTGTAAGCAGTCAGGCACTTGGTATGGATGAAGCTGCACAGGCGGTTCAGAATGCAGGTGTGACAGCACAATGGGATGATGAGACGAAGCAGAATTATGCAAAGTGGGAAGCAGATGGAAGTACCTACAGGATCTGGCTGGAAGATATGCAGTCATTGGAAGAAAAGATGACAGTAATCCGACAGAACGAACTGGCAGGAGTTGCAGAGTGGAGTCTTGGAAGAGAAAATAGCGGCGTATGGGATCTGATTCTCCAATATTTGAATTAAATAAAGATGATTTTGAAAAAATATCCTTTTCAGACATATACTACAATATAAGTCTGAGGAGGATATTTATTTTGCTTAAAAAAATGCGAAAAAAAGCAGGAGCATTACTTGTAATGATTTGCCTTGGCGTGATCATTTTACTGTGTTGGGAGGCGGGAGAGCATCTGAAAGATAAGATTCTCAGAAGTCTTGAAACTGCAGCAGAAGCTCGTACAGGAAAGCAGACAGTAGTCCTTGACAGCGGGCATGGAGGAAGTGATTCCGGGAAAGTCGGGATCAATGGGGCGAAAGAAAAGGAGATTAATCTGCTGATTGCAAAAGAGATCAGAAGATTGCTTGAAAAAGAAAAGATTGAAGTAATTATGGTCCGGGAAAAAGATGAGGAGCTTGGAAAGAGTAAAGTAGAAGATTTGAAATACAGAGTTTCGCTGATGAATGAAAAAAAGCCGTCACTGGCAGTCAGCATTCATCAGAACAGTTATCATGAAGAAAATGTTTTTGGAGCACAGGTTTTTTATTATAAGACTTCAACCGAAGGAGAAAAGGCGGCTGCGGTCATTCAGGAAGCACTTCAGGAAGTGAATCCTGAAAATACGAAAAAAATTAAAGCAAATGATACATACTATCTTTTAAAGAAGACCGAAGTTCCGACGGTGATCGTAGAATGTGGCTTTTTAAGTAATTATGCAGAGGCGGAAAAACTGGTATCAGAAGACTATCAGAAGAAGCTGGCAGAAGCGGTGACAAAAGGCATCCTGCAATATCTGAAAGATCAGTGATGAAAGTAATGAAGAAGGGATAAATAGTTTTTTTTTCAATAGAAAGATGTTATAATAAAATTTATGGAAACGATAATAAGAAAAATAGATAAAAATAATATTGATCCTGAAGTAATCGAAGAGGCAGGAAATATTCTGAAGAATGGCGGGCTTGTAGCATTTCCGACGGAGACAGTCTACGGACTGGGAGCGGATGCGTTGAAGGAGGAGGCAGCGAAGAAGACTTATGCTGCAAAAGGCCGTCCATCGGATAATCCGCTGATCGTGCATATTGCGGATTATGAAGATCTGAAGGCAGTTGCGGTGAATATACCGGCGAAGACGGATGCCCTGGCAGCTCATTTCTGGCCTGGTCCACTGACGATGATCTTTGAGAAGAGTGAGGTTGTACCGTACGGAACGACAGGCGGACTGGATACCGTTGCGGTCAGGATGCCGAGTGATCCGGTGGCAGCGGCTGTGATCCGGGCAGCAGGTGGATTCGTATCTGCACCAAGTGCCAATACATCAGGAAGACCGAGTCCCACAACAGCACAGCACGTCAGTGAAGATCTGGACGGAAAGATCGATATGATTCTTGACAGCGGAAGTGTGGATATCGGTCTGGAATCAACGATTCTTGATATGACTGTAGAACCGCCGATGATCCTGCGTCCGGGGGCAATCACTGCGGATATGTTTGAAGAAGTGATCGGCCCGGTCAGTGTGGATGAGACAATCCTTGGAAGTGAGAGCAACAAAGCTCCGAAAGCACCGGGGATGAAATATCGTCATTATGCTCCGAAGGCAAAGCTGATCATTGCCGAGGGGGACATCCGGGAGGAAGTTCTTGCAATCCGTCAGCTTGCATATGCCGCACATCGCCAAGGCGAGCGGGTTGGAATTATTGCAACCGGGGAGACACTTCCATTTTATAAGTATGGAATTGTAAAGAATATCGGGACCCGAGAGAATGAGAAGACCATTGCAAGGAATCTGTACCGGGTTTTGAGAGAATTTGATGACGAAAAGGTTGACATTATCTACAGTGAATCCTTTGCCATGCAGGGGATTGGAAGTGCGATCATGAACCGTCTGGAAAAGGCGGCGGGACATTTAAGAATCAGTGCATCTGCAGTAGTAAAGCAGCAGAGATACCGGAGAGTTATTTTCGTAAGTAATACAGATTCTTATATCGGACCGATGGCAGCGGAGCTTTTGAGGAACAAAGAGCTGGAACAGGAGTATGTGGTTGATTGCAGCGGACTTGTGGTTTTGTTCCCTGAACCGGTGAATCCAAAGGCAGAAGCAATCATGAAGAGTGCAGGCATGACGCTGGAAGGTCATGTGGCGAAGCAGTTTGACAGTGAGAGTCTGCAGCCGGATACACTGATTCTGACAGTAGATGAGAGTACAAAGAAAAAGATGATTTCAGAGTATGAAAACACAGAGAACGTATATACGTTAAGTGAATTTGCAGGAGAGGGAGAAGAGATTCCAGATCCTTATGGAAAGCCGCTTACTGCATACGGTGAGTGCTTTGAAGTCCTGAAGAGACTCATAGATCAATTAGAAGAAAAATTAAATTCATTTGCAAAAGGAGAAGAATAATGGCAAAAGTACATGTAATGGATCACCCGTTGATCGCGCACAAAATCAGTTATATCCGCAGCGAGGAAGTTGGAACGAAAGAATTTCGCGAGATGATCGGAGAGATTGCACAGTTGATGTGTTATGAGGCAACCAGAGATCTGAAACTTGAAGATGTTCAGATCAAGACCCCGATCTGTGAGATGACAGGAAAGTCTCTTGCAGGAAAGAAACTGGCGATCGTGCCGATCCTTCGTGCAGGACTTGGAATGGTTGACGGATTCCTGACACTGATTCCGGCAGCAAAGGTAGGTCATATCGGACTTTATCGTGATCCGGAGACACTTGAACCGGTAGAGTATTACTGCAAATTACCGGCAGACTGTGAAGAGAGGGAAGTTTTCGTAGTAGATCCGATGCTTGCAACAGGCGGTTCCAGTGTGGCAGCGATTCAGATGCTGAAAGATAAAGGCGTAAAGCATATCCGTTTTGTATGCATTATCGCAGCACCGGAAGGTGTTGAGCGTATGAAAAAAGAGCATCCTGATGTAGATCTCTATATCGGTTCTCTGGATGAGAAACTGAACGATCATGGTTATATCGTACCGGGACTTGGTGATGCCGGAGACCGTATCTTCGGTACAAAATAAGAGGACAGACGAAGGAGCTGATGCAGATGTCTGATAAGAGAACAGATTATTTATCATGGGATGAATATTTTATGGGTGTTGCGATGCTTTCGGGAATGCGTTCAAAAGATCCGAATACGCAGGTGGGATGCTGTATTGTCAGTCAGGATAATAAGATTTTGTCCATGGGCTACAACGGACTGCCGATCGGCTGTTCAGATGACGAGTTCCCATGGGCGAGAGAAGGAGAAGATCCGCTGGATACAAAGTATGTTTATACGACGCACAGCGAGCTGAATGCAATTTTGAACTACAGTGGCGGCAGTCTTGCGGGAGCGAAACTTTACGTGTCTCTTTTCCCGTGCAACGAATGTGCAAAAGCTATCATACAGTCAGGGATCAAAGAGGTGATCTATGACTGTGATAAGTACGCACATACTCCGGCGGTTATGGCATCAAAAAGAATGATGGATGCAGCAGGGGTCAGATACCATCAGTATCATCGCACGAACAGAAAGATTGAGATTGAATTGTAAATGATGCAGGTACGCTTCCGGGCGTACCTGTTTCGTAAAAAGGAGACAATATGATTCGGACAGTACAGTTATCAGAAATTACAGAAAATATCAAAGAAATGTGCATTGAAGCAAATCATTTTCTGTCACCGGATATGGCAGAAGCAATGAAGCAGGCACAGCAGAACGAAAAGTCACCGCTTGGAAAGCAGATCCTTGGACAGCTTCAGGAAAATCTTGAGATAGCCGCACAGGATAGGATCCCGATCTGTCAGGATACAGGAATGGCAGTTGTCTTTCTGGAGATCGGACAGGATGTACACTTTGAAGGCGGCAGCCTGGAAGAAGCAGTAAATGAAGGTGTACGGCAGGGATATGGGGAAGGATATCTCCGTAAATCCGTTGTAGGGGATCCATTGATCCGTGAAAATACAAAAGATAATACTCCTGCGGTTCTTCATATCAGGATCGTGGAAGGTGACCGGGTGAAGATCAAGGTTGCACCGAAAGGGTTCGGCAGTGAAAATATGAGCCGTGTATTTATGCTGAAGCCGGCAGAGGGAATCGAAGGCGTGAAAGATGCAGTTCTGACAGCGGTGAAAGATGCGGGACCGAATGCCTGTCCGCCGATGGTAGTCGGTGTTGGGATTGGAGGCACATTTGAAAAATGTGCATTGATGGCAAAAGAAGCACTGACAAGAGAGGCAGGAAGTCACTCGGAGATACCTTATGTGAAAGATCTGGAAGAAGAGCTGCTTGAAAAGATCAACGGTCTTGGAATCGGACCGGGAGGTCTTGGCGGCACAACGACAGCAATGGCAGTGAATATCAATACTTATCCGACTCATATTGCAGGACTTCCTGTTGCGGTAAATATATGCTGCCATGTCAATCGTCATGCAATAAGAACAATATAATTCCACGAGCTTTCATTGTGGACAGAGTGATGAAAAGAGGAAGATTTTATGGACAGGCATATTACAGCACCGATCAATAAAGAAACTGCAAGATCATTACATGCAGGAGACTATGTATATATAACAGGGACGATGTATACCGCGAGAGATGCGGCACATAAAAGAATGTATGAGATTCTTCAGAAGGGTGGAGAACTGCCGGTTGACTGGAAGGATCAAGTGATTTATTATATGGGACCATCCCCGGCAAGAGAGGGCAGACCGATTGGATCAGCAGGTCCGACAACAGCAAGCAGAATGGATAAATACGCACCGCAACTGCTGGATCTTGGACTGGGAGCAATGGTTGGAAAAGGCAAAAGAAGCCAGGCTGTTATCGATGCGATCGTGAGAAATGGTTCAGTATACTTTGCGGCGGTAGGAGGAGCAGGAGCTCTTCTTTCCAAATGTATTACTTCCGCAGAGGTGGTTGCTTATGACGATCTTGGAACAGAGGCAATCAGAAAGCTCACAGTAGAAAACTTTCCGGCGATCGTTGTGATCGACAGTGAGGGAAATAATCTGTATGAAACTGCGATCAAAGAATACAGAAAAGTGGAGGAATAAGATTCATGAAGAGAATCCTTTTGATGGTATTCAGAAATCTCTGGTTTGTTCCATGGGCATGGTGTAAGCTGTGCTATCGGGCGTCTCATACAGATAAATATACAGAAGAAGAACAATATTCATTTATCCGGTGGGTAGATCTGCATGCAAATAAAGGCGGAAATGTAAAAATAGATGTGCATGGAAGTGAAAATATACCGGCAGAGAATGGTTTTATGTTTTTCCCAAACCATCAGGGTCTGTATGATGTGTTGGCGATGATAGAAGCGTGCCCACGGCCATTTTCAGTCGTGGCTAAAAAAGAAGTGGGAAATATTCCATTTTTAAAGCAGGTCTTTTCGTGTCTTAAGGCATTCCTGCTGGACAGAGAAGATGTGCGTCAGGCGATGAAAGTGATCATAGATGTATCGAAAGAAGTTGAAAAAGGAAGAAACTACCTGATTTTCCCGGAAGGTACACGTTCTAAAAATGGAAATAAAATCGGTACATTTAAAGGTGGAAGTTTTAAAGCTGCAACAAAGGCAAAATGCCCGATCGTTCCGGTGGCACTGATTAATTCTTTCGTGCCATTTGACCGGAATACGATCCGCCCTGTAACAGTACAGGTACATTTCCTTAAGCCGTTGGAATATGAAGATTACAAAGAGATGAAGACAACCGAGATTGCGGCACTGGTAGAAAAGCAGATCCAGGAAACGATCGATGCGAATGTAGGAGAATAAATAGAATCAGAATCATTTAACTCCCAATTTTAATAATATCCTGTCCAGCTCTCTTCGTCATCGTCGACATCAACAGAATTGTCCGGGATCGTATCGGTACCATCGGAAATGCCCGGGATTGTAGTATCATTGTCGGCCTTGTTGCCGGAAGTACTGTTGGATGCATTTCCGCTATTACCGGAATTGTTGCTTGAATTATTGGAAGAACTGTTATTTCCTTTGCTCTTGCTACCTGATTTGCTGCCGGAGGCTGAAGACTGTCCATCCTTGTTGGAATCATCGTTCTTTCCGTCGGTCAGGTCAAGATCCGGCAAGGAATTATCGGAATCTTTTGAATCACTCTTTTTCTTATCAGATTTTTTATCTTTAGAAGTGGATTCAGTCTTCTTATCGGATGTTCCTGAAGTAATGCGAATGGCTGCAAATGCGGCTATTGCCAGAACACAAACGGCGATCACCGATATAATGATCAGTTGCTTTTTCTTTTTGGGATTCATTTTCTTTCGTCTTCTCGATCTGCTCATGGGATACTCCTTATTTTAAAAAAATTTTACTGGTGAAATATAATTCTTATAGTAACTTATTTTATAAAAAATTACAATGATGTTGAGAGATGATTTAAGTAATAATATGAAACTCTCCCTTTTGTAGCGATGATCACCTTATTTAATTGTTAAATTTCTGAAAAATTTACAATGATTTTATGAAAAAATGTCAGAGAAAAATAATAAATCTATTGAAAAATGCTGAAAAAGATAGTAGCATAAAATTGTATAGTTATAAGTAAGATGTAATTATTATGTAATATAGTAATGATTCATTTAAAATGAAATGGAAAAGGAAGTGAGGAGGACATTATGAGTGCAAGGAGAAAGCAGTTAATTGCTTTGTCTGTGGTGCTTGTCTGCGTGGTCGGGATGGCTGTATATGGAATTGTACGGGTATCGAATAAGACGGCAGATAAAGGAAGTGGCTTTGATGTTGCGATGACAGATACGACGGATAAGTCGAGGAAAGAAGCGAAAGATTCAGATCAGGCAGAAAAGAAAGAAAAGACGGATCAGAAAACTGATACGAAGAAAGAAGAGCCTGCCAAAGAAGATCAAAAAGAAGAGACCCTGCCTACGTTGGATCTGACGAAGAACCAGGCGAAGAAGTCGGTTCAGAAGAAGAGCCATAACTCCACACAGGGTTCTTCATCGTATAGTAATACGGGATCAGGAAACACGACATCTAATACAGGAAATACTGGTTCGAATAGCAGTTCAAAGCCAAATAACAGCGGATCGAATGCCGGAAATAATGGTGGATCAAATAGCGGATCGAATACCGGAAATAGCGGTGGATCAAATAGCGGTTCCAATACCGATTCCAATACCGGAGGCAATGGCGGTTCAAATAGTGGCTCCAATACTGGAGGTAATACAAATCCAGATAATGATACAGAGTTGCCTAATACACCATCAGAGCCAACCAGTCCGGATGAGAACGGTGAGTATTGGACGGGATACTACTAAAATAAGTCTACAAAGTCCAGGATAGCCTTTCGGATCAATTGAATTTTATTAACAAGTGTGGAGTACTGGAAGAAAATACTGAGATGCTGCGGGAGGAAAGATATGAAAATAAAAAAAGGATTTGTATTGCGTGATGTTGCAGGCAGATCAGTGGTGGTTGCGACAGGAGCAGCCGCAAAAAGATTTCGTGGCATGGTGATGCTGAATGAGACTGGAAAAGAGATTTGGACAAGATTGCAAAAAGGAATGGATCAGGATGAAATCATTCGCAGTATGATTGAAGATTATGATGTCAGTGAAGAAAAGGCAACTGCAGATGTCCAGAATTTGATCGGGCAGATGTGGGAGAACGGATTTTTAGAAAAATAGAGTGCAACTAATATAAGGAGGAGAAGAGGAAAATGTACAAAAAGAAATTACAGAGACTTGGTGCAGTATGCCTGGCAGCAGCTATGGTATTTACCACCTTCAGCTTCCCTGATGCGGTGAAGGCTGAAGAGGGAACTGCGACACAGGCAGACGAGACCACTAGCACTGAACTGGAAAAAGGAAAGGTTTTGGTGCAGGTTAATCAGAATATATTGGAGAAGAATGCAATAGCCAATACTGAGCAGAATCCATTTAACGGTGACGATGGAGGTAAAACTGCGGCATTCGATGGATCAACGGCGACAAAGTGGCATACGCAGTGGAGTCCTAGTGAAACTGTAAGTGCAACTAACCATGGCTGGATTGGATCAGGATTCGGAAAAAAGATTTTATTAAAGGAAATTCAGTACGATGGCTGGAAGGCAAGTGCAAGTGATACTAATGAAAGAAATCGTATAAGAGATTATAAATTATATATCACGACTTCAGATACAGTCGATGCAAATAGTACCTGGAAGTTTGTTGCGGAAGGTCAGTTTACTCAGCTGCAGAATAATAAAATTGTATTAGATACAGCACGAGAAGCTACAGGTTTCAAATTGGAAGATGTTCAAAGTGTGAATAACGGGTATAATACCCATGCTGCAGAAATCAGAGCGTATGAATTAAAGGATATATCGCTTGAATTAACGGCACCGACTAAAGCTGATAATGGAGCTACGGTATACGACAATGCTGCAAAGGCGAGTGCGGAAGATTCTACAGGTGTAGAGGATATTAGTGCTAAACCAGCCACATTTACAGGAACAGCGACAGTTGATGCGGATGGTTCATTTTCAGGTCGAGTTACAAGTAGTGATTCCAAATTAGATTTTACAGGAACAAAACCTTTCTTAATTGAGTTTGAAGCAAAATTTGACACTGTGCCTACAGAGGATATGTATGTTGTTGGAAGAGGACCGAAAAACTCGGAACAATATAGAATAGGTTATAATAATGGAAAATGGAAATTTGCAATACATAATAGCAATACCAATGGTGGTGGCGATGGTTGGCATGATTATGGAGTGACTGTGCCGGAATCACAGAAAACAGAGTGGAATAAAATTACTGCATTCTATACAGGAACCCATATAGTCATAATGGTGAATGAAACTTCTAAGAATATTAGTTCTAATAGCGACAATTGGAATGTTTTATCAGATGTAGGACAAATAAAAGAACAAAATGGATCGGAGTTTTACATTGGTGGTCATGCTGATAAGGCGATGGAAACGTATGGCGGACATATTAAAAATCTGAGAGTATATCAGGCAGACACTCTTCAGAATAGCGGAATCAACCAGGGAACTGATTATAATAAGATCATGTATTATATGGAAAATGCAAATACAGTTCTGAATTTTAATACGTCGGGATTCTCCGGATATGAAGTAAATACAAATTGGAGTAAGACATCTAAAGAGAAGGAAAATTATCAGGCAGTGATGACGATATCTGCAACAAATGGAAACAGTATAGTTGCACAACCAAAAGCAGTAAATATTAATATGGATGGCACTCATAAGAGTTTACTGCCGGTGAGCGAGGCAAATGTAACAAATGAAGATGGAAGTGTAACTGTTAAATATGCTTTTGAAGATATGTTCAAAGGTGGAAGTTTAAGACTTGATGCTGGAGATGGACTTACAAAAACTAATATGCGTTTTGGATACAGCGTGGGTGTTGCACAGGATAAGTTTGTTAAATCGTCATGGTATTACGGAACGTCTGCAGATAACCTGAGCTGGTCACTTCTTGATGGAACAAAAAGTGCAGTAATTGGCGGAGATTTTGTTTCTAATATTGTATTTACGAATTTACCGAGTAGTGCATACAACAGCAAGGTATATGCAAGAGGAATTGTTACATATAAAGATGATAATAATGTTGTAAGAAGTAAAATGAGTACATTTATTGATTCGCGTTCTGCAGTTGATGTAGCAAGAGGAGTCAAGGCTGATTGTGACAAAAAAAATGATCAGACAAGTGAAGCATATAAGCATGCAACGAATGTATTACAAGCTGCGGGAATAACTGATTAAGGGAAGGAAGAATTATGAAAAAGAAAGCATATAGCGATCCATATATGGAGATTGTATTATTAAATGGTGAGGATATTATTTGTGCAAGTAAAACAGCAGATAATGATGCTCCTGCACCGTTCCCAGATGATGGGACAGGATCTGAGTCATTAGACTACAGCAATCCGGTAGAATAAAAGAAGAGATATAAAGAATGATTAAGAGCTACAGAGGATTTGTTACATGATGAATCTTCTGTAGTTTTTTGTTGCTTTTTATTCTGAATTGTACAAACGACAGGGAGAATGAAGTCGGAATACACAAGTTTTTATTGTGAAAATGCGATATACTAAATTATGAATATATAAAAATATGGGATGATGTGAATGAATTCCATATTAAAAGATGTGACAGAAAGGAATGGGAACATCGGAAAGGGGTATTATGAAGAAAAAAGAAAATTGCGTGTGCTTGCGGGAATCTGTGTGGTAGCAATGACTGTAACTTCATTGCCGTATACAGCGATGAAAGTCAGTGCGGAGCCAGAGGCGGCAGTACAGCAGACAACGGCGGATGATCTGAAGTTATGGTATACGAGTCCGGCAGACATCACCAAGTATTACGAAGGCTGGCAGGAAAAGTCTCTTCCAATCGGTAATGGAGCGATGGGAGGAACTGTATTTGGTGGAATCACCAGAGAGCGTATTCAGCTTAATGAAAAATCTCTCTGGTCAGGCGGACCAAGCGATAGCAGAACGGATTATAATGGTGGTAATCTTACAGCTAAAGGAAATAATGGAGCGACCCTGACATCGATCCACAATTATTTCTCAAATGGACAGGACAATAATGCGATCAATCTTGCAAATAATAATCTCATTGGTGTAAGTGATGATAATGGATCAAATGGATATGGATATTACTTAAGCTTTGGAAATATGTATATTGATTTCAAGAATATATCATCTGAAAGTGAAGTGGAGAATTACAGTCGTGACCTGGATTTGAAGACTGCGATCGCAGGAGTTAATTATGATAAGAACGGCACAAGTTATTCGAGAGAAAATTTTACGAGCTATCCAGATAATGTAATTGTTACGCATATTACCGCAGATGGTTCTGAAAAGATCAGTCTGGATGTCAGCGTGGAACCGGATAATGAAAAAGGTGGGGCGGTTAACAAGATTACTACGCCAAGTACGTATACAAGAAGCTGGACAACAGACGTATCGGAAGGATTGATTTCTGTTAATGGAACGCTCACGGACAATCAGATGAAATTTACATCCCAGACAAAAGTTATTACCGACAAAGGTGGTACAGTTACTGATGAGGATGGAAAAGTGAGTGTTTCCGGTGCAAGTGAGGTTACGATTATCACTTCCATGGGAACAGATTACAAGAATGAGTATCCAAAGTATAGAACAGGTGAATCAAAAGAGGCACTGGAGAACCGTGTGAAATGGTATGTGGAGCAGGCAGAGGCTAAGGGGTATGACAAGCTCAAAGCAGATCATATAAGCGATTATCAGAAGATATTTAACCGTGTGGATCTGGATCTTGGACAAGGTGCGTCCTCAAAGACAACAGATACACTGCTGTCAGCGTATAATGGCGGAAGTGCAACAGAAGCTGAAAGACGTTATCTGGAAGTTCTTTTGTTCCAGTATGGAAGATTCATGACCATTGAGTCCTCAAGAGAGACAAGAACAGATGCCAACGGTTATGAAAGGGAGACGCTTCCGTCCAACCTCCAGGGACTGTGGGTTGGAGCGAATAATTCTCCATGGCATTCGGATTATCATATGAATGTGAATTTGCAAATGAACTACTGGCCGACTTATTCTACGAATATGGCTGAATGTGCAGAACCGCTGATCAATTATGTCGATTCTCTGAGAGTACCGGGACGTATAACTGCAGCAATTTATGCCGGGGTATCCAGTGCAGAGGGAGAAGAAAATGGATTCATGGCACATACGCAGAACAACCCGTTTGGCTGGACCTGCCCTGGATGGGATTTCAGCTGGGGATGGTCACCGGCAGCAGTACCATGGATATTACAGAACTGCTGGGATTATTATGAATATACTGGAGACGTAGAATATTTAAAAAATAATATTTATCCGATGATGAAGGAAGAAGCAAAACTCTATGATAGAATGCTTGTCCCTGATAGTGATGGGAAGCTGATTTCTTCTCCTGCATTTTCACCGGAACATGGACCTATTACCAATGGAAATACGTATGAGCAGACGCTGATCTGGCAGTTGTATGAGGATACCATTAAGGCAGCAGAAATCCTCGGAACAGACGCTGAGCTGGTAACTGGATGGAAAGAAAAGCAGGCTGCTTTAAAGGGACCAATTGAAATAGGTAGTGAAGGTCAGATTAAAGAGTGGTATACAGAGACAACATTAAATAGTATCGTAAGTAATAGTAAGACAGATGGATATAATCATCGCCATATTTCCCATATGTTGGGACTTTTCCCGGGAGATCTGATTACAGAGGACAATGCAGAATGGTTTGCAGCTGCAAAGGTATCCATGCAGAACCGAACTGATGTAAGTACTGGCTGGGCAATGGCACAGAGAATCAACAGCTGGGCAAGACTTGGCGAGGGAAATAAGGCGTACGAGCTGATTAAGAATCTGTTCAGTAATGGAATCTATGCGAATCTGTTCGATTATCATGACCCGCAATATTTCCAGATCGATGGTAACTTTGGTTATACATCAGGTGTTACGGAAATGTTGCTTCAGAGTAATGCCGGATACATTAACTTTCTGCCGGCAGTTCCGGATGACTGGGCAGTTGGAAGTGTTAGTGGTCTGGTTGCACAGGGCAATTTTGAGGTCGGCATGAATTGGAGCGATAAAGTCCTGAGATCAGCAACGATCAAGTCTAATAAGGGTGGAACGGTAGTTGTCCAGGCGGAAAATATAGCACTTGCAAAAATTACCGACAACAATGGAGATACGGTAACCTTTGAAAAAGTAGAAGGTCATGGAAATGATCGTATTTCTATTGCGACAACAGAAGGTGGAACTTATACGATTTCAGATATTCCAAGTTCAAAGGATGTTGAAACTCCGACCGGAGTGGAAGCAATTAGAAAAGATACATCTCAGGTAGAAGTATCCTGGAATGCAATTACGGCAGCAGAAAGCAGCGATGTCAGCTATAATGTATATCGTAAAGTAGGAAGCAACAGTGTAGAATGTATTGCGAGTGGTGTGAAAGAAACTACTTATATGGATACATCAGCAGACCTGACACTTGGCACTATAAAATATCAGGTGTCAGCAGTGGTAAATGGTGTGGAATCTGTAAAATGCGATCTTGTTGCAGCAAAAGAGGCAGGCACGATACTGATGCAGGTGAAGCCGTCGGTTCTGCAGGCAAATGCGATATGCAATACGCAGCAGAAACCAGAACAAGGAAAGGATGGACTTGCAAGCTGGGCGTTTGATGAAGAGAAGCACTGGTGGCATACAAGATATGCGGGAGATCGGGAGAGTGGTGAAGACAACATAAGTAAGACTACTCGTCCGTGGATTGGTTCAGGATTCGGGCAGGAGATCAGGCTGAAGAAAATTACATATACCGGTCGTACAGATCAGCCAGAAAATAACCATAATAATATTATCAAATACAGCCTGTATTATGCGGATATGGAAGAGCCGACAGCCACACCGGCATCTGGTGACTGGGTACTTGCCAAGACCGGATACTTTACAAGTGCTGTAGAGGCACAGGATATTGTATTGGAAGAGGCAGTGAAGGCGACTCATTTCAAACTGGTGGCAGAGAATACGAACAACTGGGCAAATAACGATACAGCGGCAAATGGTTATCATGGAGCTGGAAGTAATGGCGGAGGAGATACCAGTGCTGAAAATATTAAAGTTTATGCAGAAGATACACTGAATCTTACAGTGAAAGCTCCAATAGATGGAGAGGTATTAGGTGAAACTGAAAATGCAGTTTCAAGTGAGTGTGCTGAAGAGGCAGTAGTAGAAGATGTTACAGACAATCCAATTGACACTACAAATGCTGTAGTTAATAGTGACGGAACATTTAGCGGTCAGATCACAGGTGTTGATGACAGCAAGCTGGATGTTCTGTCGGGTAATACTCCATTTATGATACGGGCAAAGGTGAAATTAAATGCTGCCCCTACAGGAAATCATGTATTGATCAACAGGGGCGGAGAACCGTATCAGATAGCCTATGGCAAAGATGATACCGTTTCAAGGATCAAATTCCAGATGCGTGATACGGGCGGTACGTGGCATGAAACAAAGGTATGCGTAACTGATAAAATTGGTCAGGAAATTGATATTTTGGCATTGTATACAGGATCAACGATGGGATTATGGGTTGATGGTGAACGCTGTACCGATTATTCAAACCACAATAGTAATGCAGATTCTACCTATACGATGAGAGGCGGAGCTGCAAATGCATTAAAAATCGGGGAATCCGGATCTCCGGCATCGATTGAAAGCATCCAGATTGTAAATAATATTGGAACAGTAGACAGCGATGCAAATTATAACAGCACAGTAATACCGGCATTTAATAAGGCAAATGAGCTTCTGAACATACAGATTGTCAAAAAAACACACTTGGTAGAAAGAACTCATAACTATACATTGGCTACAAAGTGGGTGGATGCTGAAAGTCAGACTGAACTCACAAAAGCAGACACAAAGACGGTGAAAAAATACAATGCTGTTGCAATTGCGACACCGGCTGATCCGCTTGTGTTTATTGAAGACAGTGTACCAGAGACAATAAATGTAAATGTAGATGGAACAAATGTAATAGAGGGAGTTCCGGTAACAAGTAGTTCGGTGGATGAAAACGGAGTGCTGACGCTTTCTTATAAATTTGAAGATTTGTTTATTGGTGGATCACTGAGAATGGACTATGGAAAAGATTATACAAAGACGTCCATGCGTTTTGGATATGATTTCGCGTTACCTGAGGGAGCGGACTTTACAGGCTGTGAGTGGTATTATGGAACAACGGCAACTGCATTGACCCATAAATTAGCACCGACTTCGACAAAGTATATTACAAATCCTGGTGATAAAGGGGAGGGAGTATACCGATCCAATATTGTATTTACGAACCTTGGAAGTGCTAATTACGCGAGTGATGTGTATGCGAGAGTTTTAGTGAAGTACACATTGGATGGAAAAAATTATAGCAAGATGGGATCCTTTATCGATACACGTACGGTAGAGAAGGTGGCACGTGAAATTCAGAATTCTGATAAGGCAACACAAAGAGAGAAAGACTACGCAGAAAATATTTTGAAGGAACTAGCTAAATAGAAGAAAATGGGAGTGGTGACAGATTTATTGTAAAGTGGATCTGTCACCACTTTTGCATCAGCCGGATATATATGATATGTTATAATAATAGTAGATAGGGCATCTAAGTACAAGTGGCAGGCAAAGGGGAAAGATGGAAAGAATAAAATTTGAAAAAGAACAGGATAAGATGAATATAGAGCAAGTCTTGAAAGAAAAAGGTTATCTGATGACACTGCCTTTTGGAACAAGTATGTTGCCATTCATAAGACCGCAGAGAGATATTATAGTAGTAAGGCACTATGAAGGCGAAGCGGAATGCAGGGATGTTATTTTGTATCGGAGAAATGGCGGTAAGTTGGTTCTTCATCGTATTTTGAAAGTAGATGTTGATGGTTATGTGCTTTGTGGTGATAACCAGTATAAAAAAGAATATGGGATTAAAAAGGAGCAGGTATTAGGAGTATTGGACGGAGTTTACAGAGATGAAAAATATATCGATTGTAAGAAAAGCAGGGGATATAAAGTATATGTAAAGTTCTGGTGCAGTTCGCTATTTACAAGAAGAATTATATTGAAAGTGAAGTGGACATTTATAAGAGGGGGATCTTACTTGAAAAGAAGAATCTGCAGGAAAGTCAGGTAGATAAAGTATAAAATATCTCCTGGATCTTGAGGTGAACCCTAAGGTTATTGAATTACGGATTTATCCAGATAAAAATGAAAAACTGACAATTCCGTCAGAATATCGTAGTGATGTTCTATATGGAGCCAATGAAAATCACTGGCTGTCTCGTTATACAGTGAAGGGGTTATGTCGAATGATTGAATTGCAGCATTGGAGGTTTCAGAAAAGAAAGCGGAAACGAAATGTATTGTTCGATTCTCACTATTGTAGAAACGTTAAAAAGAAGAAATCTCGGATTAATAGAAAATTTAAAGAAACTTTTTATTGGAACCCCGGCTATTTTTTAGCCGGGGTAAGGGTGTTGGTTCAGCTGGAAGGCTGAACTGTTACAAAAAGGATAAGAAAAAACAAAAAAAGCATTGACAATTATAGAATCTTTTTGTATAATAAATTTCGCACTGTTAGTGCTAATTGAATAATAACTGTAGAAATGCAGTTGAGTTCAGTCAGGAGAAATACTCAAGAGGCTGAAGAGGTGCCCCTGCTAAGGGTATAGGTCGGGTGACCGGCGCGAGGGTTCAAATCCCTCCTTCTCCGCTTTATATCAGCTAAAATATGAAATTGTAATTTTTTGAAAAAAGTTGTTGACAAAACGTTTTAAACATGATAGTATAAACG
>ENA-UPSY01001738-UPSY01001738.1-human-gut-metagenome-genome-assembly--contig:-NODE-1738-length-21572-cov-12.303699_pt1 | contig 21572 bp, 16 predicted proteins | sample MGYA00250044_ERZ773365 | MGnify/ENA primary metagenome ERZ773365 (study PRJEB29103, sample SAMN06111932) | human gut metagenome | biome: human gut; feature: ankylosing spondylitis patient; material... | reverse complement strand
ATACCTTTCAAATATCCCGGAACACGGATAACATACCGAGCAGCAAACTGGATCAAGGGCTTTTTGCAGCAAAAAATCGTGATGAACCAATATAAACGAATAAACCCCAAAACACACGATTAAATGTGCCTTGGGATTTATATCTTTATATGGTTTTAATAAGATTTAGAGAGATATTTAAAATCTTTATTTTTTACTGTTTTCAATTGCTTCATCAATAAGTTTATTAAGTTGCTGTGCTTGTGATGATGAAGTTATTGCACCAACAATTGGTTGACCTACAATATTTCCGTTCTTATCAACTACATATGTTGTTGGATATGAATAAAGACCTGAAGCAAATTTACCGGCCTCACTGTTTGAATCAAACCAAATATTTTTGTAGGTAATACCCTTTTTAGTCAAAACATCCTTAGCCTCAGATATAGCACTCTTGTCACCGTCAAGAGTAAATGAGTTAATACCTATAACGGTACCACCTTTTTCTGCAAGTTCTTTATTAAGCTTTTCCAAATCGCCAAGTTCACCTACACAAGGATTACAAGTAGTAAACCAAAAGTTAATAACAGTTACATTGTTAGATGAGAAGATGTCATCACTGTTAACATCATTTCCGTCAAGGTCCTTACCCTTAAAGCTTGGAAACTTAGTAAGTTCGCTATTGTCACTTACCATACCTGCACTTTCAGCGTCAATACTGTCACCCTCGCTCGGCTTACTGCCACAGCCCGGATATTTTTGTTCTAAAATTGTGAGTTTACCCTCAATTTCTTTAATTTGATTTGCACCGTCTTTAAGAATTTTCAACTCATCTGCAGTAAACTTATCTTTACCGTTTTCAATAGTATTGAGCAAAAAGTCGCCATAATTTGTTCCGTCTTCAATCATAGGAGTGTCCTTATTTGCTGACATAAACACTTTTTCCCAAAGCTGTGAATTACTTGTAAAAATTTCATTTTCTTTTTGCATAAGCTTTTGATAAAGTGCAGTTGCGTCATCTAAATTGCTTGGTTCACTTTCCATTAAATTTGAAATATCAGCAGTATTATTTGACTGAGATTTGTCGTTATTTTTAGTTGTTGAACAAGCAACAAGGCTAAACATAAGCACTAAAACCATAAGTATAGTTAATATTTTTGATTTTTTCATAATTATTATTCCTCCGTTGTTATATCTTTGTTGTTATTTGTTTTAATATCTGTTTTATTATTTTCTTTTACAGTGTTGCAAAGATTTTTATCAGGCATACCAAATCCGTAGTGAAAGCTTATTGCATCAGTAGGACAAGCAGTTATACACTTACCGCAACGAATACACTCAGTGCTGTTTGGTGTTTTTACTACATCAACATCCATTTTACACGCTCTTGCACATTTGCCACAAGACACGCATTTATGCTCATCAACCTTTATTCCAAGCAACGACACCTTGTTCATCAATGCATAAAAAGCACCGAGTGGACAAATCCACTTGCAAAACGGACGATAGAAAACCACACTCAGTACAACTACAATAATCAAAATAATAAGCTTTTGAATAAATTTATTTCCTAAAGCCGAGCGTATACCCTCATCAATAGCAGACAATGGAATTGCACCCTCAAGCACACCCTGTGGGCATATATATTTACAAAAGAACGGGTCGCCCATTCCAACATCATTAACCACAAGTACAGGTAGCAATATAACCGTCACCAGCAAGATGATATATTTTAAATATGTTAAAGGCTTTAGTTTTTTTGTTGAAAGCTTTTTACACGGTATTTTATTAAGCAAATCTTGAAGCCAACCAAACGGACACAAAAAGCCACAAATAAATCGACCAAGCAACACGCCAAGCAAAATTAAAAATCCTGTTACATAATAGGAAAAATTAAATTTTGATGAGCCTACAACAGCCTGAAACGAGCCGATTGGACACGCACCTGACGCAGCAGGACAAGAGTAGCAATTTAGTCCCGGTACGCACACAGCCTTGCCATTGCCCTGATATATTCCGCCTTTAAAAAAATTAGGTAAATGAATATTTGTCAAAAGCGTTGCACCTGCCTGAATACAAGTACGAAAACGGCTTAAAAGCTTTGAAACATTCTTTTTTCTTTTATCCAATTCCAATACACTCCAAGCATAATCTTATTGCTTTGCTAAGCACGGTGTCTGCCTCACCACGCATTGCTCCATAGCACAGCATAACCACTCCGGCAACAAGGAAACCGATTTGAAATATTGCTTTTTTTACTTTGAACAATTTAAACACTCCCTTCATCTTTAGCCTTATTATATCACGAACGATATAAAATCCTTGTTAAGAAAGAAATTTAACAAAGATTTTATTTTTTTGTGTTATAATGTGTTATAATCTATAATAAAGATATTTTACCAATAATACAAGTGTTAGGAGATAATTATGCATATTTTAGTTGTTGAAGACGAGGTTGCTCTTTGTGACACAATCGTAAGAAGTCTTAAGCGTCTTGCTTACAGTGTTGATTATTGCTATGACGGTCAAAAGGCATTAGATATGCTTAGTGTTGAAAGTTTCGACCTTGTTGTGCTCGATTTAAACCTACCTAATGTTGACGGAATGACAGTATTGAAAACTCTGAGGCAAACAGACATTGACACAAAGGTTTTAATTTTATCGGCTCGTTGTGAGGTTGCAGACAAGGTTTTAGGATTAGATGAAGGTGCAAATGATTATTTAACAAAACCATTTCACTTAGATGAGCTTTCGGCAAGAATACGAAACCTTACCCTTAGAAAGTTCACTCAAAACGATATTGTTTTAAAATGTTCAAATCTTTCATTTAACACAAAAACACGCAAAGCAGATGTAAATGATGAAGAATTATCTTTAACTCGCAAGGAAACAGGAATACTTGAATATCTAATGTTAAATCAAGGCAGACCTGTAAGTCAAGAGGAGTTGATTGAACACGTATGGGACAGCAGTGTTGACAATTTCAGCAACTCAATAAGAGTGCACATTTCATCATTAAGGAAAAAGCTTCGTAATGCATTAGACTATGACCCTATTCACAACCGTATAGGCGAGGGCTATGTAATGGAGGAGAAAAAATGAAAAAACTTTCTTTACAATGGCGAATAACCTTAATGACCACAGTTTTAATTTGCATAACTTGTGTGCTAATGAATTGTTTAATCGGTTATTCAGGCAAACGATATATGGATTCAATAGGCAACGGAATATCAGCATATAGTGAAATTGATAAAGGAAAACCGAGTTCATTTAATCCGGAAAATGAAAATCCCGACAGTGAGCTTACCATTATTATCAGTGGTGCACAAGATTCATTCAATACTACTAATTGGTACATAACAATTGCCGTAAGCGTACTTGGTGGTATACTTGCATATTTTGTCAGTGGTCGTGCTTTAAAGCCGCTAAAAAGTTTTGCCTCTCAAGTAGAGAATGTACAGCCCAACAATTTGGCAGATATGAAAATAAGCGACGATGTTTTGCCGGAATTTAAACAGTTTTGTCAATCATTTAACAATATGCTTGACCGACTCGACAACGGTTTTGCTGCTCAACGGCAATTCACAGGAAATGCAGCGCACGAGTTAAGAACACCACTTGCCTTAATTCAAGCACAAATTGAACTTTTTTCTGTTGAGCACCCAAATATGAGCAACGATACAGCAGAATTTCTTGCACTGCTACAAGAGCAAAACGAAAGAATGTCACAAATGACAAAAACTCTGCTTGAAATGAGTGAGCTTCGTACAGTTGAGTGCAAAGATACAATAGAAATCGCCCCTATGATTGAAGAAATATTTACCGATCTTGCTCCCCTTGCAGAAAAAAAGAATATTCGCCTTGAATACAACGGCAATGGTATGATGATAGGCAGTGACACCTTAATTTATCGTTTATTATTTAATTTAACTGAAAACGCAATACGCTACAACAGAGAAAATGCTTCTGTAATTATAACTGTTGACGAAAAGAATAATCAGCTTTATATACGAGTTAAAGATAACGGTTATGGTATACCCGAGCAGTACAGAGAAAGTATCTTTCAACCATTTTTCCGTGTTGATAAATCTCGTAGCAGAGCATACGGCGGTGTAGGTCTTGGACTATCACTTGTATGGGAAATTGTACTTTTGCACAACGGTACGGTAAAAGCTGAAAAAAGCGACGAAAATGGAACAGTAATGCTTGTAACACTTCCCCAAAAAACAAACAAATAATTGATTATTAAGTTTTATATAAATGTTTTAGATAAATTTGATATAAATATTTATATTTTTTAAACTGTTGACATTAATGTTATATTGCATTATAATAATTATCCAAATTTTCAAAATAATTGGAGGATAAATATGAAATCATTATGTGGGGCGGATTGTGATAACTGTGGCTATGGCAAAAGCAAAAATTGCAAAGGCTGCAATGTAACTAAAGGCTGTCCGTTTGGAAAGCAATGTTTTATTTATCAATGTATTGATATGGGAGGAATGAACAACTATATTGTGCTGAAAAATCAGTTGATTGACGAGTTTAATTCTCTTAATATTCCGGGAATGCCTGCTATAAATGAGTTATATGCAATGAATGGGGTATATGTAAATTTGTCTTATCGTATGCCGAACTGTAAAAATTTAAAATTGCTTGATGATAACAGTATATACTTGTGTAATCAAGTTGAATGTGAATTTAATGACGGCTCTATTACAAGATGTTTTGGTTTGGTTGCCGGATTGGATTTTATTCTTGTAAGCGAGTACGGTGAAAATTGTTCAAATCCTGAAATTGTCATATATAAAAGAAGATAAATATTTTTAAAAAGCAAAATATGTAAATACATTCACTGTTCTGTTAATTACGGTTATGTACCCGGTGTAATTGCACCGGATGGTGAGGAGCAGAACTCTTATATTTTAGGCTTGAATTATCCGCTTAAATCTTTTAAAAGAAAAGTAATTGTGATTGTTCATCGTAATGATGATATAGAAGAAAAATGGATTGTTACACCTGAAAACATTTCTTTTACTAAAGAAAAAATTATGCGGCAGATTAAATTTCAAGAAAAATATTTTGACAGCTATATAATTATGTAAAAGATCGTAATACAAAAATTCCCGTAATGCAGATTAATGCATTGCGGGAATTTGTTTAGTATTCATTTTCGTTATATTCACTTTTACCTGTCTTATAGTCGATAGTTACATTTGGCTGAACATTGTAGCAGTATACGCACAATGTTACACCCTCGCCTTTATCTTCAACGGATTTTGCCTCAATTAATACTCCTTTGGCAACAAGGTCGTCATTTTCAAAAACAGGAGTTACACGGTAAAGTGCGTGATTACCGGTTGTTTTTACATAATTTGCAACCATCTTTTCAAAGGGCAGCATACCCGTTACATTCAGGTATCTTGTTCCTGTTATCAAATTCTTTTCATTTGCATTTTCGCCCGTAAGCCGATAGGCGATAAGGTGACAGCGATTGTACAGATATTTTCCGTCAATAAAGTCATATTTTACTGTTTGCCAGCCTGACGGTTTAATTCTGCCTATCTGACCTCTCTCTTCTGTCGGCATTATATCTGTACCAACGCAGGCATAGGCTGTGCCGCATCTTCCTAATTCGTCTAAATCCGCATAGTATTCAAATGATGATGTTGTGTAATCGTCATCACTGAAATACGGTTCGTTGCCGTTTATTTCTATAAAAGCAGAACCTGAATAATCGGGAATATCTTTAAGGGAGATAATTTCGTCTTTTGCAGTATTTTCTGTCGGCTGATTGTTTATAATTAAAATCACCGCAAAACAGCATATCAAAGCAAGTGCGGTAGGTACAGTGATTTTTGCGGTTTTTAGTTTTTTAGTTTTCATAATTACCTCAATTATAATGTTATGTAATTATTATAATTGAGGTAATTGCATTTTTCAAGTTTTCAGTTGACAAAAAATTTGCGTGTAAGTTATAATTAAAAGTGTAAGGTGAGTTATGCATTTTATAATATTCAAAAGGGAGTTGTTACTATGAAAATTCTTGTTTCCGGCGGAACAACATTTGTTAGTAAATTTACTGCGGAATATTTTCTCAAAAGAAATAATGAAGTGTATGTTATTAACAGAAACAGCAGAGCGCAATTAGACGGAGTTCATCTGATTAACTGTGACAGAATGAATTTAAAAAACTTGTTAAAAGATAAACATTTTGATTTAATTATTGATGTTACAGCTTATAATAAGGCTCACATAGAAAGTTTGCTGAATTCCGGTGTTACATTTGATGATTATATTTTCATAAGTTCAAGCGCAGTATATCCTGAAACTAACAGTCAGCCTTTTACAGAGGAACAAACTTGTGGTAAAAATTCTGTATGGGGTGATTACGGTGTTAATAAATTAATGGCAGAGAACTACTTACTTGAACATTGCACTAATGCATATATTTTAAGACCTCCATATTTTTATGGAATTTATGAAAACCTTTACCGTGAAGCATTTCCTTTTGACTGTGCCGAAAAAGGCAGAAAGTTTTATATTCCGCAAAACGGTGATATGAAGTTACAGTTTTATAATGTATCTGATTTATGTAAATTTATAGAATTAATTATTAAAAAGAAACCTGACAATCATATATACAATGTCGGAAACAGTGATATAATTACTGTTAAGGAATGGGTTAAACTTTGTTATAAAGCAGTAGGAAAAATACCTGAATTTGTAGAAGTAGATAAATCTGTTCAACAGAGAGATTATTTTTGCTTTTATGATTATGAATATATTCTTGATGTTAAAAAACAAAATGAACTTATGCCAACAACAATTCCACTCGAAGTTGGTTTAAAAGAAGAATATGAATGGTATAAAAATAATTATAACAGTGTTTATAATAGAAAACCTTATATCGAATTTATAGATAAAAATTTAAAATAGCAATAACAGAGATACAAAAGGGTGTTACCGTGCAAGGAGCACCCTTTTGTATTTGTGTTACTTTAATGTTTACCAAACCTTGCAAATGCCATTTGCTTGTGATAATATAAAAACAGAAAATCAACGGAGGGTTTACAAATGAGTGTTATCGGCAAGCAAATAAAAAAATATCGTACTCAAAAAGGACTTACGCAAGAACAACTCGGCCAGCTTTTGGGAGTTACAACGCAAGCGGTGTCGAAGTGGGAGAGAGGCGGTACACCTGACGCCGAATTATTGCCCGATATATCGCAGGCACTTGGTGTAAGTATTGATGCTTTGTTTGGTCGAGAAGAACAAAGATTAACAGCGTCGCTTGCACGACAGATTTGTCAGATGAAAAATGAGGACGCATATCGTTATGCTTTTAGCATTTGCTGGGCGATAGAAATCGGATTTATGCAAGATATTTCTGCACTTGATGATTTTTTAAATAAATTTATTGAACATTCAGCTATAACTACCGATAAAACGGATTATTTTGCAAAAATGATGCAGGACGGCGGTGTAGCAACCGCTATGGTAATAATAAAGGATTTAAAAAGGGGAAACATTATGCCAATTGTTAATGATTTAAATAATTATGCCAAAGAAGAGCTTGAGTATTTTGGTGTAAGGCGGCAAAATGAAGAAAATGCCGCCATTGAAAAAGCCGTTTTTAATACGAAATTTGATTTGAACTATGATTTTAACGGATTTTTCGTTATTATACCAATTATAGTTATCGGCTTGATTCCTGTCGCAAAAATTTTGATACGGGAGGCGATTACTTCTTCCGTTAATCATACGCCTTTTACTTTAAGTACTGTTCAAATTCTGATAATAAGCATATTGAGCATTGCAATATTTTTTGCTATAGCTTTACTTATATGTTTAAAACTAAAAAAATGCCCGAGTGTACAGACGAGCTATCTTTATTATAAAGATGAACCATATCATTATGATCAGATTAATTACATAAAGGTGAGCAGGATTAAAACCGCTAAAATTTATGTCAACGGCAAAAAACTTGTAGGTGTTTCTAATTGGTGTGATAATTACAATTCACTGATTGTATGGGCAAAGAAATGTCACATTCCGGTGCTTGCCCCCAATAAAAAGTCTAATTCGTCTAACAGTTTGGATTTAAACGCATTGAGCAATAATATTTCAATGATAGTTGCGGTTGTTGTATTCGCAATTATGATGATCGGTGCGGCAGTTGTTTTTATTAATTCTATTTCTTGATTTTTATTAAAAGTACGGGGATAAATCTATGCTGTTTAATAGTCTTTTGTGCAAGTAAAAGGTTGATACTTTTTCATTAAAGTCTTAAATATTAAGTATATTACGCATTATAAAAGGGTGCTGTCCATATGGAAAGCACCCTTAAATTTATTTAGTTAGCTTGTACTAAAATTAATACAAAGATTAAGCCTTAGGGCCTGCCTCTACGAGAGCCTTACCTGCCTCGTTGCCTTCGTACTTAGCAAAGTTCTTAACAAAACGAGCTGCAAGATCCTGTGCCTTTGCTTCCCAATCAGCAACATTTGTATATGTGTCGCGTGGGTCGAGAATTGCAGGATCAACACCCGGAAGCTCTGTAGGAACTTCAAAGTTGAAGTGAGGGATTGTCTTTGTAGGAGCCTTTGTGATAGAACCGTCGAGAATAGCGTCGATGATACCTCTTGTATCCTTAATAGAGATACGCTTGCCTGTGCCGTTCCAACCTGTGTTTACGAGGTAAGCCTTAGCACCGCTCTTTTCCATCTTCTTAACGAGCTCTTCAGCATACTTTGTTGGGTGAAGCTCAAGGAAAGCCTGACCGAAGCAAGCAGAGAATGTTGGAGTTGGCTCTGTAATGCCACGCTCTGTACCTGCGAGCTTAGCTGTAAAGCCTGAGAGGAAGTAGTACTTTGTCTGCTCAGGAGTAAGGATTGATACAGGCGGAAGTACACCGAAAGCATCTGCTGAAAGGAAGATTACATTCTTAGCAGCAGGAGCTGAAGATACAGGACGAACAATGTTCTCAATGTGGTTGATTGGGTAAGATACACGAGTGTTCTCTGTAACTGTCTTGTCGTTAAAGTCAATTTTACCGTCCTTATCTACTGTTACGTTCTCAAGAAGAGCATCTCTTCTGATTGCGTTGTAGATGTCAGGCTCTGACTCTTTGTCAAGGTTAATAACCTTAGCATAGCAGCCGCCCTCGAAGTTAAATACACCGTTGTCGTCCCAACCGTGCTCGTCATCACCGATGAGAAGTCTTTTAGGATCTGTTGAAAGTGTAGTTTTACCTGTACCTGAAAGGCCGAAGAAGATAGCTGTGTTCTCGCCGTTCTTATCTGTGTTAGCTGAACAGTGCATTGAAGCAATACCCTTAAGTGGGAGGTAGTAGTTCATCATTGAGAACATACCCTTCTTCATCTCACCGCCGTACCATGTGTTTACGATAACCTGCTCACGGCTTGTGATGTTGAACATTACAGCTGTTTCAGAGTTAAGACCGAGCTCCTTGTAGTTCTCAACCTTAGCCTTTGATGCGTTGTAAACAACGAAATCAGGCTCAAAGTTCTCAAGCTCTTCAGCAGATGGCTTGATGAACATATTTGTTACAAAGTGAGCCTGCCAAGCAACCTCAACGATGAAACGAACTGCCATTCTTGTATCGTGGTTAGCGCCGCAGAATGCATCTACAACATAAAGCTTCTTGTTTGAAAGCTCTTTCTTAGCAAGCGCTTTTACAGCTTCCCAAGCTTCCTGTGTTGCAGGATGGTTGTCGTTCTTGTATTCGTCAGAAGTCCACCATACAGTGTCCTTTGAATTCTCGTCCATAACGATGAACTTATCTTTAGGTGAACGGCCTGTGTAAATACCGGTCATAACATTAACTGCGCCAAGCTCAGTTTCCTGTCCAACCTCATAGCCTTCCAAATCAGCCTTTGTTTCCTCGTTAAAGAGTTCGTCATAGGAAGGATTGTGGATAATTTCAGTAGTACCGGTAATACCATACTTAGTTAAATCAATCTTTGCCATTTCAGTATCAACCTTTCTGTTTCTTAAATTACATAGTATCAGAATTTGCGGTGAGTTGTAATTACCAAACAATCTACACTGCAATAACCTATGTTCGTTAGTATTTTAGCATAATTTTTTACCCTCGTCAAGCCAATTGCCAATTAATTTGGTCGGTTTTGTCATATTGTGGTTTATTCGACATCAACACTGTATTTGTATATTGATAAGAGGTGTAAAAAGTGCTATAATATTGTATTATAAGCAGGTTTATTCTGTATATTCAGCACTTTAAAAAGCAAAGAAAATTTACCGTTACGGGAGGATATTATGAGCCTTGTTGAATTTAAAGATGTTTACAAAATATATAAAATGGGCGAAGTGACTATTAACGCTGTCGAGGGTGTTTCTTTTAATATAGAGCAGGGCGAGTTTTGCGTGGTAGTCGGTGCATCGGGTGCAGGCAAGACAACCGTACTTAATATTCTCGGCGGAATGGATACCTGTACAAAAGGCAGTATTATTGTCGGCGGCAGAGATATAAGCAAGCTGAAAGACAAACAGCTTATTGAATACAGACGGTTTGACATTGGTTTTGTATTTCAGTTTTATAACCTTGTGCCTAACCTTACCGCAAAAGAAAATGTAGAGCTTGCAACGCAGATAAGTAAAAATCCGATGGACAGTACAGAGGCGCTTGAAAGTGTCGGACTTTCACAGCGCAGTGCAAACTTTCCCGCTCAACTTTCGGGCGGTGAACAGCAGAGAGTTTCTATTGCAAGAGCACTTGCCAAGCGACCTAAACTTTTACTTTGCGATGAGCCGACGGGTGCTCTTGACTATAACACCGGCAGACAGATTTTAAAACTTTTGCAGGAAACCTGCCGAAAAGAAAATATGACGGTAGTTCTCATAACCCACAATTCAGCAATTACCCCAATGGCAGATCATATTATAAAGATGAGAAGCGGCAGGGTAATTATGGATGTTCACAATGATGAACCTAAAAATGTTGAAGAAATCGAATGGTAATTCATATTTTCTGCGAAAGGGGAGAGGACATTGACTAAAACCCTGTTAAAAAATACTTTCAGAGAAATTGCAAATTCTAAAGCAAGGTTTATTTCTATACTTGCGATTATTGCGCTTGGTGTTGGATTTTTTGCCGGAATCAAAGCTACGGTTCCGTCAATGTACAATATGGCAGACGAGTATTATTCTCAATCCAATCTTATGGATTACAGGCTTGTATCTACTGTCGGATTTGATAAAGATGATGTAAAAGCGGTTGAAAATCTTGACAATGTAACCGATGTTATGCCATCGTATTTTGCCGACCTTGTTTTAAAATCAAACGGAAACGGCGGTAACGGAAAGGTTATAAGAGTAACCGCTGCACCTAAAAGTTATAACAATAATAAAACTCTTAATACATTAAACATAAAAGAGGGAAGACTACCCGAGAAAAAGGGTGAAATCCTTGTTGAATACGGCAGTGTCGGCAGCAGTGATTATAAAATCGGCGACAAGGTTGTATTTGGAAGTGAAAGCGGAGAATCCAATGCACTTGATATGGTAGATACGCTTGAATATACCGTCGTCGGTAAAGTGGAATCACCTATGTATATTTCGTATCAGCGTGGCTCAACTGCAATCGGCAACGGCAATATTGCAGCATTTATGTATATTTATCAGGATGATTTTGTAACCGAAAGATATACGGAAATGTATGTGAAAACCGTTTTTTCTGACGGCGACGGTTCAGCTTTTGATGACGAATATGAAAAAGACATTGAAAGCTTTACAACTGTTCTTGAAAATACCGCCGATTTACGCTGTGAGGCATTTGATAAAGATGTTATAGGCAAAGCAAAACAGGAACTTGAGGACAGTAAAAACGATTATGAAACCGAAAAATCCGAGACTCTTACAAAACTTGATGATGCAAAAGCAACTTTAGATAATTCGGAAAAAGAATATACAGATAAGATTTCAGATGCGCAGTCGCAGCTTGATACAGCAAAAAAACAGCTTGATGACGGAAAAAATCAGCTCGACAGCGCTAAAAAAGAATACGAAAACGGCATTGCGACAGGTGAAAGCGAACTTTCTTCTGCGCAGGCGGAACTTGACAGTGCAAAAGCCGAATATAATTCAGGTGTTGAAGAATATAATTCAAAAATCAGCATAGCGGAAGAAACTCTTGCCGAAAAAGAAGATGAATTCAATGCCGCAAAAAGTGAATTTGAAAACAATCAAAAGCCACAGCTTGAAACCGCAATAGCAACTTGCAAATCACAGATTGAGGCTTTACAGGCGCAAATTGAGGTTACAGAGGACGAAACCGCTCTTGCTGTATTGCAGGAACAGCTTGCACAGGTTCAGGCAGTTTTAGCAGATTGTGAAACAAAACTTGCTATGGCGCAAGAACAGCTTGATACGGCAGAACAACAGCTGAACAACGGAAAACAAGAGCTTGAAACACAAAAAGCGGAAGGACAGGCACAGCTTGACTATGCACTTGCTCAAATTCAGAGTGCAGAACAGCAGATTGCGGACGGACAAGCACAGCTTGAAAGTAAAAAAACAGAGGGACAAGCTCAAATATCGCAGGCTGAAACCGAACTTGCGACAGCACAGGAAAAATATGACAACGGAAAGTCCGAACTTGAGGAGCAGAAAATAAGCGGCAGACAAAAGCTTGATGACGGTTGGAAAGAATACAACGATTCAAAAGCCGAGGCTGATGATAAATTTAAAGAGGCAGAGCAGAAAATAGCAGATGCCGAAGATGAGATAAGCAAAATAGCAGAGCCAAAGTGGTATGTGTTTGACAGGTCGGATAATCCGGGTTATTCAGACTTTGGACAGAATGTTGAGCGACTCGGTGCGGTAGCAACGGTATTCCCAATGTTCTTTTTACTCGTTGCGGTTTTGGTTTGTGTAACCACAATGTCAAGACTTGTAGAGGAAAAGCGTAAAGAAATCGGAATATTAAAAGCGCTCGGCTACAATAACTTAAGCATAATAATGAAATTTGCGATTTATGCTGTTTTTGCAGGTGTAATCGGTTGTACCGTAGGTGTATTAATAGGCATAAATACACTGCCGTATATTATTTATAATGCATATCAGATTATGTATTATATGCCTGACATCAGCATTGTACCTGATGCACAGAGTATTATACTCGGTACGCTTGCCGCCGTACTTTGTACATTGCTTGTTTCTGTAATAGTATGTGTAAGAGAATTAAGCCAGAGCTGTGCAAAAATTCTAAGACCTAAAACTCCGAAAGCAGGCAAGAGGATACTTCTTGAGAGAATTACTCCGATATGGAAACATATGAATTTTTCCGCAAAGCTGACTACAAGAAATATTTTCAGATATAAATCAAGAATGTTTATGACAATCATAGGCATTGCAGGCTGCACGGCTTTGATAGTTGCGGCATTCGGACTTAAAAACAGCTTTATTCCGCTTTCCGATACACAGTTTAGCGAAATATTCAAATATAATGCGGTTGTTATTCCTAAAGAAGGCGGAACTGCCGAACAGCTTGATTATCTGAAAAATGCAATAAACAATACGGGCGATGCAGCGTCAATTATGCTTGCAGGTCAGCAGGAAGTTGTTGTAAAGAAAAATAATGTTGTAAAAGATGAAAGCACTTATCTTACGGTAATGGAAGATCCGCAGAGATTTTCGGAGGTTACAGAACTTAGAACAAGGGGCGACAAAAAGCACCTTGATATTACCGATGATTCCGTAATGATAAATGAAAAAATGGCGAACGAATTGTCTGCCAAAGTCGGTGATACTGTAAATGTAACTGTTGATGGTAAAACCGCAGAACTTACAGTAGGCGGAATTTATGAACAGTATATAAAGAATTATGTGTTTATTTCTCCTAAACTTTACAGTGAAAAATTCGGAGAAGAACCGCAGTTTAATATGGCACAGGTTGTACTGAAAAATCCTGACGAACAGACTGCGTTCGGTGAAAAAATGCTGACGAATGATAAAGTAGCGGGTGTAACCTATCTTTCATCAGGTATGGGTGAAATTGAAGATATGCTCAATTCGCTTAATATGGTTGTGCTTGTTATGATTATTTGTGCAGCGGCACTTGCGTTTGTAGTGCTTTATAATCTTACAAATATCAACATTGCCGAGCGTGTGCGTGAAATCGCAACTTTTAAGGTGCTCGGATTTTACAGCAGAGAAACCTCAAGCGTTATTTATAAAGAAAATATCGTGCTTACTCTCGGAGGTATTCTTTCGGGACTTGTTCTCGGTATTTTCCTTACAAGATTTATTATTCAGACCGTTGAGGTTGACAATGTAATGTTTGGCAGAGATATTTTGCCTACATCATTCGTTTTTGCGGCTTTGCTGACATTTGCATTTGCTTTGATTGTGAATTTTGCAATGGGATTTAAGATTAAAAAAGTAAATATGGTTGAAAGCCTTAAGAGTGTTGAATAAACGGTGCCGCACATTATTTGTGCGGCATTGTCTGAAAAAGATAGAATTTTTGAAATAAAAATCATTTAAAATATTGATTGCTTAGGCAAATTGTGGTATAATACAAAAGAATAGGCAATTTAGCACAATATCAGTGAAAGGAACTGTAGATATATGATAAAAGCTAATCAGTATCGCACCGTAACTTGCGGTGAGTTAAGAGAAGAAAATATCGGACAGGAAGTTCGTGTAGCAGGCTGGGTTGAAAATATCCGTGACCACGGCGGCGTAATGTTCCTTGACATTCGTGATCAGTACGGTGTTCTTCAGGTAGTAGTTCACAATGACGAGTTACTTAAGGGTATTAACAAAGAATGTACCGTAACATTGAGCGGTAAGGTAGTAAAGAGAGATGAAGAAACTATCAACTCTAAGATTGCTACCGGTTATGTTGAGGTACACACAGATGACATTACTGTTCTCGGCAAATGTAAAAACGCACTTCCGTTTGAAGTTGCCACTTCTACCAATACTTCGGAGGAGGTACGCTTAAAGTATCGTTTCCTCGACCTTCGTAATCAGAAGGTGCATAATAACATTATGCTCCGTTCACAGATTATAACATTCCTCCGTGCAAAAATGAACGAGATGGGATTTAATGAAATTCAGACACCGATTCTTTCAACTTCATCACCGGAAGGAGCAAGAGATTATCTTATTCCGAGCCGTAAGCACAAGGGCAAATTCTATGCTCTTCCGCAGGCTCCGCAGATTTTCAAACAGCTCCTTATGGTTTCTGGTTTTGACAGATACTTCCAGATTGCACCTTGTTTCAGAGATGAGGATGCAAGAGCAGACCGTTCGCCGGGCGAGTTCTATCAGCTTGACTTTGAAATGGCTTTTGCCACACAGGAAGATGTATTTGCGGTTGCAGAAGAAGTTCTTTACGAAACATTCACTAAGTTTACAGATAAAGAGGTTTCAAAGCCTCCGTTTGCCCGTATTCCATACACTGAAAGTATGTTAAAGTACGGTACAGACAAGCCTGATCTCCGTAACCCGCTTGTTATCGTGGAGATTAGCGATATGTTTGAGGAAACTGACTTTAAGCCGTTCCTCAAAAAGACTGTTCGTTCAATTAATGTACCGGGTGCCGCAAAGCAGTCAAAGAGCTGGTTCAAGAAGATGGAAGAATTTGCGCTTTCTATCGGTATGAAGGGACTCGGCTATGTTAAGGTAAGAGATGATATGACATTTGACGGTCCTATCGACAAGTTCCTTAAAGAGGGCGACAGAGAGGAGCTTATTAAGCGTAATAATTCTAACGCAGGCGATGTTATTTACTTTATCGCAGATACAGAAAAAGACGCTCCAAAGCTTGCAGGTCAGATTCGTACAGAGGTTGCTACCCGTCTTGACCTTATTGACAAGTCAAAGTTTGAGATGTGCTTTATCGTTGACTTCCCAATGTATGAGCATGACGAAACAACAGGTCAGGTAATCTTTACACACAATCCATTCTCCATGCCACAGGGCGGTATGGACAGCTTGCTTAATAAGAACCCCGATGATATTCTTGCTTATCAGTATGACATTGTATGTAACGGTGTTGAGCTTTCATCAGGTGCTGTTCGTAACCACGACCTTGACATTATGATTAAGGCTTTCGAGATTGCAGGATATACCGAAGATGAGCTTAAATCTAAGTTCTCTGCTCTCTACAACGCATTCCAGTATGGTGCTCCGCCACATGCAGGTATGGCTCCGGGCGTTGACAGAATGATTATGCTCATTACTGAAGAAGAGAACATCAGAGAGGTTATTGCTTTCCCAATGAACTCAAATGCTCAGGATCTTCTCCTCGGTTCACCGGGAGAGGTAACAGAGCAGCAGCTTCGTGAAGTTCACATTAAATTAAGATAACTTCATATATACTCAAAGGGCGAGTTGTTTTTATAACTTGCCCTGATTCTGTTTATACAAAGGATGGTTTTTATGGTAACAAGAGAAGATGTTGAAAACATTGCGTTGCTTTCAAAGCTGTTCGTTCCCGAAGAGGAGCTTGACAGCCTTACACAGTCAATGCAGGAAATTATAGATTTTGCCGATACAATCAATAATGCTCCCACAAGCGGTGAGAGCTTTGACAACATAAACAACCTTTCAAATGTATTTCGTGAGGATGTTGTGGTTGAGTCATATGACAGCGAGGAAATTTTGAAAAATGCCCCTGAGCAGGCAGAGTCACATTTCCTTGTCAGAGGCAGAGAATAAGAGGTGTAAAAATGGGTAGTATTGCAAAAATTCACGAAATGCTTGTTTCCAAGCAGTTTTCGTGTACGGAGCTTACTAAAAGCTATCTTGAAGAAATAGAAAAATCAAACGGCGAGCTTAACGCTTATGTAAATGTAACTCCCGATACAGCGCTTGAAACCGCAAAGACTGTTGACGAAAAAATTGCAAAGGGCGAAGAAATCGGTATGCTCGAGGGTGTTCCGATGACATTGAAAGATAACCTTTCCACAAAGGACATTGAAACTACTTGCTGTTCTAAAATCCTTAAAGGTTACAAGCCGATTTATAATGCAACTGTATGGGAGAATCTTTCTGCACAAAATGCAGTTATGCTCGGTAAAACAAATATGGACGAATTTGCAATGGGTTCTTCGTGTGAAACTTCATGCTTTGGCGGTGCAATGAATCCGTTTAACACAAAGTATGTATCCGGCGGTTCATCAGGCGGCGTAGCAAGCGCTGTCGGCGCAAACATTGCAGCATACGGACTTGGTTCTGATACAGGCGGTTCTATCCGTCAGCCTGCAAGTTTTTGCGGTATCGTAGGTCTTAAGCCGACATACGGCAGTGTATCCCGTTACGGTCTTATCGCTTATGCAAGCTCACTTGACCAAATTGGACCTATCACAAAGAGCGTTGAAGATGCGTCTATTGTATTTGATGCAATTTCACAGTATGACGAAAAAGACAGCACTTCAAAGGGTAATGTCGGCGGCGCAACTTACGGAAAGCTCAACAATGACATCAAAGGTATGAAAATCGGTATTGCCCGTGAGTATCTTGACGGTATTCGTGACGATGTTAAAGAGGCAGTTCTCAAAGCCGCAAAAGTTTATGAATCACTCGGTGCAGAAATAGTGTATTTTGATATGCCCGCACTTAAGTTTGCTCTTCCTGTTTATTACATTATTGCCTGTGCAGAGGCATCTTCAAACCTCGGCAGATACGACGGTATTCGTTTTGGTTATAAAACACCGCATTATAACGGCACTCACGATATGATTTGCCGCACCCGTTCAGAGGGCTTTGGTGAGGAAGTTAAGAGAAGAATTCTTCTCGGCACATATGTACTCTCTGCCGGTTATTATGACGCTTATTATAAAAAGGCACAGAATTTGCGTGGAACCATTGTAAAGGCATTTACAGATGCATTTGAGCATTGTGATGTAATTCTTGCTCCAACAGTTCCTATGACTGCTTTCGAGGCGGGTCACGCAGTTTCCGATCCGATTGAAACTTATCTTACAGATATTTGTACCGTACCCGTAAATATTGCAGGACTTCCGGGTGTATCTGTTCCTTGTGGATTTAACGCAAACGGTATGCCAATCGGTATGCAGCTTATCGGCAAGAGTTTTGGCGAGGCTGAAATTTTAAATGCAGCGTTTAAGTATCAGCAGGCTGCCGGAGAAAACTTTAAGGATACAAAGTGGGGTGTTAAGCTGTGAAATATGAATTAGTTGCGGGTTTTGAAACCCATATTGAACTTGCTACAAAGACAAAAATTTTCTGCTCATGTACAACAGCGTTTGGCGGTGCACCTAACTCACATTGCTGTCCTGTATGTATCGGACTTCCCGGTACACTTCCAAAGTTGAACCGAGAGGTTGTAAACTTTGGCATTAAGGCAGGTCTTGCTACACATGGCGAAATTGCAGAGATTTCTAAAATGGACAGAAAGAACTACTGCTATCCTGACCTTTCAAAGGCTTATCAAATCAGCCAGCTTTATGCACCGCTTTCAATAGGCGGCTATGTAGAGCTTTCAAACGGCAGAAAAATCAGACTTCATCATATTCATATTGAAGAAGATGCAGGAAAACTTATTCATCAGCACGGCGACACATATGTCGACTACAACCGTGGCGGTGTTCCTCTTATCGAGATTGTATCGGAGCCTGATATTCGTTCTATTGACGAGGCTAAGGAGTATGTGGAAAAATTACAGCAGGTAATGCGCTATATAGGAATTTCCGACTGCCGTATGCAGGAAGGCTCAATGCGTTGCGATGTTAATATTTCTGTTCGTCCTGAGGGCAGTGAAACTCTTGGAACAAGAACAGAGATTAAGAATATGAACTCAATTACAAATATTGCCAAAGCAATGGAGTATGAGTATGAGCGTCAGGTAGATTTAATTGAGAGCGGCGGCAAAGTAGTGCAGGAAACTCTCCGTTATGATGATGCAACAAACACTACATCTTCAATGCGCAGTAAAGAGGACGCTCACGATTACCGTTATTTCAGAGATCCTGACCTTGTTACAATCAATGTCCCAAGAGATGTTGTGGAGAGCTTAAAGGCTGAAATGCCTGAACTTCCTTCTGACAAATGCAAGAGATATATTGAAGAACTTGAAATTCCTGAAAAGGATGCACAACTTCTTACAAAATACAGAAAAATCAGCGAGTTCTTTGATAAGGCTTGCGAGGGTGTAAAATCCGCAAAGACTGTATCAAACTTTATTATCGGTCAGATTTTCCGCAGAACAGAAACCGAGGCTGATAAGGAAACATTTGATGTATCAATAACACCTGAACAACTCAATGAGCTTGTAAAATTGATTGACAGCGGCAAGATACGCAATAACCTTGCTAAGGCTACACTTGAGAAAATGCTTGATTCCGGCAAGGGTGCACTTGATTTTATCAGTGAAAGTGATATGGCAGGACTTGATGAAAACACTGTAAATGAACTTTGTAAACAGGCTATAGAGAACAATCCTAAGGCTGTAGATGATTACAAGAACGGTAAGGAAAAAGCTATTAAGGCTCTTGTCGGTAATGTAATGAAGAACAGCCGTGGTAAAGCAGATGCTGCAGCAGTTGAACAGAAACTTAAAGATATGATTTTTTAAAGTTTTATTATATAAGAGTGAAAGCCACTTTTGATTTAGTTCAAAAGTGGCTTTTGTATTTGTGGATTTTTGTATTAGAAATTAAAATAAATTATGGTTGAGTGCACAGCTTAGCCAAGCAATTATAAAAGTTTGGTCGACCTTTTCAAAGGTCGTGGGTGTGGGCAAAGCCCACAAATACTTTCCGTTTATGCAATCTAACGATATCCAAACAGCTCGCTGTTTGGCGGCTTGAACACAACGGCGAAAGTCCTTTAATGCGATAGCAACAAGAAAGCCATTCGATATATAATGAAAAGTTAATCATTTCTTTTATAAAAGGCTGTCGCCTGTTTTTCAAACTATGTGCAAGCACGCAAACAGCGTGGCTGTTTGCGCCTGATAAATTGTTATATCGGAAGATTTTTATGGGCGCTGCCCGAACCCGCAATTTTTGAAAAAATTGAGTAAACTTTTTTGTTTTTGAGAGAAGAATTTAGCGTTAGCTAAATTTCAATGCCCAAGCGACACTACGCTAAACCAATATTTAAATAAGCTGCAAATGTTACCCATTTTATCATTAAAATTATAAGTAACCATAAAAGTATTGTCAATACGATGGGGAATAGAAAATCAGGGGGTGTGAGTGGAGGTTTATTAGCATTTTTAAAACTCTCCTTTCCAATCATTGTAATTAATCCGGATAAACCTCCAATGCCAAGACTTATAGCCAGACTGATTGAAAGTTGTTTATAATTAATTTTTGTTCACCTCAAAAAAATGCTCCTGTTCTATTTTATGAACAGGAGCATTTTTTATTTGGGAATTAGAAAGTAAGGAGAATTAATTAAAAGATTTAAATAATTTATGAATTAAAATTACTGGTAATCGCAAACATTTACCCATGAGAGTAAGAATTCACGCTCTTCCTCTTTGCCCTTAACTGACTGAGAAGCAGCTACAATCGGTAACCATTCCTGTACATACTGGCGAGCAGTATCAGTCTTGTCACAGAATAACTTAATATACTTTTCAGCAAGTTCATCCTGCTTGTTAAGTTTAAATAAGAGATATGTTCTTGCAGCATCAGCAGAGCCGTTGCCTTGTGTTGCATGTGACCAGTCGAGAATATACGGTGTGCCGTCAGCAGTAATAATTATGTTACTTGGGTTAAAGTCACCGTGGCAAACCTTTGTATGCTTAGGCATACCGTGTAAACGGGTAGAAAGCTCATATCTTGTTGTAGCGTCAAGACCTGTTTCGGAAATTTTACGCTGCATTTTATCTTTAAGTTTGTTAAGTAAAGGAGCTTTCTTTGATAAAACTTCCATCTGCAAATTTACAAATAACTCAAGATATTCGTCTGTCTTTTCAGGATTTTCTTCCATAAGTTGAGCAAGTGTTTTACCTTCGATGTAATCGGAAATGATTGCCCACTTTCCGTCAATTTTAGTTACTTCCTGTAAAGACGGAATATTAAGACCTGTTTCTTCTACACGAGCCTGATTAAGTGCCTCGTTGAGTATATCTGATTTTGGGAAAGATTCGTCAAAAACCTTAATGGTCTTATCGCCATCTTTATATATAACCTTATTCTTTCTTTCGGCAAGAATTGTTTCAAATTTCATAAAAGTCATTCCTTTCAATAAAAAACTAAGCAATTTCTCTTTTGCTTTGGTTATATTATACAACAACTTTATGCTTAGGTATAGAGGTAAAATAACAGAAGTTTTAATAAATTCTTTGGTTAATTAGACTATATAATTTTACTGTTTTTGTATGAGTGAATAAAAAATAATACCATAATTAAGCGTATATAACAAAAACTATGTTAAATTATTAACTAAACTATTGATAAAAACTTAACAATGTTTTGTGCATATTGACAATTTTTTAACGATAAATATTTAACAATTAAATTATGGTTTAGCAGAGTGTCGGTTGGGCATTGAAATTTAGCTAACGCTAAATTATCCTCCAAAAAGCAAAAAAGTTTACTCAATTTTTTCAAAAATTGCGG
>ENA-UPSY01001722-UPSY01001722.1-human-gut-metagenome-genome-assembly--contig:-NODE-1722-length-21696-cov-16.703872_pt1 | contig 21696 bp, 16 predicted proteins | sample MGYA00250044_ERZ773365 | MGnify/ENA primary metagenome ERZ773365 (study PRJEB29103, sample SAMN06111932) | human gut metagenome | biome: human gut; feature: ankylosing spondylitis patient; material... | reverse complement strand
GCCGGAAGAATAATAATGAGGCTGTCGCACGATTTCTGTGTGACAGCCTTTATGTTGGGTATATATGGCAATTTGTCAGGAGAAGAATATGGCTGTAGGAATTTATGTATTGCATCTGCACCCAGGTGAGGAAGAAATCAGGCGGACATTCCTGCGGGAAGCTGCAGAATATGTGGATCCGGTGCGGTGTAAGAAGGTACAACGGCTGAAAAGCACCGGAGCAAAGGCAGCCAGTCTCGGCGCGGGAATGCTGTTGCAGAAGATGGCTCTGGATCTGATAGACGGTACGGAGAATACCGGAATCCTGTTTCTGGAAGAGGATGAGCTGCTTGCGGTGTTACAGGAGCGGATGCACCGGGACAAGGCGGGGGCGTTATCCTTTTCCTACGAATATGGAGAACTGGGGAAGCCACAGATCGTGAATATCCCGAAAAAATTCAATCTGTCTCATTCCGGAGACTATGTGGTCTGCGCGGTAGGAGACGGAGAAGTGGGAGCGGACATTCAGAAATGGGTTCCCTATAAGGAACGGACGGCAGAGCGTTTTTTTGCGCCAACGGAATGGAAACTGCTGCAGGAACTGCCTGCGTCACAGCGCACGGAACTGTTTTACCGATTGTGGAGCAGAAAAGAAGCCTACGGCAAATACACCGGCCAGGGGATCGGCAGTGCAGTGGGAGAAGATTTCTCCGACGAACAGAACTGGCAGGAAAAGCAGATATGTTTCCGGGAACGGGTTCTGGAGGATAGCTATTCGCTGGCGGTCTGTTACGGAACAGCAGAAGCGTAAAAGATAGGGAACGAGAAAGCTGTACAGGGATAGGAAGCATGAAAAGCGGATGCGCCTTACATGGAAAGCGCGAAGAAATGAGGACTTTATGAAAAGATTAATGATGTATCTGAAAGATTATAAGAAAGAGTCCATACTGGCACCACTGTTCAAACTGCTGGAAGCATTTTTCGAACTGATGGTTCCTCTGGTAATGGCAAATATCATTGACTATGGTATTTTCAATCGAAATATGGGTTATATTGGCAAAATGGGGCTGGTTCTGCTCCTGCTCGGCGTAGTGGGACTGGCTTCCTCCATTACGGCGCAGTTTTTCGCAGCCAAGGCGGCAGTGGGATTTTCTACCAAGCTGCGTCAGGCATTGTTTGATCATATTGAGGATCTGAGCTTTACGGATATTGATAAGGCGGGAACTTCCACCATGATCACCCGTATGACCAGTGATGTGAACCAAGTGCAGTCCGGTATCAACATGACACTGCGTCTGTTCTTACGTTCCCCGATCATTGTCTTTGGTGCCATGATCATGGCATTCACCATTGATGTGAAATGTGCCCTGATCTTTGTAGTGGCGATTCCTTTGTTGTCCATTGTAGTATTCGGTATTATTTTATCCACAATCCCTATGTACAAAAAGGTGCAGTCCAGGCTGGATCAGGTATTGGGCATCACCAGAGAGAATCTGACCGGTGTCCGTGTCATCCGTGCATTCCATCAGGAAGCGAAGGAAGAAGAGCGATTCCGGGAGAACAATGAGGCATTGTCCGCTATGCAGATCTTTGTAGGTAAGATCAGTGCCTGCATGAATCCTGTGACCTATGTCATCGTAAACGGTGCTATCATTGCCCTGATCTATACCGGTGCGGTACAGGTCAACATCGGTAACCTGAGCCAGGGTGAGGTGGTAGCGATCATCAACTATATGAACCAGATACTGGTAGAGCTGGTGAAGCTGGCAAACCTGATCGTAACCATGACCAAGGCTCTGGCCTGTGCAGAACGTGTAGCTTCCGTTTTCGATATCGGCGCAGATGCTGCATATGTGGGAGCGCAGAATCAGAAACTAGCGGATAAGGTAGATAAGAGCGCACCTTTCTTAGACTTCAAACATGTATCCCTGACTTATCAGGGAGCCGGAGCACCTACTTTGCAGGATATGAACTTCACCGTAAACCGTGGCGATACCGTAGGTATCATCGGAGGTACCGGTTCCGGTAAGACCTCCCTGGTGAATCTGATCCCAGGTTTCTATCCGGCGACAGAAGGTGAGATCCTGTTGGAAGGCAGAGATATCCGGACCATGAGTGATGAGGAACTGCGCGGACGTATCGGCGTCGTACCGCAGAAGGCAGTCCTGTTCAAGGGAACGATCCGCAGCAACCTCCAGTGGGGCAAACCGGATGCTACAGAAGAGGAAATGTGGAAAGCACTGGAACTTGCACAGGCATCGGAAGTGGTAGACGGTAAGCCCGGAAAGTTAGATGCAACTGTGGCACAGAACGGTAAGAACTTCTCCGGTGGACAGAGACAGCGTCTGACGATCGCAAGAGCCTTGGTCAGAAATCCCGAGATTCTGATCCTGGATGACAGTGCCTCCGCACTGGACTACGCAACGGATGCAAAACTCCGTGCAGCAATCCGGACTTTGGAAGATAAGACCACAACCTTTATCGTATCCCAGCGCGCCTCCACGATCCGCCATGCGGACAAGATCATCGTTCTGGATGATGGAGAGATCGCAGGTATGGGAACCCATGATGAGTTGTTAAAGGACTGCACCGTATATCAGGAGATTTATTATTCCCAGTACCCTGAACAGAGAGGAGGTGTTCGGTAATGCAGAAGAAAAATAACAAAGAGACGATGAAGCGGGTATTGAAATATATCCGGAAATATACACCGGCACTGGTACTCTCCCTGCTGTTAGCAGGCCTGACCGTGTTACTGACCTTATATATCCCTATCCTCACCGGTAATGCGGTGGATCTGATCATCGGCGAGGGACAGGTGGATATGCCCGACATCTTTGCCATTATGAAAAAAATCGCTATCGTCATGATCATCACGGCAGTAGGCCAGTGGGTTATGAACACCTGCAACAACTATATTACCTATCATGTGATCCGGGATATCCGTACGGATGCTTTTGCGAAGCTGGAGATCCTGCCCTTAAAATATCTGGATGCCCATGCTTACGGTGATATCGTGAGCCGTGTTATTGCGGACGTGGATACTTTCGCAGACGGTCTGCTGATGGGATTTACCCAGCTGTTCACCGGTGTACTGACGATCCTGTGTACGCTGGGCTTCATGTTGGTGACCAATGTGCCCATCACACTGGTAGTAGTATGTATCACTCCGGTATCCTTCCTGGTGGCAAAATTCATTGCAACCAAGACCTACTCCATGTTCAAGGAGCAGTCCGAGACCAGAGGCGAGCAGACCTCCCTGATAGAGGAAATGATCGACAACCAGAAGATCGTAAATACCTTTTCCAGAGGAGAAGCGGTGAAGAGCAAGTTTGGAGAGATCAACGGCAGATTGCAGAAATGCTCTCTGAAAGCTATCTTTTTCTCATCCATTACGAACCCGGCGACCCGTTTTGTTAACAGTCTGGTATATGCCGGTGTCGGTGTGTTCGGTGCGCTCGTAGCGATCAAGGGCGGTATCAGCGTAGGCCGTCTGTCCTGCTTTTTAAGCTATGCGAACCAGTACACCAAGCCCTTCAACGAGATCTCCGGCGTGGTAACAGAATTGCAGAATGCTTTTGTCTGTGCCGGACGTATCTTTGAACTGATCGACGAGGAGCCTCAGGTGCCCGATGCTGCGGATGCAAAAGTATTAGAAGAGGCTCAGGGCAACGTAGATCTGAAGGATGTATATTTCCAGTATGTACCGGAGAAGAAGCTGATCCAGAACTTTAACCTGCAGGTAAAACCCGGGCAGAGAGTTGCTATCGTAGGTCCTACCGGATGTGGTAAGACTACCGTGATCAACTTGTTGATGCGTTTTTACGATGTGAACTCCGGGTCCATTCAGGTGGATGGTACCGACATCCGGGATATCACCAGAGGAAGTCTCCGTACCAATTATGGTATGGTGCTGCAGGAGACCTGGTTACGTTCCGGCACTATCCGTGACAACATCTGCATGGGTAAACCGGACGCTACCGAGGAAGAGATCATCGCAGCAGCCAAGGCATCCCATGCCCATAGCTTTATCAAGCGACTGCCCCAAGGGTATGACACCGTGATCACCGAAGACGGCGGCAGCCTGTCCCAGGGACAGAAACAGCTTCTGTGTATCACCAGAGTCATGCTGTGCCTGCCTCCCATGCTGATCCTCGATGAGGCAACCTCCTCCATCGATACCCGTACCGAGATCAAGATCCAGAACGCATTCGCCAAAATGATGGAAGGCCGCACCAGCTTCATCGTAGCCCACAGACTTTCCACCATCCAGAGCGCTGATGTCATCCTGGTAATGAAAGACGGAAACATCATCGAACAGGGCAACCATGAGACCCTGCTGGCAAAGGGCGGTTTCTACGCGAATCTGTATAACAGCCAGTTTGCCGTGTAACGAGACATGCAAAGGCAAGGAAACTACCACTCAATGGGGAGCTTGCTCACCAGGGAGTGGTAGTTTTTTTGACTTTATACGGCGACAGCCGTCATCCGCCGAAAGCCCGCCAGGGCTTTTGGCGGATGCTGGCATGGCTCGTTACACTTTCCCCGTCAGCGGCACGCCCTTTGCCCTGTTCTTTTCCAAAAAGACAGAAAATATGTCGAAAAATATCAAAAATTGTAAAAATATACCAATGCAGTAAAAATATTGAAAATAAATTAAAATATTTCAAGAAATGTGTTGACAAATGTACAAGCATGTATTATATTAGACTTAACAAAAGGGAAACGGAACAACCCAACAAAGAAGGTTGGGAGAGAAGTACAAAAGAATCTATAGAAAGAGAGGTACAGTCCACCTAACAAGTAAAGTCCTACCACAGTCTTCCATGATGTACAACTGAATAGAACTACCAAAGAGAACCAATTTACATAGAGAACATCAAGTACACAGAAGAAAAAGTAATGAACAACAGAAGATAAGAATTATCTCACATTACAGTACATACGTACAAAAGAAAAGTGGAAAGAGAACAAAAGACAAAATGGAAGATCAAATTTAAGAAAGAGAGGGCAAGCCATTGGAGCCTGTAGTCTGAGAGGGCGTACTGATTGAAGGAATGATCGGTACGCTCTCTTAATGTTATATAACTATTCAGAGCCAGGTAAAAAATCAGGATGGTCGTCAAATGTTTGCATTTGTAAGTCCATATTGGATTTTTTATTTTGCGAATGAGGTTCTGAATAGTTGTACAATTTTCCAGTGGAAAAACCTACCGATATCATGTACAATAGAAGAATAGTACAGATAGAGGAGTTATGAAAATGGACACAAACGAACAGAATCAGCAGGACAAAAGAGAACTCAGACATAAGAGAAGACAGAGAAATCAGATCATTGCATATACGGTTGTAGGTATTATGATCCTGTTGCTGGCGGTGGGAATTGCTTTTGCTGTAAGTAAGATTACCAGCATGAGTCGTAATCAGGAAGAACAGCAGAACAAGGTGGATGAGATCCTTTCGGATGAGGAGACAATCCAGGCGCCGACGGAAAGCCAGGAGACAGTGGTGGAACTCACGGATGAGCAGAAGCTGGATACCATTATCAATGAGGCAATCATCCAGAACATGCCTCTGGAAGATAAGGTAGCCGGATTATTCATTACGACGCCGGAATCGATCACCGGTGTGTCTGCGGCAGTACAGGCGGGAGACGGTACCAAGGATGCGTTATCCCAATACCCGGTAGGTGGAATCGTATACGCTGCGAAAAACATCCAGTCTGCAGATCAGCTGAAGCAGATGATCGATAATACCAAATTATATACCAGCTATCCCCTGTTTATTGCCATTGACGGAGAGGGAAGCGATACAGATGCGGTAGCTGCGGCAGGCCTTGGCACTAAAGTGGACACACCCCAGAGCATCGGGGCTACCGGAGATACCAACAATGCGTACCTAGCGGGAACCACGGTGGGAACTTATCTGGCAGAGCTGGGCTTTAATCTTGATTTCGCACCTTCTGCAGATCTCAGTGTAGTGGATGGAAATGCGGCAGGCAGCAGTTCTTACGGATCGGAAGCGGACAATGTGGCATCCTTTGTAGGATATATGCAGGCAGGATTACAGGAGCAGAAGGTGACCGCATGTATCGGACAGTTCCCTGGTATCGGCAGCAGTACCCAGAGCACGAAGGACGGCATGGCATCTACAGACAGAAGTGCGGAAGATTTCAGGGCCAATGAATTTGTGGTTTTCCAGACTTGTATCGACAATGGCATGACCAAAATGATCCGCATCAGTAATATGGCGTCATCTTCCCTGACCGGAGACAATACCCCCTGCACGTTCTCCAGCGCGGTGGTAACGGATATTTTAAGAAATGAACTGAATTTCCGCGGTGTGATCGTGTCCGGAGCCATGAATGAGGCTGCAATCTCCAATTACTATGGAGCAGATGAAGCTGCGGTACTGGCACTTCGCGCAGGCTGTGATATGATCTATGCACCGGAGAATTTTGAGACGGCATACAACGGAGTATTGGAGGCTGTACAGAACGGCACCATTTCCGAGGAACGCATCAATGATTCCCTGCGGAGAATCTACCGTATCAAATATGCGGATAAACTGGAACAGTAAAGAAGATAGAAGACGATTGCATGTGAGTGCAGTCGTCTTTTTTCTTGTAAAAAATGGCCGTTCATGTTATCTTAGCAATAAGAGCAATATTTCTCTTACAAATTCTCATATCGTTGACTAGCGATCTATAGTCGTTTTCCCAGAGACGTGAATGGAAGAAAGAAACATGAAGTTAAAATGAAGGTGGTGAAAAGAGTGAAGTGTATAGCATAGGAAAATAAATCAAAAAATATATAAATGTATAACAGAGGATATTATTACCGAAAAGGTTATTATCACAGACAATCAGATTCAACATATTAAGGACAGACATCCAGAGGCATATAATAAAGTATTGAAAAATATACAGGAGGCAATAAGTACCCCAGATTATATTATTAGGGATAAGCATGCATATACGGGACTGATTATTAAAAGAATACAAACGGAAGAAGGATTTTTACAGATTGTATTAAGATTATGTACTTCGGGGGATGAACATGGATATAAAAATTCTGTGATTTCATGCTGGAAAATTAGTGAGAGAAGATTGCAGAATTACTTGCGAAATAAAGAAATTCTTTACAGTAGGGAATAAACAGGGTATAATCTATATACAATAAGAGAGGAACTATCTGAGGTGGTAAATTTCGTTGCAACCACGCACCCTATGGGTCAAAAGAGATGCAGGAGAGGCGACGCCTGCCGGATGGTTTCTTGCTTATGTTATTGAGTCACCATTTTGTGGTGGCTTTTTTAGTTTTAACCACATTCGTTGTAGAACCAGCTGTCTACAATTTCATGCAGACACAAAAAGAGCGGAAACCCTGTAAAATCAAGGCTTCCGCTGCAAATAAAAGAAGCGCGAGACGGCGCACGAGGTCCGGGGGACCTCGGCCTGCGCGGACCGGAGCGGAGCGTAGACATCGAACTTTCGAGCCCTGGCAGGGCTCGAAAAAAAGAACGATACCGATTTGGTATCGTTCTTTTTTCAAGCGCGAGACGGGGATCGAACCCGCGACCCCCTCCTTGGCAAGGAGGTGCTCCACCGCTGAGCCACTCGCGCATATCTTACGGACAAGTTATAATATACTATAGGGCTCCGGAAATGTCAATAAAAAAAGTGTGCATCTTTTTTGTAAATTGCATATACAATTAACGCAGCAGTATTCTACGCAGCCATCCGGTGAATTTCCGCTCTATCAGGATCCAGCACAGATAAGCCAGAACAATGCTTATTACAACGCTTACGATCAGTCCGACAACAGACAATGCGGATAGGGTGGAAAAGTCAAATACCACACGGTCCAGAAACATAACCGGATAGTAGTGTACCAGATACAGGGAATAGCTGATATTTCCCAACTGCACAAAAAAGCGGGGCATGGAAAGCCGCAGGCCTGCGAGAAAGGCAAGGATTAACAATAGCAGAGCCGGGAGCCCCCACTGGGGAAGCCTGAGGAACCCAATCACATTGATCCGGGGCGTAAAGTAAGCAAGCAGACAAAAGATTACCGGGATACATACCGCGGATATGAGGCTTACTGTCCGCGAAACCGGATGAAGGGTATGCCTGCGATACAAATACCGCAGCAGATAGTAAGCCAGAATTCCGAAGAGAAATTCCAACATGACAGGATCTCCGTAAAAAATGAGGAAAGGAGAAAGTACATTACCTATCGGAGACTGCCAGGATGAGATCGCCGGAGCAAATATCTGTACCATTCCCACCAGAATCACCAGAAATGCGCTGCAGATCAGACCGCGGTATTTCATGCTGATGTGAAAGGCAATGAAAAACAGCAGATAGAACAGCATTTCACAGTTGATGGTCCAGCCGATCCGTACCAAAGGCTGGATCGCTCCGCTGCCGATATCAAAAGGAATAAACAGCAGACTTTTGACAAGATAGGAAAAATCGTGTCTGGTCTGTTGGAACATGGAAGGAAACAACAACAGCGACAGATAGGTTCCCAGTGTCATCAGGTAGTAAAGCGGAAGAATCCGGACCAGGCGTTTGCGGAAGAAATATTTGGTACTTTTTTCCGTGGTAAACATGATCATGAATCCGCTGATACAAAAAAAGATGTCCACACCGAAAGCTCCAAAGTTCAGAAAACGGACATGCTGAAATACCACAAAAAGAGCAGCCAGACCGCGTAAAGCCTGGATGCTGTCAAAATGCAGTTCATGAAACTCTTTATTAACTGTTATATTTTCCATAGAAATAACCATGCCTTTTTGTACTAGTTTACGAAATATAACTCCATTTTAACATTTTTGCGGGAGATTGGGAAACATTTTATTCAGGAAAAAAACTTGCGTACTGCGATATAAAATAATACAATAATAAGTGAATATAGATTATGCCCAACGGGCTGGGCATAGGAACCGGCGAACCGCAATTTGCGGAACTGGCAGAGAATAACAGGACGGTATGGATATAGATATGAGCGCAACGAGACAGCAGATGTTAGAGACAGCAGAACACCTGAATCAGCAGATGACAGACGGAATTCCTTTTACCTGGGAGACTCTGGAACAGGCACTTACCTCTGTGACAGAACAGGATGATAAGGGAATCCACGGATGGATCTGCTATTTTGCTGCCTTTTATCAACTGACAACAGGGAATCAGGAGGGCTGCCTGCATTATCTGGATGAGAGCGTCAGGTGTCTTCTGGGAACGGATCAGGAGCATCATGTAGCCAGAGTGTACAATATGATCGGTATTGTGGCACATATGCAGAACAACCTGTCGCTGGCCATGGAACAGTACGATAAAGCATTGGATTATACGGAAAAATACGATGATAAGATGGTGCACAGCATTGTACTGAGCAATATGTCGGATGCGTATTATCTCATAGGAGCTTATGAAAGAGCTGTGCAGTGCCATGCGGAATGTATCCGCGAATTTGAACAGGCGGATGACAACAGTACATACAGCAGGATCAATTTCCGGAAAATGCTGGCAGAGTACGGATGCTGCCTGCTGCATCTGCATATGGATGACGAGGCGGAAAAGGTACTGTGTAAACTGGAAGAGACCGGGCAGAGCAAGGAGGTCATACGTGAGACAAGGCTGGGTGTCAATGTATTTCTGGCTTATCTGGCGGAGCGAAACGGAGACCGGAAGAAGGCAGAAGAGCATGTACATACAGCGGTAATGGCATTAGAGGATATGACACAGGTCTCTTCCGAATACGACAGTATTCAGAATCTGCTGCAATATGTGGAAAAGATAGGCAAGACGGAACAGATAGAGGAAGTATTGAACTGTCTGGAACCCAAAGCTGCCATTGAACAGAACAAGAGTCTGCTATTGCAGCTATTGTCTTTGCGGATGCGTTATTGCAGTTCCAGGATGACTCCGGAAGAATTCAAACAGAGCGCGGATACCTTTTTCCGTCTAAAGGACAGCTGGGAACTGACAGAAAACAGTCAGGTCATGTATATGATGGAACTCAGAAAACGATTACAGACAGCAGAAGAGGAGCAGAAGGAACAGGAACGCAAGAGAAACCGGCTGTTGTATCAGGCAGACCATGACGAGCTGACAGGACTCTATAATAAGAGAAGCCTGAATCGTTATCTGGAGGATGTGTTTGAAGCCTGTCTTCTGAATGAGAAGGAACTGGGCATTCTGTTCCTGGATATTGACCATTTCAAACAGTTGAATGATCGCTATGGACATGGAAGGGGAGATGAAGGAATCTGCGCGGTAGCGGATACTCTGAAAAAATGTTTTCCGGAGGACTATGTGGCGCGTTACGGCGGAGATGAATTCCTGGTGGTCATGACGGGACGTGACAGGGAGTATGCAGAGGAACATGCAAGACAGCTATGTATGGGCATCCGTGAATGTGAGATTCCCAATGAAGACTCTTCTGTGGAACCCTGGCTTACGATTTCCGTGGGTGGTGTCTGTGCTATTCCGAAGGAACCAAACCGAGTGTGGGATTTCCTGTCGGCTGCGGACAAAACACTTTATGACCAGAAAAATGAGCAAAAAGGAAAAGTACGCTTCTATGTGGGAGAAGGACAATACCTATAGCTCTGAAACCAAAATAAAGGAACACAACAATGGATAACAAGCAATATTCCACCCGCGAATTGTTTCGCAGGTTTGCACCTTATTTTAAAAAATACCGTTTTACCTTGTGGATGGATCTGTTCTGTGCAGCACTGACCACGGTCTGTGAACTGGTGTTGCCGTTAATTATGCGCTACATTACCAATGAAGGGCTGCGGGATCTTGCGTCCCTGTCGGTGAAGACCATACTTTCACTGGGAGTTCTGTATTTCGGACTTCGTATCGTGGATTGCATCGCCAGTTACTATATGTCCGATATGGGACACGTCATGGGCGCGAAGATCGAGACGGACATGCGCAGAGATGCATACAACCATTTGCAGAAGCTGTCCAATACTTATTATAACAATACCAAAGTCGGTCAGATCATGGGGCGGATCACCAATGATCTGTTTGATGTGACGGAATTCGCCCATCATTGCCCAGAAGAATTTTTCATCGCCGGAATCAAGACCGTAATCTCTTTTATCATTCTGGCAAATATCAATCTGCCGCTGACATTGATGATCTTTCTGTGCGTGCCGCTGATGTGCGGTGTGTGCATGATCCTGAATTTCCGGATGCGAAGTGCCTTTCGCAAGCAGCGTAACCAGATCGGAGAGCTGAACGCCCGGATCGAGGACAGTCTGCTGGGCCATAAGGTGGTCAAGGCATTTACCAATGAAGAGGTGGAAAATGTCAAGTTTGAGAAAGATAACGGCACTTTTCTGGATATTAAGAAGCTGACCTACCGTTACATGGCGGCATTCAATACCACAGTGAAGCTGTTTGACGGATTGATGTATCTGGTGGTATTGGTGGCAGGCGGTATTTTTATGGTAAACGGACGGATCGCCGCTGGTGACCTGGTGGCATATATGCTGTATGTATCCACCCTGATCGCAACAATCCGGCGTATCATCGAATTTGCCGAACAGTTCCAGCGGGGCATGACCGGTATCGAGCGCTTTTTACAGATCGTGGATGCGGATATCGAGATCTTCGATGAGCCAGATGCCATAGAACTGAAGGACCCGAAGGGAGAAATCTCTTTTGAAAAAGTAAGCTTTGAATATCCGGATGACCATAACAAGGTATTCACTGATCTGAACCTGCAGATCCACGCGGGAGAAAAGGTGGCCATCGTCGGTCCTTCCGGTGGTGGTAAGACAACGCTGTGCAATCTGATCCCGAGATTTTATGATGTCTCAGAAGGCAGGATCCTGTTGGACGGCCAGGACATTAAGCATTTTACGTTAAAGAGTCTGCGGGGCAATATCGGTATCGTACAGCAGGATGTGTATCTTTTCTCCGGTACGATCTATGAAAATATCGCTTATGGACGTCCCGGGGCTTCGAAAGAAGATGTGATCAATGCGGCAAAGCGTGCCGGGGCTCATGAATTCATCATGGGACTGAAGGACGGTTATGATACTTATGTGGGAGAACGGGGTGTAAAGCTGTCCGGCGGACAGAAACAGCGGATCAGTATTGCCAGAGTATTTCTGAAAAATCCGCCCATCATCATTCTGGATGAGGCCACTTCCGCACTGGACAATGAGAGTGAGTTCGCCGTGGCAAAATCTCTGGGAGAATTGTCGGAGGGGCGTACTACTCTGACTATCGCCCACAGACTTTCCAGTATCCGCAATTCCGACAGGATCCTGGTGCTGACGGATGACGGCATTGTGGAGGAAGGCAATCACGACCAGCTCATGGAACAAAAAGGGATCTATTATCAGTTCTATGAAACAGCCAATGCTTTGAAATAACATTACAAAAACGGAGGTAGAGCTATGAAACTTGTGTTTGTGGGGGCAGACCATGAAGTAACCGGAAGCTGTCATTATCTGGAGGTTGCCGGGAAACATATTTTAGTGGACTACGGTATGGAGCAGGGTGTCAATGTATTTGAAAATGTGCCGCTGCCGGTGGCGGAATCCATGATTGATTATGTATTCCTGACTCATGCTCATGTGGATCATTCGGGTCTTCTGCCGCTTCTGTATGCCAGAGGCTTCAGAGGACAGATCTATTCCACGGATGCTACAGCGGATCTGTGTAGTATTATGCTGCGTGACTGTGCACATATCCAGAGTGCCGAAGCGGAATGGAAGAATCGTAAGGCAAAACGTTCTGCGAATAATGCAGTGGTGGAGCCGCTGTATACCATGGAGGATGCAGATGGTGTGATCCGCCGGTTCGTTCCCTGTCATTACAATACGATCGTGGAAGTATGCGAGGGAGTAAAAATCCGTTTTACGGATATCGGACATCTGCTGGGCTCTGCCAGCATCGAAGTCTGGCTGACGGAGGACGGCAATACGAAAAAAATCGTATTTTCCGGCGATATCGGCAACAAGCACCAGCCGTTACTTAAGGATCCGACACCTACGAAGGAAGCGGATTATGTCGTGATGGAGTCTACCTACGGTGACAGACTGCATCCGAAGGATAAGCTGGATTATGTGGCAGAACTGACCAAGGTGCTGCAGGAGACCTTAGACCGAGGTGGTAACGTGGTGATCCCGTCTTTTGCTGTGGGCCGTACCCAGGAGATCCTGTATTTCCTGCGGAAGATCAAGGTAGGGCGCCTGGTAAAGGGTCATGAAGATTTCCCGGTGTATGTGGACAGTCCCATGGCGGTAGAGGCTACCGGCGTATTCCAGGAGAACAGGTGGGAATGCTTCGATGATGAGGCCATGGAATTCGTAAAAGAAGGCATTAATCCCATTGCTTTTTCGGGATTAAAGCTGTCCATCACCAGTGAGGAATCCAAAGCCATCAACTTCGACGAGACACCCAAGGTCATTATCTCCGCATCCGGTATGTGTGACGCAGGACGTATCCGGCATCATCTGAAGCATAATCTGTGGAGACCGGAGTGTACGATCCTGTTCGTCGGCTATCAGTCGGTGGGAACACTGGGCCGGGCACTGGTAGAGGGTGCTGATGAGGTGAAGCTGTTCGGTGAGACGGTTTCAGTGCGCGCCGAGATCCGGAAAATGACGGGACTGAGCGGTCATGCGGATAAGGAAGGCCTGATCGACTGGATCCGGGCCTTTGAAGAAAAACCGAAGAAGGTGTTCGTGGTACATGGAGAGGACAGCGTATGTACCGGATTTGCTGAGTGCCTGAAGATCGAGTACGGGCAGAGAGCCTACGCTCCTTACAGCGGTACGGAGTTCGATCTGGCAGGCAATAAGTTCACCTATGAGGCAGCACCTGTTGCCGTGCAGAAAAAGACGAAGCCTGCTACCGGAGTCTTCGAACGACTGCTTGCCTCTGCGAGACGCTTACTGGCACTGGTTACGAAGAGCGAGGGCGTCATGACCAACAAGGATATGGCGAAGTTCGCGGACCAGATCAATTCCCTATGTGACAAGTGGGAGATATAAGTGCATCCATAGGCACAAACAACCCTGAGTATGTAGGACGATAGTCCGGAATACGAAGGGGGGACGATTTCGAGAGTGCGAAGCACGGAGAAATCGGTTATATAACATAATAAGATTCTCCATCAGCTTCTGCGTGACTGCTTGCAGTCAAGGCTTTTGGCTGATGAGAGAATCAAACTGATATGAGTAAGCAAGGCGGTAGCCTGGAATACGAATATCAGAGCGATTTCGAGAGTGCGAAGCACGGAGAAATCGGTTATATATTAGAAGATAGAATAAGGAGACAACATGAGTTTAGCGGATCATATTTTTATCGATATGTGCAATGACATTTTAACCAACGGTACCAGCACGGAGGGCGAGAAAGTGCGCCCCCACTGGCCGGATGGTACCCCTGCCTACACTATTAAGAAATTCGGAGTAGTGAACCGGTACGATCTGTCGAAGGAGTTCCCGATCCTGACCTTGCGCCGGACGGCATTAAAATCCGCCACAGATGAGATGCTGTGGATCTGGCAGCGCAAGTCCAACAACATTCATGATTTAAACAGCCACGTCTGGGATGAGTGGGCAGATGAAAACGGCTCGATCGGTAAGGCATACGGCTATCAGATGCAGGTGAAGCATCAGTATAAGGAAGGCATGATGGATCAGGTGGACCGCGTGATCTACGATCTGAAGAACAATCCCTTCAGCCGCCGGATCATGACCAATATCTATGTGCATCAGGATCTGCACGAGATGAATCTGTATCCCTGTGCTTACGGTATGACCTTTAATGTGACGCAGAAAAAGGGAGAGGACAGGCTGACCCTGAATGCCATTTTAAACCAGCGTTCCCAGGACGTACTGGCAGCCAACAACTGGAATGTGGTACAGTATGCGGTGCTGGTGCATATGCTGGCACAGGTCTGCGATATGAACGTGGGCGAGCTGGTGCATGTCATTGCGGATGCCCATATCTATGACCGCCACGTGGATGCCATTAAGGAGCTCATCAGCAGAGACCCCTTCCCGGCGCCGAAGTTCTGGCTGAACCCGGAGATCAGGGACTTCTATCAGTTCACACCGGATGATGTGAAGCTGGAGGGTTACCAGACCGGGGAGCAGATCAGGGATATTCCGATTGCAATCTGACATGAGTAAGTAGGGCGGTAGCCCGGAATACGAATATCAGTACGGTTTCGTGAGTGCGAAGAACGGAGAAACCGGTTATTATCATAGAAACAAACAGAAACGAGGTACACCATGAATTTAATTGTAGCAGTAGACAACAACTGGGCCATCGGCAGCAAGAACGAACTGCTGATCCGCATCCCCAACGATCACAAGCATTTCCGCGAAGAGACGACAGGTAAGGTAGTGGTTCTGGGACGCAAGACTTTGGAGACTTTCCCGCAGGGCATGCCTTTAAAGAACCGCATCAACATTATTTTGTCCAAAGATCCGAATTATCAGGTCAAGGATGCGATCGTGGTACACTCTATTGAAGAATTGCTGGAAGAACTGAAGAAATATGACGAAGAGAATATCTATATCATCGGCGGAGAGAGTATTTACCGCCAGATGCTGCCTTACTGTGACGTGGCCCATGTGACGAAGATTGACCATGCCTACGAGGCGGATGCCTATTTCCCGGATCTGGACAGTGATCCTGAGTGGGAGATTACCGCAGACAGTGACGAGCAGGTCTATTTTGACATTACCTATCAGTTCTTAAAGTACGAGCGCAAGAAAGCCTGAGTGCGGAAAACGATGAAAAAGAAGATATATTTGGCAGTTACGGTTTTACTGCTTACTCTGGCAGGAATATATGTGGCAGCCAGAATGATTCTGTGGGGTGGTCCCGTAAGTTTTCGCAGTTATGTGTTGTTACTGGGGGATCTGCTGTGTCTGCTGCTTCTCCTGTTTTATGTATATCTGAGAGTACCCATCAGGCTGCACCGGAAAATACGGGACAAGTGGGGAACTCCCGGGAAATGGGAGTGGCTGGAGGATATCGGCATTGCTTTGTGGGCAGTGCTGTGCCTGATCGTCACGTTTGCCGGAATTGCCTGGATTTGGTTTGAAAATGACATCCCTTCGGAGACGCGGCTCACAGAGAATCTGATCAGTGTGGAAGAGATGGAGTTCCCGGACAGGCACTGGTATTCCTACTGGCGTCCAGAGGGCGTGCTGTTTCGGAGAGAGACGGAGCTTGCCGGTGAGGATTACATTACTTATCTGACGGAATTGATGGACAAGGAAGAAAATACCCACCCGGAGGATGCAGAAACGGTAGCAAAGCAGGCGATGGAAGAACAGTGGCTTGCGGAATACTATGCGTCGGAGACGGAAAACGCGGAAGATGTACAGGATCCCTTAGAGCCTTACGCACAGGCAGTATATGATGCTGTGCTGCAACAACAGGGCTTTTCCTTCGAAGTCTGCTACAATGCCAAAGGCAATTTCTATCTGCAGCTGGGAGAACAGGAGCAGGCGGGAAAGACCTATGCATACACGCTGGTCTACAATCGTACCTCGCAGAACGGAAAATGTGAGATTTTCGTGCTGTACCGGAATCCGGAAGAGAATCTGTCCACAGAGGCAGCACAGATCGTGGAGTTTTATGCGGTCCGCAGTGAAGATCTGCAGGTCATTGCGGGGGATAAGACCGGATGGTCAGTGGTAGCGAACAGTGCATATCAGGAAGCTACCGGAGAAAAATAATTGTAGTGAATTTAATTTGAGTTTTCAGCTAAAAGGAGAAATGAGCCACATTTTCGCTGAAAAAAGCACTGGAAAGCATAAATGTGTATATTGACTTTTATTACAAATGGTATAATAATGAAAATCAATAAATTCTGTTAAGAGAAATCAACAGGCAGAGTGGTAAACCGAGGAAAGAAGGAATACAAAATGGAAAAGAAGAACATTGACTGGGGTAACATCGGTTTCGGTTATATCCCTACGGATTACAGATATGTGTCCAATTACAAGGACGGCAAATGGGATGACGGTCAGCTGACCCAGGATCCCAACATCGTATTAAATGAGTGTGCAGGTGTATTGCAGTATGCACAGACCGTATTCGAGGGTCTGAAGGCCTACACCACAGAAGATGGACATATCGTAACCTTCCGTCCTGACTTAAACGGTGAACGTCTGGAGTCTTCCGCAGCAAGACTGGAGATGCCCATTTTCCCCAAGGAGCGTTTCGTGGAGGCTGTTACCGAGACGGTTAAGGCCAACGATGCTTTCGTACCTCCTTACGGCAGCGGTGCAACTCTGTACATTCGTCCTTATATGTTCGGCAGCAATCCTGTCATCGGTGTAAAGCCTGCGGACGAATATCAGTTCCGTATCCTGTGCACTCCTGTAGGACCTTACTTCAAGGGCGGCGTTAAGCCTCTGACCATCCGTGTCACCGACTTTGACCGTGCGGCACCTCACGGAACCGGTCACATCAAGGCTGGCCTGAACTATGCTATGAGCTTACATGCAATCGTATCCGCTCACAAGGAAGGCTACGATGAGAATATGTATCTGGATGCTGCTACCCGTACCAAGGTAGAGGAGACCGGTGGTGCGAACTTCCTGTTCGTTACCAAGGACAACAAGGTCGTAACTCCCAAGTCCGACAGTATCCTTCCGTCCATCACCCGTCGTTCTCTGGTATATGTTGCCAAGGAATACCTGGGACTGGAAGTAGAAGAGAGAGAAGTATACCTGGATGAAGTAAAAGACTTCGCAGAGGCTGGTCTGTGCGGTACCGCAGCAGTGATCTCTCCTGTAGGCAAGATCGTTGACCACGGTAAAGAAATCTGCCTGCCCAGCGGCATGACCGAGATGGGACCTGTCACCAAGAAGCTGTATGAGACTCTGACCGGTATCCAGATGGGCAGAATCGAAGCTCCTAAGGGCTGGATCCATGTGATCGAGTAATCTGGTATCAAAATTGAATAATATTAAAAATGCGTGTGGAGAATATCCGCACGCATTTTTTTTTTGTCTGTAGAATTCTTAGATTTTTCTGAACTTCCAAGAAACCGTGGCACAGAAGAAAAAAATAGGGTATAATCAGAATTTAGAGACTTTGAGAAAGCAGGAAATGTTATGTTTTTTAAAAATAGATGTCATATCACCGCGGTATTGGTGGCGGGAGTGCTGGGAATAAGTATGGTGACGGGACTGACCGCCTGCGGCAGCAGTGACGGCACAAAAGTGGTATTTACCACAGGATTTGGGAAAAATGAGGTATTTCGGATCGGGGACGAGTCCTGCTCTAAGGCGGAGATCATGATCTACCTGACCACGACCCAGAATCAATATGAGAATGTCTACGGGACGGAGATCTGGAATACTTCCCTGAACGGAGTGACTCTGGAGGATAATGTCAAGGAGACAGTGCTGGCAAGGATTGCTCAGATCAAGACCATGTACCTGCTGGCAAAAGAGAAAGAGGTCACGTTGGATGAAGCCGAGGAGGCAAAGGTCGTTCAGGCGGCACAGGAGTATTATTCTTCCTTAAATGATACGGAGATCGAGGCTATGGGTGCCACGGAGGAGATTGTGGAGAATCTGTATCGGGAATATGCCATGGCAGACAAGGTCTATCAGTTGATTATACAGGACATCAATCCGGAGATCAGTGATGACGAGGCTCGCAAAATTACGGTGCAGCAGATCTTTTTTGCAACAGCATCCACGGATATGGACGGAAACCTGAAGCCTTATTCGGAAAGCTCCATTCAGAGTGCCTATGAGAAAGCCTGCGAGGTAAGAGACCTGGCGGTGGACGGAGAACACGATTTCACGGAACTGGCATCCAAATACAGCGACGATTCCGAGATCACCTATTCCTTTGGCAAAGGAGAAGCGGAGAGCGCTTATGAGGAAGCGGCTTTCAATTTGGCAACAGACGAGGTGAGCCAGGTTGTGAAATGTGAACGAGGCTATTACATTATCAAATGCATCAATACGCTGGATCGGGAAGAGACGGACGCTAATAAATTAAAGATTGTAGAAGAGCGGAAACGGGAAGTCTTCGGGCAGGAGTATGACAGCTTTGTGAATACACTGGTGCGTCAGCTCAATGACAAGCTGTGGGATGAGATCACGCTGATCATGGACGAACAGGTGACTACGGACAACTTTTTTGATGTGTATGCAAAGTACTTTCCGGAGGAGTAATTTCTGGTTTTTTACACGCTTTATTAAAATTTTAGAATTACGGAAATATTGATAAATACTGGATTTTTGACTGATTGTTAGCACTCATTTATAATGAGTGCTAAATTTGCCTTGACTTTTTAATTTTACAGTCCTACACTTAGAATCAGTTAGGAAACAGTCAGCCATGGCTGTGCAATTTTAGAAAAGGATGTGGTAATAATGGTAGCAAAAAACGGCAGTTTGTCAATTAACAGTGAAAACATATTTCCGATCATTAAAAAGTGGTTGTATTCCGATCACGACATTTTCTACAGAGAGCTGATCTCTAACGGCTGCGATGCCGTGACCAAGCTGAAAAAGCTGGACATGATGGGAGAATATTCTCTTTCCGAAGGTTATAAGGGACGTGTGGATGTCATCGTGGATCCTGAGAAGAAGACACTGACCTTCAAGGATAACGGTCTGGGCATGACCGCCGACGAAGTGGAAGAGTATATCAACCAGATCGCATTTTCCGGTGCTACGGATTTCATTGAGAAATATAAGGACAAGAGCAATTCCGACCAGATCATCGGTCATTTCGGACTGGGCTTCTATTCCGCATTCATGGTAGCGGATGAAGTACATATTGATACGTTATCTTACAAGGATGGCGCCAAGGCAGTACACTGGGAGTGTGACGGCGGCACCGAGTTCTCCATGGAAGACGGAGACAAGACCGATGTCGGTACGACTATCACTCTGTTCTTAAATGAGGATTGCCTGGAGTTCTGTAACGAATATAAGGCTCGTGAGGTAGTGAAGAAGTATTGTTCCTTCATGCCTACGGAGATCTATCTGTCCAAGGCGAACACAAAGGAGACGCAGATCATCAAGGAAGAGGAAAAGCTTCCCGATGATGAAGTCCTGGAAGAGATCGAGCCGGAGAAGAAGGAAGCGGCAGAAGGTGAAAACGCTGAAGCTGCTGAGGGAACAGAAGAGCCTAAGAAGCTGAAGATCAGAAAGCGTCCTGAATTGATCAACGAGACACAGCCTCTGTGGACCAAGCATCCCAATGAGTGCACGAAGGAAGAGTATCTGGACTTCTACCGCAAGGTATTTCAGGATTACAAGGAGCCTCTGTTCTGGATCCACCTGAATATGGATTATCCTTTTAATCTGAAAGGTATCCTGTACTTCCCGAAGATCAACATGGAGTATGAGTCCATCGAAGGTACCATCAAGCTGTACAACAATCAGGTATTTATCGCAGATAACATCAAGGAAGTCATTCCTGAGTTCCTGCTGCTGTTAAAGGGTGTCATCGACTGCCCGGATCTGCCTCTGAACGTATCCAGAAGTGCATTGCAGAATGATGGATTTGTCAAGAAGATCGCAGAGTACATTACCAAGAAGGTAGCGGACAAGCTGGCAGGCATGTGCAAGACAGACAAGGAAGAGTACGACAAATACTGGGATGACATCAGTCCTTTCATCAAGTTTGGCTGCCTGAAGGATGACAAGTTCTGTGAGAAGATGAACGATTACATCCTCTTCAAGAATCTGGACGGCAAATATCTGACGCTGCCGGAGTGCCTGGAGATCAAGCCTCAGGATGAGGAAGAGAACAAGGAAACTGCCGTAGATGAGAACGGCAACAAGGTAGAAGCCGAAGTCGTAGAGGATAAATCTGAAGCGGAGGCTTCTGAGGAGAATGCCGGGGAAGAGAAGAAGGAAAAGATCATTTACTATGTAACGGATGAACAGCAGCAGAGCCAGTACATCAATATGTTCAAGGCTGCTAAGATGGATGCTGTGATCCTGACCCATAATATCGATCAGCCCTTCATCTCCCAGTTGGAGCAGAAGAATGAGGGAATCAAGTTCCAACGTATCGATGCGGATGTGACCGATGCCCTGAAGTCCAAGACTTCCAAGAAGGCTGAAAAAGAGATGGAAGAGCAGGCAGAGAGCATCAGCAAGCTGATGAAGAAGGCTCTGAAGAACGACAAGATCACTGTCAAGGTAGAGAAGCTGAAGAACAAGAAGATCTCTTCCATGATCACGCTGTCCGAAGAGAGCAGACGTATGCAGGATATGATGAAGATGTACTCCATGCCCGGCATGGATATGAGTGCTTTCGGCGGTGAGGGCGAGACCCTGATTCTGAATGCCAACCATCCTCTGGTACAGTACATCACCGAGCACCAGGACGGCGAGAACGCAGAAATGATCTGCGAGCAGCTGTACGATCTGGCAAAGCTCCAGCATGCACCCTTGTCCGCCGACGCCATGACCAAGTTCGTGGCAAGAAGCAATGACATTATGATGCTGTTGACCAAATAAAAATGACGGATTAAAAACAAAGGGAATCACAATCTGGGAACGGTTTGTGGTTCCTTTTTTGGGCTACACGGTGGCTCGGGGACAGATGCAGACCGGTACCGGAATTAGTATTTAGTGAATGCATATCACCCGTCTGTTAATCAAGTAGATGTATGATGAAGACAAAACGGATAGAAGTTAGTCTGCTTAGTATATGGGAACATGCAC
>ENA-UPSY01001704-UPSY01001704.1-human-gut-metagenome-genome-assembly--contig:-NODE-1704-length-21871-cov-45.838396_pt1 | contig 21871 bp, 16 predicted proteins | sample MGYA00250044_ERZ773365 | MGnify/ENA primary metagenome ERZ773365 (study PRJEB29103, sample SAMN06111932) | human gut metagenome | biome: human gut; feature: ankylosing spondylitis patient; material... | reverse complement strand
CTCTGCACAGTCAGGCTGATGCCTATGAGCAGGGCTATTCGCAGGTTCTGTGGCTGGACGGCGTAGAGCAGAAGTACATCGAAGAAGTTGGTGCCATGAACATCGCTTTCGTCATTGACGGAGAAGTGGTAACACCGTCTTTGGAAACCGGCTCCATTCTGTCTGGTATCACCAGAAAGTCTGCTCTGGAACTGTGCCGCTCCAAGGGCATTCCGGTTTCGGAACGCCGCATCACCATTCAGGAAATTGCCGATGCCTATGACGCAGGCAAGCTGTCCGAAGTATTCGGTACCGGTACTGCTGCGGTCATCTCTCCGGTAGGTCACCTGAAGTGGGGCGACAAGGTCATGACGATCAACAACAACAAGATCGGACCGGTTTCCCAGATGATCTATGATACCCTGACTGGAATTCAGTGGGGCAAGATTCCGGACAAATTCGGCTGGATCGTACCGATCGACTAAGCATGCTGCGAAAGATTCTTTCTCCCGAAACCTGTGCAGCCTGCCGGCTCTGCTGCGGGTTTGACTGTACAGACACGTGGGAATTTCCGGTACTGCCGCAGGAAACGGTGGAAGCCATGCACCGTATGGGTGTTTCGCCGAAGCTGGTTCCGGCGGGAGAGGAGCAGACATTTGCGGCACCGCCGCTGCGGAGCGAGGAATTGTTCTTCTGTCCCATGCTCTGCGAAACCGGCTGCACCATGGGGTCGGAAAAGCCCTTTGACTGCAAGGTCTGGCCGTTCCGCATGATGCGGGATTTGACCGGCAATGTGCGTGTCGCTGTGGCGGGATATTGTCCCGGCATGGAACGCTATACCGATGAGCAGCTGGAAACATTTCTGGCGGAAGAAGGCCTGGGCAAGTTGCTGCTGGCATATGCCGCAGAGCACCCTGCACATGTGAAGCCCTATTCCAAAGAATATCGTTTTCTGAACGTAAAGTAAGAACCCGTCTTCTAAGGCAATACCGCACAAAGAGCGTCTGGCGACTTTGCACGCCATCTGCTTGCAAATTTCCCGTCATATTTCACAAAAATGCTCGTGAATACATCAAGTATTCACTCCGCTTTTTGTTTCATCTGACGAAAAATTTGACGACGCATCTGTCGCACAATCTTTGTGCGGTATTGCCCTAAAACAAAAGGAGTTACCTAGCTTGAGAGCAAGGTAACTCCTTTTTGCTGTCTTATACCACGCCGGCAGAATTCCGGATCTCCGCGTCCAGTGCCGCCAGCAGATGATTCCATGTGGCAGCATCTACCACACCATCTGCCGGCAGCGGCGTGTAGCTTTGGAACTGCTTCACGGCATTCTGGGTGGCAGTGTCAAATACACCGCTGTTGCTGATCGGCGGGATCTTCGGAAAATTGTTCTGAATTGCCTGCAAAATGCCCTGTATCACGAAAACAGCACCGCCCGTATCGCCCAGCGTGTAGGCGGTGATGCCGGTGGGAAACAGTGCCAGATGCAGTACCGGTGGACGAACCTCCTGCAAATATGCCTGTGCAACAGCGTTCCATGTGGCAGTGTCAGTTTCACCGGTTGCCGGCATGTGGTTCTGCTGCTGGAACTGCTGTATTGCCTCAATGGTTTTCTCTCCATAGATGCCGTCCGGTATTACATGTGGCAGCTGCTGTATGTGGGAAATACCGTGGAGATACCCCTGTAATTCCCGAATGTGTTGTTGCTTCTGTAACTCTGTGTACGCCATGTGTCACCCTCCTTAAGGAAACACTGAATAAAGTTTGTGCGTAAGATGCGTAGTCAGATTTTTCGGCAGATTGCATAGAAATTCCGCAGGCATACTTCATGTATGGCAAGGGATTTCTGGGCAATATGACGGAAAATCTGCAAGCAGATTGCGTGCAAAGCCGTCAGGCGGGCTTTATGCAGTGTTTCCTCAGGTGATCGTATATCCCGGAGCCTGATAGGGTTGTTTGTCGTAGCCGTATTTCAAATCGGAGTACAGGCTGGTGATCGCGTTCCATACCGCGGTACCCACTACGCCGGTTTTCGGGTAGCCGAACAGTTCCTGAAACGCCATGACAGAAGCCTTGGTCATGGGGCCGAAATAGCCGGTGGCGTTGACGGTGGGAATTTCCGGATAGGTGCCGTGGATATAGGTGAGATACTGCTGCATCAGACGGACGTACTCGCTGGTAGTGCCCTCCCGCAGAACCACGCCGGGGTAGAGCACCACGTCATTGACCGAGGTGTCCAACGGTATCGATTCCACAATGCCGGTGTAGGCATCATAGAGGGCGTTCCATGTGGAAAAATCCACCACGCCCGTCACCGGAAGCCCGAACGCCTGCTGGAGGGATTTGACGGAAGTTTCTGTCTGTTCTCCGAAGTAGCCGGTAATTTCCACCGGCTGTATGGCGGCATAGTAGGCTCCCACCACTGCAAGATGATACTGGAGGGCACGGATGTTTTTTCCCTGCATGCCGAAGTGCAGATCCTCGGTGTGCGTATGCTCGATGTCCTGCTGGGTCAGCCCCTCGGAGTTCAGTTCTGCCAGGTTTTTCACGCTGGTAAAAATATAGGAGATCCGGTACCATGTGGCTTCGTTGACAATGCCGGTTGCCGGCAGCCCGAAGATTTCCTGAAAGGCAATGACGGCATCTTGTGTGATATAGTCAAAATCGCCGGCAGCTTCGCCGATTTTGGGAATGGCAGGGTAGTTTCTGGAAATGCGGTTCAGCTGTACCTGAATGGTGCGGACCGGATCATCGGAAAGTCCAAGCCGCAAATCAAATCCCGGATAGGAGGGCGTGTTGGTCATTACGGGAACGTTGGTGACAATGTCGATGTCGCTGCCGTAAAATGTGGTAAGGATCTCATAAGGAGTCATGCCCTGTTGTGCCAGCGGCACGGTGCCCCACTGGGAAAGCCCGTCACAGGTTACCGTTGTACCGTTGCAGAACGCTGTGAACAGCGGCTCCACATTGCCCTGCCGCCGGACGTAAGAGTTGAACAGTTCGTCAACCAGCTGCCCCACGTTTTCGAAAATTTCTCTGCCGTAGATGTACTTCTGGTCAAACTGGGTGGAGTTGGTGATGTCAAAGGGATACCCGCGGGAGCGATACCACTCAGTATAGACACGGTTGAGGGCAAAGCTGACAATGACGTAGATGTTGGCACGAATGGCATTTTCCGGCCACGTGGGGTAAATTTCGCTGGATACCACGTTTTTGATGTAATCGGGAAAGGAAACGGTGACGTTGTTCGCCGTTTCCTCCGGCCGCCCCAGATGCACGGTAATATCTCTGGGGATAAAGGGTTCTCCGACTGGCATATCTGGCAGCCCTCCTTACAGATTGGGTTCGGTGTTTTGGTAGACAATGGTTTTCGGCGGCTCCTGCAAGTAGCTGGGCAGGGGAATCATGTGGAAGATCTGTCGGGAGGTCGTGCCGGCGAATACTGGTACATCTTCGCTGACCTGCCGGTAAAAACCGTCTGCATAGACGCTGACATCATAGGTGCTATATGGCTTTCGGGTTTCGTCGCAGTTCAGTGAGAGAGAAGCCGCCGGCACCGGCAGCGGAATTTTTCCGGTTTCGCCGCTTTCGTTGGTGACGGCAGTGTGTTTCAGATGTACCTGTTCCTCCGTGCCGTTGGTCACCAGCACGGACACACCGGCAAGGGCACGGGCATTGCCGGCACTGCGGGTGATGACCTGAATCCAGCCGATCGCCGGCTGTTCCTGTGGAGTTTTCTCCACTTCCAGCTGCGGCGGAGGAACGGTTTCGGTAGGAAGCGGTTCCGGCATCGGGGGAGCAGGCTCCGGTTCTGGGGGCGTGGGTTCCGGCTGTGGCTCCTGCGGCGGAGCTTCTTCCGGTTCCGGAACGGGTGCCGGTGCAGGTGCAGATGCCTGTGCCGTGTGATAGAGCCGCAGCAGCTCTGCCTGATATTCTTCCGGTGTTTTTTCCATAGCAGTTAGCCTCCTGTCAAAGCGTTGATGTGAACACGTTCCGCGTTTCCACAATCTATGCGATTGTTTGAGGAAATATGTGCATGGACAACACTGCACAAAAAAGTCTGCCCTTGTCCGGACAGACTTTTTTGTTTTCCACAGTGGAATGTGGAAAGCCTATGAGAACCCTGCATAAAGCCCGCCTGACGGCTTTGCACGCAATCTGCGTGCAGGCTTGATGCAGTGTTTCCCTATCTCCGCTGGGAAACCGTCGCGGGCTCGGTCAGTGCTTCCCGTCGGAACAGGAATGTCATACACCAAAGGGCTGCGATCGCCACCAGAATATAAACGGCACGGCTGATGAACGATGCCGAACCGCCGAAGATCCATGCCACCAGATCAAATTCAAACACGCCGACCAGTCCCCAGTTGACACCGCCGATAATCAGCAGGATCAGTGCAAGTTTATCCCACATGCAGCTACACCTCTTTTCTGCAATTTCTGTGAGAATACATATCCGCTTCTCACAGTTTTGCTCTTATAGTATGCCCGCAAACCGTGTGGAATATTCTGTGGAAAACACCTGTTTTCTGACGGCATGTATTTTGATAACAACCACAAATGGCGTACCATACTTTTTGTGCAATTCTACAAAATCCACAGAGAACAGGCACTTTTTGTGTATTTTCCCTTGACGGGTGACCGCGAATTGTGTATAATAGATACGGTGATAAAACCGCAAAGATGGAGGTCTTATGATTGGTGAAAACCCTCCTATTTTGTTTTTATCAGTTCTCCATTGATTTTATCACTCGTTTTGTTGTCTCCTTTCTTTTGTTCTTGATTTTGTTTAGCCCGATTCCGGTTGGAGTCGGGCGTTTTTTTGTCTGTAGGCACTGTGCGGCTCTCAGATACAAAAATCCCTGTACATCACGTCCGATGTACAGGGATTCTTTTCGATATATCAAAATTGTTCGGGAATCATTTTCGACAGTGACTTGTCCATAACTTGTCCGTCAGGTCCTGCACATGTCCGGAGTCAGGCAGTCAGGCGACTGCGTGGATAAACGAACGAATCAAACTTACTTGTTCTTGATTGCAGCCTGTGCAGCAGCCAGTCTTGCAATCGGCACACGGAATGGAGAGCAGGAAACATAGTCCAGACCGATTTCGTGGCAGAACTCAACAGATGTCGGGTCGCCGCCGTGCTCACCGCAGATACCGCAGTGCAGCTTGCTGTTGACCGGCTTACCCAGATCGATAGCCATCTTCATCAGCTTACCAACACCAGTCTGGTCCAGCTTAGCGAACGGATCGCTCTCGAAGATCTTTGCATCGTAGTATGCACCGAGGAACTTACCAGCATCGTCACGAGAGAAGCCGTAAGTCATCTGAGTCAGGTCGTTTGTACCGAAGCAGAAGAAGTCAGCTTCCTTTGCGATGTCGTCAGCAGTCAGAGCAGCTCTCGGGATTTCGATCATGGTACCAACTTCATAAGACAGGTCAGAACCAGCAGCAGCGATTTCAGCGTCAGCAGTTTCTACAACGACCTTCTTTACGAACTTCAGTTCCTTCACATCGCCGACCAGCGGGATCATGATCTCCGGCTTAACGGTCCAATCCGGATGCTTCTTCTTTACGTTGATAGCAGCCTTGATGATTGCCTTGGTCTGCATTTCAGCGATTTCCGGATAAGTAACAGCCAGACGGCAGCCACGGTGACCCATCATCGGGTTGAATTCGTGCAGAGAAGCAATGATAGCCTTGATCTGATCTACAGTCTTGCCCTGAGCATCAGCCAGCTTCTTGATGTCTTCTTCTTCGGTCGGAACGAATTCGTGGAGCGGCGGATCCAGGAAACGGATGGTAACCGGATTGCCTTCCAGAGCTTCGTACAGAGCCTCGAAGTCGCCCTGCTGCATCGGTTCGATCTTTGCCAGAGCAGCCTTTCTTTCTTCAACAGTGTCAGAGCAGATCATTTCACGGAATGCTGCGATTCTGTCAGCTTCGAAGAACATGTGCTCGGTACGGCACAGACCGATACCTTCTGCACCCAGTTCGCGAGCCTTCTTTGCGTCAGCCGGAGTATCAGCGTTGGTACGAACCTTCAGAGTTCTGTACTTGTCTGCCCAGCCCATAACGCGGCCGAATGTGCCGGCGATGGAAGCGTCAACAGTCGGGATAATGCCGTCATAGATGTTACCGGTAGAACCGTCGATAGAAATGTAGTCGCCCTCGTGGAAGGTCTTTCCAGCCAGTTCGAACTGCTTGTCTTCTTCGTTCATCTTGATGTCGCCGCAGCCGGATACACAGCAGGTACCCATACCACGAGCAACAACGGCAGCGTGAGAAGTCATACCACCGCGGACAGTCAGGATACCCTGAGATGCCTTCATGCCGGTGATGTCTTCCGGAGAGGTTTCCAGACGAACCAGAATAACCTTTTCGCCCTTTGCGTTCCAGGTTTCTGCATCGTCAGCAGTGAATACGACCTTACCGCAGGCAGCACCCGGGGAAGCACCCAGACCCTTGCCCATCGGAGTAGCAGCCTTCAGAGCCTTGGCATCGAACTGCGGGTGCAGCAGGGTGTCCAGGTTTCTCGGATCGATCATCAGAACTGCTTCTTCTTCTGTCTTATGTCCTTCATCTACGAGGTCGCAAGCGATCTGCAGAGCAGCCTGTGCGGTTCTCTTACCGTTACGGCACTGCAGCATGTACAGCTTCTTGTTCTCAACAGTGAATTCCATATCCTGCATGTCGTGATAGTGGTTTTCCAGGGTATCACAAACCTTGATGAATTCATCGTAAGCTTCCGGGAATTCCTGTGCCATCTGAGCGATCGGCATCGGAGTACGAACGCCGGCAACAACGTCTTCGCCCTGTGCGTTGATCAGGAATTCGCCCATCAGCTTCTTTTCACCGGTAGCCGGGTCACGGGTGAATGCTACACCAGTACCAGACTCGTTGTTCAGGTTACCGAATACCATCGGCATTACGTTAACTGCGGTACCCCAGCTGTACGGAATATCGTTGTCACGGCGATATACGTTTGCACGCGGGTTGTCCCAGCTGCGGAATACAGCTTCGATAGCCAGCTTCAGCTGTTCTACCGGATCAGACGGGAAGTCTGTGCCCAGCTGGTTCTTGTACTCAGCCTTGAACTGTTCAGCCAGAGTCTTCAGATCAGCAGCGGTCAGCTCTACGTCGAACTTTACGCCCTTTTCTTCCTTCATCTTGTCGATGAGCTGTTCGAAGTACTTCTTGCCGACTTCCATAACAACGTCAGAGAACATCTGAATGAAACGTCTGTAGGAGTCATATACGAAACGCTCGAAAGCCGGATCCGGATTGCCCTTGATCATTGCAGCAACAACGTCGTCGTTCAGACCGAGGTTCAGGATGGTGTCCATCATACCCGGCATAGAAGCACGTGCACCGGAACGAACGGAAACCAGCAGCGGATTGTTCAGATCGCCGAACTTCTTGCCGTTGATCTCTTCCATCTTCTTAACGCCGTCCATGACCTGAGCCATGATCTCGTCGTTGATCTTGCGGCCGTCCTCATAGTACTGTGTGCAGGCCTCAGTTGTGATGGTGAAGCCCTGCGGTACCGGCAGACCGATGCTGGTCATCTCAGCCAGGTTTGCACCCTTACCGCCGAGGAGATTCCGCATGGTCATGTCGCCTTCGCTAAACATATAAACCCATTTGTTTGCCATTGGTAAATACCTCCAATTTTTGATTTCGATTGAATGTCCGGCTGCGTGATTGCATTCGGGGAAATCTGGCAAATTTCCCTTTCTCAACCGGCTCATTATTATTATAGCATACTTCTCATGAAAATACTATACACTTTTCAAGAAAAAATTACGCCCATTTTTGTGGCAAGTTATACAAAAATCACAATACACGAATTTTTTTTGAAAAAAGACTTGCAATCCTTTCAAGATTTTGTCATAATGTAAAAAGGGGCTTTTTCGGACGGCTGTCCGGAGGAGCACCCAATCCATGCAATGATGCAAAATCACTTTGCTCCGGAAATTTCCGGAGTGGGGTATTACAGGAGGACATAAAACATGAATCAGGTTGTTATTCTTGCCGGTGGACACGGCAAACGTATGAAGGCTGCGATCCCGAAGCCGATGCTGCAGGTACTGGACGTGCCGATGCTGGGCTGGGTGATCCGTGCATGCGAGGGTGCAGGCTTGAGCCGCATCTGCGTGGTGACCGGCTATAAGGCACAGTACGTGGAACTGTATCTGGGCAACCGCTATCGGACGGCTTTGCAGGCGGAACAGCTGGGCACCGGTCATGCAGTGATGCAGGCAGAAAAATTCATGCAGGAATTCACCGACGGCAACACACTGGTGCTCTGCGGTGATGCCCCGTTTATGGACAGCGAAACCATTGCCAATGCCCTGAAGCTGCACGAGGCACAGGAAAATGCCGTGACAGTCATCACTGCCACTTTGGAACAGCCCACCGGCTACGGCAGAATTCTCCGCAGCGAAACCGGCATTGCGGCGATCGTAGAGGAAAAAGATGCCACAGATGCACAGCGGGAGATCCACGAGGTGAACTCCGGTGCGTACTGGTTCAAGACCAAGGCTCTGCTGGAACTGCTGGGGAATCTGTCCCAGTCCAACGCACAGGGCGAGTATTACCTCACCGATACTGTGGGACTGGCACTGGAACGGGGCTGGAAAGCCAGTGCATACCGCAGCGAGAATCCGGACGTGATCCTGGGTGCCAACACCAGAAAAGACCTGCTGCATCTGAACAAGGTGGCACAGGAACGGGTTTTGGAGAAGCACATGGAAAACGGTGTCAACTTTGTCAACACCGACGGCATCATCATCGGCAACGATGTGGAGATCGGTGCGGAAACCACCATTCTGCCGGGTACCATTTTAAGAGGCAAGACCAGGATCGGTGCCAAGTGTACCATCGGTCCGAACTGCCTTATCGAAAACTGCAGCATCGGTGACCACGTGACACTGAACTATGTACAGGCGTTCGAGTCCGAGATCGAAGATGCTGTAAAGGCAGGCCCGTTTGTCCATATCCGTCCGAATTCACACCTGAAAAACGGTGTCAAGATCGGCGATTTCGTGGAAGTCAAGAACTCCACCGTGGGCGAGCAGACTGCCATTGCTCACCTGACATACGTAGGCGACAGCGACGTGGGCAAGAAAGTCAACTTCGGCTGCGGCACTGTCACCGTCAACTATGACGGCCTGAAGAAACAGCGTTGTGTGATCGGTGATAACTGCTTTATCGGCTGCAACACCAACCTGATCGCACCGGTAGAACTGGGTAAGGGTGCTTATACTGCCGCAGGTTCTACGGTCACAAAGGACGTGCCGGATTACGCACTGGCTGTGGAACGTGCAGACCTCAAGGTCAAGGAGGGCTACAGCCTGAAGAAGCTGAAAAGCAAGCTGTTCCCCGAGGACGGCGGCAAGAAGTAATTTTCATAAAATCCCCCTTGAAAAAGAACGCTTTGATCCGTTATAATAGAGGCAATACCGCACAAAGAGCGTCTGGCGACTTTGCACGCCATCTGCTTGCAAATTTCCCGTCATATTTCACAAAAATGCTCGTGAATACATCAAGTATTCACTCCGCTTTTTGTTTCATCTGACGAAAAATTTGACGACGCATCTGTCGCACAATCTTTGTGTGGTATTGCCTAGAGGACAGGGCACAGCATGCTGTGCCCGCTGACAAAAAACGGAAAGCAGTATTAGCGAAAGGATTCATGCGGCATCGGAAGGCTCTGGTGCCGCATGAAGCAGGTTATAGGAAAAATGGGCATTTTTGATTTATTTCAGCAGATCGAGTCAGGTTCCGCCGGCAGAGTGCACGGCAAGCTGACTTGGATCGTTGCCGGTCTGGGAAACCCTGGGCTGGAATACGAACACACCCGCCACAATGCCGGCTTTCTGGCGGTGGAGGAACTGGCGAAACAGTGCGGCGGCGTAAAACTGAACCAGATGAAGTTTCAGTCCAATTGCTGCGAGGCGATGCTGGGGGAAGTACGCTGCCTGCTGATGCAGCCGACGACATACATGAACCTCAGCGGCGATGCCATTGCGGCGGCGGCGAACTTCTACAAGATCCCGCCGGAGCAGGTGCTGGTCATTTATGATGACATCTCCCTGCCGCCGGGAAAGCTGCGGCTGCGGCGAAAGGGCAGTGCCGGCGGACACAACGGCATCAAGAGCATTATCGCACAGCTGGGCACGGAGGAATTCCCCCGTATCCGCGTAGGCGTGGGGGCGAAGCCAAATCCCCAGTATGATCTGGCGGACTGGGTGCTGTCCAAGTTCAGCGAGGAGGATATGACTGCCCTGCAGCCGGCACTGGAACACGCCGCAGATGCTGCCGTGAAGATCGTGGGCGGCGACATGAACACCGCAATGAATCTGTACAGTCACTAAGGAAAAACTGAATAAAGCCCGCCTGACGGCTTTGCACGCAATCTGCGTGCAGATTTTTCGTCATATTGCCCAGAAATCCCTTGCCAGACACCAAGTCTGCCTGCGGAATTTCTATGCAATCTGCCGAAAAATCTGACGACGCATCTTACGCACAAGCTTTATTCAGTGTTTCCTTAATCCGTGTTTTCTTAGAAACGAAAGGCAGGGGAATCAGCCATGCAGTTTTTTACCGCAACAATGGAACAGCTGTCGGCATATCAGGAACTGATGCGGGCAAGGCAGGAGGGTGTGACACCGGTGTCCTTTACCGGCGTTTCCCAGATTCACAAGGCACACCTGCTGGCGGCATTGAGCCAGACCTCGGCACCGGCTCTGGTCATCACTGCCGACGAAGCAGAGGCACGCCGGCTCTGTGATGATGTCAACACCATGCTGGAAGAAACTGCGGCATGGGTATTTCCGGCGAAAGAAGTGATTCTGACACCGGTAGAGGGCATCACCACTGCCTATGAACACGCCAGAATCGGAGCACTGGCTGCGTTGCAGAACGGGCAGTGCAAGGTGGTTGCCGCCAGCATCGAGGCTCTGCTCCAGCCCACCCTTTCGCCGGAACAGCTGCGGGAACATACCATATTGTTACAGCGGGACGGCACGGCAGACCTGTCGGAACTGACCAGAAAGCTGACGGACTGCGGCTATGTCCGCGGGGACAGCGTTTCCGGTCAGGGACAATTCTCTGTCCGCGGCGATATTGTGGACATCTTTCCGGTGCAGCTTTCGGCTCCGGTGCGGCTGGAATTCTGGGACGATACCATTGACACCATGCACTATTTCGATCCGGAAACCCAGCGGCGGACAGACCCGCTGGACGAGGTGCTGGTGCCGCCGGCACGGGAAACCCTCTGCGACCCTGCGGAGCTGGCGAAGAAAATTCGTATGCTGGGAAAGTCGCTCCGCATTCGCCGTGCCGATCTGGTGCGGGAAAAGCTTTATGCCGATGCCGATCATCTGGAAGCCGGCATGATTCCGGTGCATCTGGATAAGTACGCCCCGTTGCTGTGGGAGCAGCCGCCGATGCTGTATGATTACGGCATGGAGATCGTCTGCTGGAGCGAATACGGTGCCATTGTGGAGAGCCAGCGTGGGCTGATGGCACAGTATCAGGAGGACTGCAAGCTGCTGCTGGAGGAGGGTAGCCTTTGCCGCGGTCTGGAGGGCTATTATCAGGACCCTGCGGAAACGGCGGCGAAGCTGGACAAACGCTTTCAGGTGTATTGCAGCAATTTCTTACAGGGCGGCGAACATGTGGAATTTCAGAAGCTGCTCAGTGTGCAGGCAGTCCAGAACGCCCCGTGGGGCGGGGAACTGCGGCAGCTGACTGAGGACTTACAGGAGTACAGCAGTCAGGGCTACTGCACCATGCTCTGTGCCGGCAGTGAAAAAACGCTGCCGATCTTGCAGCAGGACTTGCAGGAAAGCGGGATCCGCTGCGAGCTGGCGGAACCGGACAGCGTGTGGCGTGCGGGCGTGGTCTATCTCCGCACCGGCAGCCTGTCCGGCGGCTTCGCCTATCCGGAAACCAAAACGGCTCTCATCACACAGGGCAGAGCACTCCACGCCGGCACACGGCGGCGGAAACAGCACCGCCGCGGTGAGGAAATCCGGACACTGGCGGACATTGTCCCCGGTGATCTGGTGGTGCATGCCCTGCACGGTATCGGCCGGTTTCTGGGAATCCGCAAGCTGGAACTGGAGGGCGTGACCAAGGACTACATCACCATTCAGTATGCCGGCAAGGAAAACTTGTATGTGCCGGTCACACAGCTGGACATGGTGACGAAATACATCGGTCCGCGGGAAGATTCCAACGTAAAACTCAGCCGGCTGTCCTCGCCGGAGTGGCAAAAGACACGCAGCAACGTCCGCCGTGCGGTGAAAGATATGGCGGACGAACTGCTGGCACTGTATGCCAAGCGGGAAAAGACCAAGGGCTTTGCCTTTGAGCCGGACAGTCCGGAACAGCATGACTTTGAGGCTCGGTTCCCTTATGTGGAAACGGAAGATCAGCTGGCATGCATCGACGAGATCAAGCACGACATGGAGCAGGAACGCCCTATGGAACGGCTGCTCTGCGGCGACGTGGGCTTCGGGAAAACAGAGGTGGCTCTCCGTGCGGCAATGAAATGCGTCATGAGTGGGAAACAGTGTGCCATTCTGGTGCCGACCACTGTGCTCGCCATTCAGCATTATCAGACGGCAGTCCGCCGGTTTGAACATTTTCCGGTGAACGTGGTGATGCTGTCCCGCTTCGTTCCCCAGAAGCGGCAGAAAGAGATTCTGAAAGAGATCAGAAGCGGCAAGGCGGATGTCATTATCGGCACCCACCGTATTGTGCAGAAAGACGTGGAATTCCGTTCGCTGGGGCTGGCGATCGTGGACGAGGAACAGCGGTTCGGCGTGGCACACAAGGAAAAGTTCAAGCACATGTTTGCCGGCGTGGATATGCTGACCTTGTCGGCAACGCCTATTCCCCGCACATTGAATATGGCAATGAGCGGCATACGGGATATGTCCGTCATCTCCCAGCCGCCGCAGGATCGCTATCCGGTGCAGACTTATGTCATGGAGTACAGCGAGCCGGTACTGGTGCAGGCGATTCAGCGGGAACTGAAACGGGGCGGACAGGTGTACTATATCCACAACCGCATTGACACCATTGAATTCACCGCGGCGAAGCTGCAGCGGTATCTGCCGGACGCACGGATTCTGGTGGCACACGGGCGAATGGGCGAGGCGGAAATGTCGGAGATCTGGCGGAAGCTGGTGGAACATGAGGCGGATATTCTGGTCTGCACGACCATTATCGAAACCGGCGTGGACGTGCCGAACGTGAACACCCTCATTATTGAAAATGCCGACTGCTTCGGACTGTCCCAGCTGTATCAGCTGCGGGGACGTGTCGGACGTTCCAACCGCCGTGCCTATGCCTATTTCACGTTTCAGCGGGACAAGGTGCTGCGGGAGGAATCCACGCGGCGGCTGGCGGCAATGCGGGAATTTACCCAGTTCGGCAGCGGTTTTCACATTGCCCTGCGGGACTTGGAAATTCGCGGAGCAGGCAGCCTGCTGGGCGGCAGACAGCACGGACACATGGAATCCGTGGGCTATGACATGTACCTGCGGCTGCTGGGCGAAGCTGTGGCGGAAGCCAAGGGCGAGCCGATACAGGAAACGGCAGAGTGCACCGTGGATATTCAGATCGATGCCCATATTCCGGAAAGCTATATGGAGAGCCTGAGCCAGCGGCTGGATATGTACCGGAAGATCGCCGGCGTGCGGAATCAGGAGGACGAAATGGACCTGCTGGACGAACTGATCGACCGGTACGGCGAACCGCCGAAATCGGTGCAGGGGCTGATTACTGTGTCCCGTCTGCGGAACACGGCGGCACAGCTGGGAATCACGGAGATCAACCAGCGTGGCGGCAGCATGCTGTTCTACATGGAGCACCCCACGGCGGAAATGATCGGGGCACTGTCTCGGAAGTATCGGGGACGGGTGCAGTTCGGCAGCGTGGGGAAGCCCTATCTCGGCGTGGAACTGGCGGGAGAACCGCCATTGGAATTGTTCCGCAAAGTCTTGGACGTTTTAGGAAAAGCTGGGAAAAGCAGCGTGAAATAATACTGCCGCAGTGCAATTTTGTGCGGTTTTTGTCGAAGTTAACGGATTTCCTCTTGAAATTTAGTTAAAATGTGCATAGACAGCTTTTTTGAAATGTGCTATAATACTGAAAGAATGTGAAACGCATTGCGTGGCAGTGCGTGAATAAGGAGGAGCTTACAATGAAGTTTATGAAGAAGATCATGGCAGCTGTTGCGGCATCTGCGGTTGCGGTATTGTCTTTTGCATCTCTGACAGCATCTGCTGATCTGAAGGCACAGGATAAAGCACCGTATAATGCTTTTCTGGCATTTCAGGCAGGCGGGGATAAGAAGTGGGTTTCTTCCACAGATGATCCGGCTGTAATTGCAGACAAGAACAATATTACAGAAGCAACGGAAGCAACAATTACCGGCGACGGCAGCTATTCTGTAGATATTACCATGGTGAACGGTTCGGAAACCATTGAAGCTATGATTCTTTCTACCAATATTAATGCATTTTCTTTTGCTCCGGAGGGAGCATCTACCCCGACCGGCGGTCTGCCGGAGGGCTGCACCGCAAAGGTGGAAATCGATTCTATTGAGGTTCAGCATGTTGGCGGCGGTTCTACACCGTTGGCATATGCAGGTCCGTCTGAGGGTGCACTGCGTACCGCAGATGACGGCACCAGCATTCGTGTAAATATTATGAATGTATGGACACAGCCGAAAGTAAATGACATTGGTACGGGCGATCATGTTTCTCCGGACGGCGGTTTGGCTGCCGGCGATAAGGTCGTTGTAAACTTCACCGTCAGCGGTATCTCCAACGGCGGTAACGGCGAGGGCACAACTGCTCCGTCTGACAACAGCGGCAATAACACTACTACTACCACTACCGCTGCAAACGGCGGTAACGGCACAGACGGTACTACCACAGCAGCAACAAACGCTGACGGTACTCCGGCAACAACTACCGCAGCAGGTAGCAACGGCGGTTCTTCCAACGGCAGCAATGGTGGTTCTTCCAACAGCAGTTCTGGTGGTTCTTCCAGTTCCAACAACTCCAAGAGCGGTACCAACAATGCAACCACTTCTCAGACTGGTGACTTTGGCATTGCCGCAGTCGCACTGGGTGCAGTAGCAACCGCAGCTTTGGGCGTTGGCGCATACACAATCACCAGAAAGAAGAAGTAATTCTGCTTCTGGCGAATCTTATTTTTGACAATCTCATTTTTTCATTTTTACCCCTATAATACAGGAAAAGTCCTCACTCGAAAGAGTGGGGACTTTTCCGTTTGCGGGGATATGAGCAATGTTCCTGTCATTGTCTGGTGAATACGACATCACGCATTCCGATCCCGCTGCATCACTGCCAGCTGGTCGCAGCGTTCGTTTTCGGGGTGACCGGCGTGTCCCTTGACCCAGTGGAATGTGACCTGATGCTTTTCCAGCAGCGGGAGCAGCTGTTTCCACAAGTCCACATTCAGTGCAGGCTTCTTGTCCGACTTGACCCAGCCCCGTTTCTGCCAGCCGTAGACCCAGCCCTTGGTGATGCTGTCCACCACGTATTTGCTGTCCGTAGTCAGCAGAACGTTGCACGGTTCTTTCAGGGCGGACAGGGCTTCGATGACACCGGTCAGTTCCATGCGGTTGTTGGTGGTTTCGTGTTCGCCGCCGGAGAGTTCCTTTTCCGCGGTGCCGTACCGCAGGATCGCTCCCCAGCCGCCCGGTCCGGGGTTGCCGCTGCATGCTCCGTCTGTGAAGATCTGTACTGTTTTCATATGTTGCCTCCTTGTATTTTCTGCATAGGTTCTATTATACTATATATTTGAAAATTCTGCAACCGGCAATTTGCACGGGCATGTTCTGTGGGATTTCCAAAAATATTTCCCACAATTTGTGCAAGTTGACCGTCTGAAATGCTTGACCTTTCTCAAATTTTATGCTATAATACAAGTGCTAGATTCGTGACACGAATCGTTTTTTGTGCGATATAATTTGGAAGGGAGTTTTTTACAAGAATGAGAACTTTAAAACGTATGCTGGCGGCACTGATGGCTTTGACAATGGTGGGAGCACTGGGTGCCTGCGGCGGCGGTTCGGACGATTCCAAGAGTGCTTCTTCCTCCGAGGCAGAATCTGCCTATAAGGAAAAGGACGACGTTGCCATTGATGCTTCTCTGGTAGACGATATGGTCAAGAATGATCCGGACATTAAGGGACAGACCATTTACTGGCTGGCAGACTATGACATCAACCCGAAGAACAATCAGGACAGAAGCGTTGCCCTGTCGCTGTTCGAGGACAAATATGGTGCAAAGGTGGAGTATGTTTCCTGTACCTCTGACACCAAGTTTGACACACTGGCAAGCCGTATTCTGGGCGGCGATCCGGTGGACATGTTCCCCTATGAGTGGGACGCTGTGCCCAACGGCGTGACCAAGGAACAGTATCAGCCGCTGGACGACTATCTGGATCTGAGCGACGACATCTGGTCGGATATGTCAGACGTTATCGAAATGTTCAAGTATAAGGACAAGCATTATGTAGTACCGTACTGCCTGTCTGATCCGCTGCTGATCACCTATAACCGTTCCCTGTGTGAGGAGAACGGTCTGGACGATCCTTACGAGCTGTACAAGAAGGACAAGTGGGACTGGGACGCTTTCATGGACATGATGAAAACGTTCGTTTCCAATGCCAAGGACGGCGAAACCCGCTACGGCATCAACGGCTGGTTTGGTCAGGCAATGGTGCAGTCTACCGGCGAAACATTTGTCAAGTATGACGGCTCCAAGTTCTCCAACAATATCAGCAATCCGGCAATTGAAGAAGCTGAGGGTGTAATGGAAGAAATCATGAGCCTTGGTCTGTATGATCCCACATGGTACGGCTATCTGCCGGACGACGGCTCCACGCTGTTCTTCGGCATGGCAGACTGGGCACTGGGTGCATCGAATGTCAAGGCGGATCCGAATCCGGACTATGAAGATGACGGCTTTGTGGAAGAAAACGATCTAATGATCGTACCGTTCCCGAAGCAGCCGGGCAGCGATGAATACTATCTGAACTGCAACTTCGGTGCAAAGATGCTGGTCAAGAATTCTGACAAGGGCGATGCAGTTGCAGCGTACATCAAATGTGAGCGTCTGGCAGCTATGATCGACGAATACAAGGACGCTGCCAAGGAAAAGGCGATCATTCCGGAAGTCAATGCACAGGGCAAGCTGAAGTCCTATGTGACCGAGGAACAGTATGATGCGTTGCAGGATTACAAGGATCCGAAGAACATCACACCGGTATTCGACTTCGGCTACGGCATGGGCAGCAGAATGTACGGCGACGGCGAATACACCTACGAAACCAGAGGTGTCATGAACAACCTGACCTCTGCACTGCTGAACGGCGACAAGGACTCCTGGGCTGTACTGCGTGACGAGTGGTCCTCTGTGATCGATGAAGTCATTGATGGCTACAACAACAAATAAGACAAATATCCTTCTTTGAGATTTTTTGAAAAAAAGCTTCTTCGCGTTGGCGGGGAAGCTTTTTGTTGCCTTTTGCAGAAAACTGTGCTATAATAGAGCGAAAGAGGCTGTGTTCCCTCGAACAACATTTTTTCAGAAAGGAGGAATCGTTTCATGGACGCATTATTTCAGCCGGTTGCCAACCTGAAAGGCATTGGCACCAAGCGGGCGGAGGCTCTGGAAAAGCTGGGGATCCGCACTCCCTATGATTTGCTGTACCATGTGCCGCGGGGGTATCTGGACTACAGCCACCCTGTCCCCGTTGCGGCGGCACCTACGGGAGAACCCTGTGTGATTCGGGTGCAGATCGTGCACAAGCTTGCCCCGCAGTTTATCCGCAAGGGCATGACCATTTTCAAGGCGGTTGCCACGGACGGGCTGAATGACGTGACGGTGATCTTATACAACAACCCCTACGGCTTTCAGGCTCTGCACACGGGAAGCTGGTACCGCATGTCCGGCAAATTGCAGGGCGGACTGCTGCGGCGGGAAATTTCTGCACCTCACGTGCTGGCGGACGACAGCAAGGAACTGATCTACCCGTCCTATCCTTTGACCAGCGGCATTACCATGCCGATTCTGGTGCGGGCAGTCAAGCAGGCGATCGAACTGATGCGGCAGCAGCCTTTCGACTGGATGCCGGAGGAGATGCGTCTGGAACACGGACTGCTGCCCCTGACGGCGGCACTGGAACAGGTGCATTTTCCTGCCAATCCGGCACTGATGGAAACGGCTCGCCGGCGGCTTGCCTTTGACGAACTGCTGCAATTGCAGCTGGGCATGCTGATACGCCGTGCGGACAACCGGCGGCGGTCTGCCTATCCCATGCGGCAGGATACCGATCTGGAACCGTTTTACGGGGCGTTGCCGTTTACCATGACGGCAGGACAGAAGCATGCAGTGGAGGAAATTACAGCCGACCTGTGCGGTGATGCTCCCATGAACCGCCTGTTACAGGGCGATGTGGGCAGCGGGAAAACTGCGGTTGCGGCGGCGGCGTGCTATTTTGCCGCACGGAACGGCATGCAGTGTGCTCTGATGGCTCCGACGGAAATTCTGGCGGTGCAGCACTATCACACCATGCAGCAGTTTCTGGAGCCGCTGGGCGTGTCTGTGGGGCTGCTCACCGGCTCTGTCCGTGCCAAGGAACGGCGGGAGATTTACGAAGCACTGGCGGACGGCAGCATGACGCTGGTGGTGGGCACCCATGCGATTTTTCAGAAAGAGGTTTCCTTTGCACGGCTGGGGCTGGTAATTACGGACGAGCAGCATCGCTTCGGCGTGGCACAGCGGACGCTGCTGGCGGACAAGGGCGGCTGTCCTCACAAGCTGGTCATGTCGGCGACGCCGATTCCCCGCACGCTGGCTCTGATGATCTACGGCGATCTGGACATTTCTGTTCTGAAAGAACTGCCCCGCGGACGGCTGCCGGTGCAGACTTTTGCAGTCACCGGAAAGCTGCGGCAGCGGGCGTACAGCTTTATCCGGCAGCAGCTGGAACAGGGGCATCAGGGCTATATTGTCTGCCCCATGATCGACGATCGGGACGAGAGCGAATTACAGGCAGTTTCCAGCTATGCAGAGTCCATACAGGCAGGAGCATTCTCTGCCTATCGGGTGGGACTGCTCCACGGCAGAATGAAGCCGGCAGAGAAGGACAGCGTGATGACGGCGTTCCGGAACCATGAACTGGATCTGCTGGTCAGCACTACCGTGATTGAAGTCGGCGTTGATGTGCCAAACGCTACCATTTTGCTGATCGAAAACGCTGAACGGTTCGGCTTGTCCCAGCTGCACCAGCTGCGGGGCCGCGTGGGACGGGGCAGTGCACAGAGTTACTGTATCCTCATGACCGACCACGTGACGGAGGACTGCCACACCCGCATGCAGATCATGAGCCGTACCAACGACGGCTTTCAGATCGCGGAGGCGGATTTACAGCTGCGGGGGCCGGGGGACTTTTTCGGGCAGCGGCAGCACGGTCTGCCGCCATTACAGATCGCCGACCTGTCCCATGACACCCAGCTGCTCCATGAAGTGCAGGAAACGGCAAAAAAAATTCTGGAAAAAGATGCGGATCTGTCGGCTCCCGAACATGGGGCGTTGCGGCTGGAAGTACTGCGGCTGTTCCGTCGCAGCGGCGAAAATGGCAGAAATTAGACGGTTTTCATGTGCATATCACACAGTAGAACAATGTTGAAACTGTACAGACATAACAAAGTGTGCGTTTTTTCGATTTTTTTGAAAAAAACGCTTGACAAACCCCTTGCAATGTGATATACTGTAATAGTCGCCGGTGAGGAAAACACAAAAAACACCGGAAAGACAAGCAAGTGGAAGCTTAGCTCAGCTGGGAGAGCATCTGCCTTACAAGCAGAGGGTCATAGGTTCGAGCCCTATAGTTTCCACCACATGGTCTGGTAGTTCAGTTGGTTAGAACGCTGCCCTGTCACGGCAGAGGTCGTGGGTTCGAATCCCATCCAGATCGCCAGCAATGCAGCCTTGCTGTGATGCCTCTGTAGCTCAGTCGGTAGAGCAGGGGACTGAAAATCCCCGTGTCATTGGTTCGATTCCGATCGGAGGCACCATGGAACGTGTTGACTAACACGTTTCGGATGCGGATTTAGCTCATCTGGTAGAGCGCCACCTTGCCAAGGTGGAGGTAGCGAGTTCGAGCCTCGTAATCCGCTCCATTTGCATTGTATTATCTCTTCCATTGTAAAGCACACAAGGAACGCTCTTGTGTGCTTTATTTTTTGTGTCTGGTCAGGATGTTCGACAAAAACTGCTTGACACAGCCGCGGAATACATGCTATAATTCAGGAAACACTGCATAAAGCCCGCCTGACGGCTGTGCACGCAATCTGCCGAAAAAATCTGACGACGCATCTTACGCACAAACTTTATGCAGTGTTTCTTTCATGCCAGCACGCTCTTAGAAAGGGAACCCATACATGAAACTATTACACATCGGGGATGTTGTCGGTGCAGTGGGCAGCCGCTTTTTACAGGAACATCTTCCGGCAATCAAACGCACACACAAAATCGACATGACTGTTGTCAACGGCGAAAATTCTGCACAGGGGAACGGCATCACCAAGCACTCCATGGAACAGATCTTTTCTGCGGGGGCAGATGTCATCACCACAGGCAATCACTGCTTCAAGCGGCGGGAGGCAATGGCGATCTACGAAAATCCGGTGGTGCTCCGTCCGGCGAACTATCCGGAGGGCTGCCCGGGTCACGGGGTATGCACCATTGATTTCGGTCCCTGTCAGGTGGCGGTGCTGAACCTGTCCGGTACGGCGTATCTGGATCCGCTGGATAATCCGTTTACCATTGCGGAACAGCTTCTGGAGGAGATCGACACTCCGAATATTCTGGTGGATTTCCATGCCGAGGCGACAGCAGAGAAAAAGGCAATGGGCTATTTTCTGGCAGGCCGTGTAACGGCAGTGGTGGGAACGCATACTCATGTGCAGACTGCCGACGAAACCATTTTGTCCGAACATACCGGCTATATCACCGACGTGGGCATGACCGGACCGGAGGAATCGATTCTGGGAGTTGCGGTGCAGCCGGCAATGGATCGGTTCCGTTTTCACTATCCTACACGCTTTACAGAAGGCAGCGATCCCTGCTTTTTGAACGGCGTAATCGTCACATTTGATGAAAAGTGTGGCAAATGCACGAAAATCGAACGGCTGATTGTTCGATAATGCACAAATTTTTCGGGAAGTACTTGCAATTTCAAAGGCTTTGTTGTATAATGAGGGTGTGTAAGGGCAGCACGGCGTAAATTTTGTGCGGTGCTGTCTAAACCGAGTGCCGGAAGCCGGAGCAGAACTGATCGGTTTTACACAGATTTGCCGTCGTTTTTTTACAGGCGGAATATCGAATACAACATGGAATCATTGGTTGTACTAAGGGAGGCTTTTATCATGGAAGTATTGAAAGTATCATCGCACTCATCTCCGAATTCGGTTGCCGGTGCAATTGCCGGCGTGATTCGTGAAAAAAAGATGGTAGAGGTACAGGCAGTCGGTGCTGGTGCGGCAAATCAGGCAGTAAAAGCAATTGCCATTGCCCGCGGCTATCTTGCTCCGATCGGTGTGGATCTGATCTGCATTCCGGCGTTTGCCAATATTCAGATTGATGGCGAAGACCGCACTGCAATCAAGCTGATTTGCGAAGAACGGTAAATTCGTGATACGAACAGAACGCTGCCAGTGCAACAGATCTGGCGGCGTTTTTTTATAGTTGTTAAGGCAATACCGCACAAAGAGCGTCTGGCGACTTTGCACGCCATCTGCTTGCAAATTTTCCTTCAGAGCCTGTT